>Ga0316217_10005094_pt1 | contig 13812 bp, 9 predicted proteins | sample 1anoAmetaG_FD_203633 | JGI IMG/M metagenome (GOLD analysis project Ga0316217, IMG submission 203633) | Freshwater microbial communities from Trout Bog Lake, Wisconsin, USA - 1anoA | ecosystem: Environmental > Aquatic > Freshwater > Lake > Hypolimnion/Profundal zone | place: USA: Wisconsin...
AAGACCGAAATCAAATAAAGGTTACTCAGATTCGTAAGACCTAAAATTAATATCAAGATTTATCAAAATAAAGATAACTAAATAGAAATGAGGTAAGAAATCCCTATGCACCTTTACAACTTGATATAGTGGCTATAGATACCTGAAGCATAAGAACATATTTTTTCATAACAAGCAGAAATAGCATCGATTTGGCATAAAATATGCCGAAATGTCAGAAAGGTAAAGGAGAATGAAATCAGAAATATCTTTCCCTACTTCAAAGTAGACGCAAAAGGTAACATTCTTGTGAAGATGAGGTTGTTGCTGGAAATAGTTTTTTGCAAAATTTATATAGTTTTAGACAAATGTAGAGTATAGCTCATAAACTCTGATTCCTAGACGGTCTTGTTGGCAATCTTGGAAACAATCTGCCAGGAAGATAAAAATAATTGATGACAGCATGATTCTATTTCCTTTAATTTTGATTGATAAGTTCCCTTCATTCTTCTTCCCTAGCTTTTATGGTTGATGGATGACATTTCTATGCAGTATAGCTTTTGTAGTGAGATTGATTCTATAAACGAATACTTCAAAGTTTCTATAAATTGGATTTGCTTTGAGCACAGCCATCTATCTTAGAAATAATGATCAAAGGATCTTTTTTATAGACACAATTCTAAACAAGTGCGTGATTGGAGTCTTAATTAATTGGTTGGAATTGTTGAGGATCGAATAAGCCTGTTATCTAGAGTCGAAATATACAATACTGAATGACTTTTAAGTAACCACGCTGGATTCGTATGTAATGATCATGGATGATGGAGATGAATCATTCAATCTTTTATTTTGCGGGTCAAGATTACATAGAACTCTTCCTCGGAAACGAGCCCATCTTGATCTGTGTCAGCTCTGGTGATAAGTTCCTGCAGCTCCTCTTCAGGGATATTTTCTCCCAGCTCTTGGGCCACTCGTCTCAAGTTCTTGATGGAGATATAGCCTGTTCTCTAGTCATCGAACAATGCGAAAATCTTGTTGATGTTTGCTCTAGAATCTCTGTCATTGACTCTTTTTGTCATCAAGCTGAACCATTATTCGAAATCGATGGTGCCATTTCCGTCAGAATCCAAATCAGCAACCATTTGGAAGATAGCTCCATTCTTTGACTAAAAGCCCAGTGAGATCATAGCAGCTTTTAACTCTAGATAAATACGTAGGTACCTTTGATGTCAATCGATCCTCCTTGATCAGTATCGAAAAGATCGAAGGCATTCTTAATGGCGTTGACTTCTTCTTCACTCACACCATTTTTAGCGTAAGTCTTGGCGTCAAATTTACCTTTGGCGGGAGCAGGTGGAGCTGGGGCATTCTTGGCAGGTTGGGCAGGGGTGTTCTTGGCAGGCGCAGGAACATTTTTTGCAGGAGCTGGAGCGTTCTTAGATGCGGCAGTATTAGTCTAAATAAGATAAAATTAACTTGTGGGACAGAGCTGGAAGGCTGATTTTTGGGAGGGGAGGTTGAGGATTTATTGGCTTTGCTCATAAGATACTTTATTATTATTGAAAACAATAAAAAATAATAGACCTACAGTAGTTCTGTAGCTGAGCTCTATATCATCTATAGGCAGACTAGGCTTTATTCTTTTATCTTTTATCTCCTCTATTAATTGATGCAACTTTTTCAGTATTTTATATAACTATTTGCAAGTTAAGGTGAAATTTGATATTTCCTTATTTCTTGAGCTTTATTTTGCTCTCATTCTTCCCGAATTTCTGTTTAATTGAACTTTTTAGCTAATATTCAGTTATAAACCAGGTGAAATTTGTTAAATTTGATTGATTGGAAATCGGAGGTAAAATGCTTGCAAATCAAATAACTCTAGTTTGCAGAAATAAGTATTAAAACCTCTTTTCGTCTTGCCCATTTGCTAGTAATCAGAATATTATACAACTTTATCCATCAGATGATTTTATTGCAATCAAAATGAGATTTCACTTTATGAATCCAATGCTCATTTGTAATTTTTAAGGGGGGGATAAGAAAAAATGATTTTGCTTGTTTTAAAGATTTACATAGTTAGAACATATCATCATATATTCGTAGGCATCATCGATTTCTGGATCTTAACTATCTAATTAGATTCGAATGGATAAAGGTGAACTCTTTGGTATCAACGTGCACGCAGTGACAAGAGATTTTTACATCACTCCTCGTCTTAGTTATCGAAGTGTGATTGAGGTCGATGAACCTCTAGTCATCTAGCTAGCCTTGATAACATCGAATTTCCCGAATTGAGAAACAGTTAATGTTTATCTTAGTGATGTTAAATCCACAAAGGCAGGTTTTAGAAACTTAGGGAAAACAGCTGTGGTACAGATAATTAGTTACTTATTAAGGTTTCCTAAAGTACTTCAGGGATCATTAATCTCTACTCTCATGGTGAGTTTACGACAAAGATTGTCGAAAATCATCACTGATGTGAGCCCGTTTCCAGATTTCCTAAGAAAGGTTTCTGCTGCTGCTGGATAATACGTTCACCCTCCTAGATGCTATCCAGGCTATATTGAAACAAACTTATCGACTATATGAGAGAGCTGGTAGAGTAAGCGGAAAAAATGGCTCAATTACTCAAATTTTAATTTTCTCAATGCCTCTACATGCTTATTGACTGAAAATGGGGATATCTTTCAGCTTATTCTCTATTTTACTGACTAACTACATAAATGCAAATCTTTATTGATAAAAACTTCTTAACAAGCAGATATATCGTCCGATCAACGTCCTTCCCTTTTTTATCTCGTCTCATGAAGAAGGCTCTTGAAAAAAACAGAGAAGATGACGGACCTGTGAGTAGTCAGCTTTACGCTAACTATGGTGCCAATGCTGCTAAGGATACACTGCCATGAAAGCAGTTATTGGTTAACAGGTAGGCTTTGTTGTATTTAGTACTTAGCCAATAAAGTGAAATTGATTTGGATTTTTGTAAGATTTTGAACATAAATTCATATCTCCAAGCCTATATAAGTAAAGAGATCTCTATGAATAATTCAATTTGAGTTGGAGGTTCCTATCAATTTCTCCAAAAGGCACTTGAAGTAAGATCTTCGGCAAAATTGAGACAAGTTCCACAACAAAAGACTGCTGAAAAAAGATGACTGATTTATAAATGAGGGATTTATATGCAGACTGAATTTATTGAATACTTTGATTCAGATTTTAGAAGCAGGATTATAAATGAACTTGCTAATTGGTCGGCAATGCTGCTGTTTCTTATCTATCTAAAAAACTAAATGCAAAAAAGAGTCTTTTTTGAAACTTCTGCCTAAATCGCAAATGTTCCTGTCTTGGAAAATTATATACATAACTATAAATAAAAAAAGTAAAAAAAACATGGCTTAAGCCTAAAATTGAAATATTCTGAGCCAAGATTGAAAATTGAAGGTGAGAGTTTTATCAAAATGCCGAAAACCTGGCTTTCTTTTCTATCAAAGGATGAACGGAATCAGCTTCTCCAATAAAAATCTCTAAAAACAGGCATTTCTCGAGGAGGGCGGTGGATATGAAAGTTGGTAGAAAAAGAACTAAGTTCTGTGGTATTCCGGCGAGCGATGGGTTTAAATGAATTAGAGTTGATAATGAGTTTATAATAATTTGTAATGAAAGAATTCAAAAAGGCGAAAGAGTCTGAAACTGACGTGTCTAGTTAGTTTGTAACTGGACCTGCTGAACATTTTGTTAATTTTCCCACAAATATCAGAAAAATTAAGTTGAAGTACAGGGTTGATTGCAGAGCTTTAATTAATAAGAAACTTAAACTTTTACAACACACTTTCTTCCAGCAAAATAACTTCACAAAAACCTTTTATCTTGCTTCGCCTAATTCTCTCCCTCAGCCGCCGGCAACAACACCTCCCGATAGCTCATGATTCATTCTTCTTATTTTGATTGTCTCAGTCCTCCTTAGGAGTTATTATATATTCTTAATCATATTCAGATCATGCTTGCTTTTTTATTTTTGTTCCCGAAAACTCCATTTTAGAAATTGTAGTTGCTTTTATGCCCCTAAACGATCGAGTCGAAGAGAGTGAAAGCTTCAGCTCTTTTGGACTGTGGCACTTGGTGGGAAGCTCCTTTCACAGTTATGAAAATTATTCCTGAAAAAATTTGTTCAAAACCTGAGTGCTGAGAATCAGTGAACCAAGGGTTGCTTTATAAGAGAATAAATACTATGTATAAACTGGGACTAAGTTGAGCAAATCTATGCCTTTCAAGGTGTCAACATAGGGTACGACTGCATCCCAATTTCCGTTGTATAATACAATCGATATTTTTCTCTCAACAGATTGCATCAGGCCTAACAAATGACGATAAGAGTACATTGACCCTTAGGGATCAATGCTGTATCGAATGCCATCAGCACATGGTCCATTCCAATTCTGTCCCGGGAACTTGGCTTTCCAAGCTACGTCATTCAAGTGGAAGTAATCATAGATTCCATCGAAATATGCACAAGGAGCGCCATTGTATTTATTGAATGTAACCTTATTGTCGCCATCATTTTTAGACATCTGTTTTTTGATGCCTTCAAGGATACTCTCTTGAGAGTGGTAAAATCTTTTCTTAGTTTATTTTGGTTCTGGTCCAAGGAAAGAGTCATTATAGTAGCAATAGCCGTAGACGTCTAAGTTAATCAAATTCTACTGTAAGGGTTGAGTTCGACAGTGCCTTTATCGAATTAGAGGACAAAATATCTGCAGCCAGCTGAATCTGGGTCAGTTTGGCATGAGCTCTGATAGATTGGCACGATTTCAGGATCAACGAATCTTCGATCAATCATGTACTAGTAGGTGCTGGATTGAAGAGTTCTGAAGGTCATGACCCCATTCCCAATAATGATGCTCTTGAGATTGATTTTCTGTCCTTCTCCGTATTGATTGTTCAAATCGATCAAAACGGCTAGATCTGGGATATACTTGCCTGCATATGATTAGCCAGCGATGAAGAAAACGTTCTTTCTGTATTCTGGATATTTGACAAAGAAATCTAGCAAGGCGTTGAGGTTATCATTGGCGGTTTTGGCATCATTATGGGAATAGTTTTGTTACAGATTATAGGAATATCCAACGCCTGCGGGAGACTAGAAGAATAGCAGATTTGATTTAGTATGCCATGAGTACTTGTTTTAGGTAAGGTTATCACCATTTTTGAAGTCGATTCCGTCTTACAGGTAGTAAGGACCGATTTCTTGAATGAATCCTTTGTGAAAGATATATTACCTAAAAGAGAGCTACATCCTGGTCCTCCATTGAGCCATAAAGTGACCGGATCTGAGTTGTTTGCGCCATTAATTGACTCGACAAAGACGTAATGGATGGAGCGATTGGGAGTCTTGAGGTCAAGATATCCAGTATAGATACTGGTGTTATAGGTGGCCGGGTATCCCTTGATTAGAGCTAGAGTACAGGTATTTTGTCCATTCGGTCAGCGGCGGGAGCAGCCAGAGCCAGAGCCAAAGTCAAAGCCAGCAGTAGCAATTTCATTGATTAGAATTTTATTATCTTTATCAACATAAACATATCTATCTAAATACTAATAATACCTTCAGAACTTTCAGCAAGTATGAGTATTTAAAGACTACATTTGGCTAAAACCAAATATTTACATGCGTATTCTGATATAAAGCAGTAGTTTAGGCATTAGTAAACTATGCTTTGGCCTAATGCTGACTAAAGTAGTAACTTCAACAAACCTTAGTTTTTTGATGAAGAAATTAATGATACTGAGTCTTATTCAACAAGAATCAAATATTGACTTTTTCAACTGCGGAATTAGACTCTCTATTGCCAAAGTCTATTTCTTGGATGTGTCACACTTAAGACTTTCAATTCGCTTTTCACAGGTAACAAATTCATACTTTAGGGTATGAGCTACATACTTCTCCTTTCTGCTATCTGCATTGTTCATCGCATGGAGAAGAAACAACCCATTTTTGGTTTTTGCTGATCCAAGAACTCTTTGCATAGTACGCTTGAAAATTACATCCAAGACTTATGATGCATAACAAGAAAGCTGTCAGAAGCCTTATCATTGTTTTTATGGAAAGGAATTTAGCATTCTAGAATGAAAAGATATGAGCATCAGCAATTTATGAGAAAAGAATTTAGTTATCTATTTTGAGGCTTCGATTTAATAAATTAAGAATATTTAGATCTGAAACAGGCAGTGTATTATCTCTTTATCGCCAAAAACAAAAACCGATGATAACCGATGATATAAATATTTAAATGCTGACTAATAATATACAATAGATAGGCAAGCTTCTCATCAACGACCATCAGTTTTTACAAGCTCTCAAAAACGCCATTCAGCAATAGAGTTATCCAAACAAGAAGGAGTCTACCAACCTAAATGTTTTGATCGAAGAGATCAAAGGTCTGCTATATTAGCTGATCCACCAGCAGCTATAGAATGAGTTGAGATAGATGATTGAAGATAACAACCGCATTCTGAAGCAAGTTTAAGCCAGCGTCATAAAATCTCACGAGCCCAATAAACTTCACTAAATTGAGTAGGATATTTCCTTCAGTGAAGTCCATAAACTTATGAGCTAATAAAGAAAGAAAATGGCCATGAACTAGTAAATAAACGATGCTTCTTTAGAGAGGAGCATTTCGGCATTTGTTGAGCTGAAGGTGGAAACTATAGAGTAGAGGGTTAACAATATCGACCAAAGATTGAAATCTATGGAAGATAAGTATGAGACTAACTTAAAGAGCATTTGGAATGTCTTGAGTATCACATAGAGTGCCCTTTTTGACCATTTGAAGCAGTGCAAAGGGAATTAGAAAAATAGAAAATAAAAAGAGAGTGTGGCCAAAGAGGACTAGCTAGAATAGAAGAAGTCTTTTTTTAACATGTTTAAGATGGGGAAATGATTTTTGTCAATTATTAGACTAAAGATTTAGAGATTAAGGTATTTATTTGTAATTGAAAGTTTAAAATGAAAGAATTGCAGAAAACTTTGTAGAAATCAACCAGGTTCCGAGGAAAAAAGTTTATTAACGTCGAAGATCATGCAAATGAAGATAAGCAAAAACTAGCGCTGTTATCTCAAACTATATCACAAAAATACGAGCAAATCAAATTGTTAGCCGGAAAAAGAATGAATTCATTCGAAAAATACTTTTCTTTGCAAGATTTGCTATAATAAACTCAAACTCAGCTTCAAACTATTTATACAGCCCAATTGGAATGATTCTCAAAGCAGTCCGATGATTTATGAGCATAATTGGTACAAATAATCATTATGAAGATGAGCTGTTTCTGTAAAAATAGCATTTGAGCATTTAAAAAGGGTCCTCTTGCAGAAACAAGTCAGCTCTGACTCTTTTTTATATTTAGTTCTATTCCCAAAACGATTTTTTAGTATTTTCATTGAGAGTGAGCTACGGAAGTGCCATTTTGCTAAATTAAAAGGCTGCCTTTTCTGACGTAAGTTAATTCCTATTTTTTCGATGCGACAGCTAGTTCTCAATCGGGTTGAATAAAATGTTGCCCAAAATTTAGTTGATGAATGGCTTATGCTTAATATAGGTTTCTGATTGTTCGGATTCGTTGAAAATGGAGACTTAAGGTCTTTCCTATTCTTAGAATATGAAATGCTAGTGTTATTTGGAATTCATCTCACCGATTTCATCTGCTTTCATGCTTTCTTCTTGCTAAAGATGACCCTTGGACCTATTTTAAAGAATTTTTCGGTATAGGCTGCTTACGATTTATTTTTAGCTTGCTTAGTTTGCGAAAAATTTGGCTTATTTTGTTACTAAAGATTTGAACCTATTTTTAATGGAATGCTAATTTCTTCTATTTTCAAGTTTTTTCGATATGTTGGCCCACTTCTTGCCAAAATATTGCACATACTAAATTAACAAAAAGTCCTCTTCTTCGGACCAACATTTTTTCATTTTAGACGGATCTAAGTGGTTAAGCCATCTTTCTCTGCATTGTTTGGGAGTTCTAAAAAAGTTGCGATCGGATTCAATGAAAAGAGATTTTCCCAAGTCGCTCCATCTTAGCCGATAGTTGTCCTTTTTTACTAGTCGCTCGAAAAGTTCGTCTTAGTCTTGGCCCCATTTTTTATACTGATTATGATTTTTCAGAAGATTGTAAGCCTGATACTCGAACAAAATCCTTCGTTTATTTGGAAAGACTATGGAGAAGAACTCCCATTCGCTCTAAGTCTAGGTAATTTTATAATTTACGAAATTGTGGATCTCAACATTTTTAGAGTGAGCATAGAATAGGAGTGTCCAGACAAACATCCTCAATTCGTTTTCCAGCCAATTTAGTTCGCTCTTAGTTACAAAGCTTTTCTTGCTTCTAGATTAAATGATTAGTACCTGCCGACAATTCCTGAAAAGAGATTTTTGGCCATGGCTTAGTCAATCTCCTCAAGTTTGAATTCTTTTATGTAATACTTGGCTTGAAACTAGGAGACAGTGTGAATATTAACGAGGGGACTTACGGTATTCACAAATTTGAAGAATACTTTAGTACGAGTATTGTGCTATAGTTCCATTTTTCGAATAGAGAGAATTAATTATATTTCGATTGAGGCTATTTTATTAGAACTTCTTTTATGCGACTAAAACTCAACTCAAAAATACATTATCCATGCTTTCTTTCAGTCGGAGCCTCACTTGGTTTGGCTTAATCTGTTTTCTACCAAAGATTGTAGTTGGACATTTACCGAAAAAAATCAACTGATTGAATTGGATTGAAAGGACTAGAAATTAGCTTTGGGTTCAATCTAATTTTATTTTAGAAATGTTGACAAAAAACAACAATAAAATGGTCTATTTACAAAAAACTAGTAACCCTTTAGCCTCTACAAAGTATAAAGCAGCAGGGTTCAGCAAATACCTTTGACGATACTCAATATCAAATAAAGCTATAGTAAATATGCTTAGATTATACTTAGAATTAGGCTTAATGAAAATAAAGAAACGAATGTTCGTACAATTTAAAAAAATAGCGACTAGCCTATCATTGATTTTTTAGCTCATCCAAAGCTTCTTTTAGTTTTTCGATCAACGTATCAACATTAGCTTTATTGAAGACAATCGGGGGCTTTATTTTCAAGACATTGTGTTTGGGGCCATCTCTGCTAACCAGCACTAGTTTTTATCGCATCCTTGAAATTATCTTCTTGGCATAGTCTCCATCTTCTTATCTACTCTACTTACTCTTTACGATATCAATGCCTTGGAATAGTCCAATTCCTCTAATGTCTCCAACGCATTCATATGGTAAAATTTCGTTAATCAAGCGTTCTTTCAGATAGATGCCAGTTTAGAGAGCATTCTACTGAAGTTTTTGCCATTAAATGACATCCAGGACTGCGCTAGTTGCAGTCATCGCCATAGGGTTACCTCCAAATGTACTGAAAAATTCCATATCTTTTTTTCTGAAGCTTTCAGCTATTTCTTTAGTACATATCACGGCAGCTACAGGGCAGCCGTTACCCATTGCTTTTCCCATTGTGAGAATATCAGGCACAACATCATAGTATTCTGAGGCCCAAAAATTTTATCCAAGTCTTCCAAAGCCAGTTTGAACTTAATCTCCAATACAGACAACTCCTTTTGCTCTTATATGTTTATAGAGGGCTTTGTAGAAGTTCTTAGGAGGAATTACCTGTCCTCCACAGCTTTGCATAAACTCGCAAATAAAAGTTCCAGTATCTTCTTTAATAAGACTTTCAAAGTAAGCAGTGTAATCTTCAACAGGGTTTTCTGAATCTCTGAATTCTCCTCTGTAGAAACAGGGCACTTTGGCAACTGTAATATGATCAGGTTTTTTGTAATGTTAGCTCCATTTATAGGGGCTTATTTACATACATTTTCCGGTAATTCCGTGGTAAGCTCCCTAGAAGCAAATTACGCCTTTTTTATTGGTATGAAACTCAGCCATCTGCAATGCTAGGTCATTTGCTTACGATCCAGAGTTAACGAACGTCACCACACATAGCTCTTTGGGTAGTTTTCTGAGCAATTTGTGAGTTGCTGTCAGAAGCTCATCATAGATGAATCTTGAATTCGTTAGAAGTCTTTTGTTTTGAGAGTTCATTTGCATTACATAGTATGGATGGCAATGGCCGATATGAGAAACATTGTTGATGCAGTCCAGAACTTTGTTGCCGTTTTCCTAAAATAAGAACTGGCCCTTCGCATACAGTACTTTTAAAGGATGTTCGGAGTAACTGAGAGCCATCATAGGATTGAGAATCTCCTGTCTTTAAGCAACAATGGAGTTCACTTTTTTCTCATAGTCTGAATAAAAAAAGGAGTACTGGGATCATTAGTGAAGGCAGATATGGAGCTCATAGACTAATCCAGCTTAACTTTTTCCTTTTCCTCAGTAATTTTCTAAGAGTTTTCATTTGAGGCTTGCCAAGAAAAATAATTCCTGACCTGATTGATGAAATTTCCTCTCAGGAAGTTCATTTAAAAGTGCTATAATAATGATTTTCAAAGATTGCATTAAAGGCAGAGTTTAGTGCCGTTTTAAACAGAAATGATAAGCTATATTCAAAAATTTTAAATGGAAAAATAAAGAGTATGCCTGATCGAAGAAAATAAGGGCGCTTTTAAATTTACACCTAATTAAAGCAAAGAAATGGTTCTCAAAGATATTGCTCTCATAGTTCACTGAATCCTAATATCGCCAAGTAACTGATTTGATTTATAGGAGTTTAAAGATTACAAACGAAAATATAAAATCAATAATGAGTTTAGACATTTCCTTCGATAAATTAGCGAACATTTCCAAGTTATTAGCAAACTAGAAGATATTTGCGTTTTCTATAATTACTTTCAAACATCAATTTATATAATTTTGCATGGTATTCTTCCAACCTTGTTCCCAGCCTAGAGCGACTCTTTTTACAACCTTGGAACGATTCCTCATAAAAAATTATTTTACTTTTTCATCTAGATAAAGCAATAGATTGTTTTTTGCTTCATTGCTGTAAAATTTCTTAAATGTTGAGTGTGCACCACAAAAATCTTATTGCTCAACATCTGAGAATGTGGTTGCCAGCTCTCTACATAAGATAAATATATGTAGTAAAAATGGCTGCTTTATCTTCTATAATGAGAATTTTAACTATAATCATTTTTAAATGGAAGAATTTCTTTAAGATATTCAAGACCACTAAGAGCACCAAACTACATTGTTGAGCTATAAAATGTGCCAGCTCACAAACAACCTCAGTCCCAAGCACTTCTTGGCTCTTAAAACAACAAAAAACCAAAAAGGTCTAGAAAAAGCAAATGGGCTATAAATATCACAGAATGCCTCAATTTCCTAAAATCAAAACTTGAAGGAACCAAATTTGTCAAAAAAGTCTTAACACAGAGTCAAAGCTAAATCTAAAGCTCTGAAATACAGACATAGTTCAAAGCATTCATAATAAGCTCAACCAATCCAAGAGAAACATGAGAAGATAAACTAAAAGGGAAAAATCTTGATTTAGGAAAATTAAGGTAAAGAGCCCTTCATTTTCAAGTTTGTTAAACTGGTTACTAACGGCCAATCTCCTCGGAAAATGGTCTGCGAGGAGAAAAAATCAAATATGGCCACTTTGGACGGCTAGGGTCTTTTATTCATGTCGGATGGAACAAATATAAAGGGCAAATGGAAAGCAGGCAAGCCAGTGGGAGAACTCAAAATCTCCCATTCCAAACTTCTCTGTACCAAGCAAAACCAGCGAGATAGTATAAACGCTTTGAAAAAGATGAGCAGCGATCAAAGTTAGTTGGCAAATGCTGAGCTGCGTTAGACTGACTGCTTCAAGAAAATGCAGCCGGATGCATACTTGTACTTGATGAAGAAGAGCAAGAAATCAGATGAGATTAGAAGAAGTAAGCTCAGGTGTTGATTTGTTATAAAGTTTGAACCTTCATAATATTAAAGTAACGTATACATAACATACGAACCATCATCGTGCTTACAGCAATAAAATATCCCAAAGGTTGAGCCAGACTGCTGGTTTTTGGGACTTCGATTCGTTGCTTTTATAATAAGGATAGAATGATCAATAATATCAATGAGAACAATAAGGTTCAAGTGGCAATCGACTGAGGTAATTGAATTGGGATTACTGAAAGTAGCAGGTATCAAGCATATTAAGGAATCATTCACCAGCAATATTTGGGCTATTTTAATCATCTTTTTTGAACAGACTTCTTTGATAAAAGTTGACGATTTGATCGAATCTAATCAGCTTAAAATGGCTTGTGGTTATTGAACAACAATAAATTAATAAATCGTCAATTTTGTTGCTTATTTATTGATTGGGAGCCTTTACCCCAATCATTTACTCTGGAATCGCTCTTCCAATTTATAATATTCGATTTCTCTTTCCTTCTATAGTTATTTACATAATCTTAGCTTATTTAGTGGAGGCTCCCAATCAACTCAAAATTGGCGGTCTACTCAAGCATTAACGCAGTTATTTGTTACGATCCTGAAACTCTTAAATCTCATACCGTTATTCCTCGATTATATTAGATTTAGAATGGGTCAAGGCCAGTGCTTAGTATACTAACAATAGCCGCTCGAAGATGCAGAAGTCTTCAACAGCGAAGACAGCCAAGACGAGACTACTGCATAACCCTACTCGGGAAAAGATAGACGATTTTGGGATCTATAGCTCAATATCTGTGCACCTTGCCATCTTCCTGATAGTGCCTTCTGGTAGGAAAAGGTCACACGTCCACACCCTTGCTTTCCCCTCATCACCAAAGATGTCACCCGCACCTTCCCTGAGTTCGATGCCTTCAAAAACAAAGATAACCTCCAGAGATTCGAGAAAGTACTCAAAAAATTAGCTCTTTACTTTCCACAGCTGGGGTATACTCAGGGTCTGAACTTTGCCGCTGGATTCCTGATGGTTTCAGGTTGTGAGGGCTAGTAGTGCTTCCAGCTGATGAGTAAGTTGATGGTCCATGACCGTATTTTGGCAATTGGGCTATACGAAGATAACTTTCCCCTGGTGGGGCTTTACTGTGAGGTGTTTTGGCAGCTGCTGAAGAAGAAGATGCCTAGAGTTTACAAGTTACTGAAAAAGAGCTATATAACGGATGATTTATGGTTGTTTCGGTGGTTCCTAACTCTGTTCCTCTATAGTTTCCCAGTGGAGTTTGCAAAACAGCTGTGGGATTTCATAGTCTGGAAAAAAGAGATGGCGATGGTGCTGGTCGCACTGGGGATAATAAAATGCCTCAAGTAATGGATAATAGAGATCCAGTTTTAGAGTAGTTCTGAGTTTTTGACTTTCATGAATTAGTTCAAAAGGATATAGTTTTGCCGGTAGTTATTAGACATCAACAAAATAATCAGGTACGCCAACTCAATCACCAAGAGCTAGATCGATAGAGCTATCGCCCAAACCACCTGCTATGACAATCCCTACCGCATCTACTTCACTAGTTCTCCCTCCCAGCAGAATGAACTTTGGAATGCCTTCATGAATAAATTGGCAGAGTAAAGGACTCTGTTCATGCAGAACGCCACACCGAGAGAGGAGGAGGGTGATGCTTGTGAGAATGTGTACAAAATGATGCTGGCCAGCTACAGGCAATACCAGCTGAAGGGAAAAAACTACCACTCCCGATCCAGCATAAGTTCGCCCATGAGCTTAAGTACGCTAGAGAGTTCATCTGGAGAGGGCTAAGTAGTATTAAGCAGCAACAAGAGATAATGATTTTTATGCTTACTAAAATACTACTAACCAGTGAATAGAGATGGGGATGCTGGGATTATGAAATT
>Ga0316217_10005096_pt1 | contig 13804 bp, 6 predicted proteins | sample 1anoAmetaG_FD_203633 | JGI IMG/M metagenome (GOLD analysis project Ga0316217, IMG submission 203633) | Freshwater microbial communities from Trout Bog Lake, Wisconsin, USA - 1anoA | ecosystem: Environmental > Aquatic > Freshwater > Lake > Hypolimnion/Profundal zone | place: USA: Wisconsin...
GGCGCGGATTCGGTGAGGGCAAAGGGAGGGATTTCGATGATGGGCAGGGGCGGGGCGGGGATGGGTGGGAGGGATGTGCCGGCGGGTTGGTGATGGGAAAGGAGTTCGCGGAGGGCGTGAAACTTGGCGGTCGGTCGACCGGCTTCGTCAAGGGGTGCGCGGAAGTCGTAGCTGGAGATGGTGGGGGCGTAGGTTTCGTAGTAGTTGGCGCCAGCCATGAGGCCGAAGGTGGTGCCGCCATGGAACATGTAGAAGTTGAAGGAGGTGTTGTGTTCGAGCATCCACTGGATTTCGGCGAGGATGGGGGCGGGGTCGTCGCTGCCGGCGTGGGGTTTGCCCCAGCCGTCGAACCAGCCGGCCCAGAATTCGCCGCACATGAGGGGTTGGTTGGGGCGGAGTTTGGCGAGGGCGGGGATTTGTTCAAAGGCTTTGGAGCCGAAGTTGGCGACGGTGACGGCGCCTGTGACTTCGCCGGCCTTGAGGTTGGCGGGGTTGGCCCAGTCGCAGGTGTAGAGTTGGCCATCGAAGCCGGCGGCGCGGACGAGTTGGACCATGCGATCCATGTATGCGCGGTCGTTGGCGAAGGCGCCGTATTCGTTTTCGACCTGGACGAGGATGACGGGGCCGCCGCGGTGGTATTGGAGGTGGACGGTTTCCTGACCGACGCGGTTGAGGTAGCGTTCGACGGCGGCGACGTAGCGGGGGTCGGAGCAGCGAACCTTGATATCGGGGGTGGCCAGCAGCCAGGGAGGCAGGCCGCCGAAGTCCCATTCGCTGCAGATGTAGGGTCCGGGTCGGAGGATGACTTTGAGGCCCAGTTCGTGGGCGAGTTTGAGGTAGGCGACGACGTCAAGGTCGCCGGAGAAGTCGAATTGGCCGGGGATAGGTTCGTGGAGGTTCCAGGGCATGTAGGTGCTGATGGTGTTGAGGCCCATGGCGCGTGCGCAGGCGAGGCGGTGGCGCCAATAGGCGTGGGGGATGCGGAAGTAGTGCATTTCGCCGGAGAAGATTGGGAAGGGTGCGCCATCGAGGAGGAAGGTGGTGGCGTTGTAGGTCATGGAGTGGGGCATGGGTGGTATTCCTGTGTCAACGTGTTAAGGTAAAGGAGACGAGTGGGGATTGTAAGCGAGGGAAGAACGGGGCAAAAGACGCCGGGGGTGAACCGGAGGAAGGGGCTGGCATGGAGCGGCGGGTGCGGGAAAAGCTTCGTAGGGGTAACTCGATAGATGATGAGGTCATGGATAAGGATTGGGGTGGTCACGCGAGATCGGAGGACTGGGATGAAGATCCGCATACAGGGAGTTTCGTTAAGTTATTACAAATAAAGATCTTACATCTTTTATTTTTATTTGCCAGAACGACTTTTTTCTTGGATAATGCAAGAGAAGTCCATGCGTGTTATGGTCAATTCGAGTCGTGTTCATATCGATAAACTGGCGACATCTACATCGTAGTTTCCGCCCATCGGCAAATGGAGCTGGTCATCATGGGATAAGACAATCATCTTATAACATCGACTAAATCGGCGGCTTTCGGGCCGCCTTGGATGGCGGGTTGGCGGGTTGCGTTTCTGTGTACCTGCTTGACGCTCGGACTATCAGGTTTTTTGTTTCTTTTCATTTCAAAGGTAAACAGAACAATGAGTGACAATCATCTGATTATCGGTTTGGGCGGCACCGGCGGGTTAACAATTCGGGCTTTTCGCGAGCATGCGATGAAGTACCTGGGTTCGCCGGATGTGTTTGAGTCACACGGTTTGGGTGTGCGTTTTCTTTACATTGACTCAAGCAGGACGGATACCGACAACGCCAAAGGATGGGATTATTTCGGCAAGAGCATTGCGTTAACCAACACTTCCGTTTGCTTTACCGGCGGGCAGCAGATTGGGCCGGTGTTGCATAATCCGACGGCATTTCCGCACATCACGCCGTGGATTGGCAATATTGAACAATGGCGCACGGCCCTGGGGGAGAAAGACGATGCGCTGACGGCAACGGTCGGAGGCCAGATGCGGCGTGCGGGCCGGTTTCTGTTTGCCTTCAAGACCGGCGATATCCTGGAGATGGTCAATCACCACGTCGGCTCGCTGGAAATGGACCGGATGTCGGGGGTGAACTTTCATATTTGTTGCGGTCTGGCCGGCGGAACCGGAAGCGGAAGCGTTCTGGACTGCTGTGCGACGCTGCGGAAGAAATACGGCGACAAAGACGAGTATCCGATCCGTTTGTACGCGTACTTGCCCGAGGAGAATCCGTCGAAGGAGCGTAATCCAACCGGCGATTACGTAGCCAATGGCTATGCGGCGTTGGCGGAGCTCGATGCGTTAAATGTGGGTGATTACAAGCCGCATGATCTGATCGCGGCCAACGGGACGCGATTGAATCTGCCGATTGCATTTAACGGTTGTTGCGTTTACTCGGACAAGACGGGGACGAACCGGACGTTCAATGTGCAGGATCTGCCGGCGTTTGTGGGGGATTACCTGTTTCACAAGATCGTTGCCCGCACGAACGTCGATGTGGAAATGAAGGGGACGCTGGATCGGATCGAGACGACCGAGAATCGTGGCGGGCACCAGTCGGAAGGCGACAGCGTGACCTCGCGTCGCTGCAAGCGATATTTCACATTTGGGATGAAACGGATCGAGGTTCCGGTCAGCGAGATTCAGGAGTATTTCAGCTACGGTCTGGCCTATCGAAGCACGCTGCAGTCTTTGTACAACTATTGGAAGGATAACGACGGCTGGTGCGAGGCCGATGACGGTCGGCCGACATTCGACAGCTCAGGGTACGTCAAGAAGCAGTTGGAGAAATGGAGTTTGGACGATGCGCACCTGATGCTCAGCGGTCCGGTCGGGTTTGTAGAAGGGTTTGCGGGCAAATCCCAGGGATGGAAGTCGTTGTCGGACGAATGGGGGTCCATGGAAGGTGAGTTCCGAGAGGGCGCCAAGCAGTCCACCGATTGGCGGACGTGGATCACCCGGCTGGAAGAGTCGTATGCCAATCGGTTTACCCGAACATTCCGGCAAAATGGTGTAGATCAGTTCTATCGTTTGCACGATACGTATGTCAGTAAGTATGCCAGCTGGTTGGTCAAGCAGGTCGAGTCGGATTTATGGGATGATTGGAAGAGCGGCACGCTGGGCCTGATTGATTTGAAGGAAGTTGTGACGGCGCTGGACAACGAGCTGAAGTTTCAAAAAGAGCGTTTTACGGCGATCGTGAATGCGGCCACGAGTGCCCGGGCCAAGGCCGAGGAAGACATCAAGCGAAACCGCGATGACTATGGTCAGATCGGCTGGGTGTCGAAGGTGGCGTTCGGGAAAGCCAAGCGGGTGGTTGATGCGCAGTCGGGCCGGTTGCGTGAATCCTATCAGAAGCAGACCGAGCTTCGAGCGGCGCAGTTTGCCGAGAAACTCAGAGGCGCGGTTCAGGTAAGCGTGTCGGAGATTCTGAAGACGGCGATTGATAAGGCGTTCAACGAGCTCAATAAGGCCGCCGCGGAGATTAAGACCAAGCAAAGTACGCGTTGCACAGATAAAGGCAATGGTGAAACGAGCGGGCATGTTTCGCGTTACTATCCGGCCGGCGACGTGCGTCAGTCGGCGCGGATGCTCGACTCGAACAAGACGATTCAGGGCGACTGGGCCCAGACCATTCGCAGCGAGATCACGAAGTTGGCCCCGAAGCAGGCGTTTCAGGGCGGGCTGGACCAGATCAAGTCGGAGCAGATTTTGAGCGAGGTTGTAGCCTCATCCTATCGCCAGGTTTCGACGCCGACGTTTGCCAACAACTTAAGCGGGACGAGCGGTTTGAAGATACCGCTGGCCGGCGCGAGCATTTTGGATGAGTTGTACAAGTTGGGTACGGGTCTGCCCGCCGAGGTTGCCCGGTGGTTTTCCGAGTCTGAGGTCTTGCTGCAGGAAAATGGAGTGGAGGTGCAGGCCCAGGGTCCCGGCAAGCCGAATACTCAGGCGGAACGAGTGGTCAGCGACTTGACGATCGTGCTATTGCCGCAGGGCGGTCCGGATGGGATGCTCGAAGATTTGCAGAGGCAATTTGGATTGCAGCAGGCGAGCGTTCGCTTTGCCGACGCCGGGCCGAAGTTGCGGCATCAGATCACGATTATGCGGATGAAAGCCTGTTTCCCGCTGCGGTATTCAAGCCGCCTGGGCCGGTTGAAGGAAGCGTATGCCAGACAGGCAGTGACGGAGGCCAAGCGATTCATATTGCATCTGGAAGGTGACGGCTCGCATATGGGCAAGCTGTATACGCCCGACGATTCAGACCGTGTGAAACGTGTGCGTGAGGCGCTGTTGCTGGCGGCGGGGCTGGGGGTGATTGAGGGCCCGAACGCGGAAGGCTACCTGGAAGTAGTTTATCGGGTCAAAGTCGGCGAGATGCTGGAGAAGCAGGCGGATCGGAGCTTCGAGATCGGCCAGAGTCTGCGTGGCTCGGTTGCGGCCAATTATATGGATTGGGGCAAGCTGGGCATCCTGGAAGCGATTATTGACGAGCGACTGCCGGTGCCACCGAACCAGCGGGACGGCGTGAAGAATCTTCTGGCGCAGAAGTGCCGGGAGATATGCCCGATGGAGAACGATCCCGAGTTGGGAGCATGGCAGGAGAGCCGCAACAGGGCCATGAGCCGGGTGAGCGATCCGAGGCGGTAACTAACCAACACGGAGGTAAGTGTGTATGTCGGTATTATCCGGAATTGCCAGCTTGTTTTTTGATCAGCCTGAAGCAACCACGGTGCAGGTTTGTCACACCCTTAACTGTGAGCTTGAGAACAAGCCGCAACCGGGTGTTTATAACGAGCAGGAAAAGAAGTATTTCTGCAAGGTATGCACAGAAGCACTCCTTCCGGAGAAATCGGCGGTTCCCCCGGCGCGTTTGCGCGTGGGCCGGTTGATCGGCATGGGGGTTGGGTTGGCTATGCTGGCGGCTACCGGAATTTACTTCTTGCCCGCGACGCCACCGCAGATCACCGGACCATTTGAGGCGAGGGCGGAGGTCGGCAAGCCAGGGAAATTGGAGTTGCATGTCACGGGTCGGTCCGTCGACATCAAGGTTGGCGGAATGCCAAAAAACTGGACCTTTGACCCGTCTACCCGCAAGATCACGTACACTTTTGGCTTTCCCGGAGAGATGAAGCTGATGGTGGAGGCGAGCAACAAGGCGGGGAAGGACTCGCATGAATTTATCCTGACCGGTTATGCAGTTACGACGGTGCCCGCGCCCCAGATTGCCACGACTATGCCGGTGGTGATCAAACCGGGGCAGATTGTCGAAGTGCAGGCAGGCACGCCATTCGACTACACGGTGCAGGTGGAGAATACACCGAGCCAATGGGTGGTGGACAAATCGGATCCGCCGCTGCCCCAGACTGCAGATTTGAAGCTCGATGCAGGAGTATTCCACGGTAAGTTTGTGGAGCCTCTGGCACAGAAGGAATATAAGGTCACGGTAACGGCATTCAACGTCGCCAAGGTTCCGACCACAGAGTTCGTGACGATCGTTGTCAAGAGCACCAACGATTTGATACAGCCGTTGATTCTTCCGAAAGAATTCAACAAGGCGGTGGTCTTTGTGGGCAACCGGCTCGGCGACAAATACAACGACAAGATGCTGCCGTTCCAGGATCTTGTGGTGGCCGAGGGCAACAAGGCGGGTTTTTCGTGCGTTACGCTGGAAAACGGCGTAAATTCTGTGACGGCAAGCGACTTGGACGCCGTGCTGAAGAACGGGTCTTCGCGATTGAATCTGGTTCGCAACATGAACGCGGAGTATTTTCTTGCCGCCAACATGACCAGCTACGATGAAGCGACGGTTGAGAAGAATGTATACAACGTCAAAGTCTCGCAGACGACGTATACGCTCACGCTAACCTATCAGATTGTAGACAACAATCTGGGGGGAACACTGGACAGTGGAACCGTCACGGTCACCAAGGATATTCCCAAGACGGCGGCACTTAGCACGAGCAGCGACCCATTCAACAGTTTGTTGCGTGACGGAGCGGTGCAACTGGCGGCGAAGTTTGCGAAGAATCTGCCGCGGCCGGCGCCGTCGGGCACGGCAAGGTTTTCGGTCGACGTGCGAGTGCAGTCCTTTGATATTCCCAACATCGTGCGGAACGACAAAGGTGAGTACGTCGTATCGAGCGAGAAGTTCCATTTGCTTGCCAACAAGGCGACGGTGCTGCTGGATGGCGCAGCCATCGGAACGACGCCCTGCATCTTCCATGCAACTCCGGGCTTGCACAAAGTGCATGTGACGCGCGACGGCTGCCGGGACTGGGAACAACCGGTGATGATCAAGGAAGGCTCGGAGTACGTGATCGACCTCCAGCTTTCCGATGACTCCATTGGGCGTTGGAAGCAGATGGGCGCGTTTCTGGGGGAGCTTAAAAATAATGAGAAGATCACGGACGCGAAAGCGGAAGTGCTCAAGGGCTACGCCCAGATGCTTCGGCAAAGCGGTTTCAAGGTGGATGTGAAAGTGGACGCCAAGGATCCGAAATCGATCAACATGCTTAATGGGGCCTTGTGGTCGAACCCTGGCTAATCCCCACTGGGGTGCGTGCACAATCACTTAATCGATGGAATTACCCCTAGGAGACCAAGCTATGTTGGCGATGTTTGCAACGATTGTGAAAAGTTATCGGGCCCTCATGGCGACGGGGCTTATGCTCTTTGCAGTTTCCATGGCTCAAGCTCAGCAGGATGCGACCGCCCCTGCGGCGGCTCCAGTACAGGGCAAGCTCTATACGATTGCGGTGGGGAAGATGGCGGTGGCCCCGGCTCTCAAGAAAGCCGCGGAGGCGGCGGGCAAGCAGCTTTCGCTGGAGCGTCTCGCCGGGATGATGGACGGGCAGATGATCGACGGCTTCCAGAACAGCCGGAAGTTCAAGGTTCTTTCGCGCAGTGATTTGCCGGATCTCATCCAGGAGCAGGGCGTGCATGGGGTATGCAAGCTGGTGGGGGCGACGCACCTTCTGATCCTGGGAATTGATGATTTTCAAGATTCCAGCGAAAGCAAGACGGTAGCTGGGACAGGTACACTGACCACTCGCACCGTGCGGATTTTACCGGTGGTCAAGATCTATGATTCCATTGAGAACCAAGCGTTGGCCGTGGCCAGCATGCCGGTGGAGTTTAAGATTGCCTCAGTTACGCCGGAGGGTGTGCCGCGTGATGGGGCCGCGGACGACAAGGTGATCAGCGTGTTGGCCCAGGCGACGTCGAGCCGGTTGGTGAACCGGGTTCTGGACGTGCTTTATCCGCCAAAAGTTGTGACGCGTAACGACAAAGAGGTTTCGATCAATCGCGGCGACACCACGGGCATTCAGGTTGGTCAGACCTGGCAGGTGCGCAGCCCGGATGTCATAGAAAACGACCCGGATACCAATGCCCCGATTTCTATTCCCGGACACGTGATCGGGACCATCAAGGTCGATGAAATTAAGCCGACGATATCGCTGGGAACAGTGACCGAGGAAACCGTGGCGGGGCAGATCATCAAGGGTTCCTCGCTTTCTCTGGCGAAGAACGAAAACAAACGTTACGTCCATTTGATCGTCGATGAGAAACTGGCCGTGACGGTTATCCCGGAGACTCAGGAAGCCGCAGCCCCGGCGTTGGCAACCGCGCAAGAGGGAGCGTCGGCGGCGAAAGGTCGGATGACGGTTGGCGTATTTAGTTTCAAGGTGCCTGCCGCCATTCGGGCGGTGGTGGTCAAAGCCAATCGGGAAGCAAGCCTGGACTATGTCTTGGCGCAACTGGATTCGCAGTTGACGCATCGACTGCAGGAGACGGGCAAGTACAACCTGGTGACTTTTACCGACTTGGCGGATATCGCCGCGGCTCAGCATATCCAACTTACGGGCGATTACGATCCTGATAAGGTTGCCGCCCTGTTTAAGAAGAAGGGCGCCAAGTTCATCTTTGTAACGACGATTGACGATTTTTCGGATGCCATGTCCTACACGCACCTGGCAATCCGCAAGCAGACGGTCATTGACGGTGCCGCGTCGATATCGGTAGTCGCCAAGCTGTTGAATATGGAAACCGCCGAAATCGTAGACACGGTCGCGGTGAAGCGCCAGGTGAGCCCCCCCACTCCCATCGTGGTTGATGACATTACGGTCAACGATGGCGGTGGGGGCAATTCGCTCCTGCTGCAGTTGTCAGATCAGGTGTCCGGCGAGATGGCGGCGGGAATTTCGTCACGCATGTATCCCATCAAGATCATTGACCGCACGGGCAACGAGATCACGGTCAATGTCGGCTCGCCGGTACTGCTGCCGGGACAGATTTGGACGGTTCGGGCACCGGGCAAACAGAAGGTGGATCCAGATTCTGGCCAGATGATCACCATCCAGGGGCCGGAGATTGGAAGAGTACGAATCATCGAAGGCGGCAAGAGTTCGGCAACAGGCCAGGTCATGGCAGAAACCAATCCTAACGCGATCGGCGAGGGCTCAACATTGCGGCAGTTGCTTCCACCAGATGCCCCGCTACCCGTCGCGCCACCTGCACCGAGCCACTAAGGATTGATTACCAAGGCAAGCAGGGACAGGTGCCCCAGTAAATTGATCAGGAATAGTGGTCAACTTCTGGCACTGTATAAAATTATACAGTCGTTCTATGTAGACAAAGTATTCGGCTATGGTTTGTAGCCTGGCTGATCTGAATTTTACCTACTCTTCTACAGCAGGAGCATCGCATGGACCTGGAACGTATGTGGCGGCGGTCGATCTTGGCGAGCCTCGTAGGTTGTGTTGCCTTGGCCGCCGGCGGTTGTATGACGTTTAATGAGAAGGCCGCGAAGTACCGCCAGCCGTGGGAGGAGGGGCAGTTCCAGGTGGCTGCAGACAAGGTCAACGAGGCGGCCAATGCCCGGGTGATGAATGGATCCGCGGAGAAACCCCTTGAGAAATGGGATCGCGATACGATCGTGTACCTCCTCGAGCAGGGATCGATTCTTCGAACCGTCGACCAGCTGCCGGCCAGCAACAAGGCCTTTGAGCGTGCGGACCGCAAGATGCAGGCGGCTTGGGATCGGCCGTCGGTCCAGGTGTCATCGCAGGTTTTGGCGGTGCTGGACAATCTCGGAGCGCTTCCCTACGACGGGTTTGCGTATGACCACGTGATGGCGCGGACGTACATGGCGCTCAATAACCTGCAGATCGGCAATATTGCCGCGGCCCGCGAGCGTTTGATCGCCACGGAAAAGGCCCAGCGCGATTACATGGAGAAACGCGCCAAGGCGATCGAAGACCGCAAGGCCAAACTGGTCAAGGAGAATCCGACTGCGGGCAAGGCCGATGTGAGCAAGGCCAAAGGCCCGGATGGGAAGCCGGCCTTTGCCGACCTTGATGGATTGGTGGCCAAATACAGCGCATACAAGAGCTATCGCAACCCATTTTCGACATGGCTATACGGCGTTTATATGATGTCGGCGCCGGCGGATACGCAGGATACCGGTTCGGCCACGGCGGCCCTTAAAATGGTTGCCGGCATGGTCCCGCAAAATAGGACGGTACAGGCCGATCTGGCGACAGCCACTGCCGCAGCATCGGGCCAACCCGTGCCGCCGTCGACGTATGTGGTCTTTGAAACCGGATTGGCGCCGATCCGGGGAGAGATTGTAGTCTGGCTGCCGATTCCGACCGGGCGGGGCATGACCATCATGAAGCTGGCGTTCCCCAAGCTGGTGGTGCGCGAGGGCCACCAGGCGGTTCTGGCGGCGACAGCCGAAGGCGTGACTTACCAGACCGAACCCCTGGCAAGCATAGACGGCCTGGTGGCCCGCGAATTCAAGGATGAACTTCCGCTGGTGATCACGCGGTCGGTGATCAGCAGCATGATGAAAGCTGCGGCAACCGCGGCGGCGATGCAGGCGGCCGGCAACGACAAGAACGGTGTATACCTGCAACTTGGCATTCTGGTCGCCAGCGCCGTCTACCAGGAAGCGACCACGCGTGCAGACCTGCGTCAGTGGGCGGTCCTCCCCAAGGAATTCCAGGTTTGCCGGATCCCCACACCGGCCGACCGGACGATTACTCTCAGCATGCCAACGGGCCCGACAGCTTTGAAAATACCCGACGGCAATGTCAATCTTGTTTATGTCAAGTCGATCAGCACGAAAACGCCGTCGATTATCTGGCAGGCGAAGATCAAATAAGGATGAGCCATGAATAAATCAAAGTTATGGATTCTTTTACCGTTGGTTATACTCGTTGCCGGCTGCGAGACCGTCAACTCTACTGAGCGCCAGACGCCTGTGGGTCAGAAGAAAATGGTGCAGGATCGCCGGGTGATCTCAGACGTGCGGCTCAATGACGCCGCGCGAATCGTCGGCGTCAACGAAGGCCACACCCCCGACGGTCTCCTGCGGATCCAGGTTGAAGTAGCCAACACGACCTGGCAATCGCACAACTTTTTCTACAACTTTGAGTGGCTCGATGGCGACGGCATGATCGTCAACCCTGCCGTGATCGGCTGGACGGAGTCCCAGATCATCGGGCAGGAAAGCCGGCTGCTTACGGGCATTGCCCCCCAAAAGAATGTCGTGGACTTCCGTTTCAAGATGAAGGAACGGTAAGTTCGTATTTTTCAGGAGTTTTCTAAATGTTCCAACGTTCCAAAACGTGGTCGGCGTTGATTCTCGCCGCAGTATGTGTTGCAGGTTGCACTTCCAGTGTGAGCAATAAGGGTGATGGCTCGGGCAATCCTGAGGATTTGCTGGTCACCACGCGCGTCGGGCCCAATGACCTCAAGACCATTGCCCAGACCATCGCCAATGACATCAAGGTCGCGCCGAACGTGCATGCCACGCCCACCGCTCCGGCGGTCATTCGTGTCAGTCCGTTTCTCAATGAAACCGACGATGTCCGGTGGCCCATGGACGAGATGGTTGACAGCGTCATGAACGAACTGACCCGGACGGGCAAATTGGAGGCGGTCTCCACCGATCCGGCCGCTATCGAGGCGATGGTCTTGAAGATGAAAGCCAATCGTCAGTCCGGCGTGCTGTTGGAAGACTACACGCTCACCGGCCGCGTGACGCGTGATGAGGAGACCAAGGGCGATACACGCCAGTTTACCTATTACGTGAACTTCAAGGTTACTGACACCAACCGTGGAACGGTAGTTCTGACCAGTCAGACCAAGTGCATCAAGATTCAGAAGCGGGCCTCGCTGGGGTTTTAACGCCCCGACGGGCCTTGCCTGGCTGTTAGCTTCTGAGGTGGCTTTATTGATCGAGCGCTTTGCGCGGCGGGATCGCGGCGTTGCCAGGCCGCATACTGCTGGCGAGCGTGCCGCGAGCCGGAAGCCGCTGGATAGCGAGCCGAACTCAAGATACCAGCAAGGCCCTCACGGGCTCAGGGGCTCGAGGATATACCCGACGACGCGTCCGTCGACATCGTATTCTAGCTTCACGCGTCGCTCAGCGCCCAGGCTCACCGACGCCAATCGCCGGTTGGCGTCGTAGTCATTGGCCAATTTGAGCCCGTTGGCGCAAGTCACGCTCCGCAGCGTTTCATCCTTGTTGTCATATTCGAAGCTGGTCACGCCCATGTCGAAGCCCGCGATCTTGCGGACCAATCCATGGGTCAATTCCACCGAGGCAGTGTGATCATCACGCGTGGTCTCCACGCGCTGCAGCAGCCCATCTTTGGCGTAAGCATAGGAGGTCTGCCCCCACGACGACTTGACGGCCAGGGGTCGGCCAGCGTCATCGCGCTCGATGCTGTAGCCTTCGTTTCCTTTGGCGGTTTTCTGAACGATCGAGGTGAGCCTTCCTGCCGCGTCGTAATTCACGGCCACATCGAGGCCGGTGCAGTCGGTCACCCGGGTTGGCAGGCCGCGCCAATCCAAGGCGGTTTCATGCCAGGTCTTGATGTGCTCCTGCTCTAGCGATGGGTGGATCAGCACGGACGACAGAAGCCCTCCTTTGGAGTAAGTGAACGAAGCCGCTTGGGCACCAACCAGTTGTTGGGCCATTTGACCGTCCGTCCGCCATTCCTGTTTCAAGAGTGTTTGGCCGCCCTCGCCGAAGGTCGTCAGATGGCCGCCGGCGTCAACTTTCGCTGTGACCTCTGGCAGGCCATCGGTCTGCAGGATCCGCTTGTGGCCGCCATCCTTTTCGGGAATTTCAGTTACCGTAACCTTCCGTTGGTCGGGGGTGGTAAGCGTCGCTTGAACGCCGCCGGCTGATGGATAAGTCCACACGGTGTGTGTGCCGTCGGCGTCCTTGGCATCGGTAGGCCGCATTTGGCGGTCATAGCTGGTAGAGCTCGGGTGCGCTTTGTCAGCAACGTTGGAAACTGTAGTCTCGAGCCCCCCTCCCGCTGCGGCAGCGATCGCATAGTGCAACGGAGTGGTGCCGCGCTTTTCGTCCGTGACTTGCCCGTGGGCATTGTATTCATACGAACTGAGCAACTCCGGCTTCGCATCGGCCGCCTTGTCAGTCCAGGTGACCGATGCGACCCATGGCCCCTGGTAAGCGTACCCAACTGCACCCTCGGCGGTGCGAACGCTCGCCAGATGCTCCGACAAATCGTAGGCGTAGCTGACTTCCATTGGCTGCGCACTGGGACGGCCAAAGGTGCTACCCACGGCCTTTGCCAGAGTACCCTTGTCTGTATACTTCAGCTCGATCTGGGCAACGCACACGCCATCGAAGAGGGCCACAATTCGTGTCACCTGGCCTCGATTGCCCCGCTCGTAGATGGTGATTTGCGGGCCATCTTCAATAGCCACCAAGTCGCCGTGCGGTGTGAAGTGCCAGCATGTGCCATCTTTGAGCAGGAGGAGTTGCGTCTTGGTGTTGCTGAGGAACTTGGGTTGGGCATCGGCCAGACCATAAAACGGTCCCTTTTCATCGGACACTTGAAGCTGGGCGTTCTGCAGTTCAGGTACTGCTTTGATCTCGCTGAACCGGGCGTAAAGGCTGTTCAGTGGAGTCAGAAGCTCGTAATACTTGTTTCCGTCTCGAATGGCTGGCTCCAACCGCGGCAGGTCCATTGCCCAGCCTTTGCCCCACGGTCCGTTGGGGTTGAAGAATGAATTGAAACTTCGCACGAGCCGGATATCCCTCCCGCCGACGATGGGCACGCTCATATCCACCTGGCTGAGCCTGGCTGGATTCAAGGCCAACGATGCGGCGCCAGGCAGCGATACCCCCTGGTAAACATGATTATCACTGGCGTCTTTGACGGAGAACACGGCCAACGGGGTTGACCCAACCGGCGTAGCCTTGGTCACCGCTGTTTCCAGGCTATCGGCCAACTTGACGGCGCGATTAACTTCCTCGCGTATCTCCGGCGGCGCCTTTGCCGCCTCCGCCCCGCTGCCATAGGTCTTGACGAGTTTGCTTTCCGGCGACAACTCCACCCCGCCGAAGATTCTCGCCGTTCGGACCACATCTCCGTCGGTTTTCTCCCGCTTGATCTCCATCGCCGGCGTGGTCGTTTCGAACGGCACCGGCTTGACCTCGTAATCCCGCATCCAGAACGGCATGGCAACGCCCTGGTCACGCAGCTTCTCGGCAATGACCGTCATCAGCGCAATCCGACGCAACTCGGCAAACACCGGCACGGGCGCCGTGATCCCCGATTCCGCCGGCGGCAACAGCAACTGCTCGGCGCTGATCCCCTCGTAATTCTTGGTGAACCACTCCGTGAAGGCCTCGGCACCGGGCGACGACTTGCCTGTCAGATCGTCTTCCAACTTGTCCTTCACCCACTTCATCTTCTGTGTCTTGACCTTCAGCGGCACGTCAAACAACGTCAA
>Ga0316217_10005097_pt1 | contig 13803 bp, 12 predicted proteins | sample 1anoAmetaG_FD_203633 | JGI IMG/M metagenome (GOLD analysis project Ga0316217, IMG submission 203633) | Freshwater microbial communities from Trout Bog Lake, Wisconsin, USA - 1anoA | ecosystem: Environmental > Aquatic > Freshwater > Lake > Hypolimnion/Profundal zone | place: USA: Wisconsin...
GAAGGCCACACAGAGCGTACGGCTTGGGGCTAGCGCTTGAAGACAACAGCTGCGTACTCTCCTCTTTCCACTTTTATGCAGAACTTCTCGTTGGTCTTCGAAAACTACTTGTACCTGCCCTTCAGCCGGTAGCCCTAGAGCCTTAGTTTTCTAAATAGGGTCGGGGTTACTGCGGATCAACCTCAAGGATGATGCTTCTGCTACACTAGTTGGCGCACTGGATGGCAACGAAGCCGTAGCCAATCTCTTCGAAGGCGTTGGAAATGGTGATCATTTCTGTCTTTTCGGTGCGGTTGAAGTTGAAGTGGGGCAGTTTGTGCATGATGGAGACCATGGCATCATGCAGCAGCTGCACCTTCTCGCCCTGCGACAGCCGAGCGTTCTCGAAGCTGAGCTTGTGGCTGGAGATCCAGTTGATTGCATACTTGGCATCAATGTTTATGTTTTAGGACTTGAAGCGCAGGATGTACCTGCCCTTCTCTAGCTTCACAAAGTGGGCGTCGCCTTTGTTGTAGCCTTTCAGGTACTAGATTTCGTAAGTAGAAAACCTGGGCAGGGTGTAGTCCTTGGCCTGGCCGCCCAGTATGCTGGTGCGGTAGTGGCTCTGGACCACAGCGTGATCGCCGTTGTCGCGGACCAGGATGTAGCGGGTCTTGAGGTAGCGTTCTGTGGGGAGCATGCTGCTGGAGGCGATCTAGACGGAGGAGTGCTCTATTCTGGACTACTCGCCGGCCTCTATCTTGTTCTGGGAGGACTGCTTGATGTTGAAGTCGAAGAAGCCGTCTGTGGGCAGGTAGAACTCGAAATGCAGTGCCTTCTTGTAGTTTTTGGAGATCTACAGTATTTTATAGCCAGTGTAGTAGTCCTCGATTCGGTTGGAGGTGATGTAGGCGGAGGAGAAGACGCTGAGGAACTAGGACTGTGTCATGAAGAAGTCGTGTTCCAGGGTCATGCCCGGCTGCAGGAACTTCTCGCTGTTTTTCTTGTAGAAGCTGATCTGGCCAGCCCACTTGGCCTGGTCAGTGCCCCTGATTGCCAAGACGTACTCGGGCAGCTTGGTCTAGGGGTCCACCTCTTGGTAGAGGCCCAGCAGCTAGTAGCAGGAGGAGTTGGGGGCGAACCCGTTGACGGCGATCACGTTCTTGTTGGGTGGCTCCTGCTTGGTCTTCAGGATGATCTTGCCGTTTCTGAACTTGCTGTCTTTGGAGTAGTGCTTGAGGAACTTGCTGGCCTCCTTCTGGATGTTGTAGTACTTCCAGGTACTGTTGCTGAAGGCCTAGATAAACTCGAAGGCCTTGACTTCCTTTGCCACCTTGTGATAGCCTTTCTTTATCTTGGCCCAGGCCTTGATCAGGATGATCTCCCAGGGTTTGTCGTAGCTGAGTCTCCAGACTGGCTCCAGATTGCTCCTGTAGACGGGTATCCTGTCGTCCACCGAAATGGTCTCGAATCTGCCATCCACGTTGGCTGTGAGTATGTACTTGCCACTTTCCGACCAAGTCTGAGTGATGAACAGCCGTTTGTAGTAAATGGTGTCGAAGAGCCCTAATTCTTTGATGCAGTGGGGTTCGTTGGTGAATGAGTCGAGGTGGGTGGGTTGTTTGTCGAGGTCGAAGAAGGTGGGGAGGTTGGTGATGCCGTAGAGGTTGCTGAGCCGTTTTATGATGATTTATTAGCCAGGGAACTAGAGGGAGGGGTCTATTTGGTAGTTGTGGTCTACGTAGAGGTCGGCTGCGTGGTGCAGCACACTTTCCGTCTCCAGGTTGCGCACCATCCGATAATTGTAATTCTGCATCACTTCGAAATCTTTCTCCAGCATCTGCACGTCTCCTCCCAGCTTGCCCACTTTCAGGAAGAGGTGAGGCTCGTCCTTGAGCTCGAAGTGGGGGCCCTGCGGCTGGCTGCTTTGGGATTAAAACATCGAATAGTATCAATTACAAACCAAACCCAGCACACCAATATCGCCTACTCACCAATATCGCCCACTAACCCCAGTTTATGCAGTTGACCTAGCCAACCACATGGCTTCATCCACTTGCATGCAGGGTAATTGATGATCAACTAAGCACAACTTAGTGGCTTCAACCAGGTATAAAACCAGCCAGGGTAAGTACTCTGATTGGAATCGATTGGCTAGGTTGAATAGGCTAGTTTGGCGAACTGGGAGGGTAGATGAGTTGGAATTAAATGGTGGGTTATTTTATTGGGGAATAATTTTTATTGGAGTCGAACCAACTCATGTCGTTCCAGAACACCATAGCTGAAGACGGGTAAATAGTTGGCCACGCAGCAGCATCAACATCACGGTCATCCCCTCCTTCGGACAGATAGTCAACGTGGCCGAGCCCGACAAAAACAAACTTGTAACTGCCGCACTACCTAGATCTATGAGGTCGAGCAGTGGAAGCACACCAAGGGCGCCCTCCACACCCGCCCCAAAGACTTCGACCCCTCCAGATACGTGTCCTTCAGTGTGAAGGAAGTGGTGGAGTAGCCCGTGGCCAGCGAGCACATCCACGACTATGTGGAGAGGTCCAGGCTGAGCAGGAGACTGGGCTTCTGATCTACAACTCATATCACACCAATCCCCAATACTATCAATAGATAACATGAGTCACTGCAATTACTAACAATAGATAACATGGCCGAGTGCAACTAAGCTGCATGGGCACTGACTAATAAGCGGGAATGCTGAACTAAGCACGTTATCAGTAACATTTCAAAGAGAGCAAGATAGTTTTTTATATTGTGAAGTTGATTGAGAATGCAAGAAGGCGGAATTTAGTTATTGTGGGTAATCAATCCATCTATTCGTTTTGTTAGATAATGTTAGGCCTAATCTTGCATCAATGTTAGATCTAATCTTAGAACTACCTGTCCTAAGAAATTAATCAGATAGGCTCTGATCCTACGGACGTAATTCGCTAGGGGATTCATTGAGTCCTGAGGCAAATCCTTCTTCAGGACGTACAATGCGGGACATGTGACTTTTGTGTGGGGAAAAGACGTGTCAGTTTGGATGAGCGACATCTTCGGAATGTTGGAAGAGGAGCATCTTTTGAGGGTTGGATGAATGCATATGTAAAGATTTGCTTGAACAGTGGTATGTAATAATCAAACAAACTGCTTTTAAAACTCATGGATGACCTACTAGAAGAGGTTGCCGATGCTGAGACTGGGGTTGACCCAGAAGATCTTCTCTTTGGACTCGAGCAGGTGGGTGGTCAGGGACTTCCAGTTCTGGTATCTGGCGTTGAGCTTCTAGCTGGAGATGGTCGACCTGCTGCTGCTGAGTTCGAGAGGGGTGTCGATGGCCACAATCAAGGAAGGCTGGAGCTTCATATTCTTGATGTTCTCGAACTGCTCCTTGTTCTTGGGGTAGCCCTCGATCACCGCTCCCTGCATTTTGCAGTCCTTCTTGGCGATGCGTTCTTCGAGCAGCTTCTCGACCAGGAAGTTGTCGATGAGTTCGTTGTTGAGGTACTGGTTCTTGATTTTCCTGCCGTGGATGGTGTCCTTCCTGATTTCCTCGGCGATGAGGAAGCTGGTGGAGATGTAGACGAAGTTGTAGTGTTCTGCGATCTTTTTGCCGAGGGTGGTCCTGCCGCTGTGCGGTGCGCCCATGATGATGATCTGGGTGGTGGTCCTGGGCGAGGGCTGTATGGTCTTGATCGTGAAGGCTTTCTGCGTAAGACCAGAGGTACGTTCAGCTACTGGATGATGAAGTGCTCCTCCCTGTTCTGCGACAGGTCGATTTCCCAGTACTTCTTGTAGAAGGACTTGATTTCTCTCAAGAACCTAAGTGGAGCCAGGCGTACAGATGGTGCTCGGTGATTGCGTCGGTTAGGAGTTTGTTGAGTTGCTTGTCGTCGAGGTCGGGGTTGAACTGTTTCAGTTTCTTTTCGCAGAGTTCCTTCAAGCCTTCGTTGTTGATGTTGATGATGAGGACGTTCTTGACGTAGACTCCCCTCTTCTGCAGGATCAGGGCCTGCTTGAGATTCTTGGGGAAGCCTTCGATGATGGAGTTTTTCTCCGATTTGGCCAGTTTCTCTATCTTGCCTATTATGCTCTCGATTTGAGTCTACTAGACCAGTCTGCAGAGTTTGAACTTTGTCTGCTGCTCCTCGTTGAGCTTGCTTTTGATGGCTGCGATTTCCTCTCCGCAGTTGAATAGATCGAATGGCCGTTCGCTGTTGGTCAGTGTTTTTTTGATTATTGTGTTGATGGATAGACCGGGAGGACCAACCACGAACAGTGTAAACTCTAGATAGGGGGATGCAAACTTTCAGGGGTCTAGAGTTTATGGATGAAGAAGTCGAGGACGTTGTTGGGTTTTTCGAGGATGAGTTCCTGGACGAGCTGGCTGAAGATGGAGTAGACTTTGTTTTTCTGCAGATACTCCTGGATCTCCTAGTAGTTTTAAATTTGCTCTTCCTTGTTCATCGAAGTTACAATTTACAATTAAAAGATCGATTTCACTCAGATATCATAATACTGTTTATTACTGAAGATACGATGAGTCTCACGCAAGCAGATTTGAACATTCTCAGCGAATCCCAGTACACCCAGCTCCCGATCGGCGTAGTTGCCGTCTATTCTTTCAGCAAACCTTTTCCTGAGGGCTGGGAGAGGCTCAGCTATGAGGAGGCCATCCCTTACATTGAATCCTTGAAGCAGCTGCTCGGGGAATGGTCCATCGTGGCCTTCAAAGTAGGCAAGATCGACGGGCCTGGCTATGGGAGTCAAATTAATCCGGACTACAGCTAAGAGTGCGGAGAAGGATTCATTCTAAAAAGAGGAGCCCATTTATGACTGATCCATCCATCCATTCAATCATCCCATTATCATGCTATCCAACTATCCGATTATCCGATTATCCACTCAAACTTTCTTGCCTGCGCCTATCCCTTGGCTCAGCACCCAAACTACAGCTAGGTGTGGGTTTAGACTAGTTTTTGATTGACATTGATTAGATAGGTACCACCAGATCTTAATAAGTAAGCAAAACTGGTGGGCAATACAAGATACTAGCATAGATAGATAAAATTATAGGATCTTGGGGGCACGGGAAAAACTCAGTTCCACCACTTGGAAATGTTGAGCATTTCTGCAACTGTCCCCAGACTTTTGTTGAGCACTGACTTTTACTTGTCCCTCTCGCCGCCCTTCTGCCCGCTGTTGGTCTGCAGGGCCTGCATTTTGCTGTCTATCTTCTTCTTCAAGTACTCGTGGTACTCCATCCTGGCCTTGACTATTTTTTCCATTTCGAAGAGTTCTTCCTCCATGGTCTCCACTTCCTCGTTGTTTTAGATCTTGACCAGCCGCAGCTTGATGATCTTCTCCTCCAGCTCTTCGATGTCCTTCTCGTAGAGGTAGTTGTTGCTTTGGCACTCGGAGATGGAGGTTGAGAGTGCCTCGGAGAAGGCCTTGTTTTTCGAGAACTAGCTGCTTTTGACTGAATGCGTGAGAGATCGCATTTCGGCGAATAGTGTTTCCAGGAGCAGGATTTTGATGTGTTTGGGGATTTGCAGGGTTCTGATGCTGGCAAGCCGGTCTCTGTACTCCAGCTCGAGTTAATAATTCATCCAAATAATTTAATTATCACGCATTAAAACACCACCAGGCTCATATAGCCCCAACAGCCCACCCACACACAACAGCCTGGCAACTTTTGCTCAATCGGAGCAGACAACTCACTTGCTGAAAGTGGGTTGTCTATTTGTTGATTGAAGTTTGTTGTGATAGCTATTTGCGCATATTGCACAGGTTTGGCGTGTAATGATATGTTTGTGATAGTATGCAACAAATTTGATTGAATCACTGCTGAGGGTTAGTAGGGCCGTAAAGGCTAGATTGCTGCCATTTCTAACCAAAAACAAGGGTACTCTAGTTACAACAGACAATAAGCAGCTCACAGCTAACTAATCACAATTAACTTACTATTTAACAAATAACAATTAACTTACTATTGTATTTAGGCAGTAAAAACCAAAACTAATAATAAAAGTCAAATTTCCCAATAATTCATTTAGCTAAGCTAATCAATTACGACAGGCTAGGCTAATGAGTGCGCATCAGTAATAGGTTATAATAGGATGGGTTGCGGGGCAGTAGAGACGGCATCAGTTTCCACCGGCACACTCAAAACTCAGCTCAAGAAACTCAAGTACAGTCTCAACTTACTGAAACTCAGGATAGACAAAGAAAAACGCAAAGCAGATGAGCTGCTCTATGCTTAGCTCATCAAGCCCACTACTCAAAGAAGCAGGGCCCTGGAAAGAGCCATGGTGATTGGCAACGCTCGCCTTCTGAACCAGCAGAATAGTAACTCACTACTAACCCAGTTTGCAGCATCATCGAAAATGAAGCCAGCATCCTTCTGCAGCACTTCCATTTCTTAGATGAGGAATAGCAGCTATAAAACGTAAAAGGACCACTTAATAACCTCCGCTTTTGCTCTAGCTTTGTGGATTGTGAATAGCTGAAGAGGTTTGAAGCGATGTTGAGGTCATTTTACCCCAAACTTCCATTCCCCACAGTATTCCATTTTGGATTCAGGATAATTAAATCACCCATGGAATAATGAAGCATGAAAAAAGTCAGGAAGTGGCTTTCAGATAATAAATCTAATACCTCTTCCAGTTCAGTTCGAGTTGCTCCATTCCAGTGGAAACCATAAATGCAGTAGGGCACAAGTATCGGTATGGGGCTGAGAAGTACTAAGGGTGATTCTAGTACTTCTGTGATTACTAGGCTGTAGTCCAATCTTTTCATAATAATTACTGTTTATTATAGAATGGGAACAAGCATGAGTGACTCTAAAACCACTTTGCAGGCCAAGAGTCTCCAGAGAAGCAGGCTAGGCGAATCTCAGCCCAAAAGACATCAGAGTTTGAAGAGAATTACATTTAAGGGAGTTACTGAAAGTTCAAGAGTCCTGAGCCAAATCAGACTCAGCTAAAAATAGAGTCCAAAAAAAGTGGCATAACCCCGTAAAAAGGATTCGAAAGAAGAACAGGAAAACGAATATACTGCAGTTTTCCTAATAAACGATAAAAGGCCCTAAACTTTAGAGGATAATGAAGAGAAGAACAATTAGGAACAACTCTAAAAACAGCCCAAAATGCAGGAAGCTCCCAAGCCTAGTAACAAAAATGAAGACAACTACTTTCTTTTCGCATCAAAGTCTTAAGCAAGTAAAAAAATCTCAGAAAAAAACCAAACCAGTAACTAATTTAACTAATAGTCTTAACTAAAACTACCATTGAGTTCTTTGGTTAAAGAAAATGTGGAAATGTCATTGGTGAGTTTTTCCGAAAACCCAAGTTCTCAGAAGACCAATCAAAAAACTAGCTCAATATTAGATGTTTCAGATAAAAAGGTCATAAAGGAGATTTTGAATAGCCTCAAGCAGGAAAAATAATAACATCAGAAGTTAACGATAAAAAACAGTGGAGCATCAAAGAAATTACAGAAATCCTACTTCAACTATGGGTTGACACATGTTGAACTCCTAAATAAAAAAGGGTTTTCGTAAAAAGATTAAGAGAAAGTGAAGGATGAGATGAAGAAGGTGAAGGATGAGAAGACTCAGCCTTTGAAGACCAGTTCAAAATATAAAGAAATCATCAACAGAGAAAGCAAGAAACTCCAGCAAAAACCATAGCCCATTGGACCCACTTACACTGAATATTACTAACTCTACCCCAAACCCACTAAATCTTAATGCCTCAACGAGGAGGCAAACACCAATAACGCCAAAGAAGCCAACCCAAGCTAGAAGTACTTATATCTCAACCCCAATGATTCGTATTTCCGCCGCAAAAAAAGTTCCAATTTTAGCAGTTCATCCAAGACCAGAAGCTAAAAGCGACTAAACCTGATATACTTTTGATTAGACTACATAGTTTTTATGTTTACTACTGTCACAAATATGAAATAGCTAAAATCAATTCATCTAATACCTCGGACTTTTATACTGAGTCCCAATCCCTTCCAAATGGTTCAGGCTGTTTATCAACACAGTCTTTTCCTAGCTTAGGCCGAATTTTGGCCTCCTGTGCTTTAAGCTGGGCACTAGGAGCATCTAGTCTGAAGACTTTTTGGTACTGGCGTCCCGACATTTCTTTATCTTGAAGATCTTGGCTTTTTACTGCTTGCTTATTTCCTTCTTCTTGCCAATCATCAGCACCTCGAAACTGTCTATCAGATTAACTATCTTCTCCCTAAGCCTCTAGTACTCAGCCTTAGGTAAGTCATTATCATCTGACTAGCAATCAGAGTTCCCTTCGCTGAATCTGTCGCTTTAGCACTCTTCCTCCTCAATCTGAATCATCTATTTGGGCTCTAAAGTCTTTTTCTTTAAGTTTCTAATGGGATTGAGATACTTTTTGCTTGAAGCTAGGTTCGGAGTTGAGGAATCTCTTTCTTTCTTGATGACCAACATCCTTTAGACTTAGTTGTTTTCCTTGGAGCTTTAGTCAATGCTGGTGATCTACTTCAGTGTCTTTTTTTCTTTTCTCCTCATGGCAATTTTATAGTTTTCTACTATTTTGAGAACCATTTCAGAGTAAGATTCCCCAACCTTTTGGCCAACTTCTTTCCACCTTTTGGTGTTGAAAGGCTGGTCCTAGTTCTTCAAATTCCTGTAAATTCCTATTGAAGACTCGATTGTGTAGCAGTAAGGTATAAATGAAAGCATAAAGGCTCTGGCTGTTGACTTTTTGAAAGTTGCCACTTTGAATAAGCAAGATTTCATTCGAAACATGTCAGTTTTGGACGCCAAAATTTTAGGCAATATTTTGGCTTTATCATACTTAACGCTCCAGATGTCGTATTAGGGTCCATAGAAGAACACATTTTTTTTGAGGGAATGACCATGGAAATCAAGAAAATAAGTGACTTTGTACTTCTATTCGTACTTTAGCTTTTTCACTAAACTCTTCAGTTAGGTAACTTCAGGTATGAGATCTTGGTTTTTGGCCTTAAACATCCTGTTTAAATCTTTGCCTGATAGACTAGTCCTGAAGTTGCCAAAGATAACGCCATCAGGATTAATCATTGGAATGATTTTAAACACAACGTGCTTTCTCATTTAATGTGCCTAGGCTGAGAGCACATAGTTAAGGAAGCCTTACATCACGTAGCTGCCGTTAGATTCGCCTGGGTGTATCCTGCCTATGCTGATGAGACACATCTTGTTTTCGTTCTAAATGGACCTATCTGTGATGGTGAGCATGGGAATGTCAATGCCTGAGAGGGATGTGGCAAACTTTTCCTCAGATAAAATAGTTTCTGCATAAGCTATTCTTTACAAAAGCAGTTGTAGTTTTTCTTCATCTCACTGATCACATTTTTCAAGTGGCTGAAAGTATAGGGAGGACTGTAGGCAAATGAAACTTCATCGTTTTAGTACTCAAACTCGTATTAAAAGGAGAGGGAATAGTTATTGTCATAGTTGAGCACCCTCCTTACCTCTCCATTGATGGTCTTTTCTTAGGCCTGTTCTTTCAAGACTAGCCTTTGATAAGCTAGGTTCTCGCCTGCCTGCTGCCAGGAAATGTTCTTGTTCTACTTTAGCTTCTTGGACAGTACGTATGGCTTCATTCCCTGTATAGTGGCAGAAATACTCTAGAGTAAAGTGTTTTGGCCTTTCTGTTGTTGCAAATGTTAATCTTTATTTTGCCTTTTTGCGTGTTTCTGACTGTGAAGTAAAACCACTGCATGTGGCCGCAAGTGTTGGTGTCAGGCCTCAGAAGCACATTGAACTAGTTCTACTCCACCTTCAGCACTAAATCAAGGTTGCCGCTCTAAAACTAGCTGTTGAATAGAAAGTTGCAAGTGGCTTTAGGGTTCATGCCTTGGAAGGGTCTAAGTTTGTGAACATCCTGGTCCTCCGCATTGAGCTCCTTTTGAATATAATTGGGGACGTCGTCGATTGTTATGCCGAATTTTAGAATATACTAGTGAGAGATGTGTTCGTGAAAGGTGAGGGAGTTGGAGTGCCGAGGACCTGACTAGGGGATCTCTTACCTAGGTACACAATTTTCTGTGGTTAGTCTGCGTAATACTAAATGAGCTGCTTGGCGAGTGGGGATTTGTACTTGATGAGGATGGGGGAGGGGATCTTGATGTTTTTGGGTTTCCAGCCAGTCATCAAATCTGGTATGATGGAGTAGGTCTTTTTACTGGTCGAGAAGTTGTGCTGGCTTTAGAACTCACTTTTGCAAAGTTCGTTTTATAGTTTTTAGAAGCTCTTCATATTCTATAATTATTTGAACTGCCTTCAATACAATAAAAACGAACAGTAGTCAAATCATGCGTGGGTCTGTAATTTCGACAAAGATTCCAGCAGCTTTCCGAGCTACTTAGATTTCTTTTGGTTTATGTCTCCTTTCAACTTGTTGATGTAAGCCTGAAAAGCATGGAGTTATTCTAGCCTCTACTATAGGCCTAGGCACTTTTAGGAAAGTTCCTTGTTTTAGGTCAAGATCTAGTCGGATATGGCTGAAAGTTCCTCAACCCTTGCAGAAAGCTTGTTGATTTAATCACAGTATATCTTGATTTGCTTGCTCTTTTCCTTCAGCTTCTAGGTCCTCATTAGAATGTCATTCTAGTATGCCTTGTTCTTTTCTTACGCACAAGCAGCCCTCGATTATGTGTGCTTTTTCTCAATGCTTTCCTCTTCTACCCTTTGCTTCAGGCTGTCAATCGCTTTTTTCAGGCTATCCGACTCCTTAAACCATTTGCTTTTCTAGTCTAGGTGCTGCTACTTGATTTGTTGTAGTTCAGCCACCATCAGGTTGTTCTCTTCCTTTAAAGATTACGCTAGTTTGGTAATCTTTTAGTAGTCATGTTGAATGCTTTTGAGCTACTCCAGCTTTTTGTTGGCTGCATTTACTGCCTTTTCCTTCTTGTTTGACTAGACCTTGAACCTTTAGAGGTCTGAAGTTAGTTTTTTGATAGTCACTAAGGTAAAGAGAAAAGTACATTGTTTTTGTTCATCTTCCTTGAGGTATTCTGCGATTTTGTCTTCAGTGGCCTGAGTGATCTTTTTGAGCTAGTTTCTGTGAATGCTGATTTACTCTTCCTGCTTTTTGAGCCTCTTTTTCAAAGTAGACACACTTTCTCTGAGTGAAGATACCTACTTGTTTATTTACTCTTTGTCACTGCTGATTCTCTCATTGTCCTGATACAAAGTCTTCACTGTTTAGCGCAGGATTGATATTTCGTCGCACTTTTGGTTGAAGCGTTTTTATAAGTGGCTGTACTAAGATTTAGCCTCCTTGAAGTTTATTTTAGAGAGCTCAGCCTATTTGAGTTGCTGCTACAAAATGGCTATTTGTTCTTTCTGCGTTTGTATTTTGACCGCGGCTCTATCTATCTAGGTGTGGGGGTTGGTACGACGGTTAGGAAGTGAGCCTAGATGGAGGGCACTTCATACTACTCTCCAATTCGTTGGTGAATTTCGAGCATAAAGGCTAGATTAGGCATAAAGTACTTTTTACGATGGAAAGGTATTAGTCCAGGGAGTTCTGAGTTAAGCTTACTTGCATTTCAAATTTTAATATTTCAAAAATACCAACAACTAACCACAATTACCCGCCACTCCCCAATACCCCCATTTAGGGTTTTTGGACCAGCTTTTGAGGAAATCTGGGATGTGTCTCCTTGGTTTTTGGCTGAATAATTTTATTATAGATGAAAAGACTTACAGCTGAGGAGATGCGCAAGCTGATGCCAGTTTTTGAGTGGTAGACCTATAAACAGTCTGAGGACAAGAAGGAGTATATTCACGACCTCATTTTAGTAGCCCTTCACAAAAGAAAGATCACCCAGAATCTGCTATGCATGAACGAGCTGATTTAAATCATCAACCACCTCAAAATACCACTCAAAACCCATCAGATGAGTCAACTTTACCTTTACTCCACCTACCAAAGGTTTGAAAACCTTGCCGAAACCAAGCAAAAGATCATCGCCATTCTCAATCAGGAAAAAAAGAAAGTGGACCCTAAGGCAGCCGCCTAGTGGATCAATTAAAAAATAGACCGCAAATAGATTTTCATCCCTCTCAAAAGAGAAAGAGTTTCGAGCGTGCCCAACTCCTCCAAAAGGATCTAAAAAAATAACGAAAAGCTACCATCTTTAATCGGGAATTCCACAGACAAGCTGCAAGAGTAGCTGAGGTACTTGATTGAAATTTTCTAAGACATGGAGAAAGAAAGGCAGAACAGCGGGCTCATACCTATAAAGGACGAAAGCGAGGAGAACGAAGTTGAAGTTCCTTATACTCACATCCCCTATGACCCAGAGCTCTATGACCTGAATAACAAGTTGTGCAAGTTGAGGATAAAAGCTGAAGATAGACTCAGTAGAATCATTGAGCTTGCGAGGGAAGATGTCCGCATCAGAAAGAAACTTTAGGAGGCCATTTAAAGATTCCAGAAAGCACGGATTGAAGCCAACGAGAAGGTAGGCCGCATGGGTGCTATGAAGGCTCAGAAAAGGCTCCAAGAAAAGAAGGAGAGGGAGCACAAGAAAATTAGAGATTTAGAGCTCGGATAGAGTGAGAACCTAGTTCACGCCTCCCATCTATATGCACTGCTAAACTTGCCAGAAATCAAATCCAATCGTCTGATTCTGTGAACTATAATTCATCTTATGTCTTACTAGAAAACTTGTTAGAGATAAATCAAGCTGTTTATTTAGTTGCTTGAATGGTCAAAAAAACTTTTCCTGTCATTAATCTTTGAAAGAAATAACTGAAGATTAATCATCAGAATCGCCCTTTTCTCTTCGACATACTACGTGTTTCCCTTTGGAACGGTCTCATTTGCTCTCTTTAGTTGTCTGCTTCCTCTTCGTTCTCTTTTTCATCCTCTGCCTACTCCTCATTTTTCTCTTCGTTTTTGCCCTCTTTACAGTGTTTTTCGAGAAATTTCAGCATTTCGGCAACTTCATCATGCTACTTCATCACGCTCTCAAACTTTGAGCGATAAAAGGCCAACACTCTTTGGATGACTTACTTGGCCACTTTCTTAACAAGTCTCTTCAGCATCAACTGGATGAAATGCAGGTCATGATACTCTGCAGAGTCTAGTATTCTATCAAACTCGGCTATAACGAATAGTAAAGCCTTGTTTAGACTTTGCTTTTGCTGCTCTTTGCTTAGCTTCTTCTTTAGGTAAATATCGATAAGCCTTGCTACTAGTTTTTACTTGACAGTTGGAGAAGTCTTGAACTTGAGGATAGAAGTAAAGACCTTCCAATAAACAAACTTGATATCGTTTTATGAGCTGAGTTCTTGATCAATCAGTGCTTCAAAATACTTAGTTGCCGGCTTTTCCCTTGTGAACATATTTTGCGAATCTGTAAACCCAAAATCAAAACTTTTGTTTGCCTTTGAGACAGTTTGATCTGGGTCAGCCGTTTAGCTTTCTTTGATGAGTGCGCCTAGAATGATTTAGAGAGAGGAAGGAAAGCACGAGATTTTAAAGCTGCTGCTGAAAACCTAAAAAAGCTTCTTTATAGCCTTCTCTTTATCTACGGCAGAACTTCCGAGATTAGCTATGTACCTACTGATTTACTCTTCCTCTTTGTTTTCTTCAGAGTTCACTTCAACTTTAGGCAGGCCGCACTCCTTATCCAGGAATTTATAAATGAATAGCATCTCCTCCTCCGAAACTGCGTAGTAGAAGGAAGGGATGTCTTGCAGAGAATCATAGCATAAGATAGACATCATATGGCACAGTATATTCAAAGCAGCAAACTTGACTTCCTGAGTTTATTAGGCAGTTAGCA
>Ga0316217_10005098_pt1 | contig 13802 bp, 10 predicted proteins | sample 1anoAmetaG_FD_203633 | JGI IMG/M metagenome (GOLD analysis project Ga0316217, IMG submission 203633) | Freshwater microbial communities from Trout Bog Lake, Wisconsin, USA - 1anoA | ecosystem: Environmental > Aquatic > Freshwater > Lake > Hypolimnion/Profundal zone | place: USA: Wisconsin...
CAACCGATGGCGAAACCGAACGCCCGGGCACCGTGAAAATGCGAAGGCCCCGGAATCTATCTCCAGGGCCTTCAATTGGTTGGGGAGGAAGGATTTGAACCCTCACCTGACAGAATCAGAATCTGTTTCAATGAACCTTGAATGCCTAACTCTGGTTGCCAAGTACATAAAAAACATACACATAACTATTTTGAAGTTATGACACGTTAACCCGGATTGAGTGATTTTAGGTGACAATGGTGACAACAGAATCGCCCCCGGACGGAGTATTATTCTCTGTAGGAGTTCGGGTGGCATTCAGCATCGAGGATTTTGAAAACATGAGCCCCACCGGCAAGTTGGTGAGGCACCGGTGGGACCGGACACGCGGTATGTGGTTCCAGATGACCGGCAGAGGCGTGAAGTCCTGGCTCTACCGGGGCAAGATCAATGGGGTGTCGGTCAACCTCACGATCTGCCGTTTCGGGGAGATGAAGTTGGTCCCGGCTGAGAAGGAGTGCGACCGGCTTCGGGGTCTATGTGAACAAGGTGTTGACCCCAGGACCATCGTGGAGGAAGTTCCGCCGGTCGTAGTGGAACCGACCCGACCAACTCTCAAGCAGGTTTTTCATGAGTACCAAACAACCTATCTACCTAGAAAAGCAAAGAGATATGCCGATTATCAGGTGTGGGCCTTCAACAAGTATGTCAAGGATAAACTTGGCGCAGAGAGGCTACACGACCTAGGCGGCAACCAGTTCGATCGACTCCTGAACTCCATGGGCGAAATTGGAACTACGGCGAACAGGGTCCAAGCTATGCTCAGCAAACTATGGAACTGGGCAAGGCGGGAGTACCGTGACCTGCCACCCAACCCACTGACCGGTCGGGAGCAGTATCGCGAGGTGGCCTGTGAGCGGCGTCTCTCTACTGGTGAACTCAAGCTGTTCGGAGAAATCTACGCAAAAAGTCGAGATCCTCTCAAGGGTGCAGTCCTGTTCCTGCTGCTTACCGGTTGCCGGATTGGCGCTTTGACCTCGCTCAGGGCCGGTGCCATTCACGCTGACCACATAAGATTCCCACCGAACACTCCAGGGTTGAAACTTTGCCGCAGGGTAATCATGCCTAAGGTGGCGGCAGGGTTGCTCGGGAAACTGCCCAAGGATCTTACTTATGGTCAAGTATACGAATGCCTGGAACGGCACTACACCACTGCTGGCATCGAGAAGTTTTCTCCCCACGATCTTCGCCGCACCTGGATCAGCGTTGCCGAGGAGTTGGGGACTCCCACCCATACCGTTGACTCGATCGTCAGCCACTCGCTGGGTAAGGTCCGCGATATCTATAGCCAGCCTGAACTGGCCCCATTACTGAAGACCTCGGAGAAGGTTTCCAAGCACTTGCTGAAGACCATGGGGATCATTCAAAAATAGCAAATTCAAAATTTCAAAATTTTTTTCTCGAATTTTTTTCCAACCTCACCACTGGCCACCCTCACCACTTCCCACCGACCCTACCCCCTACCCCCCCTGGAAAAGGTGTCAAAACCTTTGCCCTGCGGTTTTTTCCGGACCTCAGATTCCACGATTTCGAAGGATCACCCGCCAATCCCTGTTGCTTGACTCGAAGGCATGGTCCTCCCCGAGAGCCTCGTAGTGGCAACCCCGGTGGCTGAACCGGCTTCGGTCATGGCCGAGGATCAGCCACTCCGGAGCCTCACTCCAGTGCGCATTGGCATACTGGTTCAGGGGTTCCTGCCAGCACCCCCATGAATTGAAATCGAAGCTGTGTTCCTGGACGACCAGCCCCTTTGGCGGAACCACCGGGAACAAGCTTGAGATCGCCCCAATGGCCTCGGTGCCCAGGGCCATGAACACCACACGGCCACCGCCGTCCAGCCTTGTCAGGATGGCCCAGATTCCATAGCTATTGCACTGGTAATCGGCAGGAGGCCGGGGAGCCTGGACCGTGCTCTCCGCCAGGAAGGGTGCCGGATTGAACTCGGCCCATGCGTGAATGCGATAGGCCGCGTAGCCATCCCGGTCCTTGAACCCGCTCTGGACGGCCTCCAGGATCTGCTCTTGCGAGATACCGTGGTCGAGGAACAGGAAGGCATGTGTGACTCCCGCCATGTGCCGCATAGGCGACCAGTCAGTGCCAGAGCCCGGATAGACGATCGCTTCTGCCAGGAATCGCTTCATCCACCGACCCGGTCCATCGTGGACATCACGGGCAGTGATCTTGCATAGCCACGATGGCACCGGCTTCTGATGATCCATCAGGAAATCGAGCATCAAGTTCCTTCGGTCTGGTTGTTCTGAGCCCCCGTTGTCCCCAGGCCCATCTCCACCATGGCAATTTGGTCCCAATGGGCCACACCGTTCTCTATCCTGTCCGCGTAGGCCACAGCCTCGGGGTCAGAGTCGAACTGGACGGCTACGTTCCAGAACATGCCATCGCGGCTCAGTTCAGATTTGATGATCAGTTCTGCCCCTGAGGGCGGTTCCCCGAATGCCCGTGCTAGCTGCTTCTTGAATGCTATGCACTCGCGGAGGTTCTGGCCAGAGAAGCCGGTGTCGCCGATCACGGCGAGTCGTTCATCGAAGGGGCCACTACAGATCAGATAGGTTTCCACTGTCATGAGCGAACCTTCAGTCCCAGCCGACCCTTGGGAATGTCCAAGGTGACGATGAATTTCCTGAGCAGGTCCGCGCCCAAGATCCACCCGGTGTCCATCCACGCCAGTCTGGAGTCAGCCACTGGCGGCAGTTTCCCAAATCGCACTGGGATGCGATGGCCACCGATCTGGACGGTCGATTCCCATAGGGCCGTGGTTATCTTGCCCCACATGAGACTCCAGTCCTCGGTCTCCCCGATAACCTTGGCGGTTTGCGGGACAGGGCCGATTTTGTAAGAAATGTTGGCTCCCGTGTCGAGGATGAAACGCGTCCCATCGTCCAGATGGCTGATGGGAGGCCCATCCTCAGCGTCCACTGGCACCCACCGGATGTCTTCGGCCTCGGGTGCACTGGTGGCGACAAGGACCGTATGTGTCCCATGGTCGATCGTCCAGATAAACCCTCCCAACAGGTTCATCCCGAGGAGGGCGTCAAACCGGACGCCCATCATTTCGAACCCCTCCTCCACAAAAGGCCGGGACAACGGACTGGGTTTGAGTGGGACTTGGAGGCCGAGAACCCGCATGACGTCCGGGCCTCCAGGCATCTGGAACCGCCAAGGACATCCGGTGTGGAGAAGGTGCGCCGAGCCATCATTTGCCAGGAGGATAGGGTACCGGCCATCTTGGAGGAGTTCGAACCGCTGAACCATAGCCTCAGGGCTTGGTGGCTCTACTTCTTTCTTCATACAGTCCCCTTATGAAGGGACGCAAAGCCCCGAATCTGCTTGGCCTTCTGCTTTCCAGGGAGAGCGGACCGTTTCTCCTCCTCACAGGCTTCCATCAAGATTTGCTGGTTGATTGAGCCGATCTCTGCCGCTCTTTGCAACGAGTCCAGGAAGGCCAAGCGGGTACGACCACCAGAGAAGTCGTACTTCTGAGCGACCGTGGAGAGGTCCAGTTCCTTGTGGCCGGGGATCGGGGCCTTCTGGAACAACGACTCCCACAGGCGTTTCCGGACCTCTTTGGTTGGGGCCTGGAACTCCATCCGAAACATAATCCGCCTTTCCAATGCGGGATCGAGGCCATCAGCGTGGTTGCTGGTGAAGCAAAGCACCCCTGAAAAAGTGTCAAGCTCGCGCAGCCACGTATTCACCACATTTATATGAAACCGAGCAGTTGACCCCTCGGCACTTCGCCGGTCCATCAGCATGGAATCGGCCTCATCAAGCAAGAGGAGCATCGGCTTCCCCCTCGTGCTGGACAGGAACTTGTGGATACGATTTTCCGTTTCTCCCACGTACGGCGATACAAGCTCCGCCGCCTCCATACGCATCAAGGGGAGGCTGAGTTCGTGGGCCAGAACCTCTGCAGCCATACTTTTGCCGGTTCCGCTGGGGCCATGAAACAACAAAATACCCTGCGCTCTCCCGACAAGACCGGGGTCCAGATTCCAGCGGGAGAGCAGGGCGGAGCGGCCTCGGATCGACTGGAGAATTCGAGTGAACCTCCCCATGGTCTCAGGCTCCAGACACAGTTCCTGAATGGTGCGCTGTGGCAGTACCCGTTGGGCGTACTCGGTGCCTTGGGACTCATCGATAGGTTCGAGAAGGAGTTCGCCCAGGCGGTATTGAATCTGGGCGGGAGTCATTTCCTTCCACGCGACCGCCTGGGCCACCTTCTTCACCGCATCGATAATTTGGCCCGGTGGGGCGTCCAGTTCAGCCATCTCGACAGGATTGAGCGATCGGAGTGCACTGGTCTGATCGTTCAAAAGTTTGGTCCAGAACTGAATACTGGCCTCAGTTTCCAGGGGTGCGAAGTCCAGGACTATGTCCGCACGAGCCTCCAGCTTAAGAGCCAGATTTTTCTCGCCAGGACGGAGGAATATCCAGCCCGGATGTGTGCAGATCATCTGCCAGTCCTCTTCGTCATTGTGTTTGCCGATGTTCACAAGGAGGCAGTTTCCCGGCTGCGGCCCATCAGACATGTTGGTGCGCCGGAGCGGCTTACCCAGTCTCATGGCGACCGCCTCAGCCACGGACCGGCGTCCGCTCTGAAGCGGCCCCTTCAGATAGACCCAGAAGGGGCGGTCCGTGGGCGGAGGGTTGCGGAGCAGGTCGTTGAGGGTGTCACGCACACCCACCGGCAGGACCAAATGGTCCAGGGAAGTGACCTCAGCATCTTCCTGGGCCGTCTGGAGGCCCAGCAAGGGGCCAAGGGCGCTGATGTTCATGCTCAGGTCGGTCCGGAGGAACCTAGAGACGGTGATGGAGTTTCCGCCCCCGCGAACCCGGTTGGCCCAGTCATTTTCGACAAAGAGATAGCCACGGGTCCGCAGAGGGGCATCAACAGCCAGCCGCTTTGCCAGTTCGAAAATACCCGCAGGGGCTGGCAGGGACGGGCACAGGTGGCGGAGGAGGCATTTCCCATCCAGGTCCTCTCCTGTCTGGAAGGGGCTGGGGTTGAGATTGCCTTGGGTGTGGACCAGGTGGGCGATCGCCAGAAGGAGGATGCGGTGGGACAGCCCATCGAGTCCGAGCGCCTCGGTACGGAGCCACGGGGGTGCTCCGGGCTCACCCTTTCGTCCCAGAAGGGACTGCCATTCTGCTTCCCCACATTGGGCGGTCACCCAGGCGATGAGGTGGGTGGTAAAGGGATCGAGTTCCCCGCCACCCTTCAGGCGAATCTTCGCTGGCCTTTTCCGGGGAGGTCGGCGAAGTGGTGGACCACTTGGGGGAGGATCGATCCGGGGCGGATTGGAGGCTTCTTTCTGGTCTGCGACAATTTCACGAAGTTTCAAGCCCTGCCGCATCGATCTCCTGGTGGGAACAGAATGGCTCCACCTACTAATGTACCGGTCAGAATTGAAGTTTGTACAGGGTTTTCTTGAAAAGTGCCCAGCTTGCAAAAGTGCCACTTTTTGGGGCGCATGGCCAATACCGGGTAGAACGCCAGTTTCTGACAGACCAGTGATGGCAATATGTACCAGTCCAATCCAGCCACGGAGGTGATCAATGAATCAGGTCCACCACATCCGGGTGCCAGAATATTCTTGTAACGAATACCGTAGCCTTGGATTTCAACGCCACCTTTTCAATTTTCTCCAAAAGGGCGGACAGGAAGCACTGAGATTGAGGGTTGAAAGTCGGAGCAGGGCGAGTGGCACCATGCCCCGTTGGCTCAAGGACGCTAGCGAAATTGAATTTTTAGGGTACGGGGTCGAACCGGGAGATTTAATGTTTGAAGCTCCTGCCTTGGGGGCAATCATGCAGAGTGATGATCGGTCACCTCTGTTTGCGCCCTCATGGTTGCCAACCCAATCAGTTCTGGAACTCCTTGAAGGCAGCATCCAGGATGCACTTTCCACCTCTCCCGATAGCGAGTGGCTTGATGATGGCCTATTGGACACAATTGATACGGAGTTAAGGCCAATATTCAAACGGTTCTCTTCCATAGAGTGGCGGAATGGGAGAGAAGTCAAAGTAAGCCGCGAGTCACTTCACAGTTTCAGTGCCCTTCGTCAAAAAACACCCGTTCCACAAGAGTGCAGAATTTACGGGAAACTTGAAGCTATCCGTCATTCAGACCATGCCTTTGCACTGGTGCTTGAGGACAAGCATGTCATCCGGGGAGTGGCCATGCCCGACTTGGATGAGAAACTGAAGAAACAGTGGGGTACCATGGTGGTTGTACATGGAGAGGCTGTCTTTAGGCCATCCAAGACCCTGCTTAGAATTGAGGCTCGTGATATTGAACCGGCCCAACCAAAAGACATAGTCTTTTCCTACATACCCCAACCACTTTTTTCCGAGATCGAGATTGAGAGCTTCACTGAACCTCAGGGTAAAGGTGGGATCAGATCCATATTTGGCAAATGGCCTGGGACTGAAACTGAAGAAGAAATTATCGCTGCCCTTAGGAAGATGCGATGACAACCCAACCGATCCTCCTCGATACATGCGCCTTGGTTTATATCTTGAGGGGAACTTCCACTGGCGAAGAGATCATCAAGACCCATCACCTCAATGAACGTAAGGACAAACCGCTCGTATCTACAGTTTCAGCAGGTGAACTGTTAGCCCTGATCGCTCAATGGAACTGGGGAGAAGCCAAGATCAAAGCAACCCATGAACTCCTTCGGAAGCTTGTCCTTGTCCCAGTAACTACGGGAACAATTAAGGACGTCTACGGTGAATTAATGAATTTCTCAATGCAAAAAGGGTACCCTCTTGGTCAAAATGACCACTGGATCGCAGCGACCGCCAAGGTGACTGGTGCTCTGATGGTCACTACCGACAAGGATTTTGATGGCTTGCACGAAGACGGTAAGGTAGAACGAATTCTCCACGTCCTCGTAGAAAGTAAGGCTGCTTCAGGGCACAGGCGGAAGCAGTCAAAAGGTCACTAGCTTTAAGCTGCCAGAGGGAAATTCCAGGTTGTAGCACAGGAAACCACCCTGTGGCTCGGTGTCCAACCGGGCTACAGCCTGGGTAGCCACTTTGCTCCTCTGGTCGGTTCCATATTTTTCAGGCATCCAAGTGTCAAGACAGGGTTGTATTTTTTCATCTTGACATATTCCGATCAGGGTTTTAGAATTCAAATAGACATTTTGATCGGAGGCTTGATGGCACTGGTGGGTTACATCCGGGTGAGTACGATTGGGCAGAACGTAGAGCGCCAGCTTGATGGCCTGACCCTGGATGAGACCTTCACGGACCGGGTCAGTGGGAAAAGCATGGAGCGTCCCGCCCTCCAGGAGATGCTCAGGTTCGTCAGAAGGGGCGATGAGGTGCTTGTCCATTCCATGGACCGGCTGGCCCGGAACCTCGGTGACCTCCTGCACCTTGTGAAGGCACTCACCGGCAAGGGCGTCCGGGTGACGTTCAGGAAGGAGGCCCTGACATTCACAGGGGAGGACTCTCCTATGGCCACACTGATGCTCAGCATCATCGGTGCTGTCGCTTCCTTCGAGCGCAGCATGATCCGCGACCGGCAGCTAGAGGGGATTGCCATCGCCAAAGCCAAGGGCGTCTATAAGGGCGGGAAACCGAAGCTGAACCCTGATCAGGTGGCCCAACTCTGCCACTTGGCCTATGCGGGTGAGAAGAAGGCAGTGCTGGCGCGTCAGTTCGGCATCAGTAGGGAGACCCTCTACTCTTACCTCCGTACCGGTCCTGGTAGTCATCACCAAGGTCGGTCCGATCAGTAGGGGCGGGGTTCAGACACTGATTGCGCTCCTAAACCAACGGATGTGCGGTGCCGGAGGAGATGTTTTCGAATCGCAGTGTCGGATACGCCCAACCTCCTGCCAGTTTCGCGGTACCCCAGCACGGTCACCATCTCTTCCAGCCGATCAGTAGAAGGCCAGTGGATTTTTGAAAACTGAACAGGTTGTGGGATGCGTTTGGCATTGCATGAACGGCATCGGGTTGAGCGAGGGAGGATTGGTCTCCCGCAATCCAGACATCTCCCGGATTTTGCTTCACAGGCGGGGCACCGGGATACAAGCTGGCAACAAGAACAGCGATACATGTAGAACCCTCAGAACGCCCTCTATATGAGCGTTTGGAAGTCCGATTTCCGATGCTGGGAAAATTCTGAGAACAATTCGCAGGTTTCGGGACCCCGATGGTCAGTGTTTGACCCCAGCCGAAGCCGGGTTGGGTTGTAGAGTAGATGAAACCACTCAGCTTGCGGGGCCAGCTTCCTCTACTCCCCGACTCCAGCCATCCCTGCCAAACCATTAATAAATTTGATGATACGGCGTCAGTTCAACAAACTGGGACCCTTAGATGTCAAACCCATTCTTCGAGCGCCCGATTCTCAATTCACCCTACGAGCGACCCTCCCTGCACTGGGAGTTGGACTCAAATGGTCAACCTACCCAAAAAATTTCTGAGTTCAGGCGCAGGGCCGATTTCATCACGCCCATCCCAAAGCCCAAGAAGCAAGGCAACAAGAAAGGGCAAGGAGCAATCCAACCGCTCCTCATTTCGGATGATGTAGAGGAGTTGTCCACTACCAGCCAGAAGTACGACCCCACAGCCATCATCAACGCAGTGCGCGATCAGGTGGACCGTTGGCGCACCCTCTCAAACCCCAAGGAGTGGGGTGTCACCCCTGAGACGGAACGCCTACTTAAACACTGGCGGCACCACAAATTCAGCGGCCTCCGTCCCTTTTTCTGCCAGATCGAGGCTGTAGAGACTGCCATCTGGCTGACCGAGGTGGCACCGACTGCCGGTAAAAAGGCCAAGGATTTCCTGGAGCATCTGGAAAACGCCAACCGGGATGCCAACCCGGAGATTATGCGACTTGCCCTGAAATTGGCCACCGGTGCGGGTAAGACCACGGTCATGGCCATGCTCATCGCATGGCAGACGGTGAATGCTGTGCGCTACCCCAACAGCAAGAGATTCACCCGTGGGTTCCTTATCATCGCACCAGGCTTGACCATCAAGGACCGCCTTCGGGTCCTTCAGCCGAACGATCCGGATTCCTACTACGGCAACCGCGAACTTGTCCCCCAGGACATGGTGGATGAGATCAAACGGGCCAAGATCGTCATCACGAACTACCACGCCTTCAAACTCCGTGAGCGTATTGATATTTCCAAGGGAGGGAGATCCCTGCTTCAGGGGCGTGGCGAGGCCCTGAACACGCTGGAGACAGAAGGCCAGATGATCCAGCGCGTGATGCCGGATCTCATGGGCATGAAGAACATCCTGGTGATCAACGATGAGGCACACCACTGCTACCGGGAGAAACCTATCCCTGAGGAGGAGGTTGACCTAAGCGGGGACGAGAAGAAGGAGGCCGAGGACAACAACGCAGCGGCCAGAGTCTGGATCTCAGGCATCGAGGTGGTAAACCGAAACCTGGGAGTCATCCGGGTAATTGATCTCTCCGCCACCCCTTTCTTCCTCAGCGGCTCCGGCTACGTGGAAGGCACCCTGTTCCCGTGGGCCATGAGTGACTTCTCCCTGATGGACGCCATCGAGTGCGGGATCGTCAAACTGCCCCGCGTACCTGTAGCCGACAACATTCCGGATGGTGAGGTTCCCGTCTTCCGTGATCTCTGGAAACACATCGGCAAGGAGATGCCCAAGAAGGGCCGAGGCAAGAGCGGGTCTCTTGATCCCCTGAAGTTGCCCACGCGGCTCCTGACCGCCTTGGAGGCCCTCTACGGCCACTACAAAGAGACCTATGAACTTTGGATGCAATCGGGAGTCCGGGTCCCACCTTGCTTCATCGTGGTCTGCAACAACACCTCCGCCTCCAAGCTGGTCTACGACTATGTTTCCGGATGGCAACGCGAAATGGAAGGCGGGACCAGCCAGTTTGAAAATGGCCGCCTTGAGCTATTCCGGAACTTTGATGAAAACGGCACCCCCTTGGCACGGCCCCGCACACTTCTGATTGACAGTGAACAACTGGAATCCGGGGAGGCACTGGACGACAAGTTCAGAACCATGGCAGCGGATGAGATCGAAAGGTTCCGGCGGGAGATCATCGAGCGTACCGGGGATATTCGCCAAGGCGAGAACCTCACTGACCAGGATCTGCTCCGGGAGGCGATGAATACAGTTGGGAAGGTGGGCACCCTTGGGGAATCCATCCGTTGCGTGGTGTCGGTCTCCATGCTCACTGAAGGATGGGACGCCAATACGGTCACTCATGTGCTGGGGGTCCGGGCCTTCGGAACCCAGTTGCTCTGTGAGCAGGTCATTGGTCGGGCACTTAGGCGGCAGTCCTACGAACTGAATGAAGAAGGTCTCTTCAATGTCGAGTATGCCGATGTGCTGGGCATCCCCTTCGACTTCAACGCCAAGCCTGTGATAGCCCCGCCCCAGCCTCCCCGAGAAACCATCCAGGTGAAAGCTATTAGCCCTGAACGGGATGCTCTGGAGATCACCTTCCCCAGAGTCCAGGGCTATCGGGTGGAACTGCCAGAGGAGCGCCTTGAGGCGAACTTCAACGATGAATCCGTCCTGGAACTCACGCCGCTCTTGATTGGTCCTTCTCATACCAGCAACGAGGGCATCATCGGCGAGGGCGTGGATCTGAACCTAATCCACACCGGGGACCTGCGCTACTCCACCCTGGTCTATGAACTGACTAAACGTTTGCTCTACAACAAGTGGCGAGATGCAGGGGATGAACCCAAACTTCACCTCTTTGGCCAGTTGAAGCGCATCACCAAGACTTGGCTGGACACTTGCTTGAAGTGTAAAGGTGACACCTACCCTGCCCAGTTGATGTACCCGTCACTGGCGGATATGGCCTGTGAGAAGATTACTGCGGCCATTACCAGGGCAGAGATGGGGAGGAGGCCCATCAAGGCCCTGCTAGATCCATACAACCCAGAAGGAACCACCCTAGGTGTAAAGTTCAACACCTCCAAGACTCTGCGCTGGCAGACCAATGCGGGTCGGAGCCACATCAACTGGGTCATCCTTGACAGCGAATGGGAGACAGAGTTCTGCCGGGTGGCTGAACTCCATCCCAAGGTCAGGTCCTACGTTAAGAATCACAACCTCGGCCTAGAAGTCCCGTACCGGTATGGCTCAGAGATGCGGATCTACCGGCCTGATTTTATCGTTCGGGTAGAAGACGGCCACGGAGAGGATGATCTCCTGAACCTCATTGTGGAGATCAAGGGCTACCGCCTGGAGGATGCGAAGGAGAAGAAGGCCACCATGGACACCTACTGGGTGCCGGGCGTGAATCACCTCGGCCAATTCGGTCGCTGGGCCTTCGCCGAATTCACAGATGTTTTCCAGATGCAGCACGACTTTGCCGCCAAAGTCGAAGCCGAGTTCAACAAGATGATTGATACCGTGGCGGTTGAACCCGCTGCCCAAGGAAAGTAGCCATGGCTAAGATGTCCACCCCCATCCAGGTCGAGACCCTTAAGCACCAGGACGCCACCAGAAAAAACATCCCGACCGCAGAGTACCAATCGTTGATGCAGAAAGAGAATGCTAGCCCTGTCCATGTGGCTTACGAGCGCAGGAATAAGGACTTAGACCCGCAGTTGGTGTGGCGGGGGAAGGACATAAAGGACTGGTCGGATCTGGTGGTTCAGGCACCTCCCCTTTACATCCAAGAGAAGGTTCACGCCAAGGTCTTGATAGACGATTTACTCAAGCAGACCAGCGATGCCAAGGCTGCGAAGTCAGCGGCCGGTTCCGGATTCCAGCCGGACCTCTTTGGTGACTTCAACGGTGTTCCTGAAGGAGCCGACAAGACCGACTTCTACCACCATGATGCGCACTGGACCAATCGTATGATCCTGGGTGACAGCCTCCAAGTCATGGCTTCACTTGCCGAGCGGGAAGGCTTGCGGGGCAAGGTGCAGTGCATTTTCATCGACCCACCCTACGGTATCAAGTTTAACTCCAACTTCCAGTGGTCAACGACCAGTACGAAGGTAACAGATGGTAAGCCTGATCACATCACGCGCGAACCAGAGCAGGTTAAAGCCTTTCGTGATACATGGCGTGATGGCATACATAGCTACATGACTTACCTTCGTGATCGCCTCACAGTTGCTAGGGATCTGCTCACCGAAACAGGCTCTATATTCGTGCAGATTGGTGATGAAAATGTTCATCGGGTCCGAGCACTTATGGAGGAGGTTTTTGGAGAAGATAATTTCTGTGGTCAAATATTTTTTAAAAAGACCAGCGGAGCCGGAAGTCCTGGAGAATTAACTACTGTTGCCGCTGTGGGTGATTATCTGCTTTGGTTCGCCAAATCATTCCCAGCGAAAAAATTTAGAAGTCCCCTGATTGAAAAAATTTTTGGAGGTGATGGCGCTTCTGCCTACCGTCTCATTCGCGATGAGTATGGAATTGTCAGTTCAATTCCAAAAGAAAAATATGACTCGTTGACCCAAGCAGAGTTGGATAGGGTTTGCAGGATTGACAACATCACATCACAAACGGGTGTTGAAAAAACTCGGTTCCCAGTTCATATAGAAGGTGAAATATTTACCCCCAACAAGGGTGTATGGAAAACCGGTGCAGAAGGCATGGCTCGTCTATTGAAGGCATCTCGTGTTTCCAAAGGTAAAGCCGCCATAGGGTATATACGTCAACTATCTGACTTCGCAGCAATAAAATTAAATAACAGCTGGGATGACACAACTATTAGTGGAGCATCTGATAAGTTTTATGTCGTCCAGACGAGTGAGAAAGTGATCCAACGATGCATCCTTATGGTCACTGATCCCGGTGACCTTGTGTTAGACCCGACCTGCGGTTCTGGTACGACCGCTTTCGTCGCCGAACAATGGGGTCGCCGCTGGATAACAATTGATACGTCAAGAGTTGCTCTTGCCCTTGCTCGTGCACGGGTTATGGGCGCCAAGTTCCCATATTACCTACTTGCGGATTCCCCGGAAGGACAGGTAAAAGAGGCTCAAATTACTCGTACAGTTACTTCTTCCAAACTCACGCGTGGGGACATCCGTCATGGGTTCGTCTATGAGCGTCTGCCACACATAACATTGAAGAGCATTGCAAACAACGCAGAGATAGAAGTGATTTGGGAGAGATACCAGGGAATTCTTGACCCCCTTCGTAGCCAGATTAACAAGGTCTTAGGCAAGAGTTGGCAAGAATGGGAAATCCCTAAGGAGTGTGGAATTAACTGGCCTGTAGATGCCAAGAAGATTCATGGCCAATGGTGGAAACAAAGGTCCGCCAGACAACGTGAGATTGACGCATCCATAGCTGCGAAGGCTGAATCCGAGTACCTCTACGATAAACCCTACGAGGACCGGAAAAAGGTCCGTGTGGCGGGTCCCTTCACTGTGGAGAGCATCACTCCCCATCGTGTCTTGGGAGTGGATGAGAACGATGAACTAATTGATGGGGCTATTGAGGCTAAGACAGGTTATACCGTGGAGCGGGACTTCCCCCAAATGATCCTGGAGAACCTCCGGACCGCTGGGGTTCAGCAAGCCCATAAGGAGGACCGAATCACCTTCACCTCCCTCATCCCCTGGCCGGGAACAATGGTCTGCGCTAAGGGAACTTACAGGGAAGGAGGAGATAACGGCCCTGAGAAGACGATAGAGTCCCAGGTAGTGGTGTAACAGGCGGATAGGCAGACAGATGGCCACCGTTTCCCGTATGTTTGGTTTTGCGAAACGAACATAGGAGCGGAAAACGATGGCCAGAGAAAGTGTGGAGGG
>Ga0316217_10005099_pt1 | contig 13799 bp, 14 predicted proteins | sample 1anoAmetaG_FD_203633 | JGI IMG/M metagenome (GOLD analysis project Ga0316217, IMG submission 203633) | Freshwater microbial communities from Trout Bog Lake, Wisconsin, USA - 1anoA | ecosystem: Environmental > Aquatic > Freshwater > Lake > Hypolimnion/Profundal zone | place: USA: Wisconsin...
CAGGCCATGAACGCCAAACAGCTCCAACAAGAAAAGGACAACGAAAAACTCAGAATACTCCTCCGCGAGTACCAGTAGAAGAACGCCAACTACTAGACCAAGCTCCAGAATATGCAGGCAGAACTTGCCGACAAAAACAAAACACTCAAGTAGCTAACTGCAGACTGCAGCCAAGCCACGCAAAAGCTGCACTACCTCGAGTACAAGCTGCAGACCATCAGCTAAAACAGGGACGAAGTGCAGTCCCACCAGGACCACACCGCACCCACCCCCACCCACGCAGACCAGACCAACACCATCCTCAACCAGCTCTACAAAGATATGGAGAAGGTTGTCGCCAAAAAGATAGAGAGCTTCACCAAGGACATCAAGAAGCTGAGCATGAGCGCAGACCTGGAGGAAAGGATCGAGGTCTTTCTGTAGGAACTGATCTACCTCAACCCCCACTCCGAGTACAAGGTCATCCAGCAGATGAAGAAGGACAAAAAGGAGAACCTCTATGGCAAAATCATAAAGGAACGCCACCAAAGGCAAGACAAGGACGACGAGTGGAAGACCTTTGAGAAGTCTCTGGATAACCTGCGCGAGCTCAACAGGACTGCCACTAACAGAGCGGGAGAACTCAGGCCCAAGAACCTCAGTAAAGACAAACGCAGAAGGCTCTTCAACGATTGATTATCTTCTCCAGCCAAACTAAACACTCACACAACAACTCCTTAAACTCACGAACTTAGGATTACCGGATGGATCATCCACTGCAAGTGGTGCCCTTTGGTGATTCACTAAAGGTGATGGTCTTGGTGATTCACTAAAGAGTATGTCTTGTTGATGGAGCAAAGGTGATGTCCTTTGGTGATTGAGTAAAGTTGGTTGGTGTTGTAATGTACTATTTATGGTTATTGGGGCACACACAATCAGCTGGCCTTGGGCTCACCCTCTTCCTTGCGCTGCTTCCAGTAGTTCTCCATTTCGGAGTTGAGTTTTTCTCGAGCCAGCTACTTCAAATCTGGGTAGATGCATAGTTACCTTCGTCCGGCTTGCTGCCTCCCTTCTGAGTCAGCCAGTAGTCCCTCAGCTCGCGGTCCAAGTCTCTATCGTCTGGCCTCTTATGGCCTTTCCTGCCTCTGCCCTCATCCCTGTTGTCGTTCCTGCCCTTTGCCCCTCGTTTGATGAACTTCTTTCTGAAGGGTCTGTTGTCTTGCTCGTTATCTGGCTGCTCTTGGTTGAATTTGCTTGGACGATAGTCGTGGGACTCGGCGTTGGGCCTGGGACCTCGTTTCTGGCGGGGGTGGTTGTCCTAATGCTTCATGCAGTCAAGTGAAGTCAAATAAAAATGCAATCAAATCAACCAGCACCCATTAATTGAAATGACCCATTACTAATATGAGTATGAATAGGGCAATAGTAATATGAGTATGAATAGGGCAATAGTAATATGAGTATGAATAGGGCAATAGTAATATGAGTGGGATGGCCACTAGTAATATGAGTATGAATAGGGCAATAGTAATCGAGTGGGAGCATGAGCTCATGATGAGTGCTAAGGCTAAGAGAACTGAGAATGAGAGGCCAATGATTGGAAAGTGAAGGAACCGCAACAGCAGGTACAAACGAACTTCCAAGAATGCTCACTCCGAGAATGCACACTGCGAGAATGGTGCACTTATTAAGTGTCATTTTGGGAACTGGCAAGAATAAAATCTTACCCAGTTACCTAGTTAGAGGCATAATTATAAAGGCTATGTTTGTAGTCTACACGGACCATCCCATCGAAAAGGCCCATCTCGAACAAGAACACCACTCCGCCAACAAGCACTTCTACGTACCCTCCCAGGACACCCACTCTCTCCTCAACCTACTCCGCTCCATCACTTTCGAGTACTTCAGGGGCTCACCCAGCCAGCTGGCCAGGAAGCTCACCTAGCTCACCAGTGGCTGTGTGAACCTCTCGCTTTCCCTCACTCTTTTCCGGGAGGCGATGGCAGCTGTGAAGTAGTACGAATAGACGCTGCTTTTATATTAAAACTATTTTCGGGAGCTGTCGCAGCAACTGCTCTAGGATCAGACTGCAGGCTGGGAATAGAGCTGGGCTAAGTCCTAGGAAGCTTCTTTCATCTACGAACTAGCTGATTTACAGTAAACCCGTCCCTCCAACTTCCTCGACCACTCCCATCTGCGCTCAACTCTGTAGCACTAGCTCAATCTTGCGAACCCACTGCCCAACCCACACAACACCCACGACCCTGCACTCCACCACTCGCCCAAACACCCTACAAACACTGTCCCGGAATCGCCAGCCCCTACTGCACAATAACAACCCGATCTTTGCCACAGCAAGCCACTCGATTTCCACAACTCGGGCCAAGACAGCCACTGGTGGAAGTTCAGCCTCAAAGAGCACGCCTAGAGCAGAGAAAACAACTCCTCTTGCTCTTTGAGCGAGTTTAGCCACAGGGCCAACACCCTCGTCAGGCAACCCACTATATAATGCGTGCTCCCGAAGGACCCCCCCCACAACACTCGGGGGGCCAGCAACCACAGGCTCAGGAACCACGAAGGAACCGCCAGGTTTTTCAAAAAGATGAAGGAGAAGCTGGTGCGCGCCAAGATCAATAGGCGCAGAAGGAGATGATCTTAATTGTATTTACTTCATCTGAGTTGATTGGTTAGTGGCCTAATAAAAGAGGAGTGGCCTAACAAAAGAGGAGTGGCCTAACAAAAGAGGAGTGGCCTAACAAAAGAGGAGTGGCCAGTTGAGCAGCCACACTCCCGCCTACTACTCTCGAATACCCCTAATGTTCTCATAACATTATGAGGCGGGTTGGCGAGGTGCAGCTTCAGATACTACAACTGGGCAAGTGCACTTGGATTGGAATGTGTTTGAAGGGTTGCAGTGCAGCAAATCAAATCCAGTATTAAGCTATTAATTTTATGGGGCAAACTCAACTTCTGGAGAGCTATCTAGAGTGGAAACAAATGGAGGATTTAAAAATGGTGGCTTAGATATGGGAAGAATGAGGGAGAAGAGTGGGGTAGTGAAGCAGGGAGTGAGGTTGGGCGCAGTGGTGGGACAGTGAGGGTGGGGTGGTGGGTGGCTGGTGGTGGTAGTTCAACAGTTTATGATATTATTAAGTCGTATTAGTGATGGTATTAATGATGGTAATTCATATTAATAATATTATTGAAGTTGAAATGAACAAGCTACTGCTGCTGACTGCCCTCCTGCTGTCCACCCTCAACGCCTACCACATCTACGACGCCATCCTCCAGCACCAGGTCAGGGATATCAACTGGCCCTTCACCGTCTGCGGCGATGGCAGCTGGGAAATCAAGAAGCTCACCCTCGGGGGCCAGCCCGCCCGCAACACCAACGATGACATCACCATCGTAACCTGCCCACTATCTAGACTGGAAAAGCCCAAGACGACATCGACTTCAAGGAAGCCGAACTCACCGTCAAACTCAACGGCGTCTTCCTCCACAACGAGAAGGTTGACTTCGGCAACAGCTACAGCGACGGAGACACCGTCCTCTTCAAATACACCAACTTCATCCCCAGCTTTGCCCCTCCCGGCACCTATGGGCTCACCTTCAACTTCAAAACCAAGACCAACAAAGACAACGGCTGTCTCGAGTTCAGCTTCAAACTGTGATCTCTATACCCCATTATCCTCACCCAACACCTAACTACATATCTCCAGTGCTAGAGCATCGACCAAACTAGAGTATCTGCAACACTACACTATCAAGGCACAGAGAAAACACTACACTATCAAGGCACAGAGAATATGACGATATCAGGAACTAAGATGTGTGATGCTAGAGGCAAGGAAGTGTGATGCTAGAGGTAAGGAAGTGGTATGCTAGAGGCAAGGAAGTGTGATGCTAGAGGCAAGGCATCTCGCGCAGGTGGAACCTCTAAGTCTAAAAAGGCGCGTGTGCTGGATTTGAATCTATTCATAGCATCCACTCGACCACAAGATGAGTCAAGATCATTATAATTCTACCAGATCCCAGATTCATAAGACACCTGCTAATTATCTGTTACTATTCACTTATTGGCAACAAACAGCCAACCAACACTATCTGGACTGTTACCTCTTGATCCTCTCCGCTTTCACTCCTGCCTATCCCACTCACTGGGCACACTTGGGCAACCATGATAGTCCTTGATAGCATAATTTGAATTAATAATGTGGTGGCTGTTCAGCGAGCCCATCGAGAAGCACTACTACGCCCGGTGGCTGTCCCGCAGCTGGTGCCTCTCAGTGGCCTGCTGCCTCTTCTGCTTCGCTGTCCCCATCCTCACCCTCCTCTCCATCGGCTGTACCCCGCCTCGCACCTAGACTCCTGGAACCAGTACCAGTACAGCCTGGTGCAGCCAGTGCTCAGCTTCCAGAACTACCAGGCCAGCTGTCTGCTCCAGAACGGCTCAGTCACCTACGACTCCACCTTCGCCAACGAACTCACTCCCAACACCTACCAAACCTTCGTATCAGCAGGGGCTGACGGGACCGACCTAGCCATAAACGCAGTGGTGCAGTCGGGCAACGCATCAGCATGCAGTCTGCTTCTGTACTTCCAAGTCAGCCTGCTCGTAACCACCAGCCTACCCAGAACCGCATCCCCACCATTGCTGTCCTGCCGCTGCAGTTCTACAGAAGCACAGCCAATAGCGCGCTCTCTATTGCGGCAGTGAAGGAGTGGGGCACTGTGCAGGTCAACCTGCTTTCGGCCATCCCTGAAAGCTCAATCGTTGCGGGACAGGGCCTATTATATTATACCAATGACTCGCAAAGTCTATCGATGGGTGACGTCCACCAGTCTTACGGCATCAGCAAAAATGTTAGCCTGAGCGCAGTGATTGGGGCGAGTCAGACCAGCTACAGTAGTTCTGGGTCTGGAGCTACGTACCAAGGGAAGTTCAGTGTTGGGGGTTGCAGCTTGCTGTAGGAAGTGTCGCTGCTGGGCAACCTGCGGACGTTTGTGCCGCACTTCATCTACGTGTTCATCCTGCTGTGGGTGTTCTTCGCCCAGCCGACCGTGCGCTGGATGCTGTAGAACAAGATCTACAGGGCCAAGGTCAGCCACCACAAGCTCAAGCAGCCCTGATTGTTTGTATTGTTCGATTTGGGCAACCAGGCACCTAAAAGTAGCAAGGGAGCATCTGGAATCTAAAAATCAGCATCATTTTGATGAATTCAAATCCAGTAGAGCTAGAACAGAGTTTTCCCTTTTAAAATGGTTTATCTATCTTAGCAATCATAGCTAAAGCGGATGGTTTAAGTGATGTTATGTTATGTATTGTTCGGTTTGGGCAAGTGGTAAGTGGGCTATCCAATTCGATCTAATCGATTATAGGGATTGCGAGTATGATTAATTAATCGCATGCTTTAAAAGTAGCATTCTTAGATGGCGTGCTCCTCAACTCCCGACAACATCAAGAACGAACGCATCAAGTCCCACCACACTATCGCCGAAATACCCGAGGCCCTCCTCATGGAAAGCCTCATGAAATCCTACGATCAGTACAAAAGCAGCCAGATCAGGCGTGGGCTGCTGGCCAAAATAGCCTCCAGACTCTGTGAGATCTGCGCAGTCTCTCTCGACCTATGCAGGTAGATCTGGAGAGAAATCAGTAAAAATAGCTATACATAGTTCCTGAGGAGCTCAGAGGCAACATAGAAAACGAGCCCAGCGCAAACGAGCAAAGGCTGGAGGAGAAGTAGCAGAAATGCTTCGAATAGTTCAGGATTAAGAAGGCCAGGTTTTTTGTGATAGTCTTCGATGACCAATCTTCTTAGGACGAGATGCAGTAGGCCTTCTAAAAGGTAAACTTGGCGAGACGTAGGCCAGCTTCATCGCAGCTGAAGGCAGGGGCATCACCATCGAGGAGCTGGTCAAGCAGACCAACTGCGCCAGCTGGAGGATCAAAAACTGGAGTCGCACCAAACGCTACTCCATCCTGTTCTTCAAGTTCGACCTCTTCGGACACCTGCTCTACTTCGGCAACCTGACCAAGGAGATGATTGACTCCAACCGGGAAGAAGAACACTACTTCGACAGCTTCAAGCAAGACCTGGTTTCAGCCTACGAACACTACTAAATCGTCTAAAGGTAGTTCGTGAACTCCTACATGGAAAAGGAGGACCGCCTGTAGCTCTAGCTAGAGTGATCTCTGCGTTTTAATGAATAATATCTGCTTAATCAATGACCCACTGATGACGACCCTGATTGATGAGTGAATAGCAACTGGCTAAGGAATGCATCTGTTGAGAATAGCATGTGGGACTATCATTCAGCTTTCGGCCTTGGGGTAGTTTGTGGTTTTGGGCCACTGCTTGGACTTGTAGACCTTCAGAAACTACTCCTCGTCTTCTGAGGTGAATTCGACCTTGGTCTTGCCTGCGTAGCTCTTGGCCATCTAGTTTTAGAGCAGGAAATCGTTGATGCACAGCTATTTGCCCTCACTGAATGTGTAGATGCGGGCCAGAATACGCCCGTATTTGTCGAAATCTCCCGCTTAAATCTTTACGATCTTCTTCTCAATCAAACCTGCCAAAATGTCTTTCACTTTCTTTCCAAACTATTTCGCCTCTCCTTTCCGAGTCTAGGGGCAGTCAATACCTCCAATCCTGAAGGTGAACTTGGTGGGATTGTTGTTCAGCCAAACAACTGCTTTAATCGTGTCTCCGTCTGTGACTTTGACCACTTTTCCTAAGAAGGTTTTGTAGTTGAGTGAGAATTCTTCCGCCTAGGTTAGGTCCAGAAGTTTCTCATATTGCTAGGCATCTAAGGGTTGCAGTTTGGAGAGAGTAACTCCCTCAGGCAAAAAGCTTTTGATGGCAGTTTCAATCATCTCTTTTTTATTAAGGCGAAGATTGCCGCGTTTCGCTGGCTTCTTGTTCTTCTAATTGGCTGAGCCTGAATGCGAGGAAGTGTACCTTAGTCTTCAGCAACGTAATCAGAGTCTGATCCCTTTTTGTACATTAGAATACAATTCTTACTTTAAATAATAAATTTTGGACGAATAAACAACCTAACTCAGGGAGATTCAAGAAAAGAGAAAATGTGAGGAGGGAAGGATGAACCTGCAGTGGAATGTGTGACTTTGTGTAATTTATGTAATCCAAACTGCTTGATGATTGTGAGTGCTGTGAAGCAAAAGCTGAATGGGACAAAGTATCATTGGTTGCCAGCTTAAATTATAACCTTTTGTTTAACTAGGCGAATAGTCTCCTCGTACTCCCTTTTCTTGGCACGCAGCTCCAGTTCCTTCTTCCAAAAGTCTTTTTACTTCTCCTACAGTTCCTTCATCCTCTTTCGATAGTCAGCCTACAAATTCAGCATTCTGCTCTCGTACTTATTTATCATCTTTTGTTACTCTTCACTTAAGCTTCTGCTTTTTTACTCCAGCTCCTTCTTCTTTCTCTCCAAACCATCCAAAATCGCCTTTTCTCTTAGCTTTAGCTCATTCAACCTACCTTAATGTTGTTTCTGGGCTTAGCGAAGTCTAAAACTGTACTGGTTTTCAACTTTTTTTTCAATCTATTGCTTAAGCGACACTTAGAGCTATCTCTTGAGTCTGTCTTTTTCAACTGCGAATTGGTTTTTTAAGCGTTACTAAACGTCCAAAACCTATTGGTTTTTCGTGATACTGCTGTTTGGAAGGAGTTTCCAATAATCTATTTTGCTTTTGTATTCTTTTTCCACAATCTAAAGCTTTTTAGAGAGAGGCTCCTAGAAGTCAGTTTGTGTGCTTCTCTAACGAGCCTACTGACACCTAATTTTCCCGAATTCCTCTATGAGTCGGAAAAGCAAACTTTCTCCATCAGAAGGCTTACCAAGGTTGAGTATTTATGAAAGTTCGCCATACCTAAGGCAATCTTCCTCCTAAAGGTCACATTAAGCCATAAAAATGGAAAGTGAGTACTCTTTTCCACTTATTTTCAAAAACTAAGCAACAATTGATTCAATGAACTTCCGACGCAGGTGGAAGGGTTTGGTTTTGTCTTCTTCGGGCTTGGTTATGGCGATTTAGTTGGGCTTTTAAAGTTTTTGAAGCAAACTGGTTCGCAAAGTGGTTTTGAGTTTATTCTGGAGTCCTGACTCTTTGAACATCTCATAAAGCTTTTGCCGAAAAAGCATGGAATCCGCAACTTACGACATACTTTCAAATATAAACTGTAATTATTATAAACTTCGAGGCTGATGGATTGTTAGAGAATCAAGATGGCAGTGTTTGATTTTTAGGCTTAAAAGAGATAATGCTCGATTATTTATTGAATTAGACAACCCATAATTGTTTATTTCAATGAGCGCAAATCCCAATATAGAGCACTTGGCTCTGATCAAATTCGGGCTCGCAGTCAACCCGCAGCAGAAGGAGTAGATACTTAAACTAATCAAGGCCAACCCGATTTACAAAGAGGACTTCTAAAAAATCAAGAACTCCATTTCCACCATGATCGACGAAAACTAGTTTTTGTCAGTAGCTCTACCTTGATTCAGGTGATCACGAGTTCACATGCCGAAATCGCAGAAATACCATAGAACAGCAAAGTCATCCAGTTTAGGGACAACACTTACCAAATCCGGGCAATAGACCCCAACAAAATCACCTCTCTCACTGAGCGCGCCTTCTTTAACTCCTTTAATCTTGAAAGGGTCGTCCTAAATGACCAATAATAAGAGAACTAGAGGAAGAAGGCCAGCGAATTCCAGAAAGAGGAAGACAAAATATTTGAGAGGCAAGAAAAGCCTGAGAAATAGACGAAAAAGAACTAAAATGAAGAGGAAGATAAATGCATTTGCGGTAAGAATATTCCAGACTCTTATTGGATCCAATGTTCCAACTAAAACAAGTGTAGAGGCTCTGGTTGGTACCATGTATAATGCGCCGGAATTACAGCCAAGCCTGAAGACATCGATCAGTTAGACTTCACTTGCGAGAACTGTAGGAAATTTCAAGAAGAAAAGGAAAGCTAGTCTTCTCCAAAAAGATTCAAATCCAATTGATAATGATTCAACTTGGAATTCCTTTTATCTTTTTATGTAGACTTGGTTGAGTATAACTGTAAAGAAATAGTTACAAGAGTGAATAATTAAGAATATGGAATATTTTTATAATTGAAGATAACATCATCAAATGAAAAAGAGGATAAAGCAGAACGAAAGAAATTGTATTGCCCATTTTTGGAAAAGTATTTTTCCCCCTTTCTTCGCTATTTTACTTCTTTTTTCTATTTAAATACTCATATTCTCAAATCATCTGTATATTCACGTATTTAATTTATTGATCAAAAAGTTATCTTTTTCAAAGGTTTTGTCAGAAACTTGTTTTGTAACTACTCTATGGTGGGTTCTGCTATTTTCTAAACAGCTTTTTTCTTCTTTTTCTCAGTATTTTTCTCTATCTAAAGTTGTGCTTCTTCATTTCCTTCTTCTTGCTCCTATTTCTGTTCTTTTTGCAAACGTTTTTTTTCTTGTTTCTTGCGCTTGAGCTCCATCGCCCTATCGTTGATTTCTTTTTCACTGAGGAAGTACTAACCCGTCTCCATCTTAATATCTTCGATTCTAGGTTGCTGCTCAGGTGGGAAAGGATTGTACTCCTTTTTTTTTATCTGTGACTTTTTCTTTCTTTTTAGTTTGACTTGTTTGAACTTAGGCAGAAACTTGTCCCAGTTTTAGTCTTTAAGGGCAGGGTCCTTCATTAGCTATCTCTTTATCATTAGCTATTTGATGTGGTAAATCGGATGGACATTCTACATTGTGTCAACTACGATTCTTCTCATTATTTTCACATTTTTGAAGCCGCCTATCAAACACACAGTCCCTCCTTGTACCAAAATGTAGCATTAGGTCAACAGCTAGAGAGCCTTGAGTGTATCTCCATTTGGACCAATCAGCCTTTGCCTTCTTTTGATGAATCTCTATTTATTTCTCACAAAAGATCTAAGTTATGAGCAAAGTACCTAATCTTTATGACTTCACTAGTCATGTTATCTTCCATGACTCTTAGTGCCTGCTGATAAGGCACACTCCTTGAAATGAGCTTGATTACATCTCTGGCTTTGATGATGGAATAAGGATCCCAAGTCTTTTTGGTAGTCCGAACAGTCATTGACCCTTAAAGCAAGTTTAGCTAGAACTTGACTCCAGATTCCATCAGTCTTTTTTTGATGATTCCTTGGCATTCCTGAATGTATTTTTCTCGATATTGTGGGAATAGGACTGAGAAGCTACTTTCTTCAAGGAAGGGCTGAACCTCTTCAGGCTTGATTTCCTAGACCTTCCAGTGGTCTATCGAAGGATCATCCCAAGGCTTGTCCTTTCTGTATTGCTTGTTTTTAGATTTGGGCGGTTCTGGCTCGTTTGTTGACATGTTATAATGAGTCAATTACAAGTGACCAAAGTTGAGGAGCAACAGGTAAAGGAAAAACTGTTTTGTACTTTTTGGTTTTGAGGTTGTTGTGAGGGTGCGTAGTGATTTGTTTAAGTGAAACTTAGTTGATAATAATAATGTAAGGAAGGCGAAGGTTGGGCCGGAAGGAGGGGGACTTCGTAGAAACCTTGGGTCTCTTTAGATAATTGATCCAACTCGTCAATACAAGTATTCTCGCATCAAACGCAGAGTTCATGACCACAGTAGCCTAGCCACACGAACCTCGCCGCAAACCATAGCCTCAGCCCATCTAAAAACGACTCCCAAATCCTGAGCCTCGGGAGCAACACAAAGAGCAGTAGAGATAGGTCAAAGTGTAGAGAATGCACAAGATAGGACTGAGGTCTTGGCGAGATTGGGAGGGTCTGTGTTCTTAGAGGAAGTAGGATGTTTTGGGAGAGTATGCAGTCTGCTTTGAATACTCGTTGGTAGAAGACCCCCCCAAAATAGACAACCCCTAGAATGGAGCCTAGAGCCAGCCATTCAGCAACAATTGATTCTATTTACTACTAATACTTGATACCTGGCAAAGTCTGCCCATGAACATAATCGACTGTGTATGACCAGAGTTGTGAGACTGGAATGTGGTTTGGTGAGGTGTGGAGGCGCAGAGTGGAGTATGGTTAGTATATAATTGATATGTAGCAAATTTTATAAAGTTTGGAAAGATTCATCGGCTCCCCTTCCTGCATATTTGAGTTCAAGACTATAGACTACCCAACTGAATTCCAGCAGCACCTCATCACCAACTTTTTCGAAATGAACAACATCGTCAAGACCTACGGGCACAGCGACATCATCAAGCAACTCCACACTTCATAAAGAACCATGGAGGCCTTCATCTCTGGCCTGCTCTATCAGATGATACTTGACCCCACCTGCACCCACTTTTAAACTTTCATGCCCAGCCTCAGGACCTAGAGCTGGATCCATTTCTCCAAACTGCTGCTGCAACTCCTCCAAGACAGTTTCCTGTGGCTGAAGTAGTAGTTACGCTGGGGAGTAGTGCCTCTGCTCTCGAAGCTATACTACTATCGACACTTGTAGACAGACCACATCATCCTGGCAGTCAAGACAATAGACTACTTAGACATGTCGGAGTCTTGCCTCAACTACAACAACCAAATGCTGAACTTTTTCTTTAAGATCCTGACTGAGTCCCCTGAGAAGGTCTTCACCACCATCTTGGCCAAAACTTTGTTCTATAAGCTGATACGAATGCTGAGTTTGCTTATCTGTTTGTAAGACGAGGCGATCAAGGAGTACAAGATGCGTTGTGTGGGGCTTATGCAGAAACTGTTTTAGCTGGAAAGGGAAAGATGTCTCATGGCTGGCAATAGTGGGATTAATGTTCTTAGGGAACTTTAGTCTGAAGAGCTATTGGCGCCTTTTCTAGCTCACTTCAGACAAGCCCTTGAGAGCAGCACGATAACACCCTAGTCTCTGAAATCTGCCTCCTTACGTCTCAGCTGCATCTTACCCATGCGAGTTGAGACAACCCTCCTTTTCATCATTCATTAAAACCTCTCAAAAATTGAACTCAAGTTGCAGCTGGACTGGCTGTTCCAAGCAAACAGCGAACAGAGCATACTGCTGGCCATTGATATCTTAAGGTACCTTTTGGCTCTCTCAGTCGAAGATTTGCCGATCAAGTAATGCGTCTCACTGCTTGAGTGGCTGTTTTACCGTGTATGCTCGAGTAACATTTTGTTCTAAATTTGGAAAGATGAGCTTTTCTTTGCCTGCTTTGCCTAGCCTTGTCCCTTCCCTGCAGCCCCGGAGAGGGCCTTTCGTTTTTTAGGCTACTTGCTGGAGAGTGACATAGATTTCGGCTAAACCCTTCTCATTTATCTCCTGAGGCACATCAACATCTCAAAAAAAGCAGAACTGCTCAAAGATATGCTCATGAAGGCTAACTAGCTACACATCCTAGATCTGCCAGCTTTGGTGAATCATCCCAGGCTGAGGCCAAGAACCAAAGAATAGCTATTGTCTGCACTCGGCCAAAAAAAGATAACCCCAAGGATAGTAGAGAATCAAAATGAGGAGCACATTTATTATGACCCTTTTTCGATGGCCAATTACAGGAAAGAAAGCTAGATTTCTGTGGACTTCAGTGAGTAAAGCCATTAAAGCGAGCAATACTTGAACTCTTAAGAGTCCATCTAGCCTGCCCACAATGAGACAAATGAGTCATAGAACCTGGGAAAAGTCAAGCTATAGAAGATGTTTGTTGAAGATATGGGCGAAGTGCTGAAATAGCTTCTGCAGCGCCCATCTCTCGCCATTTTCATCTAATTCTACAAAGAACTGATCGCAGTCACCAAAAACTTCAGAGTCAGTGGATAGCATTCCATGATTGAGAGCTTCGTTGGCTAAACCTCCAAGATAACTTACCTGCTCTTTCAAAACCAGTTCTAAAACCACAGCGACCTCTCCAACAAAGAACACAGCATCATTTACTATCTGCTCAACATAGTCACCCTGGAATGGCGCACCAACAGCTTCCACGGCCAGCTCACCAGAAAGATCATCAAAAAGATAGTAGAATACTTCGCCACAGCATAAATGGCCATCTGGCGCATCTTCCTCGCCTACTTCAAGAGAGGGGTTGTTGCAGTCAGCAGAGAACTCAAGGATTGGCTCATCACCAAAGACAAAGCATAATATGCGGTTAGCCTGCTTAGGGAGTTAGGACCACTTTCAAGAGAATTAGTCTAAAATGCCGAACTGCTCAAACTACCCCTGTGAAGGTTTGATTGTTTCTTTGGTTTTTTCAGTTTAAATTATAATCTATCGATTACGCAATTTCTAAATGAAGAACATTTTAGTAGTCAAAAGCAGAAAGCTCATACCCCTAACCTATTTGGGGACGCAAATCTGCATCGCAATCTCAGTAAAGCAGCTGGAGTTGAATTTAAGCCTACACTTGGCTCTAATGGTGGCAGCCACCATCGCATATTTGTGCGTGTGCTACAAAGACGTAAATATAAAGTGACTCAGCCAGGCTACGTGGGTGTTGAAGCTGGGAAGCTGGATCAACAGAAGTCATGCAATACTAAATCAATGTCTTCACCGGAAAAGATGAACGAATAGATAGAAAGCCGACGGTCTTCAGAGGAGTAGTACGCAAGATCTAAGGACTCCCCTGGGGAGAAGGAGTTGTAGCTTGGTCTGTAGAGTAAGATAGAGTGTGAAGAGTGCGTGGTAAAAAGTCCCTTGCCCTCTAAGAAGGAAGATAGTGTAGTATCTACCAGAAAGTATGACCTTTTGCACCTAAGATAAGATTGCATTGTTGAAGGAGAGCTGGGAAAAGGCTTGGTGGTGAGCTAGGCCCAAGGGTTCAAGCCCTTCC
>Ga0316217_10005100_pt1 | contig 13798 bp, 11 predicted proteins | sample 1anoAmetaG_FD_203633 | JGI IMG/M metagenome (GOLD analysis project Ga0316217, IMG submission 203633) | Freshwater microbial communities from Trout Bog Lake, Wisconsin, USA - 1anoA | ecosystem: Environmental > Aquatic > Freshwater > Lake > Hypolimnion/Profundal zone | place: USA: Wisconsin...
CCACAAATCTCTGCATCGCTGCGGCGCAGATAATTTCCGTCCAACTGCGCCAGGTCCGCAAACTTCCCGGCCGCCGCCCGCCCCGCGCACAGCCGCAGTGCATCGGTTGCGTTGGGCGCGGCCACCCGGACCAGCGCCGCTCCCGGCCATGCCGCTTGCAGCAGTTCCGCAGCCGCATCGTCGCATACGGCAATTCTCGGCGGCGCGGGAACAATCGCCGCCAGCTCCGCAGCTCCGGCCAGTGATTCCACGGACTGCCTCTCCGGCGCGCCGATCCACAAAAAAACCTCATGGCGATGCGCATCGAGAGCCGCGGAAGTCACCCTGGCCTTTGCCGCCAGCACCTCCAGCCGCGAAACCGCAACCACCGGAATCCCCGCGCCCTCCGCCAGCCCCTTCACCGCCGCCAGCCCCACGCGCACCCCGGTAAAGCCGCCCGGGCCGTTGACCGCAACAATGGCGCCAAGTTGCGGCAGTTGCACGCCGGCCATGCGCAGCATCTCGCAGGCATGACCTACCAGCGTCTCCGAAGGACGCTCGCCGCCCAGCGACGTCTCGCCCAGGATGTGAACCTCTCCACTCATCACCTGTCCCAGCGTCAGCGTTCCAGTCACGCCGCAGGTGTCGATCGCCAGAAGCAGCATTGATTCCCGCATCGTTCTCCTTTTACACCGCCTTCAACGCCTGCTCCAGATCGGCTATCAAATCGTCTTTATCTTCAATGCCCACCGAGAGCCGCACCAGCCCCTGCGTAATGCCCAGCGACACCCGCTCTTCTTCGCTGAGCGCGGCGTGCGTCGTCGTGGCCGAGTGGGAAGCCAGCGATTCCACTCCGCCCAGCGACTCGGCGCACAGAAACAGTTTGAGCGCGCCCAGAAAGCGGCCCGCGGCTTCTCTCGATCCCAGGTCAATGCTCATCATCGAGCCAAAGCCCTTCTGCTGCTTCACCGCCAGCGCATGTTGCGGATGGCTCGCCAACCCCGGATATGCCAGCCTGCTCACCTTGGGCTGCCTGGAAAGCAACTCCGCCACTGCACGCCCGTTCTCCTCGTGCTGCTTCATGCGCAGCGGCAGCGTTTTGATGCCCCGCAAAACCAGAAAGCACTCAAAGGGCGACATGATTCCGCCGGCCGCCTTCTGCACCATCAGGAACCGCTCCTTGTGCTCCGGCTTTGAGCCGATCAGCGCGCCGCCCAGCCCGTCCGAGTGGCCATTGAGGTATTTCGTCGTCGAGTGCATCACAATATCCGCGCCCAGCGCCAGCGGGCTTTGCAACACCGGCGACAGGAACGTGTTGTCCACGCTGACCTCAACGCCGCGGCCGTGCGCAATCTCGCTCACCGCGCGAATGTCGGTCAGCAACATGCGCGGATTGCTCGGCGTCTCAATATGCACCAGCTTTGTGCTGGGCCGTATTGCCGCCGCCACAGCCTCCAGGTTGCTCGTGTCAACGTACTCAATCTCAATGCCGTAATGCCGCACAATCAGGTTGAAGAACCGCGTTGTGCCGCCATAAACATTGTGCCCGCAGATCAGGTGATCGCCCGCGCGCAGCATCGCCACCAGCCCGTAGATGGCCGCCATGCCGCTGGCAAACGCGTGCCCGCTCACGCCGCCTTCCAGCGCCGCCAGCGCCTCCTCCAGACGGTCGCGCGTGGGGTTGCCGGCGCGTGAATAGTCCCAGCCCCGGTCCGTGCCGATGCCGGTCAGCTCAAAGGTCGATGAAAGATAAACAGGCACATTCACGGCGCCCGTCAGCGGGTCCGGATACTGCCCCGCATGAACGGCAAGAGTCGAGTATTTGCAGTTGGACATCATCAGCGAATAGCCTCTGGCTTCTAGCTTATCGCGCAGGGGTAAATTGCCGGAGGCCGGCGGAAATCTGAGTGCTGCTTTCCGCACAAAGATCGAGCCGCTCTATCTCACTTCCAGTGCAGCCGGCTTCTTCGCGCCTCGCGCCACCGGATAATACCCCGTGCGCGTGCGGACTATCAGCTTGCCCCGCCCTTTGCCCTCGGCTGTCGCCTCAACGCGGCGGAAGCTCTGATCGGTGGACGGCCTCGTGGAGTGGTAGCCCAGCGTGTACTGGTTGCGGATATCGCGAGCCACCTCGGCCGCGATCTCGTCGATCTGCTCAATATTTTTAGGGAAGAAGGCAATGCCTCCGGTCTCTGTCGAAAGCGCCTCCAGCGCATGACGCGCTTCTTTCACATCAGAACGGCTCATATCTTCGTCGCCAAAGAGCAATCCAATCGTATAGATGACTGGCCCGGAGAGTTGCTGAACGCGACGGATCGTCTGATCCAGATGGAGGGTGGATGCGTTGTCGTCGCCGTCCGTGATGAGGATAATCACCTGTTTGGGGTGCTTGGCGTCGGTTGCCAGCTTGTCCGCGGAAGCTGCCACAGCATCGTAAAGCGCAGTGCCGCCGCGCGCCTCAATGTGGCTCAGCCCCTCGCGCAGTTTGTTCACATCCGAAGTAAAATCCTGGTCGATGATTGCCTCATCGGAGAAGTTCACCACAAAGGCTTCGTCCTGCGGGTTGGAGGCCGCAATCAGATCGAGCGTGCTCTTGTTCACCGAGGGACGCTTGCGGCTCATGGAGCCGGAGTTGTCCACCACCAGCGCGATGGATACCGGAAGATCGGAATGTTGAAAGCTGATGATGGATTGCCTGACGCCGTCCTCGAAAACCTGAAAATTCTCCTTCTTCAAATCAGGAACCTGCCGGTTGCCATCCAGAACCGTGCAGTTCAGGTCCACCTCTTCCACGTCGGCGTGCAGAACGTACCCCTCGCCCTCTTTGCGCACCACCGGCAGTTTCGGCGCTTCGGCGTCCGGCGAACGCACCGGGTCGCGATCCACGGTAAGAGACGGCCCCTGAGATGGAACCGCAGGCGCGGGCTGCTGCGCGCAGAGCCTCCCAGCCGCCCCGGCAAATAGAACCGCGAGAACTGCAAGATTGCAATAACGATGAGAAACCGGTGAATGCATAGGCGATCATGAGAGGCTATCCGCAAAGCAGGATAGACCTTCCACTTCACTCTACGCCACTTGCCTGCCCAGGGTCAGCATCCTGCGCCGCATCGGATCCATCCGTGTTTCAATCGAATCCGAGATGCTGGTCGATTCCACTTTCATATGGGATACGGTTTGGTGGGGTGGCTGCCGGAACGATTGATGAGTGTGTGGTTTTTATCTGGATGGGTGTGCTTTGACTCGGGGTGACTGGATCCGGCGTGAGCACACCTTTGCGGGCGCGCGGAGTAATGTCGGTCAAGGTAGCACCGCCATCAACTGTGAAGGAAAGTCTACCGGCACAACTCTCCCATCCTTCATCTCGCGTGACGAAGCTGAGATAACAATTGCCTCGGTTGAGATGAGCATCGGCGCCGTCCGTCGTGCCGCTATTCGGAGAAATTCTCATCAGTCGATGTTCGGACCCATCGGCTGCAAAGGAATGTATCCAAGTCGACCCAGCCATCGCGGAGAACTGATGATTCCCAACCATACCGGGGGCAAGATTCGCGAGTATCCGATCTAGCTTCCAGCTTCGCCCGCCATCATTAGTGGCGAAGAGTACTGAGACGGCCTTATCATCGCCAATGTCTGTGTACGTCACCTCCTCATAGCCGTTGAAGCGGTCTGTGAATACTGGTAGACCATAAATTGGAGAATCGTCTGGCTCGATCCCTCTTGGGGCCGGAAGAGAGACTTCCTGAAACGTGTTTCCCGCATCGTGGGTCACAAACAGCTTGAAATCCATGCCTCCGGCCATCCAGAGATCTTTTTCGGTAGGGGCAACCATATCTGAACCAATACCAGGTTGGCTCTTGGGCTCTTGCCATGTTCGGCCTCCATCGGAGGTGGCGAGAAGGACACCTCCGCGAATCATGCCCAGGTCCACCCAGCCGTGGAGCCTATCAGAAAACACAAGGGAACCACCTCCAGTCACTTCTCCAGATGAACTCAATATTGGAAGCTGCGATACCATGGTCCAGTTAACTCCCCCATCGACGGTTGCGAAAAGGTGAGTGTAGTAGTCAATTGGCTGTCCATCTGGAGTTGTGTCATCCGTAGCGGTTGCATTGAGCAGCCATCCAACGTTTGGGTTGAGGAAAAAGATTCCCGAAAACTTATTATCATGAGTATCTGCCAAAGCAGGAACAAGCGGGGAGATGTCTTTCCAGTGCGCGCCATTGTCGGTGGTAAACAGCAGTTGGTTGCCGGTTGAAATCCACCCTGTGCCGGAGGATAGCAGTTTGAAGTCCCGAATCGGCAATGCCCTTACAGGCATTGCACCGAATTGACCGGGGTTGAGTTGATGGTGCGTGGAGGTCCTCGGCTGAGCATGATGTGGGTGAACTGTTTGGTCCTGCGCTGCCGCAGGGACTGCGGTGAGCATGGTGAACGCAGCAAGAACGGAAAAATACCGGGGGAGTTTCATTTGCGTTTCCATTCGGCGCGAATAGTAAGCCGGCATATTGAAATTGTCAATTGATTTCTCATCGCGAGATTCTCCATAGTCGTTGGATTACAATCGACCCAAGCGCTCAAAGTACCCGCATCGCACAAAATGGGCCACTGGAGCACAAATTTCATCCCCCGAACGGAGCGCAACTCTCTCAGCATGGCCCACGTTTATCCCTTTCGCGCCTGGTGCTACAATCCCTCCGCTGTCCGCCTGCAGGATGTGGTCACCCAGCCCTACGACAAAATCTCTCCGGCCATGCAGCAGGCTTATTACCAGCGCAGCCCATTCAATTTGGTCCGCATCATCCTCGGCCTGCCGGAGGCCGGCGACGCAGAGCGCGGCGAAAGCGTATACACCCGCGCCGCCCGCGACTTCAGCGCATGGCGCGCTGAGGGCGTGCTGGCACAGGAGGATGTGCCCTGCATCTTCGCCTACGCGCAGCAATTCAAAGTTCCCGGAACTGAAATCGTGAAGGAGCGCCGCGGCTTCATCGCTCTCGGCAAACTCCACGATTACGCTGAACAGGTTGTCTTCCGCCATGAGCAAACCCTCAGCAAGCCCAAGAGCGACCGGCTCAATCTGCTCAAGGCCACCCATGCGCACTTCGGGCAAATCTTCATGCTCTACTCCGACCCTTCCGGCAGCGTGGAGAAGATTCTCTACGGCGGCTCCGCTCCCGCCGACGCCGAAGCCACGGACGAGTACGGCGTGCTGCATCGCGTGTGGAAGATCAGCAACCCGGCGGCCATCAGCGCAATCACCGCTGCCATGGCCGATAAAAAGCTCATTATCGCCGACGGCCACCACCGCTACGAGACGGCGCTGAATTACTCGAAAGAATTCGCAGCCAGTTCCGCCGGCAAAGTTGAATCCAGCGCAGCCGGCCTGCCGCAGCCGCCCTATCCTGAAGCCGCCGCAATGATGACCTTCGTCAACATGGACTCCGATGGGCTGGTGGTTTTACCCACGCATCGGGTGGTTCACAGCCTGGCAAACTTCGATCCGGCTGCCTTTGCGCGCGCCGCCGAAGAGTTTTTTACAGTAGAAGCATTACCCGCGGCCAGCGCATCGAGCTATGCGGAAACGCTGACTCGCCAAGCTGGCGCTGCGTTTGTTGCTGTAACTCGCAACGGCGCATTGCTGCTGCGCTCCAGGCCGGATGCGATCAACGCCGCGCTGGCCAGTTTGCCAGAGCGCCGGCGCAATCTCGACCTGAGCCATTTGCACTCCATCATCCTCGACCGCTTGCTCGGCCTGGACGAGGAAAAAGTCCGTGAGCAAACCAACATTCGCTATCTGCGCGACGCTGCCGAAGCCGTAGAGCAGGTGCGCCGCGGAGAAGCGGATGTTGCCTTCCTCACTAACCCCGTTTCCATGGAGCAACTCCGCGATGTGGCTTTTGCCGGCGACGTGATGCCGCAAAAATCCACCGATTTCTTTCCCAAGCTGCTCAGCGGTTTGACGATTTATGCGCTGGACTAAGCTCGCATTCACGGCTCTCGTTGTTGCCCGGCTGGCCTCGGCCCAACCAGCGCCTCCCGCTCCTCAGGCCCGTTTCGTCGTGGTTCTCGACGCGGCTCACGGCGGCGACGACTCCGGCGCGCATCTCGCCGGCAATCAATTCGAAAAGTCCTACACCGTTGCTCTCAGCGCGCGCCTTCGTTCTCTGCTCGCAGCACGCGGAATGCAGGTCATCACCACTCGCGACACCGATGCGACAGTCGAACCCAACAGGCGAGCAGAGATCGCAAACCACGCCCAGGCCCAGGCCTGCCTCAGCCTGCACGCATCCGAGAGCGGCTCTGGGGTTCACCTTTTTGTCTCCTCGCTGACCCCAACCCAGCCTGTACGCTTCCCCGCATGGAAGACCGCTCAGGCTGCATCGGTTACGCGCAGCCTGAAGCTGGCCGGCGCGCTCAACTCCGCCCTGTTGCAGGCTGGCATGAACGTCACCCTGGGCCGCACCACCCTGCCTGCGGTTGACAGCATGACTTGTCCAGCGGTAGCCGTCGAAATCGCTCCGGAGCGAGGCGCCAACCGCGAGATCACCTCCGCGTTGGACAACAAGGACTACCAGGCGCGCGTAGCTGCGGCGCTGGCGGCGGCGATTGTCGAATGGCGCGCGGAGGCTCATCCGTGATTCCCCGCTATCAAAAAATTCTCTTCGGCGTTCTGTTGGCAGCCTCGGTGGCCATGGGCGCGGCGCTATGGCACTTGCGCGAGCGCGCTCACCAGCGTTTGCTCGCCGGCCAGGACTCGGCCCCCACCAGTGCTCCCGCAATTGCACCCTCCGAGCAGGCAACCCTGATGATGGCCAACGACACCGACGGCTCCCTGCTCGCCCAACTTCAGTCTTTGCCGCTGCCCGCCGATCCCGGCGCTCGCGCCCGCGCCGTGCTGGGAAAGCTGCTGGACCTTTATGCTGCTCCCGGCTCCGCGCATCCTGTACCCGGCGGTGCGGGCTCCGTTACCCAGGTTTTTCTGCTGCCAGCCACAATCTACGAAACAGAGCCGCCCGCCAAATCAAAATTTAGCGAGACAGGCACTCAGTTTCCCGCCGCGCAGTCGCGGGATGCGCAATCTACAGGTCCGCGGTTGGCCGTCGTCAACCTGACCGGCAGCTTTGCCAACAGCCATCCTTCGGGCATTGAGACGGAAATGCTCACCATTCTCTCCATCTGCGGCACGCTCCACGCCAACCTGCCCCGCGTCACCCAGGTGCGCTTTTTGGTAGACGGCCAGCAGCGCGCCACGCTCGCCGGCCACGCAGACCTCACCCGCGCCTACCTGGCCGCCGATGCTGTGCCGCCCGAGGGAAATCAACCATGAACAACCCTGAGAACAAAATGGAAACTACACTCCCCACCATCGGCGTCTTCGATTCCGGATTCGGCGGCCTCACCGTGCTGCGCGCACTGATGAGCCATTTGCCAAACGCGCGCTTCGCCTTCATCGGCGACACGGCCCGCCTGCCCTACGGCTCCAAGTCCCGCCGCACGATTGCCCGCTACGCCGCTGAGAGCGCGCAATTCCTGGTCAACGAGCAGGGCGCGGAGTATCTGGTTATCGCCTGTAACACCGCCAGCGCCCTTGCATTGGACGCCATCCAGGACGCCGTGCCCGTTCCCGTGCTGGGCGTCATCGAGCCCGGCGCAGAGTCTGCCCGCGCCGCCTCCCGCACCGGCGACGTGCTGGTCATTGCCACCGACGCCACCGTACAGAGCCACGCTTACGCCGCCGCCTGCCGTGGACGCGGCTTGCGCGCTCTGGAAAAAGCCTGCCCGCTGCTGGTGCCTCTGGTCGAGGAAGGCTGGACCGGCGCCTTGCCCAGTTTCGGCAATGTTGCTGAAGCTTCTGCCGCGCAAGCCGTGTCTGCCTCACCGCAGGTGGCAGTCACGGAGGAGGTCATACGCATCTATCTGGCGGAACTCACCGCCGAGGCCGCCGCTCAGGGCATGAACCCTGACTCTCTGGTGCTGGGCTGCACTCACTATCCGCTGCTGCGCCCGCTGCTGGAACGTGCTGTCCCCGCCGGAATGCGTGTCATCGACTCCGCCGAAGCCACCGCCGAGGCTGCCCTGAAACTTTTCGGCCGGCAAAATGCCGGGAAATGCCCGCCGTCAGCACAAGACCCCTCCACGCAAGTCCATTGCTTTGCCACAGATTCGGTGGAGAAATTCGAGCGCCTCGGTTCCCGCTTTTTAGGCCAGCCCACCGGCAAAGTCGAGCTAGTGGACCTGGACGGCTGATATTCTGGTTGTAGGAGAATCTACAGATGCTGAGGCTGGTGGCAATCGTAATACTTGTGGCTGTTGTGCTTCTGCTGGTCGCCAGAAGAAGATCCTGATTGCGCGGTTGTCTCAAGCGAGCAACGGCGTTCCCGCAAAGCAGTCCATATCACGACCGGTCCCGCATCCCCTGCGCATGGACCATGGAGGAAGAAAGCAAGCATGATTGATTTGGCAGGTAAGACGGCTGTAGTCTTCGGGCTGGCCAACAAGCGTTCCATTGCCTGGGGTATCGCCCAAAAACTGCATGAGGCCGGGGCCACTCTGGCCATCTGCTATCAAAATGAGCGCATGAAGGCCGAAGCGGAGGAACTGATCACCGAATTGCCCGGCGCCACCGGTTTTCAGTGCGATGTCTCCAACGACCAGGAGATTGAAACGCTCTTTGCCGCCATCCAGCAGAAGTATCAAAAGATCGAGATTCTGGTCCACGCCGTGGCCTATGCGCCTGCCGACGAGTTGCGCGGCGAGTTTGTCAACACCAGCCGCGAAGGCTTCCGCATCGCCCACGACGTCAGCGTTTACTCGCTGATCGCCGTCAGCCGCGCCGCTGCCCCGCTGATGACCGGGAGCGGCAGCATCATGACCCTCAGCTACTTTGGCGCGGAAAAGGTTGTGCCCAACTACAACGTGATGGGCGTGGCCAAGGCGGCGCTCGAAGCCACGGTCCGTTATCTCGCCTGGAACCTCGGACCAAGCAACATTCGCGTCAACGCCATCTCCGCCGGACCCATCAAAACCCTTGCCGCCCGCGGTGTTGGCGGCGTCAGCGGCATGCTCAAGGCCCACTCCGACCGCGCTCCGCTGCACCGCAACGTGGACCAACTGGAAGTCGGCGGCACCGCGCTCTACCTGGCCAGCGATCTTGCCAGCGCCGTCACCGGCGAGGTGATCTACGTCGATTGCGGCTATAACATCATGGGGTCGTAGCTCTGAGAGTTTTTGGTGTGCAAATTATGGGTACCCCAGGTCCCGATTTTGAGACCTGGGAATTTAAATCAAGTTCGTTTCCCGCTAAGTTCTTTTCAAGGACGTCATCATGCAAGGCAAGCTCGAACTGCTACTCGGCCCGATGAGAAGCAACAAGACTGCGGAACTTCTACGCCGCGCCGAAATGCGCCGCCAGTACGCCGGCCAATATGTCCTTGTCCTCAAGCCCAGCGACGACACCAAAGGCGGGCCGGGCATCGTCGAGAGCCGGAATCCGCTGGGTCACGTCAAGATGAACGCCCTGGAATTCAACTCCACCAACCCCTGGGAAGTCCTGCAAGCCATCGCCGCAAAGGAAAAGGAAATCGGCAAGAAAGTGGAGTGCATTGCCATCGATGAAGGCCAATTTGTCGAAGGCCTCTTCGCCTTCGCCCGTTACCTTCTCGACGCCGGCCACGACGTCCTTGTCGCCGGACTCGATCTCGATTTCCGCGCCCTTCCCTTTGGCGAGATGCTCAACCTCTCGTGGTATGTGAGCGCGTACGGCGGCAGCATCACCGAATGTATCGCATACTGCTCATGCGGAAGCCGCGCCTTCTATTCGCAGCGTCTCATCGCCGGCCAGCCCGCTCCCTATGACAGCCCGATCAAAATGCCCGGCGACTCCTACGAACCGCGCTGCGCCGAGCATTTCGTCCTGCCCGGCCGCCCGCACTAGGTTCCTGTTCGCATCCTCACACACCATCTCCGTGCCCCATCCATTTGTCATCCTGAGCGGAGCGCAGCGGAGTCGAAGGACCTGCTTTTCGTAATTCTGCGGAATAGGCGGGATACCACAACACCCGAAAAACAAAATTACACAACCCGCACTAGCCCTTCAGCACCTCATCCACCGTCTCAATATCCACCAGCCCGTGGCATCCATAAATCGCCGGAAGCACACGGTTCGAAGGATATTTGCGCCGCAGCTCAGCCACCTTTTCCGTGCCGCAGCGATACGCCGGCAGATACATCCGGCCCAGCAGCGGATGCCGTCCCCACGCGCCCGACAACTTATCCGCGCGCTCTGGGGTCACCAGGAAATCGCGGCGCAGCGTGGCCGCCACCTCAGCCTGTGGCTTGCCCTCGCCCCAGGTCAGATACGAAGACTGGTTCTTCGCGTCATCTTGCAACAACGCCAGCAGCACGCCAATCTGCAAATCCTCATCCGGCAACTGGTCGATCTCCGTCACCCCGTGCGCAATCAGAATCGCGTTGTTGGCGATGCCCTCAAACAGCGTTGCCGCGCGCGTGTTCATCGTCAAAATCGTCGCCTCGAACCCGGCCTTGCCGCGCACATACAAATCCTGCAAATATGCAAACGTCGTCACGTGACCCGGCACAACCTCGTGGCTCACCAGTTGCTCAAACTCCGGGTAAGACATCTGCAACGAAGCATTGATCTCGTACGACGCTTCGTATTGCGGAGAGCCGTCTGCATTGCGCGCGCGCCCCAAATAATTCATTGAGCCGGAAAACCACGCGTCCTTGATCGCCAAAAAATCAATGTTCGCCCTCGGCACCCGCGCCAGTTCCTGCGGCAAGCCCGGCACCAGGTTCTTCGCGCTCAAATTGTCAAAGTGCGCAATCACCGCCGCGCCCAGCGCCCGCACGCAGGCCATTGGCACAATGCGCTCCTTGCGCCAGCCATCCACAGCCTCCAGCAGCCCGCCGGTTTTTGCCGTTGCAAATCCGGCGCGGCTCAGCAACTCGGCCACCCGCTCGCGTTTCTTCTGCGGCTGCGAAGGCTCCGGCGGCTTAGCCGTCGCGGCCATCACGCAGCGCGCATAAGGAACCGCAGCGCCCTTGCCCGCCACCTCCATCGCCAAATCCCACATCACATCCAGCGAGTCCGCCATGCCCGTCAAATAAGCCTGGCGCAGCCCGCCCATCTTTTTCGCTTCCTGGCGAACTCCGGCAATGGCCTGCGGAAGATCAATCGCCTTCGTGTACTCCTCCACTGCATCGCGAGTCTTTTCGGAAACGCCGCCCGCCGCGCGCAGCTTTGCCGCCGCCGGATGCGTGTATGCCGCAGGCAGTTGCTCATCGGAAAACCACGAATCGGCAATAAACCGCCCCACGCCCGACGGATTCATCACGTCCCCGCCCCAAAGCGTGTCGATGCCCAATACCGCGTCCGCAATAAACTTCTCTGCTTGATTCATCCTTTACACCTTTTCCTTTTTCACGGAATAGAACCACACGTAAAAACAAAGCGCCACAAACAGCGCCATCGAAACCGATTGCGAAACTGGATCGTTCCCGTAAAACGGCGTGGTAATCCGCTCCGGCGCGTACCACGGAATCAGGTGCAGCGCCGCGCCAAGAACGCCTCCCAGCGCGCCACCCGCCATCAACCCCGACGCCAGAATCACGCCGCGCTCGCGAATCCTGTTTCCCTCATCGCCGCCGGTCTTCTCCGAGCGCCTGTTGATGATGTGCGACAAAACGCCGCCTGCCAGCACCGGCGCGGTCAAATTCAGCGGCAGGTAAATTCCCAGCGCAAACACCATCGAAGACTTGCCCAGCATCTCCAGAATCACCGTAATCATCGCGCCAATGCCAAACAGCAGATAGGCCACTGGCTGGTTATTCATGAATCCCACCACCAACGCTTTCATGATCGAAGCCTGAGGTGCAGCAAGAATCGGCCGTAAATCCCCCGGCGCTGCCTCGCCAAACTGATAAACCTGCGCCAGCAATATGATGGTCAGCCCGCCAATGATGGCAGCCATGATAACGCCGATGAATTTCACCTTCTGCTGCGCTGCCGGCGTTGAGCCAAGCCAGTATCCGGCCTTCAAATCGGTAATGAACTGCCCCGATACGCACAACGCCGTGCAAACCATCCCGGCAATCGCCATCACAAAAAACATTCCTGTCGTGCCGGAAAGTCCAAAGCTCAGCAGCACCACCGCGGAGATGATGATGGTCAGCATCGTCATGCCCGAGGCTGGGTTGTTCGCCGTCGTGGCAATCGCATTCGCGGCCACGGAGGTAAAGAAGAACGAGAACAGCAGCGTCAGCCCCAGTCCCAATCCCAGCACCGTCCACGAAACCTGTAGCCGTCCAAAAAAGATTGCCACTGCAATTGAACTCACAACGACGCCCAGAAGTATCGAGACAATTGAAATATCGCGGTCGGTCCGTTCCGTCGCCGCGGCCTCGCCATGCCGAAAGGCGTGCAGCGCAATTCCAAACGATCCCGCCACCACGCGCAATGATTTGAGAATCCCGATGATGCCCGCCGTCGCAATCGCGCCCACCCCGATAAACCGCACGTAGTTGCGGTAGATCTCCGTTGCGGTCATCTTCGCGATGGGGATCACCGCCGGATATACGGCCGCGTCGATATGGCTGCCGAAGTACCAGATCACCGGAATCAGCACAAAGCTGGTCAGCACGCTGCCCGCGCAAAAAGCGAGAGAACTGCGCAGACCCATCACGTAGCCCAGGCCCATGATGAAGCTGATGGCGTCAAAGCTGAAAACCATTTTTCCGCGATCGGCTAGCGATTTGATCACCGGCACAAATTGAAAGTCGAGATACTCCTTCCACACATGAAAAGTGGTGACCAGAAAATCGTAAACCGCGGCAATGGCCGTTGCCTGCAGCAGCAGCTTGGCCTGCGAGCCGCCCTTTTCGCCCGTCACCAGCACTTCGGTGATCGCCGTCGCCTCGGGAAAAGGCAACTGCCCGTGCATCTCGCGCGCAAAGTAGCGGCGCAGCGGAATCAAAAATAGAACGCCCAGGCAGCCGCCCGCCAGGCAAATGAAAATCGTCTGCACCGGGTGCGGATCGAGGTGCAGGGTGTAAAGCGCGGGGATGGTGAAGATGGCGCCAGCCACCACGCTGCCACTCGCCGCGCCGATGCCGGTGATGATCACATTTTCGAGCAGCGAGGTCCGCCGCTTGTACACGCGCGCCAACCCAATGGCCAAAATGGAAATGGGGATCGCCGCCTCCATCCCCTGCCCGACCTTCAACCCTGAATAGGCCGAAGCGACGGAGAAAACAATGCAAAGAAAAATGCCCCAGATGACCGCGCGAAATGTGAACTCCGGCTCGTTTGCCGTCGCCGGAACTATGGGTTGGTAAACTTCGCCGGGTTTCAGCGGCAGGTAGGCATTTGCTGGCAGTGAGTTAGCTTCGTTCTCGCTCATTCGTCAATCTTCCCCGGTCGGCGGCGCTTTCAGGCCCGGTTCTCGAGGCGCCCTGTCGGATGCCCTTTCAAACCGGTCTCCGGCCTCATTTCGACCCGGAATAAACCATACACTCTACCATTGCCCCGGAGTCAAATCAGGCGGGAAGAGGGAGGATTGCAGGGCAAACGCATTTGGAAGTGGAATCTTGAGAATGATCGGTTTTGAAAGGGCGCGGCTTCAGCCGTGCCGATTTCAAGGCATCATTGCGCCGGCTTTAGCCGCCGAGGGAAGTCTATTAGCTCCACAAACCATTCCTTGTATCTATAGATCAGCAGCCCCGTAAGTGAAAATGCTGCTGTGGGGGAGCCGAGGCATCGGCTCCCCCGCGGGCGGACGGCTCCCGTCATCCCTCCGGTCGAATG
>Ga0316217_10005102_pt1 | contig 13794 bp, 12 predicted proteins | sample 1anoAmetaG_FD_203633 | JGI IMG/M metagenome (GOLD analysis project Ga0316217, IMG submission 203633) | Freshwater microbial communities from Trout Bog Lake, Wisconsin, USA - 1anoA | ecosystem: Environmental > Aquatic > Freshwater > Lake > Hypolimnion/Profundal zone | place: USA: Wisconsin...
ACCGATTTCGCGAAGATCGCCCGTCGGGACGCGCATCATTTCTTTTCGTTCTCGGGGAACAACCTGAGCCCCTTCGAGGACATCAACAAATGGAGCCCGCATGGATGGTAGAGAAGGCGCTGTCGGTTTACCGCACTCCGTCCTTGTCGGTGGAAAGGCATCTGAAGGGGTGGGAAGACCTATTTTTTGAATTCCGTGGTAACAGCGTGGTAATGACTAAGAAAAAGGCCCCATGGTTGGGGCCTTAATATTTCAAGGAATTGACGACTTTCCTTGTTTATCAGTGGTGCCGGCGGTCGGACTCGAACCGACACTTCATTGCTGAAAACAGATTTTGAGTCTGTCGCGTCTGCCATTTCGCCACGCCGGCGGGCGGGACTCCAGCATACCTCCAAAGGCCGCCCCGGCCCAGTCCCCTGCGCCAAGGTTGCCAAGGCCGGCCGGATGGGCCAGCCTGGAACCCGAGTTCCCGCCCATCCCGTCCTAGCGAGGTGACCCGTGCCCATGCGGTCCGTACTTTCCCTGCTGCTGGCCGGGGCCCTGGCCTGGGCGGGGGAGCCCCCGGTGGGCGCGGGGGGCCCGGAGGGCACGGTGGTGGCCACGGGGCAGCGGGTGGCGCCCGCGGGGGAGGTGCTGACGTTTTCGGGGCGCGCTCTGGATCTGGCCCTGGCCAAGGATGGGGCGACCGTGTTCGTGAAGACGGACCGGGGGCTCCTGGTGGTGGATGAAGGCACCTGGACGGTGCGACAGGCGCTGGACTGGGGCCGCAAGGGTGATACCGCGTCCATGGTTGGACTGGTGGTCCAGGATCCGGGCCGGGTCTGGCTCAGCACAGGGAAGGGAGGGCTCCTGGAGGCCGTCCTGGGGCCCTCCGGCCGGTGGGCCTGGGGGCGGCGGGTCCCCACGCCCGGCGTGGACGGTGACTCGGCCTACCCCTGCGGCATGGCCCTGCTTCCAGGCGACCGTGCAGTCGTGGCCCTGGGGCGTGACAATGTCCTGGCCGTGGTGGACCTGACCGCCGGGAAGATCCTGTCCCGGATCCCCGTGGGCGTCGCCCCCTGCGGCCTTGCGGTGACCTCCGACGGGACCACGGCCTTCGTGGCCAATTGGGGCGGCCGGCGCCCCGGCCCCGGGGTGCGGACCATGTCCTCGTCGGGCACGGCGGTGGCCGTGGACGCCGGAGACCGGCCCCTGGGCGGGACCGTGAGCAAGGTGGATCTGGTCCGGGGAGAAGGGGTGGCCGAGGCGGCGGTGGGACTCCATCCCTGCGCGGTGCTCCTGGGCGGTGACACGGTCTACGTGGCCAACGCCAACGCCGATTCCGTCTCCGTCCTGGACACCGGCTTGACGACCCGGCGCACGGTGCCGGTGACCCCCGATCCCGCGCTGCCCTTCGGGAGCCTCGTGGACGCCCTGGCCCTGGATGGGCGGGACGGGACGGTCTTCGCCGCCAGCGGGGGGACGAACGCCGTGGGGGTGCTGCGCAAGGGGGTCTGCGCGGGGTTCATCCCTGCGGGCCGTTTCCCCTCCTGCCTGGCGGTGGGGGGTGACCGGCTCTACATCGGCAGCGTCCAGGGACTGGGTTCCCGGGACGGCACCGGGGCCGGGGGCTGGGCCGCGAAGAAACTGCTGGGCACCTTGCAGCGGGTGGCCATTCCGAAGGCCGGGGCCCTGGCGGACTTGACACGGCGGGCCACGGACCTCGCCCAGGTCGCCCGGGCCCTGGAGGGAGCCGGGAAGCCGGCCCTGAAGGGCCGTGCCGTCCAGCCAAGGCCCGTGCCGATGCGTCCGGGGGAGCCCTCGGTGTTCAAGCACGTGGTTTATGTCATCAAGGAGAACCGCACCTACGACCAGGTCCTGGGGGACCTGCCGCAGGGGGACGGGGACCCCTCCCTCTGCATCTACGGGCGGGAGGTCACCCCCAACCACCACGCCCTGGCCGAGCGGTTCGCGCTGCTGGACAACTACTACTGCAACGGCGTGGTGTCGGCCGACGGCCATGCCTGGGCCACCCAGGGGATCACCACCGCCTACGTGGAGAAGTCCGGCGGGGACTGGACCCGCAGCTATGCCTTCGGCGAGGACCCCCTGGCCTTCGCGCCCACGCCCTTCCTGTGGGAGAGCGCCCTGCTCCGGGGCCGGACCTTCCGGAACTACGGCGAGTTCGATCTGCCCACCCTGGAACCGGCCGGCGCCACCTGGCTGGACGTGTACCGGGACCACCTGAACGGCCGGGCCGCGGTGACCTTCAAGCCCCATCTGGATCTGGAATCCCTGCGCAGGTACACGGCCCCCGGCTACCCCGGCTGGGAGCTGCGCATACCGGACCAGGTGCGCCTGGAGCGGTTCCTGGAGGAATTCCGGGACTGCGAGCGCAAGGGCGTCTGGCAGGACCTGGTGATCGTCTACCTGCCCCAGGACCATACCCACGCCCTGGAGCCCGGCGCCCCCACGCCCCGGGCCCACCTGGCCGACAACGACCTGGCCCTGGGGCGCCTGGTGGAGGCCATCTCCGCGAGCGGGTTCTGGAAGGACACCTGCATCTTCGTGGCCGAGGACGATGCCCAGAGCGGCTTCGACCATGTGGACGGCCACCGTTCCCTCTGCCTGGTGGCGAGCCCCTACACCGCGCGGGGCAAGGTGGTGAGCCGCTTCTACAACCAGGACGCCCTGCTCCACACCATGGAACGGATCCTGGGTCTGCCGCCCCTGAACCGCCTCGATGCGGCCGCCCCCACCATGGAGGACTGCTTCACGGCCGAGCCCGACTTCGCCCCCTTCCGCGCCCTGGCCAACCAGGTGCCGCTGGATGAGCTGAACCCTCCCGGGGTGGTGGCGGACCTGGATTTCACCCGGCCGGACCGGCTCGAGGACGATGCTTTCAACCGCATGCTCTGGCGCGCCGCGCGGGCGGGTGCGCCCTACCCCGTGCAGTTCGCCGGAGCCCATGGGCGGGGGCTGGGGAACCGGGGCCTGAAGCTGGCGGAAGGGGCTTCGGACAACGACGATTAGAGGTTCGTTGACGAATAAATATAATATTATTACTGATTTACGTTATTTTTTTACGGTTTGGCATCTTGTTTTTCCGGACGGGACCCCTACCTTGAAGGCGTAGCTTCCGTCCAGAACCCCGCCCGGCCCTGAGGGCCTCGGCCTACTCCGGAGAGTCCATGAACCTCATGGCCCGTCCCCTTTTGTGCGCGTTGTTCTCCGTGGCGGTCCTTCAGGGCGCTGGCAACGGGCCCCTGGTCCAGGAAGCCGGCCCCCAGGAAGCCGGCCCCCAGGAAGCCGGCCCCCAGGAAGCCGGCCCCCAGGACGTTGGCCCCCAGGACGTTGGCCCTGTTGCGCGGGTGGGCCAGTCGGCCGTGGACATCGCCGGCACGGACGCCACGGGCCGGGCCTGCGCCCTGTCGGACTACAAGGGGCAGGTGATCCTCCTGGATATCTCCACGGCCTGGTGCTACTGGTGCCAGGTGGACGCGCCGGCGATCCAGGCGTTGTACGCCCGGCACGAGGCGCAGGGCCTCAAGGTGGTCACGGTCCTCTCGGAGGATGTCAATGGGGCCGGTCCCGTCTCCCTGGGCAACCTGCAAGCCTGGGTCAACACCTACGGCCTGACCTTCCGGGTGATGAGCGACGGCAGCGGCGCCTCGAACGGGGTTTCCGAGAAGGTCTACGTCTCCAATCCGGCCTCCGGAGGCTTTCCCACCCTCGTCCTCATCGACAAGGCCTTCAAGGTCCAGTACCTCATGGGCGGCTATGATGACAACGCCATCAAGGCCAAGCTCACGGCCCTGCTCGCCCAGTGAGCCGGACGGTGCCAAGGCTCCGCTTGGCTGGGGCGGGCCGCACGCTCAGCAGGGTAGGCGCGGCCCTCCTGGTGGCCGCCCGTCTCCAGGCCACGCCCCTCTTCACGCTCAAGGCGCTGGACGGGTCCACGTTCCGTTTGGCCGACCATCTGGGGAAGCAACCCATCGTGCTGGACTTCTGGGCCACCTGGTGCGGGCCCTGCACCCGGTCCCTGAAAAAGCTCCAGGAACTGCACGAGCGGTTCCCGGAGGCGGTGATGCTGGCCATCGCCATCGATGACGGGCAGTCCGTGGCCCGGGTGGCCCAGTACGTCCAGGGGCGGGGCTTCACCTTCACGGTCCTCCTGGACCCCGACACCAACGTCCTGAGGCTGTTCAACCCCGAGGGGGGCGTGCCCACCACCGTCGTCGTGGACCGCAAGGGCGGGGTTGCCTACAGTCACGTGGGCTACCTGCCCGGGGACGAGAAGGCGGTGGCCGAGCACTTGAAGGCTGGGGCCGAGTGAGGGTTGGTGCCCTCCTCGGCGCCCTGGCCTGGGCCGTCCTGGCGCGGGCCGGGGAGCCCAGCGTGGCCGTCACCCATGACCTCCTCGTGCAGAACGACCAGCTGGCCCACGGGCCCGCCTATCCCCTTGACCCCGGGGTGCGCGGGCACCAGTTCCAGGAGGCGCTGTCCGCCGTCCTGGACGCGGGGCCCTGGTCCGGGGGTTTCACGGTGCGGGACGTGAACTTCTACAAGATCGACGCCAGCACCACCCTGGCCCGCCCGGATGTCTCGCTCTACCGGATCTACGCGAAATATACGGGAGACGGCCTGGGCGCCTGCGCCGGGGATTTCAACACGCTGCTGGGGCGGGGCCTCATCCTGTCCGTGGTGCAGAACGACACGGTGCTCCAGGACTGGACGATCCGGGGGGTCCAGGGCACCTGGAACCGGGGCGCGCTGGGGGTGCACGGCCTCGCCGGCACGGTCAGCAACAACGAGCGACTGCGGGGGAACGGCTTCCAGACCTGGGCCGTCACCGGCCTGGAGGCCAGCCTGGAGTGGAGCCACGGCCAGCGGGTGGGGGTGCGGGCCGGCACGATCCGGGACGGCACGGTCCCGCCCATGCTGGACGGTCTCGCCCAGGGGCGCCGTGAGACCCGGTCCGTGGACCTGGCGGGCGTGAACCTCGGGGGGGGCACGCTGGACTATTACCTGGAAGCGGCCGCGGTGCAGTACCTGGACCCCATCGCCTTCCCGGTCCCCTTCCGGGCCACGGACCCGGCCCGGGGCAGTGGCGCCTATGGTCTCCTCAGCTGCCACCGAGGCCCCTGGCTCCTCCAGGCCGAGGCCAAGCGTTACCGCCACTTCGATCTGGAGCTGAACAACCCGCCCCTGGCCGACCGGGAGACGGAGAAGGTCACCAAGGACCACAGCGACGGTCTGCGCCTCTACGCCCAGTATTCCTTCCCGGACCCCCAGCTCACCCTCCTCGCCAGCGCGGGCCGCTACCGGGAAGGGCAGCTCATCGCCCCGGTGGTCTTCCAGGGCAGCGGCCTCTACGGGGGCTTCCGCCTGGAGGAATGGCGGGACCGGCTGGACTGCCAGTGCACCTACGGCCTCAAGACCGTCCATCCCGCCGGGGAGTACCCCGAAAAGCTCACCGACGCCGCGCTCACCTACCGCTTCACGCCGCGGTGGAGCCTGGACCTGACCTTCCAGGACCGGCGCAACCGGAGTCCCGGGTCCGATCCCTACGACCAGTGGGACCTGACCACCCAGGTGGGCCGGTCCCGGTGGGGCGCCGTGTACGTCACGCACCAGTTCGATTCGCTGGTGAACACCACCGCCAATCCCTTTCCCACCCACGGCTCCACCAACGCCGGCGTGCGGATCACCTTCGGCAATGGCTCCTACGCCGATCTGTCCGGAGGACGGATCCGGGGCGGCGAGGTGTGCGCGGGCGGGCAGTGCGTGATCCTCCCCGCCTCCAAGGGCTGGAAGCTGCTCATGCACGTCAGGCTCTGAAGGGACCCCGGCGGCCCCGGCGCGCTCAGTGCACCAGCCGCGGGCCGAACTGGATCGTCAGCCCGCCCAGCACGATCAGGGCCAGGCCGGCCCAGGTGGTCTGGGGGATGCTCTCCCGGAAGAGGAACCGCCCCGCCAGGATGCTCACCACCGCGAAGACCGCCACGTAGACCCCCAGGAGCCGGGAGAAGTCCCACCGGACCAGGTTCACCATCAGTCCATAGCACCCCAGCACCAGGAAGCCGCCGGCGATCCAGCCCAGAAAGTGCCGCTGGAGGCCCCTGCGCACCAGGGCGTCCCCGCCCACCTCCATGACCGCGGCCAGGAGGAAGACGAACCAGATCCAAAGGGTCTGCATCAGAGGCCTTTCATGCGGGTGGCCATGAGATGGCCGATGGCCACGGCCGCGGCGTCGGCGGCATCGGCGGGGAGGGGCTCTTTCAGGTTGAGGAGGACCATGACCATCTTGCCGACCTGGTTCTTGTCCGCCCAGCCGTAGCCGCTGACGGCCTTCTTCACCTGCATGGGGTTGTAGTCGCCCACGGGCAGGCCGTGGAGCCCGGCGGTGAGGAGGATGCCGCCCCGGATCTGGCCGAGCTTGATGGCGGTGGCGGCGTTCTTCTCCACGAAGGGGGACTCGACGGCCATGAAGTTGGGGCCGGTGCGCTCGATCACCTCGCTGAGCTTGCGGTGGATGCCCAGGATGCGCTGGTCGAAGTCCGCGCCCCGGGCCGAGCGGATGACGCCCGCTTCCACCAGCTCCAGCCTGGAGCCGCACTTGGACACCACCGCCCAGCCGCAGGCCAGGGAGCCGGGATCGACGCCCAGGCAGAGGGAAGCCGGCACCGCCACGATCTCAGACCTTCTTGCGGCGGGGGGTGCCCCGCACGCTGCCCTTGGGGGGCTTGGACCGGGACGGCCGCTCGGGCGGCCTGCCCGGGTGGTGGCCGGGCTTGGCGGCGGCTGCGCGTGGACCGCCTTCCCGGGCGGGCCGGCCTTCACTTCCGCCCTGGGCAGCGCGGGCCTGCCCCGAACGCTCGGCTGGACGGCCTGAGGGGTCGGACGAGCCCGTTCGATCTCCGGAGCGGTTGGAGGTCCTGCCGGTCGGCCTTGGGGTCCCCCCGGCTCGACTTGAGGGAGCGCCCGGACGACTGGAAGGTCCGCCAGCTCTGCCAGCTTGTCCGCCAGTGCGGCCGGCGTGCCCGCCAGCCCGGCCAGTCGCGCCAGCCCCGCCTGTCCGGGATGGCGTCCGCTCGGCGCGCTCCTGGACGAAGTCCGCCTCCCGCACGCTGGAGGGGGCCGCGAGGCTGGGCACGTAGGTGAGGGCCTTGCCCTTGGCGTCCTTGCCCCGGGCTTCCACCACCCAGGCCGAGACCCGGCGCAGGTCCTCGTCCACGCCCGTGATCTCCACCTTGACGGCGTCGCCGATGGTGAGCACCACGCCCGATCCCGCCGTGGAGGCCTTGGTGCGGTTCTCGTCCACCGTGAAGGCGCCGCCCAGGGCGCCCAGGGGCACCCCCACTTCCACAAAGGGGGAATCCAGGCGGATGAAGGCGGCCTTCAGGGAGAAGCCCTGGATGCGGCCCTCGTAGCGGTTGCCGATGCGGGTCCGCATGATGAGGCAGGTCTTCCACTTGTCGTTCTCGCGCTCGGCCTCGGTGGCGGTCTGCTCGGTGTCGCTGCACTGTTTGGCCACCACGGCCAGGAGGCTGTGCAGGCCATCGGGAAGGGGTTTGCCCCGCAGGACCTTGCGCAGTTCCCGGTGGACCGAGAGGTCGGGGTAGCGGCGGATGGGGCTCGTGAAGTGCAGATAATCCTGCAGGGCCAGGCCCGAGTGGCCGATGTTGTCGACGCTGTACATGGCCTTCTTGAGGCTGCGCACCAGGAGGGTATTGAGCATGGCCTCCAGGGGGCCGCCCCGGATCTTGTCCAGCATGGCGTTGAGCACCTCGGGGGTGGCGGGATCGAAGGGGCGCAGCAGGCCGAAGGCCGAAGCCACCTCCTTGAAGGCCTCGAGCTTGAGGGGATCGGGGTTGTCGTGGATGCGGTAGATGGCCGGGATCTTCTTGCGGGTGAAGAAGGTCGCCACCGCCTCGTTGGCCAGGAGCATGAACTCCTCGATCATCCGGTGGGCGTCATGGTGCCCGTAGCGGCGGGCGTCCACGGGGCGGCCGTCCTCCCCGAAGATGAACTCGGTCTCGTCCGTGTCCAGGTTCAGGGCGCCCCGGCCCAGGCGGATGCGGGTGAGGCTGCGGGAGACCCTGAGGGCTTCGGCCAGCATGGCCTCCACCTCGAAGCCCATCGCCTGGCGCGCTGCGGGGGCCGCATCGATGCAGGCCTCCTTCACCTGGTCGTAGGTGAGGCGCTTGCGGGAGCGGATGACGGATTCGGAGAGGCGGGTCTCCACCACCCTCAGCTCCGCGTCCAGGGTGATCCAGGCGGTCATGGTCAGGCGGTCCACGCCCTCCCGCAGGCTGCACAACTCGCCCGAAAGGCGCTCGGGGAGCATGGGGATGCACTGGTCGGGGAAGTAGACGGAGGTGCCGCGCAGCAGGGCCTCCTGGTCCAGGGGGCCGCCCTCGGTGACGTAGTGGCTCACGTCGGCGATGTGGACGCCCAGGAGCCAGCCGCCGCCCTCGTCCTCGGGCAGGATCTCCAGGCTGATGGCGTCGTCGAAGTCCTTGGCGGTGGGGGGATCCACGGTGACGGTGAGCAGGTCGCGGAGATCCTCGCGGCCCTTGATCCAGTCCTCGGGGATCGAGGTGGGGAAGGGTGCCAGTTCCTCCATGACGGCATCGGGGAACTCCGTGCGCAGGTTGTAGAGGGCGGCCGTGAGCTTGTTCTCGATGCGCAGGTCGGTGGGGCGGCCCAGGCGGGCCAGGACCACGCCCCGGATCTGCTGCGCCTGCGGATCGGGATCCAGCAGCACGCTGACCAGGTCGCCGTCGCCGGCCAGGTCCGTGGGCGGAACGCTCACGATCTGGGAAAGGCGGGGCTCCAAGGGGATGGCCCGCCAGCCCCATTCCTGCTTCTGGAGGTGGGCGGGGATGGGGTCGGCGTTGCGGGAGACCACCTTGAGGACCTTGGCCTTGGGCCGGCCGTCGTAGGTGGTGCCGGTGATCTCGGCCTGGACCTTGTCGCCGTGGATGGCGCCGTGGCCCTCCCGCCAGTCCACGAGCAGGTCGAGGCCCTGGCCCCTGCGGGCGTTCAGGGGCCGCAGGAAGCCGCCGGTGCCTTCGGGATGCCCCAGGAAGGTGGCCTCGAAGGTCTCGGAATTACGGATCAGGCTCGGCGGAGGCGCCTCGGAGCCTCCGGGCCGCGGGGAGCGGGGTCCGGAGGGGCGGGGCTGGAAGGAACGGGGCGGGGGCTGGTTTTTGCGATGGGCCATGCTCCCAGACTAACACCAGGGGCCACGGGGCGGTCCGCCCTGGTGGCGGCTTGCCTGAGTGCTACTTCTTCTTCGTCTTGCTGGTGGGCTTTTCGGCCACGGCCTTGCCCAGCATGACGTCGATGGCGTTCTGCACCTTGTGGTTGTCGGGGTCGATGACATTCAGACGGTAGAGGAAGGAGAGCTTGTCGGCCTTGGTGAAGCTGTCGAAGTAGTTCTTGCTGGAGATGACGGCTTCGACCCACTTGGTCTTGTTGCCGGGGAAGGCCTTGTAGGTGTCGATCCCGTCCTGCTGGTCCTTGATCTTGGCGGCCTGGAGGTTGACGAACTTCTGGAAGTCCTCCACGTTGCGGGCGGCCATGTCGAGGTCGTACTGGAAGAACTTGCTCCACTTCTCGCCCTCGGCCACTTCCTTCTCCCAGGCCTTGACCTGGGTCATGGTGCCTTCCTCGTAGTCCTCCAGCTTGGTCTTGGCGTGGAGGGTCTGGATGGCGTCCGCGTTCTTGTCCAGGAGGTGCTTGTAGCTCGAGGCCTTCTTGGCCCAGTAGTCCCGCTGCTCGGCCAGGGGGCCCTTGCCGGCCTCCACGTTCTCCTTGGCCACGGCCAGGGCGGTGTTCAGGTATTCGAGGCCCTTCTCCCACCGCCCGTTGTTGTCGGCGGCCTGGAAGGCGATGAAATACACCTGGCAGAGGTCCGCGTAGTTGAGGGTGCTGGCGTGCAGGGCCTTGACCGACGAGGTGTCGAAGGCGGGCTTCGTGGCGGGGATGAGGGCTTCGGCCCGGGCCTGGGCTTCGGGGAAGGCCATGGCTTCCATGAGCTTGGTGATTTCCGGCCGTTCCGCGGCCAGCTTGGGGCCAATGGGAGCACTGGCGGGAGCGGCAGCGGGTGCCTGGGCGATGAGCCCGGGCGTGGCGAGCAGCGAGATGGCTAGGCCTGTGGGAATGCGCATGTGGTTCAACCCCTCAACATGGTTCTGGTTCCAATTGTCAGGCCGGGGGGGGTATTTTGCAAAGATTCAAAGCTATGACCAAATGCGCAACTGCTCTCAGCGCCTCACGAGGAGGGACCGGGCCATGCTGCCGTGGAGCCTGCCCAGGCCCAGGGCCATGTGCAGGGTGCCGGCCAGGCCCAGGATCCCGCCCAGGGGCAGGAGGACCAGGACCCAGGTGGGCGCCTGGATTTCCATCTCGCCGAAGGTGCAAAGGGGCAAATGCCAGATCCAGTGCAGGAAGGGCGCGGCGATGAGGCCCAGGGAGAGCATCAGGCCCGTCAGGGCGAAGGTGAAGAAGAGGATGCCCAAGGGAAGGTGCAGCACGAGGTAGGCCAGGCACTTCCAGGTGTAGGGGTCCACGAAGAGCCCTCCGAGCCGATCCAGCCAGCGCTTGCCTTCGGGCAGGAGGGGTGGGCGCCGGGGCATCCGGACATCCAGGAGCGCCTCCACCAGCCGGCCCTCCCCCAGGCCCAGGGCCCGGATGGAGCCCAGGTAGAAGATCATCATGGGGATGCCGACGATCAGGGCCAGCATGCCCAGGGACATGCAGAGCCCGGCGATGGCCCAGGTGAAGTACAGGATGCCCGTGACCAGGGCCACGAGGAGGTAGACCAGGGACGTGTAGGCCTTGGGCTCCAGGAACACACCGAAGAGGGAGGGCCAGGGCCGGGCCGGGGCGGGCGTCTCCTCGGGCGCCTCCAGGGCCCCGGGTTCGGGCCCCAGGGCCTCGGCCACCACCCGTTCGCGCTGGCGGTAGGTTTCGCCCCGCTCGGCGGCGGGACCCAGGCCGTCCAGGACCCGGCGCACCGCGTCGGCCTCCGAGAGCATGGGTTCCGCCCAGGCCAGACGCTCGCGCTCCCGGCGGAACCGGGCCTCCGTTTCGGCCAGGGCGTCCTGGACGAGGGCGGGGTCGCTGCCCGCCAGGGCCTGACGGAGGGCTTGGAGGTAGAGGCTGATTTCGGACACGGGGTGGCTCCAGGAACTTGTCTGACCCCATGGTAGCCTCCGCCCCCCGCCCCGCTCCCGGCAATCGGCGGCCGCGGCCCCCCGACCGGTGGACGCCGGAGTGGGATCGGTGGACGTGCTACCCGTTCCCGGCCCGCAGGTCGGCTTCCTCCCGGTAGATCGCCACGATGGTCGCCACACCGTCCTCGTGCAGGTACAGGATCCGTAGGGGCTTCGCCAGCCATTCCCGGAAGGGCTCCCCGGCTTCCCTGGACACCGGCCTGACTTCGGGAAAGGCCAGCAGGTGATCGGTCTTGCGGAAGACCTTGGCATGCAGGCGCTGCGCTGCCGCCGGGTTGTCGACCGCGATGAACTCCAGCAGCTCTTCCAGATCCCGGAGGGCCCGGTCCGACCACTGGACCTTCACCGGGCGAAGCGGGCCAGACGGGCCTTGGCCTCCTCCTGGGAGGTGACCTGACCGGCCCTCAGGTCGGTGACGCCCTTGGCCACGAGGTCCAGGATCACCAGCCGCCTCTGCAGGTCATTCCAGGTTTCGATGCCGATCATTACCGCCGCCTCGCGGCCATGTTCCGTGACCATCACGGCGGAGCGGCTTTTCTTGAGGCCCGCGATGACCTCGGTGGCCCGCCTTTTGACTTCGGTCACCGGCACCAGCTTCAGCATCAGAATCCCCCGCGTGACCAAAGTAATACTATTGTGGCTTTTTCTCAAGGGAAAGGGCGCCCTTGCTTGGTTTCAAGCCTTCCTGTAAATATCGAGTAGAATTCCAATCATGCATATCGTTCTGCTCCGCTTGTCAGCCCTGGGCGACATCCTGCGGGTCCTGCCCGCCTGGGCGAACCTGAAGGAGGCCTTGCCCGGCGCCCGTTTCCAGGCGGTGGTGGAGGACCGGCACGCCTTCCTGCTCTCGCCCCTGCCGTGGCTGGAGCCCGTGGTGGTGCGCCGCGGGCGGCTGAAGCCCTGGAGCGCCCTGGGGGAGCTGCGCAGGGTGGCCGGGCGGGTGCGGGGCGCCGACGTCGCCCTGGATTTCCACGGGATCCTCAAGTCCGCCCTGGTGCCCTGGCTGGCGGACCTCCCCGAGCGCTGGGGGGACGGTCTGGCCCGGGAGGGGGCGGGCCTCCTGCAGACGAGGCCCCTTCCGTACCGCGCCCAGACCCGCTACGACCAGGCGCTGGGCCTCGCCGGGGCCTTCGGCGCGAGCCGGGGCCTGCCCGGCCTGGACCGCTTCCACCCGGCCCTGCGCGACGTCCCCCTGCCGGACCCGGGTCCGGTGTGGGCCGCCGATGGCCGCCCCCGGGTGGTCCTGGTGCCCGGCGCCTCCCGGCGCGGCGCCATCAAGCGCTGGCCCCTCCGCCACTGGCTCACCCTGGCGGACCGGCTGCGCCACGACCACCAGCTCCGCTGGTCCCTGGGCCCCGAGGAGGCCGACCTGAGGGGCTGGCTCCCCCAGGCCACCGGGGTGGAGGCGCTACCCCCCATGGGCCTGTGGGAGCTGGCTGCGGCCCTGCGCCAGGCGGACCGGGTCGTGGCACCGGACACGGGCCTCCTGCATCTGGCGGTGGTGCTGGGCGTCCCGGCCGTGGGCCTATACGGCGGCTCGGATCCGGTGGTGGCGGGCCTGCCCGCGGGCGCGGGGCTCGTCCTGCGCACCGGGGTCGAGTGCTCCCCGTGCCGGGAACGGCAGTGCCAGCGCAGGGCGTGCCTTGAAGAGCTCGAGCCGGAGCGGGTGCTCGCCGAGTTTTAAAGGGAGCTCGCTCGTTACCTGCCAGCTGCCGTGCTTATTGCAGTTCGGCCTGTTCCGCCATTCCGGTCACGAAACAGAAAATGTGGGCCGGCACTTTCATGAAGCGCGTGTCCTGCCCGGCGAGGGTGGTGGTTCCGAATTCCTGCTCCGCTTTGGTAATGAGGTAGCCACGGTCGATGCCCTCGGTCCGGCAGAAGACCGCCAGCCCGCCCTTCGCGTCCAAGGAGGCGGCTTCCCGGTATTTGACTTCGAAAGGGATCACCTGGTCCGGCAGGTTCAGGATCACGTCCACCTCTGGTCCCGTCTCCCGGTCCCCCTTTGGCGCCCGCCAGTAGCAGACCTCGAAGGACTGGCGGAGGTGGTAGGCGATCACATGGCGCAGCACCGTGCTTTCGACGATGCTCCCCATCTCCTTCGGATCCTGCAGGATCGGTTCCGAGCGCATCAGGATGGCGTTGCGGATGGCCGCGTCGACCAGATGGATCTTCTGCCGGGGCTTGAGGCTCTGCTTGCCCCCCATCCCGAAGGGGTTCAACCGGTAAATGAGGTGCGCCTGTTCCAGGAGTTCGAGGTGGTTGTTGACGGTCTGCGCATTGATTCCGAGTTCGCTGGCTGCGGTCGCCGCCTGGAAGATGCCTCCGGTGTGGTAGCAGAGGTAGATAAACAACCGTTCCAGTTCCTGGATGTTGCGCACTCCGAACAGGCTCGTCATGTCGCGCTTGAGCACCCGGTCCACAACGTCCTCCCGGAGCAGCCGTTGGGCCAGGTACACGTCGTCCAGCCGGGCGGTTTCCGGGAAGCCTCCCAGGAGCAGGTAGCGATGGAAGAGCGGCAGCAGAGGCCGGAGGTCACCGGCGACTTGCAGGCGAGCCGGCGTATCCGCTT
>Ga0316217_10005103_pt1 | contig 13790 bp, 6 predicted proteins | sample 1anoAmetaG_FD_203633 | JGI IMG/M metagenome (GOLD analysis project Ga0316217, IMG submission 203633) | Freshwater microbial communities from Trout Bog Lake, Wisconsin, USA - 1anoA | ecosystem: Environmental > Aquatic > Freshwater > Lake > Hypolimnion/Profundal zone | place: USA: Wisconsin...
GTTTGGGAACAAAACAGATCTAATGGCTTTTTTTAAAAGCATTCGAGTTTTTCACTACGATCAAGAAAGCTTTATAGAAAACAATTGATGGAATACATTATTTCCAAATATAATATTTATTAATTTTAACATCTAATAGCTTTTATTCAAAGCATTCTGGTTTGCTCTACAAGGAAGAAAATTTTATAAACATTAGTTGATGGAACATGTCATTTTCGAATAATACCCAATAAGAGCCCAATATGCTGGTTCGGGCCTATAAGGACTAATAACAATTTATATAATTCAGCTGCTTAGTCGGGAGGATCAGTAGTGACTCTCTATCCTCTCAATTCTTTAAGTTTGTCCTCAGCGCGCTTTGGTCATTTCATCCGCAATCATTTTGGTGTCCTAAAACTCGGCTTTCTGCAGCGAAAACGCTCTGCCTTACGCTAAAATTCTAAAGCATTCTCCTTGCTTGTTACTACCTGCTTTTGAATGATTCGACCATCTCAACTAACTAAAGCCTTGATTTATTCTCAGTAGAGCTTTCTAGTGATTTGTAGCAGTTTTCGCTTCAGGAGCTATTGGTTAAATAATTTGTTTTGCCATTGACCTTCCTGTATTTCTCATTCTTGTGCTGTTTTCCGAGGATGTTTTCCAAGGATATTTTCGAAAGATGCTTTCCAAACAGCCTTGATTATAGAATGTAAGTTCGTTCATCTACTATTCTACTAAAGCTTTATACTAAAATCAAGTTTCTCTAAAAGATACTGCTATTAGTATTCTGATAGCTAAGTGCGTATCCAATCACCATAATTATTCTTTATCTCAAAATAGCCGAAAAACATAGCTATTCCATGTTGTATGATTGAAGAAAAAGAAAACTATGTCTTTTTTAATATTAAACAAAATAGTCTAATTCTAGCCATTATCAGATTCTGTCAAAAATTGGCACGTAATAAGTATAATGAGATGTATAATTCTGGAACTTCTTTCTGCAAGTAGAAAAAGATCAAGCGATCTCACTTTATGAATAACTTTTTTTCAAAGTCAACAACCATTTGCTGCTTCTTTTGCCTGGAATCTTCCGAATGTGATTTCTTGCTCTAGAAGTTTAATCTATTTTCTATCTGATTCTTCTATATTTAAAAAGTTAGAATGGGCTGCGAGTAGAGCAAACTAACCCATCACTACAACACTACTTCCTACAGTGTTATCGATCCTACATTCCTCAAACAGGCCAACAAAGAACTCAGAGCCTCCTTTTAGCAAAAAGGAATCCATGTGAAAACTTTCATGTCTGTTGATTGCTTCATTTCGGATCAGATTGACTCATATTCCAACAACGTTGTCGTTCGAGAGCAGAATCTCGCTGAATTGGTTAAGGCACTGAAGCAAATGAATTCCAATCCCAAAATATTTGTGATGGTACAAAGTAAAGGCAAAACTGCAGTCAGTGAGTCGTCTTCTTTTAGAATCAGCTACATTTAAAGCTATGAGGAGTTGAAACTCTTCGAACTGAAAGAAGAACTTCCGACGAAATAGGGCAAAAAGAAGGAAAAAATCGATTTGAAACTCCTGAAAGACTTCAGCGCAGACGGTTAGCCGCAGTTATTCATTTTTGAGGAGACGCTAAAAATCAAGGGGATTTCCTACAAAATTTACAGTAACTTCCAACAGCTTTAGACTGAGATGGATTTCGTCGAGTCGAAGATAGTTGTCACTGACTACGTGTTCCAGAACGAGGTTGTGGACCTTTTGGAGAACAAAAAGACTAAAATCATCTGTTATTGCAACCTCACGACTTAGGAGACCTACAATCCTCAAATTTACTTCATCACTAATAATTTTCAGTAGATCGCCAACTAGGTTGCCATGCTCAAATCTTTCCAGTACTTGCCTCTACCCATCACTAAAGTATTCCTCTACTCCAAAAATGAGCAGTTCTACAGATTCAGATCGACCTTTGAGGACTTCGATTTACTGTGTAGGGAGTACAGTGACCTGTATGAGATATTGAAGATCACTAAGTACTACTTTTCACTCATGATCATCTGTCCTGAAGACTAAAAGGAGGGTCTTGAGAAGCAGCTCCAGGCTTAGGGCCTATCTTTCAGGGTCCAGTTGATTGGGATTGATGAATAGACCTAAAACTCACCGAGAGGGCTAAGGAAGATCCTAAGAGACGTGAAGAGAGGGTATTTGGTGTAAAGAGGGGTGTGTAAGACTGTGGACATCATTGATAAGTTCCATAATAGTTCCAAATTTTAAGATATCAAAGCCGAATTGCACAGAAATCATATCAATTACAGGTGCTACGACGATTTTAATGCCTATTCGAAGGGCCTTCTGTACTGCTCTCCTTTCATTATTTGTAACTTCGCCGAAAGAAATTTGGTCTACCGCTATTTGGAGCAAGCTCAATCCAAATCAAAGGTTATTATTTTCTGCAATAAATCAAAGATTGGCGAATAGTTGCTTGAAGAAAAGAAGTGGGCATTCGTGAGCAGTCATTTTGGAAGAATAATCGGCTACCTGACTGCAAACAAAATGATTGTGCCGGTTATTTTAGACCAAAACCAGCAAATAATACATTTGAAGCAGGAAAAAATAAAGAACAAACATCATAGAATATCGGCACTCAAATGGTCTGACCCCAATCTTCCTGCTATGAAGTCTAAATAGAAAGCCAAACAAAGAAGGAGCTAAATCCTTGAAGTCTCTTATATTGTGCCCAAATCCAACATAACTCAGCTTTAGGTGAAGTAAATCTGCCATGATGCTTCAGCCTTGCTTAAACTCGACTATCGTCCAGTCGATAATCTCTAGAAATTCAAGAACTAGCTCACTGCTTCCCTCCATTTCTTGAAATAGAAATATGCACTGAAATATCCCTAGGCTGTGTTTGCCTAGCTTTTGGAAGGAATAAAGGAACTATCTTTGCGTGGTTTATGCAAAAGAGTTCGTAAGTTCTTTGGGGAAGAGAAAGAGATGGGATTCAAGCTGAACGAAAGTTTGAAGAGGATTGAGTACCTAGACGAAAAGTAGCTCAAACATCTCAGGTAAATTATTTACCTAATCAACTTCAACTTTATAACCTACTATCAAATGCCGAAAATCGGCACAGTGAAATTGATACACTGGACCAAAGAAACTCTACTTTAGAACTGTCTCGAAGAAGGAATCGTTATCTTCAAAAACTTTTTGGTTATGTATTAGGAAGGAAGCTTTTAGCCCCTCGCAGATTGCCTAAAACTTTAGCTTTAGATTTAGTATAACACTCTTAACGACTAAAACACAAACATCAGTCCTTACTTTTGTTACGAAGGGAGATACATATTTGCTCCTTACACCCAATTTAAGCTGAAGAGCAAGCTCAAAGAAAATGAATCTGTAGCCTGCCTGGAGCTTGTAAAGTAGCCAGATTTTCTGAAATACTATTATACCGACAATGTGAGCTAAAGTTTGAAAGAATTTTTCGAAATTCAAGCCAAAAAGTAAAGCACCTTAATTGAAGACTAAGACAAATCGAACGTTGAAAAAGGTTTGGAAAGATGTGCAACTTTGAAGCTTTGGCGCACTTGCGAGCATGCCAAAGCTGTGAAAAGGCAAAAACAGTTAGTGTAAAAATAAGAGGAAAACTAAAACATTGAATAGCGGTATTTAGTGGAACTACTGTACTAGCTGGCTAACTATCAGTACAAAGCAGGGTTAATTGACGACCTTTTGACAACTGTCAAGGAAATAACCACGAATGATGCTTGTCCACTAATAAGGAAAGAATGTTCACTTTTGCTTCAGAGAGTGTCACTATAGATATAAAAAGAGGAGAATTCAAAGAAAAACAAAGTTGCAACCCGATAACGTACACAAAAATGCATCGAGCTGCAGTAAAACTTGGAGGAACTACCTGAATAATAATAAGAACATACTTTTAATGGCCCTCAAGCCAAAAACATGCATAGTTTGTTTGAAAACGAAAATTGTCTGTAAGTCGATGACATCTAAGAGCAATTCCAGGTTGCTAAATGATTATAGTCACTTTTCATCTATACCTTGGCATTTAACTCATTCAAAGCCATTATTCTCCTAAGGCTCAGATATTTGGCCCTTTCAATCTAATCGCTAAGTCCATTTTCGTAAAAGCTAGAAAACATGGCACAATTAGCTCAAAATGGCTCTAATAGAGTAGCAAAGTGCATTTATATCCCAATAACTAAGTTAATCATTGAATCATAAAAGATGAATAATATTCAATTTGTGGATATCATTCACTATGGACATTGCTGTCATTTTTACTCTTATATCTGTGAACTCATACCTTTGTTTTGTTCGGGCAAGAATGCGATCTTCCGCTTTGAAGGAGCCCGCTCAGACTCATTGATAAACACTTCGTTTCTTTTCAATCTGCTCCCTAGGGCATCGAGATTGAATTCTTAGAAGTCTTAGGTTGGCTCATTTACCTGCCGTTTGGGCGTCAGAAGCACGACAAAGTTCTTGGAGTACAAGTTTGATTTGTGGATGCATTTGATTTTGTCGGTATCCCACGCTTTGCCGTGTTTTACCTCGCATCCCGCTCCGCCCAAGTATTGGGCTTCGTGGATAACGACCCTCGGATGAGTTACATCGACTTCCCATTTGATCATTCGTAGGTAAGAACCCTTTCTAAAGCTCTCGCAGGTGAAGTGGGAGGCATAATCAAATACTCCATCGCTGATGGAGTTGGCTGTTACGACCTGAACGAGGTACGGGTAAGGTGGGTCTTTGGCTTACTTATTCGGGAGAACTGCCATTTCGATGAAAGTCCAAAGCTTCTGCTTGCGAAGCATGCTCTCGAGATTTTAGTTAAAAAAGAACATGGATTATATAACAACTCGCAATTTGATTTTTTAAGTAAGCTGATTTTTCGATTTCAGCAGGCAGAAATAAAGCTAATCATTGCAGAAACCATTCACATCTTTTCAATTATTATAAACTACTTGATTATTTGAAACAAAAAAGCAGTTGCATCCGACTTTTATTAATAGAGTGTGAGACAATTATTACAGATATTAGTTTGGTTGATTGATCTGAAAAGTCTGGGATGAAGGTTTGGAGTTGATTCACCCCTTAGCCGATCATTCTAAATATTAAGTGGATGAAATGGATGATAAACTCATAAAGCATCACGAAGTCAGACTATTTTTGACTTTCACCTTTTTCTCTATTATTTGGCAGTCAAGCACAGACAGTATTGTTTTGCCAGCAGTTATTAGTTTATATTGATTCTTATTCCAATTCATAGGTCTATAGATAACTCATTCCTATTTGGTTTCTATCTCTAAACACCTGCAGATTCATAGATTTGCGAGAGATCAGTCCATTGAGCACTCACCCTGGTCATAGTTCACCTTGTTCTAGATTTCCCCACTGTCCATGTTTCGTGGCCGTCCATCCAGATTACCTAGGGGTAGGTGAATCAATCCGGTCCATTTTTATTGGTTGAGACATTGCTTAATTTATTTTCCTTCATTTCCTAACGTTTCCTTTATTTCCTTCATTTTCAATCATTTCCTTCATTTACTATCATTTCCTATCATCGGTTGTTGAGCCAGCAAATATTGAGATCACTTGGTTTAGTTGACTAATAAAGGGAAGCAAAGAAAAAGCAAATCAAAAATTAATTCAACTTTTAACGAATATTTTTGACTCCTTTTAACAATACTGCAATATTATAGTTGCTAGGACTCCGTTGAACTCCTGAGACAGCGATGGTCGCGAGAACCGCCCCAGGATTTACCTTCGCTGCTTATTTATTTTTATTTTTATTGATTCATTCATTCTCTTAATATTACTACTGCTTCCCATAGTATACCACAATATTCCAACAAAGAACTCCCTTTCAACAACCCAGCTTTCGGCCTCTGCTGCTGCAGGCCCAGATTAGTTAGTATCATCTATCATTTCACTAGTATCGCCAGGTTTGGCAGCATTAGGTAACCACTTGGCTTTGATTGCCTTTGCCTCTCATCAAGACTCTCAGCCTAGCATTTTAGCACTCTATTAACTTTTCTTAGGTGAAGCAGTTGAGATAAACTTTTTAGTAGTTGTACCAGGTGCAGCTTTTTTAAGCCAGAGAAAGTTAATATAAGCCTAATCATAGCCATTTACCCATAGCAAGCCAATCCAGCATTGTGAGGAGTGCGTGGTGGAGTCGTGATGAGAGCGGGAAGATTGCTATTAAATCGATTATAAAGTTTCAGCGATATTTCAATTTATGGGGAGTATCTAATAATTTCCGACCAGGGAGTTATTTCTATATACTCTCGCCGATTTCACAGCAATATTATCAATAGTCGCAAACTCTAATCTTACTTCACCAGAATAAATAAATATGCGATGTATATGGCTAGCTTAACTGAAGATGTTTCATTTGGCAGTTCTAACAGATCAGTCATCCATATTTATCATGCATCATTCGGTTGTATCACTCAAAGCGACTAAATTTCATACCCAAATCTCTGGGGGATGTTCTTGAGAAGAAATTTGACTGCAGACTAATATTGATGATTAGTTATGCCAAATCAATGGTTCGTACTCAATTAAGCAACTTGGTTTATTTTGTAAGGCTACTGACAAGTAGCTGCTAATATCTTACAGTTAATAGGCCGACATTAAGTTATTTTTTAGCAATTGTTGGTTGACCTTCATGAAAATATATTGCTTAAAACTATATAGCCTTCAAAAGCAAAATACTTCTCATATTCTCCCTCAGACGGCCGTTAATTCTTGCTCTTGGTAGCTTGCGAGATTTATAGATCTATTCTTAAAGCAGATGTTGAGGTCAGTGAATATGAATAGGAGTGGTGTCTTGGAAGAAACGATTTGTGAAGAGTGAATAAATTTGTATTTTGCGGGGTGCGCTGGAAATAAAAGTAGCTCAGTTTTTGTATTTAAATTGGTTAGACTACAGATAATATTAAATAAGTTGCGACAAAAAAGCAGTTTGCGTTAACAGATGGGGCGGTTGCGTGAAATAATGAGAAACCGTTGTTTATTTGTATGGAATCAACAGTTAGTTATTAATCAAATTCGTATAAATTAAACAAATGGAGATTGCCGACTTCACCTACAACTACAAGTACAAATTCATCGTCCCTTTCTTCTACCTGGCCAGCTGGGTGCTCATGTTCCTCGGGCCCTTCCTCATCCCCGAACTGTACCAGAAGATATGTATCTGCCTCTGCCTACATCTCGCCGTCAAGGCCATCTTTCTCTTCTTCATCTCCGTCACCTCTTACTTCAAGGCCAGGAGAATACTCAACCGGGCCTAGCTTATGCAGAGGAACAAAATGGTGGAGGATTTTGATAATAATGCCTATTGCGGGTAAGTTTACCACGCTTTTGTCATACCCAGCTACAAGGAGGACGAGGAGCTGCTCAGCGAGACCATCAATAAGATAGCCATCCACCAGGGGGCCCGGGCCAACTACATGGTCTTTCTGGCCATGGAGGCGCATGAAGATAACTCCGATCTCAAGGCGCAAAGGCTCATCGAAAAGCATCAGCACCAGTTTTTGATTCTGGGCTACACCCGCCACTTTTTGCGGGAGCACTAGCAGCGAGGAAAGGGAAGCAATGTGTCGTGGTGTGTCTAGCAACTCGAATAGTAGTATTTCATCCCCTACAAAATCCCAATCTAAAAAGTTTTGGTGACCATAATCGACGCGGATTCGTGGGTGCCCGAGGTCTACGTGCGCGAGGTCGAAGACCACCTGTCTGAGCCTGAGCACCTGGCGAAAAGATAAAGATTTATATACCAGCCGAACCAGATCTTCACGAGAAACCACCTTGATGTTCCAATTGTCACCAGAGTCTACGACCAGCTTCACGGCTCTATGCACAGCAACAACCTCTTGAGCATGTTCAACATCTCCTTCCCACTCTCCAATTACTCCTTGCATTTTACTCTCGCCAAAAGGGTTGGCTGGTGGGACACTTGTGCTGATGCCATCGGCGAAGATTTTCATATGACTGAGAAGTGCTTCTGGAAAACCAATGGAGAAGTTGAGACTATACCTATCTACGCTCCTTTCAATCAGGTCAACATTCAGACTGGAAAGGGTTTCTTCGAGGACCTCAAGGCTCGTTTTTGGCAGGCTGAAAGACACGCAAGAGGAGTTTCCGACGTCTCCTACAACATCAATATGCTCATCTATAAGCCCTTGAGGTTTAGAACTTTCATGGTGGCATTCCAGGTCTTGGAGTGCTTCATAATGCCAGCGGTTGTGCCTTGGGCACTTATGGGCATGACCTATTCTTCAAAAGTACTCTAGTTATACTTCAAACCTTCTCCTGAGCTGATCTCAGAAGGGATAATAGATCCTATCTTTACCTTCAACACTATCTTCGCGTATATTGCCTATCTGTGTTATTGGTTGATCAAAAGGAGAGCAACTACTGTCCTTTATGGGCTGTAAAACGAGAGTTTCCTAAGGGTTGTTTAGTATCCTATTTTGTTCTTTGTGGTGAGTATAGTAATCACGCTGCCTTGCTACGTGATTGCTGCGTTCGGTGCGCTATTTTAAGGGAGGGAGTACATCGTAGCGTAGAAAGTGTTAGATAAAAGAGATAATAATTGATATGTGTCTGATTATTAGCTCAAATATCACTATTATAATAAATTGCCAATTTCTTTCTCATGACTTTGTTATAACTGCTCTGATTGCTACAAGCCAGTATTTTCCTGCAAAATGCTATTCCACTTTAATATTAAATCGTCGAGAATTGAATTATCTAATCACTATGAGACAACATCTCATTTAGTTAATTTACTGCAAAGGCCTATCTATTGACCTTAGTTAATATTAGATTAAACAACTAGATGATAAATCGCAGTCTGAACAGACTTGTCAACAACTTTACCGTCCTTTCTGAGCAATTCACCAAATTCATCGAAAATTAGCAGCCTTCGCTGGAAATGAGGAGAACGTCAACTAGAAACATCCAGGGTCAAGATGTCTATGTGTCTAGGCTACCCGTATCGAGATCATAAGCCGAATCTTTTATTACCAAAAACAAACTTTAGGGCAAAACTCTGCTCATCAACGTAGATCCTTCGCATTTGATGGGGATGAAAAGATTGTTTTTCAGGAGCTTTATGCAAACTAAAGTATACAAAGGTCTTGGCGAGCCCGTTGATATCTTGACAAAGTAAAATCCGATCCAATTTACCAAGATTTAGTAGTTGAAATTCCAAGAGGACCTTTTCGCAGTAACTGACCCCTTGTATATCCAAATGAAAGAACGAGGACTTACCGATAAATAAGCGATGGTCGAAATTTCTTCCTTTTATGATAAAAACCCTGAAAGAGGAGGTGAACGGCTGCTGAGCTAGTACTCTATTCCTCCAGAATATGTACCTGTTGTCTAGGCTGCTCATAACCTCGGAAGTAGCATTTATTTTGTCGGACTCAACGAATACGATATCAGATAATTGCTTGCAGCCTACTTGAAACTCAATGATGTCAAACTTTTCTTTATGGAGTGTCTCAACTATGTCCTTTCACTCTAGCTTGACGCAGAGCAGGTCGAGAGCATGTTTAACTTTAAGTGTAAAGAGTATTTATGGCTGAGGCATTACAACTTTATGCAGCCAATTAACTACCAGCAGTTAAAAATTTTCAAGAAAAAGCTAAAAGGCTATTGTTTTGCTCACTCTTACAACTTTCAAGTTCCTACAAACTAATACATTGATTTCGGAAAGCTAAAGGATACATAGTCTGACACAATGAAGCTCGAAAAGCACGCAATACTTTCTGTTTTGTTTGGCAACATTTGGGGCAAGCCTTACACCAACAATCCTTTCGTATATCTTGCATAGAACTTTCACAATTTGGGTCAGGAAGACAAGCAAACTGTAGTAGATCTCTATAACAAGCACTACCAGAGATACTCGGCTGCCAAATCTAAATTTTTTGAGCAGAAACAGCAAAAATCGGTTTGATGTTGATAAGTTGGTTATTATTGTGTAATTTATGCTCTAGAATCAGCAAATGAATGTGATTGAAACATTTCTATGAATCTAAGATTCGTAGGTAGATGATGAATGTTTGAGGTCTAGTAAAAGTCTTAGAATAATCTTAATATCTTGTTTGCATCTCTTTTTCACAATCTCGGAAAAAAACTTAACAGCTATCACAAAAAACTAAGGATTCATCAAATTTTATGCCAACTTTTCTGAGCTAGTAGAGAGCATGAGATGATATAATAAGTTAAAGCAATAAATTTTTAAAATTTTAAAATACAAGTAGATGTCATCTGTTGAATACTTTGGCCTGTGCCTCCAGCAGCAAACGCTTTACTACCTGCAGCTTTAGTAGTGTCTGGCCCTCCAGCGATAGGTCCAAGACCTCAAAACCAAAATAGCAGCCAAACACAAAAAACATCGCAGGTGCGATAAGGAAATTTAAAAAGAGAATCAGGTATTTCTTCGGTTATTTAGTGCTCTGCCTGCGAAAAGCGGTACGCTTCCGACATCGCCCTAAAACTGCACCTTAAGCTCAAACATCCCAAACATGTTTAGGAAAGAGCTTGGGGTTGCTCCACAGAAGAGTCTCACTTTCAAGTTTAGCAGCTTAGTCCTGAGCCGCAAGGCCAACTCCAAGGCCTAAATTGATCACTTTCAATATTTATTGATCTAATCCTTGGCGAGCAAAATAAAATTTAAACGCGATAAATTTTAGTTTGAGGGAAAAGGGGATCGGAGTTTATGTTATGCAGTAAAGCCGCCAAGGGCTGGAGCATGGACACAGTTGAAATAACTAGACTTCTTAATTGCTAACGTTAAATTTAAATTGAATAAAAATTCGAGTGATTTATTCCAGAAAAGGGCTTAGTACATTAAAAATATCAAAGATGCGTTTTTTTTGGAGGGGTTTTCAAAGTTTTGCAGGCTTTCATTATTGAATGTTGCTATATCGCTCAAAGAGTTACTTTTATGCTTTATCGATGCTAGGCGCATTCGAACTAAAGTTTTCGTTTTATTTTACGCAAAACATGCTACAAATCTCTGCTAATCATTTTCTCGATACTCTCAGCAATCTCATACTTTTTACTCAAGCTGCGAAGCCAGATCTCTATCAATGTTTGTTTTTAGTGCTTGTTGAGGCAAATCCCAATCACTTCTGTGCTGAGTTGGTTGCCAACCATACTAAAGAGCAGATATTCCCAAATTTGGTCTAACACTTCCTGTTAGTTGTTTTATTTGGAATGTTTGAACTGGATGACTAAGCAGCCGCTATGCTACCAAGCCTCCCATGTTGGCTTGCAATACTCTTAGAAGACCATCACCTTGGAATTGACTTCATATTAAGATGGCAGCTTAATGGAGGAGTAGCAGAGAAAAAACTGCTAAATATTCCGGATGGTGGTGATAAGTGAGGGCTAATTGTACTAATCCTTTTGGTTCTATACATGCTTGCCTCGACGTTTGGCGTATAATGCCCATCCTTTGATGTGAATAGACTGGGGGTACGAATAAAGAGGCCCATTTTGGTTTTACTATATGGTCTGAGTCTACTTGTCCATTCTTTCAATCTTTTATTATTAATATTCTTATTAATATCCAATACCAAATAGGGAATTGCATAGGGTGAGAAAATAAGAAGAGGAGATTAAGGAAGATTCAAGCGGAAGGCAACATCAATAAATTTAGAAATAAAATTAACATTTTCTGAGGATATAAGTTTATTAAAGGTTACATGCAATAAACCCCACCCCAAACCTACCGCCAAAATCACTAATACACCTACTTCGATAGCACAGTAAGCATAAAAATAAGCAGACAAAAAAATATTTAGCGCAGAAGCGAAAGAACTAAGCCAAAAAATAGCAGAGCAGACAAGAGTTGTAAAGAAAGTAGCTCGCGAAGTGTACCTTTAGGCCTGCTATATAATCAAAAAGTCAATTCTATGTTGCGAAAAAAATATAGAGGCTAAATCTTTCTGTAAGCCCATCTAATAATCAATCAATGGTCTCTAAAGAACAGCCGTAGCTGAGGTTACTGAGTTGGGGAGCTCAAAGAATGCTTACCCAAAGACAAAAGCTGATCTAAAAGGAGGTGGAGCTGTTATCAAGAATAACTGAATCAATGTCAAAATAGAAGAGAAAACATGAGAAACTGAACAAATCGCTGGAATAGGTCACTCAAAGTGCCACCCACCTCGCTTATAATTCGATAAAAGGAGTGCAAATCCTCACACGTTAGCGATAGCGTGCCAATAAGAACAGCTACCGTGTAATACATCATAATAGAAGTAAACTTAATGAATGATAGTTATACTTTTTGTTAGCGAACAATATAAATTGCAAATCAAAGGATATGCCTCAACAAACCATTTTTTAGATCACTCTTTTGCGTTCAGCCTTTATTCTGTTGAGATTCTTAGCCAAGATCTATTTCGCCTAACAGGTTTGCTCTTGATTCTCACCTCTTTGCTAGCCTCTACCTTCCTCTAAAAAGAGGTTGCTTTAGCTCTCTTCGATTCCCAGCTGTAAATTCTCAAATTCGGAGGGTTAGAGGATTTTTTTGGCATAACGAAGTACTTGGCAACTATAGATGGCTTCACGTCTGAGGTTGGTCATGAAGGGCCCGCTATTCTTGCAGATATTGTTCGAACTCCTAGCAGCTTCGTCCTTGATTATCTCTAGTTTCTGAGCGAAGCTTAGACTTTCTGTTTGATTTGCTGGCTAATAGTTATTGGAGGTAAGAAACTTCTTTTTCCCAAAAGTGTTTTTGCTCAATAAGGTGTGATAGTATTGGACTAGTGACTTTTTGCCGAAAGACTTCGAGGCAGTGGAATCGGTAATAATGTTACCACTTGTAAATCGAAAATACGGGACATTTCTTTTTTGGAAACCTTTCTTTTTTGAAACGGTACCTTTTCTTGAGTCTAAATCTTCGTAGTCAGGCAACTATCCCCAATCTAAGTTGCGTCTGACTTCATCTTCGACTTAGTCAATCTTACCCAATTGCTTCAATCTTTAGACTGCCGTTTGTTTTTAGGCCACGTAGTTTTTTAATGGGTCTATTTTCTAGATGTATCGAATACCTTTTTCCTGGCATTCATCAATCATTTGAAGTCGGGCATATTACTCTGGAGTGAAGGTGAGCAGATCCTCGCCTAAATTTGTCTTTTTGATGGAAGCCTAACGCTCCTTTTTGATGTACTTTTTCCTCATTTTTTCGATAATTCGAGCATTTTCCTCTGCCTACTGTGGACTAATTCCAATAGCCGAATGAATATTCTTTTGTTTCCTCTTCAAGCTAATGGTTTCGAAATTTTTCCTGAGAAGGAACCTTTGTTAGTCTATAAGATGGTTTTGGCAATCTTTAAGCAATCCTTCGCATTTCTGGAAAGCGTCAGTCATATTAGCAGAATGAACAAATAGAATAGTAATAGATTATGGAACATATAATCAGATGAGTAGAAAATCTTCTTTCATCACAAAGACTCAAGATATCGATCTTGGCAGCGCCTTTGTTCGAATCTCAGAGATAAGTTTGAAATAATCAACGATTATCTGTCGTAAAGGTCTATCATGATAATGATATTACTCTCTTCAATTCGATGAATCTTATCCGATTCATTTAGGCTTGGCTGCTATTGATACAACGTAAGCAGCACTTAAGTAGGAAAGAGATGCTACTTTGATCAACCTAATGCTTGAGACATTATACACAAGATTTCTAAATTATGTAAATTGAATCTTTTAATTCACAATAGAGACAGGCTACTAGGCTTCTGAGATAAATAAACCTCTTAGAA
>Ga0316217_10005104_pt1 | contig 13790 bp, 9 predicted proteins | sample 1anoAmetaG_FD_203633 | JGI IMG/M metagenome (GOLD analysis project Ga0316217, IMG submission 203633) | Freshwater microbial communities from Trout Bog Lake, Wisconsin, USA - 1anoA | ecosystem: Environmental > Aquatic > Freshwater > Lake > Hypolimnion/Profundal zone | place: USA: Wisconsin...
CACCATCCCCGTCTCCGGTCGGCCTACGGCCTCCCTACGCCAGGGATGGACAAACCAACGCCAACAACCTACAACCCAAAACAACCCTCAAAGACTAACACATCACCTGGCTCAAATCTGCGAGGTCACGTCATCCTCCCATGAAATCTAATGAGACCTTGGAATCCCTCTGGCAGCTCTGCACCTCCAATAATCGGCTTGTCCCAATGCCACCTGAATGGAGCCAACTCCATAGTATGCTCAAGGATCAGCGTAGAAATCCAGAGGGGGGGTGGATACCTCCTGCACCACTGATTTTGGGGGCTTGGCACTGCACTATGCCTCTCGAAAAACAACTTCGGTTCAAGGAACACTTAGAGTGGGCTTCAGCCAAGGGACAATTGGAGGAGATTGGAGCTTTCTTGCGTTCACTTCCTGAAAATCAATGGTGCCATTTTGGAGAAGTGTAAATCATGGCTGCAATTGTAGACAAAGGTCTGGAGAATATTGCTGAGCTATTCGAACAGCAGTGTGTCCATGTTGTCTGTGTAGCAGCAGGTGGGCTCACGATGTGCGATTGAGCTTACCCCCGGATTTTAGGCCGCGGCTGAGTTGAGAGGTTGGTTATGGGTTTGGTTTGGGGTGAAGGTCAAGGCGAAGGCGTTGGGAGGGATACGACCGACGGAGCTATGGGGTCGCAGGGTATTGTATTCATGGCGCCAGTGATTGATGAGCAGGCGGGCTTCTTCGAGGGAGCTGAACCAGTGCTGGTTGAGGCAGTCATCGCGGAAGGTGCCGTTGAAGGACTCGATGAAGGCGTTCTGGATGGGCTTGCCGGGTTGGATGTGGTTGAGGTGAACCTTGCGCCTCTGGGCCCAGAGGTGAAGCGCCTTGCCCGTGAACTCCGGCCCGTTATCACAGGTGATGGAACGGGGCGTTCCCACCGAGTCACAGAGGGCATCGAGCACATCGGCCACCGTGGCTCCCCCGATGGAGGTATCGACATGGAGCGCCAGACACTGGCGGGTGCAGTCATCCACCAGAGTCAGGCAACGGAAGCGCCTCCCTCCGGCAAGCTGGTCATGGATGAAGTCCATGGACCAGCGCTCATTGGGCCGCATCGCAGCGGGCAAGGGAACCCGAACCATGGCAGGCAGCTTCCTGCGCTTCCTTCGGCGCAGGGAGAGCCCTTCTTCACGGTAAATCCGGGCCGTTCTCTTACGGTTGATGACCATCCCTTCGGCTTTGAGGATGTCATGAAGGATGGGCTGCCCCCATCGGGGCTTCCGATCGGCCCAATGTCGCATCCGTTCCCTCAGGGCGCCGTCAGGGCGCTCCATGGGACGGTACTGCATTGAGGAGCGGTTCCATCCGGTGATCCGGCAGAGACGACGCTGGGAGAGCCCAAAGCTGCTGGCAACTTCACTCATGGCACTTCGGCGAGCTTTGGGCTTTAGGATTTTTTTGAGAGCAGCTCCTTTAACACCATCATGTCGAGCGCCTGGTCGGCCACGAGCTTCTTGAGCTTGCGGTTCTCCTCTTCTACCAGTCTCAGCCGCTTGGCCTCGCTGACCTGCATCCCTCCGTACTTCTGCTTCCACTTGTAGAAGCTCGCTTCAGAGATGCCATGTCTTCGGCAAATCTCAGCAACAGCTCCTCACTATACGGGTGATCTTTCCTACTCTGTTACAACCTCGCTATCGCAAAATCTGGGTTTTATGGACGCGACACAAGACCTCGAGAACTGATCTTCAGAACGATGGCATCCTTGCTGACGATTTTCTCGGGAAGAGTGACACTGAGTTCTTTCACAGATTGCTTCCAAGCGAGTTTGCCATCATATCCGAGCAACGAAATCTTTTCTATCTGCCCGGCGGAAGAGGCCAGCGAACTGATCCGGAGTTTCCCGTCATCGGGCCAGCCGAGCGCGATGGCATAGAGAAAGTCGCCTTTAGTGGTGAAGCGGATGTCGCGAGCTGTCATACGGGCGAAAACCGATTCCGTGTAATGGCTTCCGCCCTTGTTTCTGATGTTGTTTGGCCCTTCGCCGAAGACCCGCCAGGGGCGCGTGCCATAGATCGCCTCGCCATTGACGGCGATCCAGTCGGCCATCTCCGCCAGTATCTTTTCTTCATCGGCGTCAATCGTGCCATCGTGCTTGAGCGGAATGTTGAGCAGCAGGTTTCCGTTCTTGCTGACGACATCGCACAGAAAGGCGATGACCTGCTTGGCACTCTTGTATTGGAATCCGGTTCGGTAGAACCAGTCGCCAATACAGGTGTCCGTCTGCCACGGCTCGGACTTGATCTCGGGCAGGCCGCCGCGCTCGACATCCTGCACAGCGATGCCATCAACATACTCGCCGTGGTCATGGCCGGCACGATGATTCATGTCCTTGACGTTGTAGACCGCCTCCAGCTTTCCTCCGTGCCAGGTGGTGTTGGCATTGTAAAAGTGCGCGATCAGGCTGCGACCGGTTCCATCAAAGGGCACGGCACCGTCGGTGTAGAGCAGATCGGGCTGAAAGGTGTCGACCAGATCGCGGATCCGCCAGAACCATTCCCGCGGCCACCACTCGGGCGGATTTTTCGGGTACCCGGCATTGGTGTCCTCGTGCGGCGGGAAGTAGAGGTCGGCGAATTTCGGATCATTGCCGTCGTAGGGGATCCCCGCCAGCACTCCTTTCTTGTCGTGGCCCTTGTTCGTATTGAACCAACTGTAGCTGCGCTCCAGATGCTCGCTGACGCCGAAACGCAGGCCCTCCTTCCTCGCTGCTGCAGCCCACAGCGCGACGATGTCTTTGTGAGGGCCGACGTTCACTGAATTCCAGCGGTGGTATTTCGAGTTCCAGTTGTCCCAGTTGTCATGAAAGGTGGCGAGGCCAACAAAATATTTCGCCCCGGCTTTCTTATAAAGTTTCATGAGCCGGTCCGGATCGAAATGATCGGCCTTCCACCGGGCGGCCAGGTCCTTGAAGCCAAACTTGGAGGGATGTCCGAAGTGGGATAAGTGGGACAGATATTGAGGGTCGCCATCCAGATACATTTCGCGCCCATACCAGCCACCGCTCTCGGCCTCGGACTGCGGATCCATAATCCCCCAGAAACCGAGCTTGGCGTCGCGGAACCATTCCGGACATCTATATTGCTTCAAGGATTCCCAAGTCGGCCGGAACGAACCCCTGACGATCTCGATCTTCGCCGGGACCGGCTGGGCGAGCGGCGGCATCTCAAAGGCTTGGAGTGCCGCGAGGGGTACCAATACTTGGATGGCTAGTTGTGGGAATCGCATACTTTGGCTCTTCGCTGTTTTGACTGGGTGGGTAGATGTGAAGTTTCAGGAGATTGTTCATGAGAAGGAGAGTTGGGAGACTTGGGTGTGAAATGAAACAACCAATCAACCCAACTACATCCAACGCATGAACTATCACAGTAACGCACGATTGACCCTTGCGTGTCGAGAGGCACTAGCCAAGTCGGTGCTCCAGGAGGGAGCAGCGCGGAGCATCAGGGGTGCCCAGGAAAGGATGGTCAGAAGGGCCAGCGGGGGGAGCTTGGTCATCGAGGTGAAAAGCTCTCCTGTATTGGGGCGGTTAGCGAGCCTAAGCTCCAAGCCCAAGCCCAAAGCCAGGCCCCGGCAAGGGCTACCAGACCTTGATCATGAGAGGACCGCTGCCGGGATTCTCGAAGGGGCCGGGCGTCGGATTTGTCTCGCTGCGTTTCTTGCCGAAATAATCAGTGTCCACGCTCAGCGGCGATCCATCGGGATTCTCAAACGGAAGTTGTGGCAATTTGGCCTTCCCAAGGAGTTCGGTGGTCACGAGGGTGGCGGCGGGATTCCGCCAAGCCGCGCCCGGATCAAGATGCAACTGCACCGTCCGCCCTTCCTCCACCAGCTTCAGCGCGGGATTGATGTCCGTCAGCAGGACAGGGCTCTTCTCGCTGGATCCGGGCCGCGCGCCATTGAAGTAGACATTGCCGCCGGTTTGCAGTGGGAACGTGCAAGTGTCGTACAGCCACAGCCCGTAACCGACAAGGGCCTCCGGCGTGGCGGTGGGAACTTTTCTGTTTACCTCCTCGGGAATACCTCCGACGAAGAGGTTGTTATAGAACCGGCTATCCCCTCCCTTAACCGAGCTCAGGCCGGCTACGGCTGTCGAATGCGACATCAGATACGGTGTATCGCGAAGATCCTTGCTGATGCTGACGATCTTTCCAGCCAACAGATTGTGCACATAGGCGCCACCCTGGGATTTATCGAACAAGCTGACCGTAGAGAGCAACAGATTGTTATCAGCCAGGAACGGCCCATGATTTACCTCAAAATACAAATCGCGCTCATTTTCGTATAAGAGATTTCGCGAAACTCTTGTCCCCTGCGTCATCCAGTCGAGCCACAATCCTAAAATAGTGCGGTAAACTCGGTTGTTGGTGACGAGCACATCAACGGCACCATGAAACTTAATTCCGGCCATCTCGTGACCGGCGAACAACCGCCGGACATGGATATCGTGGATGTCGTTTCCTTCGACCGTGCTGTAGGCGCAGCCGAGACTCCCCACAATACCGGCCTGCTCGCAGTGAGAAATTTCGTTGTTACGCACGACGTGGTGACCAATGTTCTCTTTCGTCCACGGGATCACATAGGAATGGGCCCGCTCGATGGTCTTGACGTAGCCCTCCGCCGAATTGGCGGAAGTGTTGTCATACTCGTCTCCGTACTTGCCAAGCGAGACGCCTGAACATTTTGAATGCCTGATGGTATTATTCTCGATGATCCAGCCCTTGCTCCAATGCGTGCCAATTAATCCGATCTGCTCGGCCGTTGGCGGTGCCCACGGCGTGGCCGCATTGCACAGGATGAATCCGCGTACGCTAATATAGTTGCGTGCCGGCTTGTCCGGATAAAAGACACTCTGGCGGACATTGATCTCCACCGCCTGCTCGTTCGGGTTTACATTCTTGAACTGCGCCCAGATCGTCGTCTTGGCGGCATTCACCTGGCCGAACCAAACTTGATTGGTGCTAACTGGATTTAGGACATCTTCCAGCGAAGTCGCCTCGTCCAGCCAATCGCCGTTGAGATAGACTGCCCCGGTGTGGTGGAGACGCTTTTTGTTCTTGAACCAGTCGCCATGGATGAGATCGCTGTAGGGATTGAAACTGCCAAAGAGGGAATTCGGCAGTGTCGCCTTCCAGACATCGCCCTTACCCTTGATCCAGTTCTTCACCGGCTCCGAACCGGTGATCGTCACCTTCTCTCCCGGAGCGGCCTGATAGGTGATGCGAAGAGTGTCGGAGGTTCCTCCGCGCGGCGGGTTGATGCGCTCGCGGTAGATGCCTGTGTGGGCGGTGACGGTGTCTCCGGGTTGGGCCAGATCCGCCGCGTGCTGGATGGTCCGCAGTGGTGCGACCGGCGAACCGTCGTTGGAATCGATGCCGTTGGTCGCGACATGGAACTCGGTGGCATGAAGGGTTGCTAGCATTGCCAGCGGCACCAGCATTAGGGGGGAGAGATGTTTCATGATTTGATATCTGGTAAGGGGTGCAATAGCTAGCTGGCGACCAATCGGAAGTCTTCTAGATCCCTGTGAAAAACTGATCATATCGTGCGAAATCGCGATATTCCATCTCCGTAGGGAAATCAGTCGCCTGAGCGGAGATAGGCACGCGGGGATTGGCCGTAGGATTGCCGGAAGACCTTGAAAAACTGGGCATAGCTTCCAAAGCCTGCCTGATAGACTATCTCCAGAAGGGTCAGGCGATCGGGACCATGCCAGAGTTCCATAAAGTGACTCAGTCGCGCGGCATTCCGGTAATGGCTCACAGAGATTCCCATCTCCTTGAGAAAGAGGCGGCTGAGGTATGTCGTGCTGAGCCCGCACTCGCCAGCTAATTTCCCTAGACTATCAGGAGATTCCCTTCGACCGAGCAGGGTCACGGCTTTTCGGACCCCGGGATGGAGGCGGAGCGGATGAGCGTTCTGGGTACCACCGAGATAATGTCTCCAGCAGAAGATCAGCAGGTAGTGAAGCCCGGCGTTGAGGGCGTCGGGATCGTGATGGCTGAAACGAAAATTGGACCGAAGGCCGAACCCGGCCTCCCGGTTGAGCAGGTCAGGGTCGAGGGCATCCTCCATCAGGGAATCCATCGTTCCGTGCAAAAACTGGACACTCTCCTTCTCCAGCAACCTGCTCATCACGCCGTCCGCGCCGGGAGCCATGCTCCGGAGAGGAGTGTATTTTTCCCCGCGGCAGACCCGCGCAATCATACGAGGCTTGAAGACGGCCACATAGTACCTTGCATCCAGGGTACGATCGACCAACTGGTGCCGCTGGGAGGGAAAGATCCAGAGAAGTGAGCCTCTCTGGAACCGCTGGCGCTTCCCCTCCACCACATAAGTGATTGATCCCTCGACCACCAGGTTGAGCTCGAGTTCGGCATGACGATGGGTCACCAGGATGGGGGGATTGCGCCTCGCCTCGGCAAGGAAGATGAATCCGTCGTACCGGGAACCGATTTTTAAATCTTCCAGCATGAATCGCAAGATATGATAACTTTTTCAAAGAGAACGAGAAGATTTACCCTCCACTCCATGGTAAAAAGATCATACGATGAACCCTAGCACTACCCCCGCTCTCACCAGACCACCGGAAAAACTCGATTACAGCCTCAGCGGCGAGAGTGCCGCACAGGCCATCGAGCGAGGACTCGCCGAGGCCGACTGGTATCAGCCCCCGGTTCCCAGAGAGAAGCTGCGTCAGTTGCTCCAGCGGCGCGACGGTCCGGCTCTCCGTGACACCGTGATCTGGTTCGTGCTGCTTGGGCTGACAGCATGGGCGACCGTTGCCCTGTGGGGGTCTTGGTGGTGCGTTCCATTTTACCTCCTCTACGCCGTTCTCTATGCCACGGCCTCCGATTCCCGATGGCACGAGACCGGACACGGCACGGCATTCAAGACCGACTGGATGAATAACGTCCTGTACGAGATCGCCTCCTTCATGGTGATGCGCGAATCAGTCATTTGGCGCTGGAGCCACACCCGCCACCACAGCGATACGATCATTGTAGGGCGCGATCCCGAGATCCAGGTTCCGCGCCCCCCCGACATGGCCGCCCATTTCCAAAGCCTCTTCAACCTCGGCAATTACCGTACTTACTTGCCGGGTTTGTTCAGTCACGCCTGCGGACGCATCACTCCGGACGAGCGCACCTTCATCCCCGAGAGCCAGTTCCCCAGAGTCTTTCGCAACGCGCGGATCATCTTCGCGCTCTATGTCGCGATCATCTCCCTCTCGGTGGCGATACACAGCTGGGTGCCGGTCTTCCTCTTCATCCTTCCTCACTTCTTCGGAACATGGCTGATGATCCTCCACAACACCACGCAACACGCCGGACTTGCCGAGAATGTCCTCGATCACCGGCTCAACTGCCGGACGGTCTACATGAACCCGTTCAGCAGGTTCATCTACTGGAACATGAACTACCATGTGGAACACCACATGTTCCCGCTCGTGCCCTACCACTCGCTGCCGCATCTGCACGAGATGATCAAGGAGGACTGCCCTCCACCCTATCCCTCGATCCTTTCGGCCTGGCGTGAAATCCTCCCTGCGGTTCTCAGGCAGATCAAAGACCCCGGATACCATGTGAAGCGCCCCCTGCCGGAACCGAAGGAACGCAAGCAGGAGACCCCGTCGCGCTCCCTCTCCGAGGTGGCACCCGATGCCGAAGGATGGATCGAGGTCTGCGCTGCGGCGGATCTGTGTGCCTCCGATGTGATCCGCTTCGACCATGGTAAAAAAACCTTTGCCCTGATCCGGGATGAGAATGGCGCTCTCTTCGCCAGCGACGGCATCTGCACCCATGGGAATACCCATCTTGCCGACGGTCTCGTGAAGGGATCCATCATTGAATGTCCGAAGCACAACGGTCGCTTCAACCTCACCGACGGATCACCCGCCAGGGCCCCGGTTTGTCGTGGACTGGCCACCTATCCGCTTAAGGAACAGGGCGGCCGTCTCTACCTCAATATTACCCGGATCGGGGGAGCCGCCGCCTCCCCTCAAAAAACCTATCACCTGCGTGTTGTCAGCAACCGAAGCGTCGCCACCTTCATCAAGGAACTCGTCCTTGAGCCGGTCGATCCAGCCGAAAAGATTGCCTTCACCCCGGGCGACTACCTGCAACTCGATATCCCTTCCTATGAGGAGATCCGCTTTAGGGAGTTCGACATCCCCGAGCCGTACGCCTCCGTCTGGGAAGCCCAGCATCTCTTCGATCTTATCGCACGGAATCCGGAGAGCAACCGACGCAATAATTACTCGCTGGCCTCCAACCAGCAGACCGAGCGGACGCTCCGCTTCAATGTCCGCATCGCCACTCCGCCTCCGGGTCAAGACTGCCCCCCCGGCGTCGGCTCCGCCTACGTCTTCAACCTGAAGCCGGGCGACACCCTCACCGCCATCGGCCCCTTCGGCGATTTTCATCTTAAGCCGACGCAACGCGAGATGGTCTACATCGGGGGAGGGGCCGGGATGGCACCTCTGCGCTCCCATCTCTCCCACCTTTTTGAGACGGAGCAGACTTCCCGCAAGGTGAGTTTCTGGTACGGGGCGCGCTCCCGGCAGGAGATCTACTACGACGAGTACTTCGAAAACCTTGCTAAGAAGCATCCCAATTTTGACTTCCATCTTGGCCTCTCGACACCACTTCCGGAGGACGCCTGGAACGGATTGAAGGGATTCATCCACGAGGTGATCCTGGAAGAGTACCTCAAGGATCATCCCAATCCAAAGTCCGTGGAATACTACCTCTGCGGACCCCCGATGATGATCAAGGCCTGCACCAAGATGCTCTCCGAACTTGGCGTGCCCGCCAGCAGCATCGCTTACGACGAATTCTGACATCCTCAGAGCATGCGCCATTATTATAATGACGGGTCGAGGGATGAGCCGAAGCTACGGGTTTTCCTGAACCTTGATAACCTGATCGACCTCCGCTCCGACTCCGTCTGGCCAGGAGATGAAGGCCTCGACCGCTACCAACGACTCGCCGTGGACGGGTTCGAGGGAGTCCAGATCACCAATGATTCGGAGCCCGAGAACGGCGCCCCCATTCCGTACTGCGGACTCGACCGGATCAGCACGCCGGGGGAAGCAGACTCCATTGTCGCCAAGCATGCTGCTCGCGGCGACCTCGGCTTGACCGTTCATGCGGGCTCGGGAATCGAGGAGGAAGAGGATGTCTTCCGTCTGGTCGAGGCGATCCTGAAGGCCTCCGAGAAACATCGACTCCCCGTTTTTATTGAAACCCACCGCGCCACCATCACTCAGGACGTCTGGCGCACCGTGCGGATGACCCGGGAGTTCCCCGAGGTTCTCTTCAACGGCGATTTCAGTCACTACTACTGCGGTCAGGAACTGGTTTACGGGGATTGGGAGGCCAAGATGGTTTTCATGGAGCCGATCTTTTCCCGCATCGGATTCCTGCATGGCCGCATCGCCAGTCCGGGCTCCATGCAGGTTCCCATCGGGGAGGATTTTTCGGCACGGCCAGAACAGGCCCACGGGATCGTGGATTACCTGACCCATTTCAAGGATCTCTGGGTCAGGGCCATGCTCGGCTTTCTCCGGTCGGCCGGTGCCGGGGATGTTCTGATCTTCGCCCCGGAACTGCTCGCCGGCACGTATTACTACGCCCGCCTCTTTCCTGATGCTTCGGGCCGACTTGTCGAGGAAAGCGACCGCTACGCACAGGCTCTGCTTTACCAACAGCTTGCCCGCGACTGCTTCACAGAAGCGAAGCGTCTCAGCTGAAGCGCGAACTCCCAGAGCAAGTTTGATCTCATCAACGCATCCTGCTGAAAAATCTCGTGCAGCTCAGAGACGCAGAGAAAATGGAATGGGGAAATGAGGAGTTGAAGAAAGATTCAGTTCCTTGATCCGGGGGATCCTGTTGATACGACTTTCAAGGGGTTCAAGGAGTCCAAGAGGTTCATCGGTTGCACGGGTTGATCCCCGAGCAGCTTTGAGAGGAGTGGCTCTATCCCTTCGATCCATATCCGGTATCCCTCCGGGGTGAGTTGGAGTTTGTCGGGCTTGAGTCCCTTCCTGCGGCTTTCAGCCCGTCGCCCGTGATCCTGAGTCCGTAGGCGAACCGACACGGTTTCACCTTGGGGAGATAGACCACTAGGCCTTCCTCGGTCTGGTGCCAATCCAGCTTTTCAGTGGAGCCAAGCAAGGCGACGTTGTTGACCTTCCCGGCGGATGCGGCAAGGGAGCGGATCGTGACGGTCGCATCCTCGGGCCAAGCCATGAGCCAGGCATAGACAGCCCCATCCTTGGCGGTGAAGCGAATGTCCCGGGCTGAGTAGGGGGTGGCGGCCTGCTCCGGACCTAGGTTCCCTTTGGCCATAATGACGCTCCCCTCCCCCCAGACATCCCAGGCGCGCGAGCCATGGATTCCGGAGCCGTTGATCTCCATCCAGTCGCCCATATCGCGGAGTGTCCGCTCTCCCTCGGGATCGAGCTCACCGGCGGGGGTGAGCGGGATATTGATCGCGTAGTTGCCGTCACGGGAGACGGCCTCGAGCATCTGATGAATGAGCATGCCGCTCTCGTAGAAGGTCCCCTTGGCGTAGAACCACTCTCCCAGCCCGTTCTCGGTCTGCCAAGGTTGGTCGTTCTTGATACCGGTAGGGAAGCGCGATTCGAAGTTCACCGCCACGGCGCGGGGATCCTCGTCCCCCTTCGTAAAGGCCATCGCCTCAAGCTTACCCCCATTGCGCTCCATGTTGGTGTTGTAGAGATGGGCGATGACGCGCGGCGTGGCGTCGGCGCGGAGCCCACGACCGGTCTTGAAACCGCAGAAGGGGTAGCTGTTGCCGCCGTCAAAGTAGATGAAGTCGGGCTGGTACTTGTCGATTGCATCAATGACCCGATGGGTCCACTTCGTGGCGAACCAGCGGGCGAAGCCGATGTTCTTCTCGCTCAGGTTCCCCTCCGTGATGCCGTGGGAACCGGGATTGCCCATCCGGAACTCGACAGGATCCCCTTTGAAGCCGGGGGGATAGACGACCTCGTCCTTCAGGTCGATGCCGTAGAGATCCTTGAGATTGAGGCCCATCTTCTTCCACCAGGTCTCCTTGTTGTCGTAGTTCTGCGCCCCGTCGTAGGAGACTCCCTTCTTCGGTCCCTCGAGGTCGCTCAGAAATGCTGGCTGGAGCCACCAGAGCGCGTAGTCACCATGGAAGGCGATGCCGAAGCGCATCCCTTCCTTATGCGCAGCCTTTTCCCAGCCACCGACGATGTCGCGGTGGGGACCGATCTTCACCGCATTCCAAGGCTGATACTTCGAATCCCAGAGGTCGAAGTTGTCATGGTGCATTCCCTGGGCGATCACATAGCGCGCGCCAGCCCTCTTATAGAGGGCCATGAGTTTCTCAGGATCCCATTTCTCCGCCTTCCAGAGAGGCAGGATATCCTTGTAACCGGAGATGCTCGGGTGGCCGAAACGCTTCAGGTGATCTCCGTAATCATTGGCGTAGGTGCTCCAGAAATGGCTCTTGGGAAGATAGATCCACTTGGCGTACCAATCCCCCTCCTCTCCGACCGACTGCGGCCCCCAATGGAGCCACATGCCAATCTTGGCCTCACGCCACCAGGAGGGGGTCTTGAAATGATCTCCGAGGGATTTCCAGTTCGGCTGGCAAGGCCCCTCGGCGATCGGCACCTTGATCTCCTCCAACGGCTTGGCCGCGATGTCCTGCATGGCGGTAGGAAGGGCATCGAAGGCTTGGAGCGGTGCAAGCGATGCCAGTAGTGCAAACAGCGAGACGACGAGAAGGAATGTTTTCATGAGGGGAAGGATGTGGAATAAAATCAGAGGTTCAACTTTTTCCACCACTCCAGCTCACGACCACCGGATCGGAAGAGGGAGCCGCCTCGACTAGGATCTTCCCGTCGCGGATCGTGACTGGCAGGGGCGCGGCGCTCCCGCTACGCTTGGCCTCGGCCTTCACGGCCCCGGGGGCCGGGATCACGACGGTCAACGGATCATTAAAGAGTTTGGAATCGAGTGGGCATTGCAGACTGAAAGTAGCTCCGTTTCCTGAAGAAGAGGCGATCAGCTTCGCGGCATCCCTCTCCATGACATAGCGGGAGACAGCTGCATAGGTGTCGACCCAGAGGACATCTTCGCGGCTCTTGAGGTACTTCAAGTGGTTCCCGAGGACTTCGGGTCCAGACTGGGCATTGTAACCGTCGGTGACGGCATGGATCATCCAGACCATCTGAGTTCCCCCGTCGATGTGTCGGTCGACGATGGCGTTCGCCTGCTCCGTGGTGAAGTTCTTCCCAGAGGGAGGCCAGTCACCGAAGCGCTCCGTCAGGTGTTCCCGGAAGACGGGATGGTATTTGTGCACTGCAGCCCTGATGGTGTCGTCAGAGGCGTTGCCGGGGGTGGCGCAGGTGAAGGGGGCGACACCGATCTTCTCCTTGATCGCCTGGTAGGCACGGCTGAAAGCCTCGTCGAGCTTTGCGGGCTCCATGTCGACACGTCGACCGTCGGGAGTCGTGCTGATCACTGCATCATGCATCCAGGTGTGGCTGGCGATTTCATGGCCCTTTGCCGCAAGCTCCTTCAGGCGCTTCCAGCTGATACCGCCCCAATCGCCGGGTTTCTTCTTAGCAGCTTCCTCGTCGGTCTCGGGAGTGCGGCCCGGAATAATGAAGAAGGTGGCGCGAAGCCCATATTGGTCCAGAAAGGGAACAGCCACGTCGTTCTGGTTACGAAGTCCGTCGTCGAAGGTGAGGGAGACCGCCGAGGTACGGTCATCATGGAACTTGGCGATCCGGATCGCATTGGGAGATACCGTTGAAGATGGGGAAACCGCACTTGCAGTCGCTTCCGCATGCAAGCCGCGGGAGATGGCGGCCAGCGAGGCAAGCAGGAAGAGGGCGGCAACAAGAAGGGGGCGGGAGGAACTTTTCATTTTGCAACCCTACCGAGGGGAACGAGCCGATTGAAATGAGGAACTGAATGTGTCGCGTGATTGGCGTTGGACTTCAATCCTTAGGGAGCGAGTTGGGATTCGATCCAGGGGATGAGTTTGTCACTCCACATGCCTGCGTGATGGATGAGGCCGATATGGGTGTAGTGGGCTCCCTTGCCTCCATCCTCCTTGTTCTCCACGCGGTTCGTCGGCTGTGCCAGGAGGTCGGTGTCGGGTCCCTCGACTGCGGTGCCGTCCGCCCAGGCCATCTTCTGACCCTCGCGCGGCGTTCCCGAAGAGGTGGCGAGCGCCACCATCCAGGGAAAGCTCCATCCGGCAAGGCGGTTGGACTCCTCGATGACGGCCTTCAACCGGTCGTGGTACTCGGCGGGGGAATCCCCTCCACCCGACTCACCCTGATGCCAGATCACGGCGCGGAAACCTTCGGGGCCGAGCTGAAGGATACGGCGCTCGGTCCAGTCGAAGAGCTCTCCGCCCGGATACCACTGGACGAGGCTGGTGCCGCCATGGCCGGTGCTGGCGAAGCCGATCGGCACCTTGAAGTGAGCCGCCAGCGCGTCGCCGAGTGGCGGCAAGAAACTTCCCCTGAAGCTGTGGTCGGAAACACCGGGCTGGGGATCCTCGGCCGGCCTCCAGGAGTCGCCGCTGAAGGTGGAGACAAGGCCCGACTCGGGCTTGAGTTTCTCCTTCGCGTTGTTGGTGGAGTTGGACTGGCCGGCCACGACAAAGACCTCGCCGACGCCGACATGGTCGATGACCTTGGAGGCCACGTTCTGACCTCCCTTGACCGCGCGGAA
>Ga0316217_10005105_pt1 | contig 13788 bp, 15 predicted proteins | sample 1anoAmetaG_FD_203633 | JGI IMG/M metagenome (GOLD analysis project Ga0316217, IMG submission 203633) | Freshwater microbial communities from Trout Bog Lake, Wisconsin, USA - 1anoA | ecosystem: Environmental > Aquatic > Freshwater > Lake > Hypolimnion/Profundal zone | place: USA: Wisconsin...
CCTCTCAACCAACGCCAGGTGCAACCACCTCCTCTCCAAATAAATCGACGCCCTCGAGTCCAAGTATGCCATCCGCCACTTAGAAAACACGCGTTGAGTCGCAAAATTGACCATCAGCAGCACAAGATCAATATCTCGAGCAACGCCAAGCAGGAGACCAGCACTTGTCGCGAGAAGATGCGGGAAATATAGAAGGCAGTGAGGAGTGAGGAGATCAAGCTGCAGAAGTACAAGTTGAGGAAGATCGATCTGGAGAGTGAGAAGCTGAGCTAAATTATTCAGTTTTAGCATTTATAACTTCAACTTTAGGCCATCAAAAACCAACTCCTGGCGGTCTTCACTCCCGCACCCTCCAGGCTGCAAGAGCTAAGGCTTATGCTCATCAGCATCTAGTCCAATGCGTAGCTCATGAAGTTTTCCAACCACTTCTCCATTCGGAAGGCCATCATCAGGTTCCTAAAGATAAAGAGGGTCAATATCAACGAACTTGGGGATTAACCTATCTAGTTATAGATAAGTAAAAGAGGTCTGGTTTCAGAATTCAGAGAGTTTGTTGATGAGAGTTTGAAAAACAAGAAGCTCAGTGAGTTCAGAAAGATCTTCAGTTAACCTTTAGAGAGATACTTGGAAATCCTCGAATAAGCTGAGTAAATGCTATTTGACCCCGGAAACACAACAAACACATTGGAGGACGAATAAAAGAGATAGTAGAGCTAAGCCAAGCGATAAGAAAAGCAAGGCAGGTTGATAGTGGAATGGAACGACAAAAAGATAAGTCTGCTTAACAAAAAGCTCAGAATATAGAGCCTAGAGATGAAGTTGGCCGAAACACTTGAGAAGATAACTAAATATGAAGCCAGTATAAAGGAGGATACGAAATAGAAGAATGAAATTCAAAAAAAGCTAAACTACTACTCCAAAATCAACTACACATAAAATGGCTAAGATCGCGTTCTGCCTTCTCTCAACATGGAACTTCAGTAACTCAACCAAGCAATTACCTACCTCACTGAGAAAAGGAACAACAAAAAAAACAATGTTACCCTCGATTCACCGCATTCCAAAGGTCTCATTGATACTCTGGATCATAGTAACATCTCCAAAAACTTAACTTTGTAAAACTGCTAATCCGTCCGCAGCCATTTTCTGAGCCAATCCTCTAAAAAATCAAAACTCAGCCTCTTCAAAAGTCCCAAAAGGACAGCAATCAAGGACAAGTCAATGAAGACTCTAAAAATATTTTCATCCCCATACCTAAAATGATAGTTTTATTATGTTTTCCGAATTTAGTATTCTCTGCTTATAATTACAATGAACAATCAACAAATCTACAAAATCGTCAATTTCTTCAGAATAAACCACCAGTTCCACGACCCCTATCAGTTTATCCTCGACGGCAACTTCATCAAACTTGTGGTTGAGAAGGAGCTGCCCTTGCATCACAAGCTGGAGAATGCGATTGAAGGCAGAATCACTCTACGTGTAACTTCATGCATTCTCAGAGAGTTGGAGCTGCTTGGGGAACAGTTCAGAATTGTGCTGTAGTAGGCCAAAAAGCACAAAACAATCTATTGCAAACACTCACTCTAGCAATCAGTTGACCAATGCATTTTATCTCAGATCGGGACTGCCAATGAAAAGCACTATTTCGTTTGTACTCAAGATTTGGTGCTTAGGAGGAAATTGAGGGAGTTTGAGAATGTGCCCATTGTGTACTTTGGACCTGACCAGAGAGTCACCATTGAGGATATCCACAAAACCACTCTCAAAAACATAGAGAAAGAGGCATACCAGAAACTTCTGCCCAAGGGTCAAGAAGTAGCCTAAGTGCAGCAATTCAAAAAGGAGCAGTAGGCACTGGAGAAGCAAAGAAGGATAAAGGAGTTGTCATCACAACAAGGCATCAAGATAAAGACTAAAATAGCCAAAGGGCCCAATCCTCTGTCTATCAAAAAGAAACAAGACAAAACCCCCAATCAGTAACAAATTAAAAACCAGCCTTAAATTGAAGACAGTGAGGGGCCAGCAAAACGCAAGAGGATTCGCAAAAGAAACAGGAACAAAAAAGAAAAAGTTATAAGCTAACAATAATGATTAAACCTCATTTATTACTCTAATTACCACTCCAACTGTCACTCCAGTGGAAGAAAGCAATAGCTGATGTTGGAACATATAGCACAAACTGTTTTGTGATTAATACTTTTATACTTTTTAAATGTTGAAACAATCTTTTGGTGGTTTCGCCGAATTCCTTCCACCTGACATTTTCTGCGGCTGACAAGATGCCATAACTTTAGTAATTTCGTATATCTACTATAATTTGTCACTTCCTTGTTTTATAGTAGTCTGACAGTAACTGGCTCTGCTGCCGTAAGAATCAATCATCCAAAAATAACGATAGTCTTATGAAACATCTAAATTCCATTATGCACTATTCAGTAGCATTTCGCAGTAATCAACCCTTGGAACCTGTTATTTGAGGAATGCAATGGACTGGCTTCAGCTTTTAGGTATATTAGCAGTTAAGCTATTTATAATATATTTAATTGCCTGGTATTTGAATTGGATGAACACTCGAGAGCGAATCAGAGAAAAGTACTAAGAAAACAAACGAAATTGTCTGCTGAAAAAGATCAAGTTCTACGAATATCTCATGGGCTATAGCGGCACTGAGAAAAAGTTTGTGCCGGGAGTTGAAATCAAGAATAAAACCGCCACTCTCTTTTTCCCTACCTTGAACCCGTTGTCTTCCGACTAGCGAACTTTGGAGGCACTGCCAACAAAAAATGAGTCTTTTACGAATGATTCGTCTAACTAAGAAAGTTAGAAGTCAATTTGGGCCTCTAGGGAGGCAAAACATACAAGGACAATAAAAAGATAAGCTTTTCGCATCACCAGGCGCGAAAACATTGAAAACATCAGTGAACTTATTACAAAGTCTATAACTCCCTCAGCCAGAGTCTATAAAAAGACCACAGAAACGAGCATCCCATAGAAAATGAGTAAAACAGCCCGAATCAAGGAAGAATGGCCAATATAGGTGAAGAGCTAAGAGAAAGAGCGACATTGCAGTCCAAAGAAGAGAACATATGTTGGGACAGTACATTACATCAGGTAATCGAAGAAGCAAGGAGCCACTATCTGCTACCGAAAGCAGTCTATCTGCCCATGGGAAATCGAAAATGAGCTACTCTACTGATTTACTACCTTTATCTTGGTTATTATGAGCCTGAATCTTTTATACTTTACTTGATCAATTGCATGCATATTAAGAAATAAGACGAAAGGTCTTATATTGAGCGATGGCTGTTTGTAGTTTCAACAAAATATTAGGATCAGGTTCAAAGAATAATTTGCCATAGATCCAAGTTTTTTGTGTTGTTGGTGTAACCAATCTTAAGTTCAAAAAATAGTGGAAACATCTACTCCAACCCAAAATTTATCTCTGACGAAGAATGGAATCAACTATGAAATAATTGAGGTTAGCCCATTTGAATATAAAATCATTCGACTAAAATTGGCTAATGCCTAGTTATTTATAAGGAAGAACTTTATACCTTTTGATCCCTTTTGATAGTATTTTTTTTCGTGGTATTCGTATTAAATAGAAATATGATGTATTTGATCACTTTTTGGCTTCCTCCACTGAAAATGTTCTATGAATCGTCGATCGTCTTTGTTTTACCAAAGATAGGTATTTTTTGGATGCCTATCCAAACAAATAGGTCATTTTATACATTTAGCTCATTCGTATAATATTTTAGGTACCTATTCAATGAGCCTATTTCTCGAAGCGAGAAGCTAAAATTACTATATATGCTAATAAAGCCTTTTGACAATGAATATATACATATTATTTTGGACACAGGTATATCAAAATCAAATTCAGCACTAAAAATATCATTAAAATAGTTGATATTAAATAATATTTCAACAAATTACACCATTCCACACCATTCTATTGATTTTCTTTAGTTTTTCTTTAGAACCTCATAATCGGCTTATAAGAAATAGACTCCAAATTTACCAAAGTAAAATTAGTAGATTTGCCAATCTAAATTTATTAAAAGGTTGTTTCAAGGGTTAGTTTTTTCAGGATAAGTGTTTGCTAGCCGACAGCTTTAATTTACAAATATTAGGATGTTTTAGTATTTAGCTTATAATATGACTACAAGGAGCTAATATAACATCTTAAATGCCTATAGTGCCTGAATCATCAATCTTTCGAAGCTAACTCCAATCCTTCTTTATGGTCATCCCCTTTCAATTCCTAGACGATGCTGTCTATATTCTAATAATAGGCTCTATAGCTGTCTTTGAATGGCGAGTCTTATCTGATTTTCAATGCAAGGTGGTGCCTCAATTCTTTAGCAAGATGAGTCTAATTCATCAACCTTTCTAAGTAGAAGGTTTGATAGAATTCTTTGATGTTGAGGATCTCAAGCTTTTCTTTGTCTTGGGTTGCTTTCGCTTTCCTAGCTTATTTCAATTTCTTCTCGTGATGGCTTCTGCACTGGATTTGGGTTTTACTGCCGATGAAGTCACTCATTTAGACATAAAATCTGGACTCTTTCTTGCCTTCCGAACCTTTAATCTTTTTGACGCTCAACACCAAAAACAGGTTGTACCTCAAAATTTCTTGATTCTACCAGTGCTTAAAAGGATTTTTGCGCTCCTCGGTCCTTTTCATGAATCAAGGTAGATTATTACTTATTATAAGCAATTCAAATCATAAAGTCTTTCACAATTATTTTGTATTTATCGCACCTTTTTGCTTCTGTTGGCTCATTTGGCCTGAGTAGTGGCCATAAGGGTGAGGGTAGTAGTACGGATGCGATGGCACTGGGTGGTTACCTGCAGTCTGTCCGTTGTTATTGCTGCTTTGAGTCATATTGGCTGGGGTATAGGCTGCACTGTTTGGGTATGGAGGAGGCAATTGAGGCTGGGGGTAAAGATTATTGGGTTGACTGCCGTGGGGTGGCTGGTAGTGGGGTGGAGGCTGTTGAGCAGGTCGGTACTCTCCTTATCTTGGGTGTCTTTCTTGCTGATTATTGTAGGTACCTTCTTGGTATCCCATGTAAGGGTTCATCATGGGAGGCATAGGGTATCTATGGTTAGGTATGGAGTATGGCATTCCGGGCATCGAGGGATGAGGAGGATACATGTACATAGGAAAATTTATGTTTATGCTTGTGCCACCAAGATAGGGGTTGTTGGGATTGTGTCCTGCTGGGTTTTTGCCTGGAATCGTTTAATTGGGTCCTTAGGGTCGATTCTGGCTTGAATTTGGGTGTGGATGATGAGGGTTCCCTGGAGTCTGGGGGTGTTGGGAATGCTGTGAATGTTGTGAGGGAGGAACGGGTGGCATCGGTGGCATATAATACGGATTGTAGGACCAAGGATAAGGCATGGGGTACTCATAAGGTTTTTCAGTACTTTTGCGTTTATCATTCTGGACTGCCTTTTGTTCGTGCCCTTTTTAATTGGGCTTCATGTATTGAGGATCATACATTGGGTACTGATAGGGGTTATAGTAATAAGGAGGCATCCTTTTGTAGGCCTCTGGTAGGTTTTTGTAATGTTAGGCGTACTGAGCATTTATCCCTTTATAGGCATCGGGTCCTGTATGCATGTTTTTGGCAGGTAGATGAGAAGGATGCATCTGCATAGGCGGTGGGTAAGGATAAGAGTATCCAGGTGGCCTTGTTTCAGCCTTCCATTAAGGCCGCAACTAATCCCTTTGGGCCATGACTTCATTTTTGACTGTTTTGTTGTCTTTATCAGAACTTCTTTAAAGGCTTGAAGACGAATCAGAATCGGATTCACTGTTTGATAACTCTCCTTCTTCGTGAGAAACACTATTCATCTACCTCAGCTTTATCTCTCTGTTTTCTTCTTTAATTTCTTAACTTCTTTTGTCTTCAAAAACCTATTATGCTTACTAGACCTATCTCTAGATAACCACCTATGACTCCTCTTCATCATTTAAAAATTAATTTTTTTCCCTCTCGATTTCTTCAATAGGAGCCAACTTTTTCTCAGTTTCTTAAATTACCTTTTTACTCCCTTTTTATTCCTGAGACTTTTTTAGTTATTAATTAGGCTGTTGAGGAGGTGCTTCTATTGGCTACAAAACAATGAAAACGTCATCTTAGTTAGCAGGTCTTTCTCTAAAGTGCTTTTTAAAGTGCTAGAACTAAGTGCCTCTCATTAGTTTGTCCCTCTCTCGCTAGTAGACTCTCTACTTTCTTTCTCTTAGAGCGTGGGATGGGTTAAATTGGTTGCCTGTAGTGTAGCGTTTTCTCATTGGAGGCTAATAAAGACTTCTGTCAGTAGCTCCTCGTTTGTAGGTTTTGCTATTTATCGGAACTGTATCGTCATTATTCATGACTTCTCTCTAAGCCTTACGGTTATGACTCGGCTTAGGGGGATACTACTCATTCTATTTGGACATCTCAGGCTCCTGCTCTCCTCTTTGGCAATCCAGCAAAGAATTGGAGTCTTAGATATGCAAAAGAGCCTACTCAGCCATCTTTTGTTTTCTCTCTTCTTCCTATAATGCTCTTTTTTCGGCCTATTAGTCAGCCCTTTCCTCAGCTCCTCTCCAGAGGTCTATGTAGATAGAACAAATCTCTTTTATGTGATTGTTATATTGACTGTAGCTGATCCTTTCTCTATGTTCTTCGGAGGCGATATGTGCATAATAATTTTTATAGTGCTATTTACAAACAGAACACAGGGAATGCTTGGAGTTGGGACGAGGGAAAATCTTAATCAATAATAAGGTACGAGCTGGTTGTGCTTTTCGAGAGAATCTCTAATCTGTTTTTGATGATCCATGATTTCTTGCTGCTAGTTTTTGGCGAGTATTCGTTTGTCTACGCCCAAGATGAAGGCAGAAGTGTAGAACTTGAAATCATTGTTGAATTCGGGGAAAGTGCGTTCAGGAGGAAGGGGTTATCTCTGATATTTTGGGCAAAACTGCACCTAAATGTCATATTTGGAAGGATGCGATTTTAGAGCTTAGAGCATAAAGATATGGTCTTTACATTCGAATTAACAACGCCTTTTGCGTTTCCTTTAGTCAGCACTCATGTTTCTAAAGCTTTAATTTATTTATACAGAAACCAATCATTGAAATATTTAAATTTGCATCTATTTCCATACAATAAAATACACCCACTCCTCCACCAAAACTTCATATCTAAACTTTTTCCACAGAAAAAATGCACTCTAATGCTTTTCAAGGTCAGATTAATTTTTTAAATAAAATCATGCTTGGCGCGACTAATCTACCACTCTTTTTTGATCGTTGGAGTCCTTGAAACTGAATAAATTTGCTATCTTCTCAGTGTTGCCCTCATAATCTTGCTTTAGCTTCATGATATCTGCGAAAAAATTTTACTTAAATTTGATGACTGGATATTTTTTCAACTCAACATTTTGTGAATCTATTGCCTCACTTATTTTCTAACCCGAAAGGCCATCTTTTTTGCTAAGTCTCAGTTAAAGCTCAAACTATTTTTCTGTAAGAATAGAATAGCTTTCCTCGACTTTTTTGCATAGGTATATTTTTATCCCCCCCGACCCAAATATCTTGCTTTGTTTTGTCTTCTTGTCGAAAAGATGGCACTTCACTTTTAGCATCTACAAGAAAGTAGCATATTGACCCGTTTTTATATTTTACAGGCTTTATAATTCTTCTCCCTTGGAACTGAGTAACTGAATCGTTAATAAGCTTTCACTCTCAAACTAAGTGAAAATCTCATAATAGAGCCAGTCTATTTTAAAGCCAGCTTTCAACCTTTCACTCAAAATAATCAACTAATCACTAAGCTTTAGAAATTTTGCTTAAAATCTTTTCTTCTCTTAGTTAGTTATCTTCTTTTTGGTTGCAAGTAGCTTCTATGGAATTTTTTGCAATACAAAAGCTAATTGCTCATCTTTTTTTGTTTTGATAGTTTGTAAAAAGTAAGTGAAAAGAATGGCCGTTTCGATACGATTTGAATGAAAAAGTTTTTTTATTTTGTGATAGCTGTCTGAAGAAAGACTGCTATTGCCGCTTCTAAGTGATTTGATTTCTTATGAATCTATATTTTTGTCCTTGTTTTTGCTTTATTCGAGTTCAATGTAGTTAAGGTATCGCTCAAGGGAATGTCTGAATACTTGAGAAAGCTGTGTTTTCGAAGAAACTATATGGTAAAATTGAGTAATAACTTCCTTAAATTCAGTGTGCATTCAAGTCAATAGTAGGCAGTAATTAATTATGAAATCACTATAATTCGGAGATATAAGAAAAATAAAAAGTGAAAATCAGAGGAATGTAAATAAATTGACGAAAAATAATAAAAAATTGATTAATATTATTTACTGTCTTTGAGAGCTTTTATCTCTAGTACTGTTCTTTCGTATGTGATCATATTTCATTGTTTTGATTACTTTGTTCAAGTTTTTATCTTTTTTTTCGATCAATGTTTATACTTAATATCCAGCTTCCCTTTTACAATCTTTCTTATAACATTTATAAAGATCTTTTTCTTGACCCAGTTTTTCTTACGCAAAACTCTCGCTTATTTCCATGTGTTTAACCCCTAGAAGTACTTAATTGTATGCCAATTGTAACCGGCATCCCAGTCAACATGAAAATTCGGATTTCATACAATCGTATATTCTGAAATTGAAACAGAATGATATTTGAATTCTAGCTTTGATTAAAACATAAACAAAATTTTAAACTCCGTTTTCATTAATTTCTAAATCGATCTTTGATTGGTTTCTTAAGCGGATTTGCTTGTTGCCTGCCTTTTAACCTTAATCGTTCAAACTAGTTGAGTAAACATTCGAAAAGACACTCAACTGTCCTTGAAAAACAACGTTTAGTCGTTAAACATAATCAGTATTCCTTGTTGTTAGCTTGAACCTTATTTTCTGCAGCAGTTGCCAAAAGATATTATTTGCAAATATTGGGGTTAGCTTAGTTAATATAAATAATCTCCATGTTTTAGAGTATACTCACTTAATAGGGACTTGAGTATAGATTCGACCAATAGAACGCCTAAATAAAAAGCAACAAGGGATCTTTGAAAAACCAATCAACAGGTAGCTTTGCCTCGGTGCCTGAGGACAAAAAGGGCGGCATCTTCCCTACTCGGGTATTTTTGAATGTGTTCCTGATTATACTGACCACTGCTTAGGTACTGCTGATTGTGAACTCTCACGTATACATGCACAGTCAGCTTCTGCATACCTTCATGAATTTCTACGCAGACCAGGGTACCTACCCCGACCTCTTCTCGGGCGGCAACTTCTATCTCTAGATCTATAACGTAAGCGAACTCCAAGAGAACATAAATTACATTGTGGATGCAATCGCCCAATACGAAAACATCAGCATGGTCAACATGGACTTCTCCAACGCCATCATGTACCTCAGGGTTCAGTACGTCTAGTCGCTAAATATTCAGAATCAGGAGCATATCCATGTGATTGACCCTCAGGAGGGCATCATCTAGCCTTTTGATTCCAATAATCTCACACAAATCAAGGAGTTTCTGCTGAGAGTTCACCACTTTCAGATCAGTGTGGAAAATCTGACCGTTTAGGCCTAGGGACTCTATGAGAAATACATCCATAGAGTCAACTACCGCTACAATAGAGGTCACTAAATCAACGTTAACTACGATTTCGTCATAGACAATGCTTTGGTTAGCGGCTTTGAGATCTAGCGTCCTCAGGCAAACTTTCTTATTTATTTGAGACTGTTCTATCTTTCTGTGTTCTTCTTCGCACTGATCAGCTTATACTCTAACGTGATCTTCATCCGTAGAACCTTCAAATAGTTTTCATACGAACTGTAAAGCCATTCGACGGGCCTAAAGCACCTCCCCCCTCTACTGAAGTTCAACAGCAGTTCAAGTCTCTAAAACTAAATCGGCAAGGAGTAGATGCAGGAAATCAGTGAGAAGATACATCTCAACATCGAAGTGAGACACATCACAGTCAGCAACCAACGCTGGCAAGACTACTTCACCATCATTGAGTTCGATATCGTATTCAGTGCTTTCTCCAACATTCTGCAGATGGTGGGAAATGCTTATCTGCTGTTTGGCAGGGAACATGAGATTATTGTTGGCCTCGGCTGTCTGTTCTCCTGGCTCACTGTATTCAGAATATTCAAATCTTACAAGAAACTCAATCTTATGTATTAGCTCATCAAACTGTCGATGCTGAGCGTGATTGAGTTTCTGGTGTCTTTCTTCATCGTTTTCTTGGGGTACACCTTTCTGGGGATGTGCCTGTTTCCCAAGGTGCTGTATTTCTGTTCGATGAGCTACGCAGTGACTACCCTTTCTTCGATGATGGCTGGCGACTCAATCCACCAGTTTACAAGTGCGATATGCGAAAAGTACTCTTCGATAATCGCCATGATCTACATCTTCTCCTACGTAATAATGTTCATGCATGCCATCCACAACACACTCACAAGCATCATCAAATAGTACTTTATCCTGCAGAAAATAGAGTTGCTCAGAGAAGAAAAACGAAAGAGGGGGGAGGAAAATGTAACCTACCTCTAAGAGACCCAGACTTAGAGCCAGAAAAGTACACTTATACTTATCCAGCCCTCGACGAGTTCAAAGTGAAGCTGATGGAGGAGGACGTCATTCAGCGGATACGCAGCAACTTGCTGCAAGGCATCACCAAATACGATAGAAACATCCGCATACTCATACAAAAGCTTGAGTACCTCATCAGCACTGAGAAATGGGAGATCTATGAGAGCAACTTCCATGAGCATTAGCTTTACTACGGCCAGCTCAGGAAAAGACTGGCCAAAATAGCCGACATACTTCATGGGATGTAGGATGGGAACATTTAGCTGGCAAGTCCAGATAAATCATTAGAGAACGAATCCTGCGAGCTGTAGATAACAGACTGATTCGCTTGATTTTTCATAACAAACGTTTCCCACTTGGTCCTCAGGGTATTATTTTGCATGGACAAATGAATGCAAGCAAGCGATATTCCACTATGCAGAGGTTGAGACGATGAATGGTGAGGGGTTGAGGAGGGGGGACGTTGATGCTGATAGTTCTAAGTGAGTCAATAGGGCAATAGGTAACCATCTTGGTGGACAGTATTGTGGAAGGGTATGAGTCAAATCAATAAATTTATCACCCAAACAATTATCTCTTTTGATGCTATCAGCAAGCAGTCAACCCTCGCTCTCTTAGGAATTTGCCAACCTTTTTCGTCCTGGCGGCTGCCGTTAGATTCGAAACTGATTATGTTAATGTGCTCGTTTCTGGAGACCTGAGGATAAGATAATTGCTGGTTTGGTAGCTTGGTGATGGTAAGTTTAATAGTTTGGTAAATCAAATCGATATAGTTGTCAGTACTTGAAGATGAGGATGGCCTTGTTGGCGATGTAGAGAAAGATGAAGTGGCGGTTGATGTAGCTGACTGCGCTGCCGAAGCCCTTGCCGACCACGCAGTGCCAGGGGGGCCCGAAGGTGCGATCCATGTAGGTCTTGATCTCTAGCTGGACATGGTGCTACTTTTGGCGAGCTCGTCGTGCAGGGAGGCTTCGCTCTACTGCAGGTTGATGAAGAGGTCGGCGATGAAAGCCAGGGCCTGCTACTTCATCAGCCGGTACATGTCTTCCTGGCCGATCTCGATTCCCGCGATATTAATACCCTCCATAGTACTATAGCCTATCCAAACACCACCATATCCACAAACTGCATATGATGATATAGACAATCATAACACCATATGAATTGCCAATATAGAGAATGTTGGGCTGAGGGTGGGCTTAAGGGTTGATTGCTGTGGTAGCAGTTGGCAGATTGGCAGTCTGATCTAATCATATCAAGTGTTATACATTATAGAGCATGGGATGAGCTATTCAGATTACTGTTGCTCCAGTTCCCCAGCAGTATCCAGAAAACCATCGGAATGCTCAAACAGATAAGTAGAGGTTATATACAACCTGCTATAAATGTTTCAGGACTACACCTTGCAGCAGCCATTCTAGCTGGGCTTCCAGATCGACACCCTCTGCCTCGCTGACAATGGCATCCTCCTAGCCAGCTCATACAACTCGCTCTACGTATCCCACATCTACGAATGCATCAACCCCATACAACTTATAGACCATCTCAAGGAGGAGCTCAAGCTGACAGGCAGGCTCAACTGCGATGGCATAACTACCATCGCCATGAAGCAGACCGAGGCAGACCGCTGTTGCTTCGGCCTCACCCTCGGTGACAAATTCTGCGTGGTGGTGGTGGGGATAGTGAGTGCGAGGGGGGAGCCCATCGAGCTGTAGCTGAAAGGACTGAAACTGGTCAACCTGCGAGAGCAATAACATCTTCATAGTCTGCGGCTGGTGCAGGGCCAAGCGAATACGGCCATCATCGAGGAGCGCATAAGGCAAGACGTCATGAATGAGGAGCTCAACCTAATTGATGTCCTCTCCTATGAGTACCCGACGGGCAACTTGGTCTACAACAAGTTCAAAAAGGTGAGGCTGGGCAGAGCGAACCAGGAGGAGACCGACAGCCTGCGTAACATTTGGAGGGCCAATGCCAGATACTAGGTGTTCCAGGGCAAGAGCCAGCGCAAGTTGTTGCTGTACCACCAGCTGCCCTCCCACCAACGCCACCACATGTTTGTCTACGGCCTCGCCTCCACAACCGACTAGACCTTTCCTGAGAACTGCCTCAGCCTGCCCGCTCAGGATACCTAAGGATTACTGATTAATGTTTTGGTGGTTCCCAATGCGGAGAACTCCACCCTAGAGCAGCACAACCTGTTCCTGTTCTACCAGCTCCATGAACACCTCTAGATCATCTACACCCAGTTCAGTACGCCGCACATCGTCCTCAAGAAATACACCTATGAGCATGTAAGTGTGGTTGACTTTGTTGGGACCTCCCTGAACTCTGAGGAGATCTACCTGAAGGGCATCTAGAACTGCATTAATAACCTGACCGTGCTGCTGCTGACCAACCAGAACTTGCTGGCAGCTGGCACTAGCCTGACTTTGCTCACCCTCCCCTGCGCCACCGCCTCTAACAAAGTCAACATCAGAGACCTGCCACGCCAGGTGAGGTATCTGAGGCAGGGCATACATGGATTTTGGGTGTACAGTTCGTCGGCTGTGATTCGGGTGTCAGCGTTGAAAAAGGGATACATTTACGAGGAGATGCTGAAGAGGATGAGCCAGGGTGCGAGCTAAATCATGTCGATCGCGAGCTAAGTTGTGCAGCTTCTGGAATGATCTTTGACTGTATTTGATTCAACTGAATCGATTTAACATAAACCCACTTGCAGAAATATGTACCTGTATATGTCTGCTATCCTCTGCAGCTGCTGATAATACTTGTTGATGCTGTAGGCAACCCTTGGTCACTGAATTCAGCTCTCAACTCGGGAAACTGTTCAGATAACATTTAGCCACTTTTAATCATAGTAGGTCAATAGTGGGTGGTGTGGATTGGGGTTGAGAGAGGTATTGCTCTTGTGACAGTAATGATAGAACTGGCTGCCAGCAATTAACGCCCAATTCTATGAGCTGGCAAAGATTGCCGAATGAGCAAGCAGGACTAGGCACTAGCTCAGTGATAGCCACGATATGCTCCAGCAGTGGTGCCCGCCATCTGGCTGCTATCACAGCCCGCATTTCGTAGTTTGCAACATGGGTTCATATTAGTAGGTCAGTGGGTTTAAATGGGTTGGTATATGGAAGCTGCCTTATTATAGAAAATGATAAGCGTCAGCGTT
>Ga0316217_10005106_pt1 | contig 13788 bp, 14 predicted proteins | sample 1anoAmetaG_FD_203633 | JGI IMG/M metagenome (GOLD analysis project Ga0316217, IMG submission 203633) | Freshwater microbial communities from Trout Bog Lake, Wisconsin, USA - 1anoA | ecosystem: Environmental > Aquatic > Freshwater > Lake > Hypolimnion/Profundal zone | place: USA: Wisconsin...
TTCTCCGAGAGCCGGATGCGGCAAATCCGCACGTCCGGTTCGATGAGCGGGACGTGGAAACGGAGCGCCTCGCGCCACCGCGCCACGTCTCGACTCTACCCCGTTTGCATTCCCCGGCGGCAAAAGGCCAGGTCAAAACTTCCCACCTTTCAACAAGGTGAAACCCGGAAGCTGAGCCAGGGCGACCCGAAAGTCGTCTCGACTACTCCTTGTTGCTCGCACCAAACCCAATAAATAGCCTAATGCGAGCGAATAGAAAAGCAACTCCCTTTCGGAAAATCTCTCAGGTTCTGAAAGTGCTTTCGTGACATAATCGTACTCATCTATACCCTACATATCTGTCGGTGAATTGTAGGAGTAACCAACTATGGCGGCTTTAATGACAAGAGTATCCTCGGGATTTGGGGACGTCATTTCTATCGCACGCTTTTCGTCACTCTGGAAGGTTGCATACAAAGATTCGAAATTGCAGGTATCAGCAGAATTACGTTTGTTGTCCATGTCTTTCATCTTTTTCGGCTACGTCGGGAATGGTATACCCGAATCTAAATAATCGGCTCGCGGGTGCGACAATCTGGTTCCTTCCGGGAGTATATTCCATTGGGCCATAATATACCCTGAACCTGTATAGAGGGCGTCAGCGCCTGCGTGTTAATGTTTCCAGTCGGATCGCTGCAAAGCAGGGCCGGGCGTCCTGATGCCTAGACGACATGCGACGCCTAGCGACGCACGGCGGGATTTCATACCCGCGTTACTCGACAATGGCAGCGCATATCTCGGCTATCGACGATGCCAACCTATACGCTAAGATTCCCCCATGCTCACGTGCCCCCGCATTCCCGGCTTATTCATCACCGGCACCGATACCGGCGTCGGCAAAACGTTGGTGGCCGGAGCGATCGCGCGGCACTTTCGTTTTGGCCCCCGGCATCTGCGCGTCGGCGTTTTTAAGCCGGTGGCGACCGCGTGCGTCAAGCGGCGGGAAGGGCTGGTGAGCGAAGACGCGGAGTTTCTGGCCCATCATGCGGGGTCGCCGTTCACGCTGGAGCAGATTTGTCCGCAGCGGTATGTCGAACCGCTGTCGCCGGCGGTGGCGGCGGAACGGGCCAAGCAGCCGGTGGATTGGGCGGCGGTCGATCGGGAGTTCGTGGCCATTTGTGCGGCCAGCGATGTGATCGTGGTCGAAGGCGTTGGCGGGGCGGCGGTGCCGTTGGACGGCAAACATCTGGTGTGGGATTTGGCGGCGGAGTTGCAGTTGCCGGCGGTGGTGGTGGCCCGGCCAACCTTGGGGACGATCAATCATACGTTGTTGACGGTGGCGGCGCTGCGCAGCCGGAAGATTCCGGTGGCGGGGGTGGTGATTAATCAATATCCGGCCGAGACGCCGGATACGGCCGAGGAAACCAATCCGCGGGCGATTGAAAAGTGGGGGAAGGTGGCGGTGTTGTGCCTGGTGCCGCGGTTTACCGGGCCGGCGATTCCGCACATTCCGGCGGATGTCATGGCGGCGATCAACAGCGTGGATTGGATGGAAAAGGCCGACCCGGCAGAGGGCCGCAGTTAATGCAATCGGCGCGGGGGGTCGTATACTGTCCTGCATGAAACGCCTTTTGCTCAATGCACTGGCTGGGGTATTGTTAATACTGGCAATGATCGGCTTCGCGTTATGGGTGTGGGCCTTCTTCGCGTTCGGCAACGAAATCAATTGGCAACTTGCGAAAGTTCATGAAGCCGAAATCCGTTTGTGCGGGGACCGCGTTTCGCTCGGTGTAGTAGCTTTCGTGCATGATGGTCCCACTCATGAAGAACGGGATCGATTCATACAAGAAAGTACTGAGGCGCGGCGGCAAGGAACGCATCTATTGCACATCCACCACCATCTTGGATTCTGGTTTGTGCATGGAGATGCAGGCTTTTGGGGCGCAAATGGGCTGAAGTGGATTGCCCGCCACGTGGTCGAGGTGCGTGTCCCGGCTCCAGTTTTGATTGCGCTGCTCCTGATCTATCCGGTGATTCGATTGATTCGATGGCGTCAAGCTTTCACGGTTCGCCTGCGAATCAGGCAGGGGCTTTGCCTGACATGTGGCTACGATCTGCGTGCCACGCCTTTGCGTTGCCCGGAATGCGGGACGATTGCGCCTGCAAAACAGTAACACGAAATTCATTCTCGCCGGTGATCCTCTTTTGCCATGCGGCCATGCGGAGCGGCGATGCTTTATAGCCCAGAGACCGTCAGTGTGACGGTCCATTGCGATTTGCCGGACGGGGCGACGGTGGCGGCGGTGGCGTCACGCACGGATTGATCGAGCCGGTCATAGCGGCCGGTGGTGGGTTCGACGGCGAAATGGCGATGCCCGCCCCAGCCGCCGGTGTTCATCCAGATGCCCCAATACGCGGCCAAGCCTTCATCGCCGGAGAATTCATATTTCAGCGAACGGTGCCGGGTGGGATAATTCACCAGGAACGGCGTGGTAATCGGCTGGGCGGAAAAAACCTTCCAGCCGCGCTTGGCCGGCAACGCTTGTGGATCGGAAAAATCCAGGCCATCGGGCAATGTTGGCCAGGTAAACGGCGTGTGGCCAAGATCGGCACCTTCCGAATCATGGCTAAGCTGGAAAGCCTCGCCCGCGGCGTACTGCAAAATCGCCGGCTGGGTAGGGTTCATCAGCGAGTGCATCGCCCACACGTACCGGAACGGGAACGGGGCCAGATTATTCAGCGTGTATTCGGCCACGATGGAGGTGTTCTGCAAATACAGCTTGCGGGTCAGGCGATAGCCAAAACGCAAGCCTTGCCAAACGGTGGTGATGCCGTCGCGCGTGGGCACGGCGGTGGTGGGAAGGCCCCACAACTCGCCATGATCGGGAACGGTGACGCCCTCGTAAGGATGGCCGGGATATTTGCCCATGCCGATGCCGGGGAAGCATTCGTCCCAGCCGGCATACCAGCCTTCGGAATAGGGCACGTCGTAAAACGGATTTTCGGGAATCTCGGCCGGATAGTTGAACAGCAGCTCATAGCCATCGGCCTTGTCGATCATGCTCAAGACCTTGCCGCCAAAGTGCGGCCAGACTTCCAGTTCCAGATGATCGTTCGCGATAGTGACGCCGTGTAACATGGGGCATATTATCGCCAAAGGGCGGGCGTAATAAAAGGGCGAATGATTTGAAATTTGAAATTTCAAATCGCAGATTGCCCTCTCCCGGAGTACCGGGCGAGAGGGAAAGATCAAATGCGGCCGCCGCCCGCTACCGCGCCTGATTATCCGTCGCCAAACGACTCTGATAGCGATTCGGCGAATCGAGTTTTTCCAACCCGCTGTCCGGCGGCAGCAAATCGGCGGGCGAAACCTTGGCCACCACGGCGCTAAAGTGCGGCCCATCCGGCACCGGCGGAATCTTGGCCTGCAATTGTTCCATCGGCTCGAAGGCAAACACGCGGGCGGTTGCGGCTCCCCAAGTTGCTTCGGGAACCAATCGCAACGCGGTAGCCTGCACATTCAACGGCACGCGAACCAGCCGCTGATAGTTCAACGTTTCGCGGTAAATCGTCGTCCATTCTCCTTGGGCGTCAGCCGCTTCCAAGCGGAAAGCCTTTACCAATGTCTCCGGCACCAGCGAGCGATCGCCTTTCTGCGGATAGCTACACGGCTGAATTTTGTCGTGGTTTAGATTGCTGTCGAACACGATCCGCACCCCGCCGATGGCTACCGGCTTGTTCCAACGGAATTCGATGGGCTGGCCCAACGGGCCAATCCAGGCGTGGACGCAGTCTTCACGGTCGCGGTCCAGGCCATCCAGCAAGTGATTCAAGCCTTCGCCTTTGCCGGTCAGCGTGCCGCTGGTGGCCAGCGGAGAAATCGGTCGCAAAATGCCCGGCAGCCAGGCGTCATCATCCATCAGCGTGGTTTGCAATTCGCGCAGGTGATCCTGATAGATCCCGCGTGGCGTGGTGTTGTGTTGCACGCACAACGCCGCGGCGGTGCCGGCAGCCTGGCCCAAAATCGCGCATGTGCCCATCACCCGCGTGGATGACATGGCGGCGTGGGTCACGGAAATGTTTCGGCCGGCAAACAGCAAATTGGCCGTGTTCCGCGAATACAGGCAGCGGTAGGGAATGCCATACGGCGACGGAGCCGGATGAAACAGCGTCGGCGAATTGGGATAAAACAGCCCGGCGGGATGATGATCGTCCATCGACCAGCCGCCATAACCGACGATGTCGGCGAATGGCCCGCTGGCGCGGACGTCATTTTGCGTCAGCACGTGATCGCCGACATACCGGCGATTTTCGCGCTTGCCCGGCAGGGAGCCGATCCATTCAATCGCCCAGTTGGCCGATTCGGCCTTGGCCGGGGCGTAGTTTTTGAGGTAATCCCACACGCCATAAACCGTGCGCATCAGCTCATCGCGGATGGTCTCGGCATCCTTGATCGTGTCCTGCAATCCACCCAGTTCAATCCACCAGAAATTGTGTGCCGCCACGCGGTTGATGCGGTGCGGCAAATCCTGGGGCTTGGTGAATTTGTAAGCCCACTTGGGCGGAATAAACGGCTGCGGCGAATCAGTCCGGCGAAGTTGGATCAGCAGTGAATTGCCCATGGTCTTGGCATCCGCCTGGGCCGGTTCAATGTCTTCATTGAATTGGCTGCGGGCTTCGCGGCCGGTGACAAATTCCGCCCCGCTCAGCGGCGCGAGAATGCTGTCGCCGGAGCAGTCGATGAAATATTTGGCCGAAATCACCTGCCAGGTTTGCGAAGTCAACTGCCAGGCGGTGATGGAGGCGATGCGGTCGCCGTCCATTTCCGCGCCAAAGCAGGAAGTGTTGAGCAGCGTGGTGAGATTCGGCTGGAAGAACGCCTTGCCATAAAGCACGCTGTCCCAGATCGAATAATTCAGGGAGGGATTGCGGTAGCAGTTTTCGAGTTGGATTTCCTCCAGGATGCCGGCCTCTTTATTGTGCTTGCCATGCGCCCCGCAAATCCACATGCGCACTTCGGAGGAGGCGTTGCCGCCCAGCACCGGCCGATCATGCACCAGGCAAGTGCGTGCCCCATTGCGTGCCGCGGCAATAGCCGCACAAAGCCCGGCCATGCCGCCGCCGATGACGCACACGTCAAAGTCCAGGTGAACGGTGCGCAGCAGGTTGCTACGGGGAATATTAACCGAGTTCGTTTTCATGGTCATGGCTGGGATTATCCGCTGGCGACGGCGGGGATGTCAAAGGCGGGATGGCCTGGTTTCGCTTCCCCTCAATGCACAAATAGCTGCTTAAACAACGCCCCCGCGTTGGGATAGGCGTCTTTGCTCAGTTGGCCTTTATAGGCGGAATTGGAATTCCAGTAGGTGGCATAGATCACGTGATTGTCCAGAAACCACTGGTGCATGTGTTCGATGAAATAAGGATTATCGCCGGCGTCGTTGCCGCCGCTGCCCCATTCGGGATAGGACATGGGCTTGTTGTGTTTTTTGGCGAAATCGCGATGCCATACCAGGCCGTAGGGGCCGTTGAGATAAAGCTTTTGCCAGCGCTCGGCGGGGTCGGCGATTTTCTTCCATTTGAGCTGGTCGTAAACATCCAGGCCGATGACATCGACGTACTCGTCGCCGGGGTAGGCGTTTTCGGTGCCGGGGAACCAATCGCAGCCGGCGGGGCACCAGTCGAAGCGAAATCGCGGCGAGGCGGCACGGAACGTGGTGACGAATTGCCGCCAGGCGCCGATGAAATTCTGCGGCTGGCAGACGGAGTTGTAGTGGAACCAGCCGCCGTTGAATTCCCAGCCGGTGCGGATGTAGATCACCGGTTCATCCGGGTGCCATTTGGCGAGCATTTCGGCGGCACGGCGATAATGGCTGTTGTAAAGCCCGCGGGCGGCATCGGCCAAGGTGGCGTTGCGCGGCATGAGTGCCACCGACCACAGCACGCGGCGGTTGGCCGGAGCCCACACGCCCATGGCCCAGCCGATGCAGCCATCGTAGTCGGCCCATTGGGCATCGCCGGTGTAACCGAGAATGGCGTCGGTGGGCCTGCCAAGCCATTGCTCGTATTGCGTCACGTATTTGACGTCGTTGCCGACGTACACGCCCCAGATCGGCGATGGGGCGTCGGCTGAAGCGGGACGCGTGGTGGCCGGTTGTGTTGCGGCAATACCGGCAGCGTCTCCGGCTGGCTTGACTTGATCGTCAGTGGCACGCGCGCATTCAACTGCCGCCCAGAGGCAGCAAAGGGCCAATGATGCAAGTGTTAATCGCCAACCCATATTCAGTCCTCGCTGGTGACCACCACGCGGAAACCGAAGCCGCCGCGCATGCTGTGGTTGCCGGGATTGTAACGGTGGCGGAACGCCGAGCGGCAATCGCCCGGAAAGTCGTCCCATGACCCGCCACGCAGCACTCGGTTCCAATTGGTGGGATCGGTTGACCCGGCGGGATCGGTTACCGCTTCGGGCTTGTAAGCGCCGTATTTGTCCTGGCACCACTGCCAGGCGTTGCCGATCATGTCGTACAGGCCAAACGCGTTGGGCTTAAAACTGGCCACCGGGGCGGTGAAGACAAAACCATCGTCCCAGGCGAAGAATTTCCAGTCGGCGGGGGCATTGGGCAACATTTTTTGGAGGCTCTGGTCGGCCAGGTTCGCCCAGCCTTTGCCATCGTCGGGGTTGTCGCCCCATGGGTAAGCCGTGGTTGTTCCGGCCCGGCATGCATATTCCCATTGCGCTTCCGTGGGCAGTGTTACCGTCTTGCCGGTCTTTTTCGACAGCCAGGCGCAAAACGCCTGCGCGTCGTTCCAACTTATCCGCACGACCGGATGATCGCTTTTCTGCTCGAAACCCGGATTCCGCCAGGAGACCACGCCGACTTTTCCGCCTTCGAGTTTGCCGTCGATGATTTTGAGGGGTATCGCGTTGGCGTCTTTTTCGCCATCGGTTTTGTAGCCGCTGTCTTTCACAAACGCCGCGAACTGGTCCACGGTTACATGGGTCATGCCCATGTAGAAGGGCTTGGAGATTGTCACTTCGTGCTGGACTTCATCTTTCTGGCGATCTTTCTCCGTCTCGGGACTGCCCATGAGGAATTTGCCGGCGGGTATGCGCACGAGTTTCAGGCTAACGCCGTCGGCAAGGTCCAACGTCAGATCCTTGGCGGCGGGGCCGCTGGTCGGTTGGGTCTGTGCCGTCACCATGGCAACGAATAACCCGAACATCATCAAGGCAATCGCGATGGCGATATTCCGAATCGGTTTGGAAACAGTCATCATAGTCATCGGGTGTCCGGTTGTGTGGTTGGCTGGGTGGCTGGGGATGGCGCGGTGGTGGCACTGGCCGGCGGGGGTGGCACGAGGATCACCACGTCCACCGGTTGATCCGCGGCTTGCTGCTGCAAATCAGCCTGGGCTTGTTCGACGTTCTTCCCTGCCACTTGTTGCAACTGCGATTCTTGTGGCTGAATCTGCTGCAATCGTTTTTGTGCGCTGTTGATGGTCGCGCCGGAATTATCATCGAAGGCCACGCGATAAAGGTGCTTGGTGGGGCGGGTGTCGGGGGCTTGCAGCGAATCGTCCAATTGGCCGATCTGCTTTTGGGTGATGCCGTGGATAATGTAGCCGCCGGCGAAATCGACCTGCTGTTTCTGGGCGAGGTCAACGATGATGTAGTCGCTGGGAAGATTGAGTTGGCCGGTTTGCAATACCTGGATCGGCTGGGTGGCCGCGGCTTTGGCGGCATCGCCCAAGTCCAGTTGCGCCGTGGCGTTGGCGCCGGCGGCGCGCGTGGGCGAAGGGAGCATTGGCTTGGCTGGCAACAGCACACCGGCCCCCGGAGCCTGTGTGGGTTGCTCCGTAAGCGGCGTGTAAGTGATGCCGTTAGTGCTCAGGAAACTGTTGATTTTGTCGCGGGCGTTGGCGGAGTTGACGCTATCCAGCACCCAATAGGAATAAGCGGCAGGGGGCGCGGCGTTGCTGGCGATGCCGGCGTTGGTGGTCACGCCATTGCCTGGATTGCTATGCAGCATTTGGTCTTGAACGGCGCGCATCTGGCGATCGCTCAGCGTGCTCGGTGAGCTATTAGCCAGAGCGCCATTCGCGGTGACCGGTGCAGCCGGGCGGGCCATGGCTATCGTGGGTTGCGTGGCATCCGGCGTTGGCGCGGGAGCCGCCGCCATCGGTTCGGGCACGGCGGGATCGTAATCATTCCCGATCGTTACGCTAAATTGGGTAAAGTTCGCCGGTCTAAGCGGCGGCAAAATCATGTGGTAAACCACAATGCCCACGCCGGTGGTCAGCAGGAAGATCGCGGCGATGGCCACGTATTGCCGCCAGCGCGAACCCGATCGGGGCGCTATGGAAAGCGTCTGGCCATCATCCAGCAGCATCGACCGCTCGGCGCTGTTGCGGAGACCGTCGCCAACTTCCGCCGGGGCGGGTATTTGCGGCAATTCGCGCAGCACCGTGCGCAGCGACACCAGTTCATCCAGCAGCTTGCGATGCTGCGGATTGTCACGCAGATAGCGTTCGATCTCGGCGCGGCCGGCAGCGTCCAGGTCGCCCTCGATATACGCACACAACATGGCTTCGATGTTTTCCATAACGCTTATGACTTATCGCCGGGGCGCCGGCGCTCTTCGGCCATGAACTTGCCCAACTCCTCGCGCAACGCCAGCCGCGCGCGAAACAGCTTGCTTTTCAGCGTGCCCAGCGGCAGGCCCAGCACCGCGGCCATCTGCTGGTAATCGAAATCCTCGATATCGCGCATCACCAGCACGGCGCGATATTCGGCATCCAGCCGGCCCAACGCCGCCACCACCATCTCTTGCCGTTCGGCGCGTTCGGCGGCGGCGGCGGGGGACTCTTCACGCCGCTGCGTAAACCGGTCCAGATTGCCCGGGTCATCCGGCGACGCTTCGCCATACAGCGAAAACGTCCGACGCCGGTTGCCCTTCCGCAGGTTGCTGATCGCCAGATTCATGGCGATGCGGAACAGCCAGGTATACGCCGAAGCGTCGCCGCGGAAGCTGTCGATATTCTCCAGCCCGCGCGTAAAACTTTCCTGGGTCAATTCCCGGGCCTCGTCCGGATCGCCGACCATGCGCAACATGGCATTGAACAAACGGTCCTGCAAAAGCTCGACGATCTGGCCATAGGCGGCGCGGTCGCCGTTTTGCGCACGCGCCAGCAAGTCGGCTTGCTGCTGCCGCGCCCGATGCTGTACGGCACCCGGGCCGCGTGCATCGGCCGGCAAATCGGCCTCGAACTGTGTACCGCTGACGCGCGACATTGGTTTGGACGCAGGAGTGCCGGAAAAGTTCCGTATTTTTTCCGATTACACGTTGGAATAATCATGCCAAGCCGCAGGCTTGGCGTCAAACCGGGCCGCATTTGTCGCGCAGTCATAACCGAGCCGGGGCGTGTCGCCCCGCAACCGGTCTGACACCGCATTTCTCGCCACGGTAATATGCCGGAAGTGAAGTATTCGGCGTTGAGTCGCTCACTTGGCAGAAATAAATTTGGTTTTACCGTGGATTCTTGTCCACTTTTCATTTGGCCGTACATTATAAGGTGTATGACATCCATGGCCGCCGATGGAGATCGCTCCGGGTATTTGCAAACTTCCGCAGCTTCCTAACCTCTGTCCGTGACAGGAGTTACCCACTAAACGCGCCAGCGGCGCGATTTCTTTGGCGAATCTCTTGCGGTCGCCGATGAGCATGGTAAACTATGTGCAATCAACAAACCCACGCGTGACGTTCGCCTTGTGGCGACGCCCATCCACGTGAGCTTGCATAGCGAATCAGGAAGGATGGTTGTCATGGCGAAACGTTCTTGGTTTGGTCGCTTGCCACAGTTCCGGGGCACGGTCAACACGGTAGTCCCGCGGCCCATCCTTGCTTCACGGCACGACATCAGGCTCTTGTCGGCAGGTTGCGCATCACGCATTGAACCCGATGATGCGGGCATTGGGTATTGAGCACGAAGATGATAAATGTATCGAGTATCGCGTTGACCCCGTTGTGAAAACGCCCGGTGCCGGTTGCTCTTCCGCAGGTTGCTGATCGCCAGATTCATGGCGATGCGGAACAGCCAGGTATACGCCGAGGCATCGCCGCGGAAACTGTCGATATTTTCCAGCCCGCGCGTAAAACTCTCCTGCGTCAATTCGCGGGCCTCTTCCGGATCGCTGACCATGCGCAACATGGCGTTAAACAGGCGATCCTGCAAAAGCGCGACGATCTGCCCATAAGCAGCCCGGTCGCCGTTTTGGGCTTGCGCCAGCAAGTCGGCTTGCTGTTGCCGCGCCCGCCGCTGCCCATCGCTTGGGCCGCGTGCATCGGCGGGCAAATCGGCCTCGTTCTGTGTACCGCTGACGCTCGACATTGGTTTGGACGCAGGAGTGCCGGAAAAGTTCCGGATGTTTTCCTGGGACACGTTGGGAAGATCATGCCAAGCTAGAGGCTTGGCGTCAAACCAAACCGCTCTGTTGCCCCGGTGCCGTTGGCGCCAGATAATTCACGTTGCTCAAATATGCCGTCACCGCTTTGCGCAGTTGCCGCTGGATGGCTTTGGGATCCTGCTTGGCATCGACGCAGTGGAAATTGTATTCCTCGGCCATGATGTTGAGCTGCGTGATCAACTCGCTTTGGTAGGCGACGAAGCTGTCGTACAAATCATCGCCGTAATTCATGTCCAGGCCGCTCTCCCAATAATTCATCTTGCAGGCTTGCAGCACCCGCGGCACCAAATCGTTCACGCCTAATTGCAGGTAGAAAACCAGTTCGGGCTGCACGGCAAAGCCGAACAAATCACGCAGCCATTGTTTGTCGGCCCCGCGGGCAATGCCGCGGGCGATGGCGGTGTAAACGTAGCGGTCGGCCAAGACGATGAAACCGCTGCGCAGCGCCGGGATCACCTGATATTCCAGGCGGTCGGCCAAATCGACCGCGTACATCAGGCAATAGGTTAAGCGGTGCAGCGAGTGGCCTTCCTTGGCATCGGTGATCGCCTGGCCGACCAATTTGCTGCGCGTCCAGCCGGTATCGATGACCGCGTAGCCTTGCACTTCCAGCCATTCTTTGAGCATGATCGCTTGCGTGCTGCGGCCGCAGCCGTCGGTGCCTTCGATGACAATCAATTTGCCGGTGCAACCGTCGGCCGGCAGATAGGGCATCGGATGGCCCATGTAGCGGAAGCGCTGGCTGGAAAAGTTTTGCGTCATGATTTCATTGCCGAATGCCAATTGCCAATTGCCGATTGAAAATGCAGAGCGTGGCTTTGTCTTTTCAATCGGCAATTGGCATTCGGCAATTGGCAATCTCCTTATGTAGCGGCGTATAGCCGGCCAACGTTTGGTCGAGCAACTGCCGCACCGTGTGCTGCTGATCGCCGATGCTTTGCGTGGCGTCGATTTCGGTCAATTCATACTCGCGCACGATCTTCTGGTATTCATCCAGAATCCGGCTTTGGAAGATGCCGAAGCTCTCCACGATATCGCCGGACAAATCCAGATCCATGCCGGCCTCGTAATCCTTCAACTTGGCCCGGCCGGACACCAGGCGATCGACGCTGACATCAATGGGGACGTTAAAATAAAAAGCACGGTCGGGCCGCGGGGCAAACTGGTAGACGCGGCGCACCCAATCGCGCTGGCAGCCACGCACCACGTCACGGGCAAAAGCGGTGTAGGCATAGCGGTCGGCGAGCACGATCATCCCGGCTTTCAGCGGCGGCAGAATGTTCTGCACCATGCGCTGGGCAAAATCGGTGGCGTGCAGCAGCGAAAAAGTCATCGGCGTTAACGACCGTTTCTTCTTGCCCTTCTTGGTTATCGTTTTTACCAGTTCGGCACTGTTCCATTCGGTGGTGAAAACCGGCAAGCCCCGCGCCTGCAAATAGCGCGTGGCCAATTGCAACTGTGTGGTCTTCCCCGAGCCGTCGATGCCTTCGGCAACAATCAGCTTGCCCGGATAAGGATGGGGATTCATCAGTGCATCCATCAAGCAGCGCCTTCCTAATGTTTTTGGCTCAATTCAAAGCTGAGCGAACGGTGGAACACTTTTTCAAACCATCTCATTTTCCGCCGCGCGCCCCAGATTTCCAACTCGGCATCGGAGCGGGCGTGAACCGTCATCTTCACCGCTTTGTCATCCAGCTTGGCCCGCAAATCCCGCACCACCGAACAATGGCTGCGATCCAGCCCATCGGCCAGCCGCAAGAGCGCCGCGCCCACGTCCACCACCTTGCGCAACCGCGCCGGCAACGTGGCATAATTGTCGTGCTTGGATTTGGGCGTGGCCTTACGGTGGTAGCGTGCGACGTTGGCGATCACCTTGGTTTCATCCGCGGAAAAATTCTTCAGATCGCCGTGCAGAATGAGATACATGCTGTGCTTGTGATGCTGGTCGCGGCCGATATGCCAGCCAATGTCGTGCAGCAGGGCACCGTATTCGATCAGTTCCCGTTCGGCCGATCCCAAATGATGCAGCGAGCGCAATTCGTCAAACATCCGCAACGCCAGCGAAGCCACATGCTCGGCATGGTTCTTATGCCAATCGCAGCGCCGGGCCAGATCGATCACGCTGCGGCGGCGCGGGTCGGGCAATTCACGGCGGATGGCCAGGTCGGGCAGATGCCGCGAAAGATATTCCAGCAAAATGCCTTCACGCAACGCCGACGGGCAGATTTCGATCCGCTTGAGATTGAGCCGACGGAAGATTTCGCTGACCAGCATGGCCCCGGCGACAATCTGGTCTTTGCGCTGGTCATCCAGCCCGCGAATCTTGGCGCGATCCTTGGATTTGCTTTCCAGCAGTTCGGCCAGCAGCTTGTCAAAGCGGTCTCGCTCGATGGTTTGCGGGCCGTGATGGTCGCCATTGCCATTGGCCGAATGTGGTTCCGAGCCGGTCATTGCCGCCAGGTTTTCCAGCGTGCCACTGGTGCCGATGGCTTTGACCGGTTTGAGCGCCTGGATTTGTTTGACGACATCATCCAGTTGTTCGTGGTAATGCCGCAGCACCGCATGGTAATCGTCTTCGCTGATCGGATCGGTGTGAACCAGTTCGGCACTGACGCGCGCCGCCCCCAGCTTGCGGCTTTCCAGCATCAGCGCTTGTTTATCGTCGCCCACCACAAATTCCACGCTGCCGCCGCCAATGTCGATGATCAGGTGCGGCTGGTTTTTCAAGGCAACGGCATGGCGGACGCCCAGATAAATCAGTTTCGCCTCTTCGCGGGCGCTGACCACTTTGATGTACATGCCCAGTTCCCGCCGGGCACGCTCGATGAAATCACCGCCGTTTTCCGCCTCGCGGATAGCGCTGGTGGCCACGGCGATAATTTTTTCGGCTTGCCGTTGCTGGGCGGCCTGCTGGAATCGTTGCAAAACGGTGATGGCACGTTCCATCGCCTCGTGCGACAGATGCCGGTTGGGGAAACTCAGCCGGCCCAGGCCGACCATTTCTTTCATCCGCCATAGCGTGGTAACCCCGCCGTCAGTATCCACCTGGGCCACGACCATATGGATGGAGTTGGAACCGACATCAATGGCCGCCAGGCGTAATGATTCGCGTGCGGCGGGCTTGAGCTGGCGAGAGGATGATGTTGAAGATTGAGCCATGGGAATCAATCAAGCGCGGGTTCTTCCACCTCCGGCAGCACGGGAATCTGCACGCCACGCGGCGTGGGCGGCGCCGGTTGCATCACGATCAGCGGCACATCGGGCAAAACCTTTACCATGGCGATTTCGTCGCAGCCATCGCGCTTGGGGCAGCGGATGCAATCGCTCCAAACCTTCAGCGGCAG
>Ga0316217_10005108_pt1 | contig 13786 bp, 14 predicted proteins | sample 1anoAmetaG_FD_203633 | JGI IMG/M metagenome (GOLD analysis project Ga0316217, IMG submission 203633) | Freshwater microbial communities from Trout Bog Lake, Wisconsin, USA - 1anoA | ecosystem: Environmental > Aquatic > Freshwater > Lake > Hypolimnion/Profundal zone | place: USA: Wisconsin...
AACGGCGCTCCGATGAGCGCCGGCCGCTACAACAAGCAACTTCTGCGCGGGGCCGACAAACTCGACGAATTGCGTACGCTCGCCGGTCAGGTTCGCCAGTACTTCTACAAGATCACGCTGCCCTGGACCGACGAGGGATACCGCCTGTTGCCGGCTAATCTCTACTTCGATCTGACCGCGCGGATGCGGGAGTTCGAGGCCCAGTTCGAGCAGGGCGTCGAGGCGTTTCTTACCGTCTATCCGCAGTACATCGAGCAGGTGCGGCCCGAACTGAATGGGCTCTTCCGCGAGGAGGACTACCCGAAGGCCGAGAAGCTGCGCCGCAAGTTCGGCGTCAAGCTCGAAGTCCTACCCATTCCCACCGGCAACGACTTTCGCGTGCAGATGTCGGCCGAGGAGCAGGCGCGCGTCGCCCGCGAGATCGACTCGAATGTCCGCCAGTCGCTCGTTCGCGGAACCGAGGATCTGTGGAGCCGGCTGCGCGATGTGGTCTCGCACATGGTGGACCGGCTGAACGAGCCGGAATCGCGCTTTCACGCGACGCTAGTGACAAACATCTTCGATCTGGTGGAACTGCTGCCCAAGCTAAATGTCGCGGGCGATCCAGAGTTGAACCGCTTTGCTGAGGAGGCCCGCCAGAAGCTCTGCACTTACACGGCGCACGATCTCAAGAAGCACGAGCTGCTGCGCGTGGCGACAGCGGCCGATGCCGCAGGAATCGTCTCCCGCATGGACGAGGCGATCCGCAATCGTGAGGCCGAGCAGGCCGAGCAAAGCCTGGCTTCGGTACAGGGCATCTTCGACCACATGTCGGCGTACATGGAGGCGCCTGCGGCGGCTTGAGATACGATGTCACTGTTACCATAAACTGGCCGGGATGGCCAGTTTATGGTTGTAATTTCGGCTGCCTTTGAATTCCGATTAAGCGATCAACTGGTCAGGAAGAATATTGCATGCGAACAAGAGAACCGAAACTTCGCGGAACCAGCATGTTCTTCGCGACCGCGATAGTGCTGGCCATCATCGCTGGGTCGGTGATCTGGTTGAATTGGAATCAAGTGTCAATCCGGAAATACGAAATGAGCGTCGCCTTCGACGGAAAGGCACCTTGGGGTGACGTTGGCCCTGAGTCCGGAGCCGAAAAAGCTCCAACCGTGCTCTACAGGAAGGTCGGACGGAGCTATTGCTACACCGCTTTCCAGGTACCAAGCCTGCGTGATCGACTTGCGAGCGAAAACAAGTCGCAGGTCAGTGTAGAGTACAACGTGTTCAAGACCTTCGGTCATGAAGGCAGGTATACCTTACGCTCTGTGGATGGCGTTCCATTGGCAGTCGGTAATCGGATAGTCCAGAGGACTCGTGAGTTCGGAGGGCAATTTCTCTTGACCAGTGATGAGACCTTGGCTTGTCCCTGACTTCCTCTACGGGAGGACGACCAGCTTGGAGGATATTGATCCAGCACGGTCCAATTTCGAACAATTTGGACCGTCGCCGACAACACGCCCATGATTCCAGCGTGAGCTGCTTTGCTTATGTTTTGTGAACGATAATGGGGCTCAACAGTTCTGGAAGGAACCTAATGAAGAATAATTCGTTTCTGGTTTTTACAATGCTTCTGTTGGCTATGCGGCTCGGATGGGCAGATGTCCCAACTGGATTTTCCTGGGTGAACATCGAATCCGACAAAACGACGATGACTGCAGTTCGCCATGCGCTGCACGACCCATCAATCACAGCCATTCGCGAAGTTGGTTTGGACCGGAAAGACTAGTTGACGCCGGACAGAAAGCTATCCGAGTGGCTCCCCGTTACCTGCATCCGCCCACTGTGCGCCACATGCCTCGCAATGCCAGGCCGCCTCTCGTGGCGGCACTGGAATCGACAGGACGTAGAGCGCCAAAAGTGACCGTCCGCGCTCTGTCCCGCTGCCCAGAGTAATCTCATCCGATCCGCACTTTGGGCAGGTTGGCTGTACGTAGACCTCCTCCTCGCCATACGTGATTGTCTCTGGAGCCCTTTCTTCCAGAATTTCCCGTGCAGCCACTTCGTCGCGCTCGTCGACCTGCAATCGCATACCGCCCACCAGATTGGAGTAGAACCAATCCATCCGCACGAGATTCTCATCTGCAATCCAGGCGGGAATACCCGCAGATTCCAGCAGCGAACGTCCCACGTATGCCTCCGCCAGATCCCGATAACGCCGCACCGTCACCAGGCGACGGAACTCCCATTCCTCCGGCTCTTCCACCAGCGGCGGCTCAAGCCCGCGCCGCGCAAATTCCGCACGCAACGCCACCTGTGCAACTTCAAGCAGACCATCGTACGAGCGAGCCAGTTCCATCAGTTCCGTCTCACTCATTTGCGCGTACTGCGCAGCCAGATTTTCGGGACTGGTTGTCATGCACTGAAATCCTAACAAGAATCGGGAGTGCGGTAGGTCCGAGTAGCTGACGACACGCCCAGCATCGGTTGACAGAAATGGCTAACGTGCAGACCGGCCCTGCTCATCATTTGCACCATTCTTCATCGTTCCGCACAAAGAGATCATGACATCCCTGTGGCAAGTGGGCCGGAACAGGCAATGGATCGCCGGGTTTCCACAATCCTAAGCGACGAAGTATTTCAGGCATTTCGGAATCAGCTACGGCTAGCGGATTACCATCCGAGTAGCCGGTGTGACCGCGATAGCGAAGGATTTGGCCATACTGCCCTGAATCCCCGGCTTGGTAGACCTCAATCCAGTAGGTGTAGGGCGAGTTCTCGGTAGGATTGTTGACGATCACGTCTCCTTGCAGCGGTCCGCTTTCGACAAAACGTGTGTCCTGATTGTTATTTCTTCCTGTTCGATTCAGGAACACCCGAATGAAGCGATCAGTCCCCTTGTCATATCGATACAATGCAGTAGCGATTCCGCAGTTGCCGTTGGGGCCTTGCGCCCCGCACACCTTTACGAACAGCAGGGGATTGGACGTGTTCTGATTCGCGTAAACAACGTTGCCGGCGAAAAGATGATAGGGCGTGTCGATCTCCGGCATATCACTACTGACCTGTTGATAAAAACGCAGAGCGCAGTCCGGGCTGGCAGCTTTCACAAGGCAAAGGAATATCGGTCCGTGGTCCTCCAACTCTGTAGGGGGCTGACCGCCGTCCTGGATGACTACGAACGTCCATTGAGTTACGGTTCCAAAGGGTTCCGTCAGGTCGATATGAGAGACGACTTTTGATTTCGTGACGCCCTGATGCGACAACGCCGCAATGACCGACCGATCAACTTCCTCTCCTGGAATCGCCTTAGGTTTCTCCGCACCCAAGAAGTGCGGCGCAACAACGGCGGTCAAGAATGCGCAGCAAAGCGACAGTGCATTGAATCGGCAAGCCAACTGGTTCATATTGAGCGATTTTAGACCATGACGCTGTAGGCTGCCGATGCCCCTTTACGTTTTCAGGAGTGCCAACTTATGCTTCAAATCACACACGAAACTCCAGCGGCCGAGCGCATCCGGAAGGCGCGCACGGCTCTTCTGCTCGATCATCCATTTTTCGGGTCGCTTCTGTTCCGGCTGAAGAGCGAAGAAGATCGCGTGATTCCGACCATGGCGACCAACGGCGTGGTGCTCCGCTACAACCCGGCCTTCGTCGATACGCTGAACGCGGCCACGCTGGCCGGTGTTTTGGCTCACGAGGTCATGCACCCCGCGCTCAAGCATCACACCCGGCGGGCCAAGCGCGACCCCAGGCGCTGGAACGAGGCCTGCGACTATGCGATCAACCCATTGCTGCTCGACGCCGGTCTGAGCCTGCCGGGCGATGTGCTCGTCGATCCACGCTTTCGCGGCATGAGCGCCGAGCAAATATACAACCTGCGCGAGGCCGAAACGCAACCACAGTCCGATGACCAAAGTGAATCGGAGCAGAATACGGGCTCTGAATCGAACGATTCGGCAGGTGGCGAGAGTGATAGCGGTACACCCTCCGTTCCGGAGAGCCAAGGCGGCATCGGCCAGGTGATCGACGCACCGGAAACCGACGACGATATGGCAAGCATCGAGGAACAGGAGCGCGATTGGGAGATCGCCGTCAACCAGGCGGCGACCGTCGCCCAGCAGGCTGGCAAAGTTCCCGCCGGCCTCAAGCGGACTCTTGAAGGCGCGGCGGAAGCCCGGGTCGATTGGCGGGAACTGTTGCGCCGTCTTTGGTCCGACACTATCCCGGCCGATTCGAGTTGGCTGCGGCCCAACCGCCGCCACATCTGGTCCGGTCTCTATCTGCCCGGCGTTGTGCGCGAGGGCACGGGCGAAATCGCGATTGCCGTCGATTGCTCGGGATCAGTCAATGCGCGGCAGCTGCGGCTGTTCGAGGCGGAGATCCGTTCAATCCTCGAAGGCCAGCGGCCCGAGCGGGTGCACGTTCTCTACTTCGACGCCGAGGTTCAGAAGGTTGATACCTACACGGCCGGCGAGATGCTTCACCTCGATCCAGTCGGCGGAGGAGGCACTGAATTTGGTCCCTGCTTCGACTGGCTCAATGAGCACGGAATCCACCCACAAGCAATGGTCTTTCTGACCGATCTATATGGGAGTTTCCCTGAGTCCGCCCCAGATTACCCCGTGATCTGGGCGTCGACCGGCAGTCGCCAGGCGCCCTTTGGCAGCGTCATTCCCATGCACGGGGCGTAGCCAATGCTCGGCTCATTGGTAGTAACGCGCTACGGAGCATCCCATGAGCAAGCAATTCTTCATCTTTACCGATGGTTCGGCCATCGGCAACCCAGGTCCTGCTGGTTGGGCAGCTATCGTGATCCACGGGACAAGGCGGCAGGAGATCGCTGGATCGGTTCCGTGGTCAACCGTCTCTGAAATGGAGCTTCGCGCCGCGGTCGAAGCGCTACGCCTGACGCCACCCGGCGCCCGAATCGAGTTGCGCTCGGACTCGGAACTGTTGATCCACGGAATGCGCTTCCGCGTCTTCCGCTGGAGACGTTACGGATGGCGCAACAGCCGTGGCTTTGACCTGCAACACCAGGAACTGTGGCGCGAGTTGATCCTGCTGAATGCGGATCGAACGATTCGTTGGCTATGGGTCAAAGGGCACAGCGGCCATCCAATCCAATCCCGTGCCGATGCGATTGCCTACGAGGCCGCCAGAGCAGTTGCCGCTCAGGAACGAATTGCCGCCTGATGCTTCTGGCAGACCACAACTCCAATGAGGAAAAGAACCATGTCAACGATTGCAGCAACAAATTCGCTTTTTGAGATCGACGTGGAATTGGATAGCCTTCTTGATGAGATCGAGGAGCAGGCCGCACAGGGCGGCGAACCATCCGGGGAACTCGTCGTCCGCTTCCAACAATTCTGCTCGGCCCACGGCGAGAAGGTGGACCGGATCGGGCGTTTCCTGCGCCGGATGGAGGCGCGTGAGCAGTTCTGCCGCAGCGAAGCTGCCCGGCTTAGCGACAGGGCCCGCGCCACGGCCGGCAAGGTCGAGCGAACGAAGAACATGGTTCTCTACTATCTGATGAGCCGCAATCTTAAAACCATCGAGGGACGCGAGTTCACTTTGCGTGTACAGAAGAATAGCCAGGACTCGGTGCGAATCACGGATGAAGCCGTACTGCCGAAGTGCTTTTGCAGGATTGAGGCGAGAATTCCGGGAATTATTTGGGAGACGGCGCTTTCACTGTTGCCTGATGAGCTTGCCAAGACACTGGAATCCACTATACAGGAGGCCCGACCGGACACTGACGCCATCAAGGCAGCTGAAATGCGTAACGAACAAGTGCCTGGAGCGGAAGTACGGCGAGGATCACATCTGAGGATGGCCTGAGGAAGCCTGAGTAGTGGCGTTGTTTACCTCCTTTTGTACCCGCTGATTTGAATCATCTATGTTCGGCACGCTTATGCCCTTGTTTGGGTGCGGGCTGAAACGAGTCCATCGAGAATTTGTGTGCGCCGGCGGTGATTGAGCGGGCGGGTCCCTTTGCCCCAAACGGGAGAATGTTCTTAGGGCGGAAAAATGTCAAGGGGGGAGTAGTGCCTGATCATGTCTTGAACGCTGGACTCCTCCCATGCCTAGTAGGATAATCAGGAGCGTAGTGAGGACACCAAGATATGCCCGAACAAGAGGTGTTTTTCGAGCAACAGGCCGGTGAACGGCGCATCAAGGTTCTAAAAACCTACGACCGGTCGTATGCCCGTGAAGTCTTCAGAGGAATTGGTGACGACGCCAGAGGCGCTCTTGCAGCGGCGCTGGAGCTGGAAAAGAACTATGAGCTAGCGGACATTCCCGACCCTAACGGAAGCGATTACGACGATTTTTTGTGGGATGAGCTGCTCGAAACCGCACGCGAAGATGTACGCACCGACCCAAATTTGTATTCCTTCTTCGTCGTCTCTGAAGCCACGTCAGCTCAGCCTCAAGATGTGTATATCTCGCCGGATTGGCCGAGCGCCGAAGCCTATGCAAAGAAGCTCATCGTTGCCATCCACTAGGGACCGCGCCAATGTATGCGTTAGCAAAGGCAAACCAGCTTGAACAAGAAGCCACCATTGAACGCGAAGTGATCAGGGCGCAGTATTTCGAGTGCCCGGACATTGAGTGCGGCGCGGTGTTTTCGTACTGCCGCGTATCGTGTGGCCGATTTGTTCAACCGGAATTCTGTCCTATATGTGGCGGACCGATGAAGGCTGCCGAAGAATTCTTGCGCACTATCTGTCAGACAGGTAGTGCGCCGGAAGAATTTTCAAAGCGCCGTATGCTCACGGCCAAGAGACGTTACAGCGCTTTATTGGAGGGGGAGAGTGAAGATAAGCGCAAGAGTTTCAGAGCCTCAAGTTGAATTCCACCATGTCTATCTCGCGGCGGACGGCGCGCCTTCACTGAGCATCGGTGTTCAGTTTGCAGATCAGGCTTCGAAAGTATTTTGCGCCTATAGGGAGAGGTATCAATTCGGGGCGTCGGAAATGGAAGCGGGTTGCGGCAATATCTACAATTCCCTCGGTGTGCTTGTCGGGCACGTTTCCTACAACGGGCGAATCTGGGACGCAAGTAACAATCCTGTGGAGTGATGCCGCAGTGATCCTGCCTTCACCGGACTTTCTCTCCTTTTATTCATCCTGCGAAGTGCGAATAGCGATAGAGTTCGCAAATGCTGTCAAACAACCGGATACCCCTCCTGCTCGACTCTAACCTTAATGTCCATCAGCCTCTTGCATTGCTTCTCTGTCGGAATCTTGCGAGGAATACTGCTTGCAATCGTTGCAATTGAATAGTCATCAGGACTGAGCAGTGATCTTTGTTGTGCCCATGCTTGCAGTTTCTTCCAGTAATCGCCCCCGAGATTAAGCACGGCAGTCTGAAGTTCAATACCGCTCATGAGAGCTTGATCCGTCTCTGCCGCAGCCTTTATGATCTTGTCCTCGTCACGGCCCACCAACTGTTTCGCCAACTCTGGCAATAACGGGATTCGGAGATTCTGAACACGGGTCCAGCAGAGTTCCTTCTTTGCCCATTCAGTGACGTTCTGAAATCCCGCTTCAGGTGAAACAATTACTTTGAATACTTCTCCCGCAACGAGCGTCAATTGATTCTCAATCGCAGGAGAGAGCGTTTGGCGACCCCAACAAGCCTTGAAATCAAACAGCTCGCCCGTTCCCTCAAATTGAATAATGTGCGCGAACTTGGCGATCGTATATGCGACGACGTTTGCACGATAGCCATTCTGATACCAAGGCTGTGCAGTAACGAGGTCTTCAGTTCGCCGAAACAGCATCGCCTTTACAACGACGCGCTTGTAGAACTCTTCATTGAACTGCGTCTGATTCTTTTCCCACTCTCCCTGAATATAGTTGCTGAATGCCATGAAGTTCTTCTGAGCGCCTTGACTGACAACGTTCGGCAGAAAGCGCCAAGCATTTTCATACTTGGCCAGGTCCACCTTCGTAATCAGCTGCTTCGGTGGGTTCTGAAGTTTGAAGAGATTGCGTTGAGCCTTGGTGAGTTTGGCTTGTTCATTCAGGTAGGTTCCGCGCGCTCTTTCATAGCGCCAATGGGTTCCGTACTGTGCTCCGCCCAATGCAGGAGCACGAAGCAATTGTGAAATCTTCTCCATTTGCTGATGAAACTCATGATTGGAGAAGAAGTCAGCATCGCTTACCTTGTTCTGGCTGTTGGCATAGCGGGCAATCAGAGGAATGTATTGGCCGCTGGTCTCGGCGGGAATTACAGAGAGCTTCATCTGCACGAAGGTCTGGCCAAGGCCCTGTTCCTTTTCTGCCAAGGCACTTGCCAGCGTCGCGGTTGTCTGCCCGCCGTTGACAATTTGAAGATCAGTGACCTTCGTGAGACGAAGTCCGCTATGTGTTTCAATCACGGCGTCTGTGGCAGTAGCTGCAATGCCATTGTTGTATGCGAAAAACATCGCGGGCTCTGCGGTGACTGTCTTCCGTATCATTTTGTTGATCCGGCCTCGTGTACCAAGAAAGGATCGAACGTTTCCTTCAAGCAGCCTGCTGCCGTACTGCTGATAGATGTCAGCAAGAACTGTGCCCGGAATCACGCAGAGATATGCTCGATAGTTGTCTGCTTCAACGCTGGCAGCAAGACAGGGCAAGCCTCCTGGGACTATCTCGGTGAAATCGACGGTGAGTTCATCGCGCCCTGTCTTTGATTCGTATACCTGGTGAAAGCGATTGATGTCCCATATGTGAAACTCAGTGGGAATTCCGCCTGCCTCTCCTTCGGGCCAGTCGCGTACACGCGCACTGAGCGCAGCATCCGTAATCAAATACAGTCGAAGCCGTGCGATCTGCTTTCGCTGTTGCTGAAGCAGCAATGCAAGGGAGTGTGCAGGCGTTGATTCGTCGATACTATCCTGTAGGCGCCCAGAGAAGGCGTCTTCGCAGAATGCAACGAGCTTTGCGAAACTAGCCCTTGCTTGGGTCTGGTTCAAAGTCTGTATTTCATCGTTTCCGCTGAAATCTGCGATAACGAGACGCAACGAACCGTCCACACTGTCTTGAGCGAACCCGTCTACAGCAAGAGAGCGATTGCGAGAACCGCTCCCGCGGTAATAGCAAGCTTCAAAATCTGAGAGTTCTTCGGCGTCACCCAGCAACTCGGCACATACTTCAACGAACATGGAATGCGTGAAGTCAGATGCCGCACTGGCTCGTGCGTTGAGATCTTCGATAAATTCGGTCCTGTACTCAGAGATGTTCATGAATGTATTCGCTCCGATACTCACCACATTGGTGGAGGTCAAGATCGTAGGTGAGCCGTGAAATGCCAGATGGGATCTGACTGGACGCAATTCGTGGAAATGTTTCCCCTACGGGATAGAATCGAATCTGATCGACAGAAAACTTAACCCGTTCATACTCGAGACGATCGGAGTATCCAGCTTCAGCTAGTCGCAACTCGAATTCCGATATGCCTCCGAGGCTGGCTTCAAGTTCCTGTCGAATGTTTGCAATCAGGCTGGGCAGGGAAAGTTCCTCGGAAGGGTGCAAGGAAACGACCACAAGTTGCAGCGAAGAAGACCCATGCTCCAACTGCTCTGCGGAAGAGATTGAGACACTGTGAATGCCGGGAAGAATTGCCTTCACTTCAACGAGACCCGGCCCGAGCTGAAAATCCTGCGGCGCTCCCAATGGCCCATTCCACCCATTGATGGCGTTGACAGCGCCATGGACAGGAATCGCGATGGTCCAGAGAAACCAGAGTTCACCGTAGAGCCCGCGCAGTTGACTTTCGCTCAGTCCACCCCGGCCAGACTCAAGGAGCCTTCGCCAGCGATTCAATCGCTGGAGCAATGCCGCGGCTCCGTGTTCTTTCTTGCTGGCCCGAGTGGAATCGATCAAATCCTGGCACAAACGCCCGAATAGTTCATTCAACTCGGTCCGTGCAAGACGGAATAGAACAGCATAATCGCCGTCACTTCGCAAGTTCACGGTGACTTCCACGGCTCCCGTGGCGGGAAGCTCCTCGGGCGGAAATTGCGTTACGAGCATCAATACACGTCGATTATCCTGGTCGAAACCGGCGTACAAATCCAGCGGGTGTGACTCGTCAAGAAGACGGAATACGCCCTTTGAAGCGGTGCTGTTCGCGATTGTCAGCCAAAGCGTTTCAATCAAGGTCATCGTCGTCGTCCTTTTCGAGTTCCTCTTCGTCGTCAATTTCCTCGCTTGCTCGCAACTCCACCAGATTGATTCTGTAGGTGACGCGCTTTGCAACGGCAGAGTCGTCAAATGTCATGAAGCTCAAACCCAGTGCTATTAACTCGTTTGGCAAAGCCACTGATTCTGCCCGATTGCTTTCGGGCTCAATGAAGTGGATAAGCAAAAGAGGCCGAGGTCTTACTACACGAAATATCCTGTCTGGGATGCTCTTGCCCGGATTCTTTTGCCTGAATTCAGCAGTGAGATTGCTAATCAAGGACTCGGGCAAGCCTTCACGTTCGATTCCGCGTGATGCAACACGGGCACTCTTGCCGGAAACAAGAACACTGCCCACATCCACTTGAACTCTTCGTTGATTGCGTCGAACGCTGAGGCTCCCAATCGAAGAATCACCGCCTTTCCCCTGCGGTAAAACCAAATCCCACTGTTGCAAGAAGTCGTCAGTGGCCCCTTCGACAAAGTTGGCAAGGTCCTTCGCTTGGAAGGAAATGTTTGCTGGGTCCACAGAGAAACTTCGAAGCAGGTCTGCGACTAGCTGCTTTGGGACTCCAGTCCACAGAGGGTTGCCCAAGCCAGAGGTGCCAGGGGAAATTCCAGTAATCCCGATCTGGCGGATGAATTCTTCGACTACAATTCGGTTGGCGCGGACGATGTTGTCATTGGTTTTCAGATGCGTCGTTTCGAGACTTTCTCCGCTGACGCTTACTACCCTTTCGATCAGAGTTGAACGGCGCATTTTGTTTTGAGCTGTCACAATCAGTGAGCCAGGATGTGCACGTACCTTGAGCCCAAAGTCAATCGGCTGGCGTCGTTCTTCTCGCATTCTTCTGAGTTCCTGGCGCAGTTCATCTGTCGCTGACGTGATATGCGCATACCAATGCGCTGCCTCGTCTGTCAGCCAGATACGGCATAGATCCTCATAACCATCCCTGTATCCAAACCATCTTCCCATCTGAAGGAGGGTGTCGTACATCTTCGTGCTTCTGAAAAAATAGCTCGTGCTGAGCCCTTCAAGGGTCAATCCACGCGACAGACTATTTCCCCCTACAACGATTACGCGAAGGCCAGTCTCCTTGTGCTGACTGAAATCAAGGCTGGCGGCCCCGGTCCGTTGATTTACAGCTTTCAGGCTGACAGGGAGAATACCCTCGATAAGTGCGATCTGAACCTGCTCCCAAGTGAATTCCGAACCACTGAACTCAAGTTCCCATGCATTTTTGAGGTCAGATAAACTGCCGTTGCGAAGAGCTTCACTGCTGTCAAGCTGGCTGTAGTTGCGTACATCCTGCTGCACTTGTGATAGCCACGTATGCAGGAGACCCACGACCTGTTCCTGGACATTGGTGTAGTGGCTGACGTTGACCAGCATCGACCTGTGTGTAGGACCTTCTCCCCGCAGGTCACGAAGCGTTGTGGAAAGCAGGAAGACTCTTGCGGCGTGGAAAAGGCTTTCTGGAAGCGCATTTACCTGCAAGATTGATTTATGGCGCGGTGGAAAGAGGGCGTCTGCATCTTCAATCGGTCGGATTACGTCTCGGCGCGGCTCGTCTCCGAAGATAGCCTGCGGTCCAAAGTAGTTGGTCGGCGGCTCCAGAGCATAAATGAAGTCCCGAGGAAAGAGATCGTTTTTCAGCATCTCGTCGTTGGTGTCCGGGTCAATGAAGACGTTTGCGAATGGTGTAGCAGTGAATCCGACGTAACTTGAGTGCGTAAACCGAACAAGGAGAGATCGGATGCGCCGGTTGATCTCAGCGGGGTCTTCGTCGTCCTTCCGCGTGTTTACAGATGCATTGTCCGCTTCATCGTCGATCACAAGCACTGGCGCGGCGATCTTTCCGTCCGGACCAGCATTGAACTCTGCAAGCCATTTTTCGAGATTCTGAAGAATGCTCTTGTTCTTCTTCATCACAACGAGGACAGGAATCTGGAATGCATCCAAGCGGAACCCGAGGGCGTTCACCAGTTCCTTGTTGAAGTCCCTCAGCCGTGAGGTAAACACTCCTGCCGCCTTGGTCCCGTCAATGAGACCAACCCCTACCGCACGGTTCGTGCGAATTGTGCGAACTGTAGTAAGTTCGTAGCTGTCCAACCCAACGAAGCCTTCGTCCATTCGTTCTTGGGTCTGACGTCGAAGATTCTCCAGCGTTCCAGTAAGAAGGATGATGAGGCGGTATCCGGCATCACCAGCTTTACAGGTCAAGGCGGTGTAGGTTGCAGTCTTGCCAGATTGAACATCTCCGACAACCAAGCCGCGGCGTTCCCAGTGATCCGTTTGCGCCGGGTTCCCCAGCAAATCGAGAATCTCGTCTGATACCCATCACTTGAGGGGGCCAATCTTTCTTGGAAAGGAGCTTTTGAAATCGTTGCCAGTAGAACGGGTCAATTGATGGTTTTCTGGCGTTGAGCCATGGCCGATGCTCCGATACCAGCGCAACCCCCATATCCATTGAAATGGAAACCTTCGTATAAACCTGGCGTAGGAGGCCCTCAAAGTCCTCGTCATCCATTGCGAACGATGCGCGGAGTTGAGTCGCGAGTGCTTTTACCTCTGATTCGGTCGGTGGGCGATCGCTAGGAAGGAGCACCAGCAGCGCACGCTCCATGAGACTTACATTGGTGTTCTGCATTTGAGCCTCGCTGCAATCTCTTTGGCTATTTCTGGATGAAAACTGAAGGGTTCGATTGCCGTGAGCATATCGAGAAAGCGTTGGCCTGCATCGGTATCCCTGCCAATGGAAGCTAGTATCTGGGTAGCAAGAACTTCGAGGGTCGAGATTCTGACATCGCCTTCCTCAATTGTTACGGCCGGTCGAATGTGCGAAGCCAGATCAAGATAAATCGCATCCAGAGGGATCATCTGCTCAAGCAGGTCAAACGTATCATGCAACAGATTTCGTGTTTGCAAAGGCACTTCTTCACTGAGGGCTGACAACAATGGATGTTCCCGATTGATCCTGTAGCAGACTCCATCACGCACTATTGAGCGATCCCATGCGTGAATTATCTTGTCACTCGAAGCCTTCTTTCCCTTGAATACGAAGACATTCCTGCTTCCGTCGGTGATCCGTCCAATGATTTGCTTCAACCCTTCACGCAGTGCCTCTGGGGGATAGGTCGTCGATTTGGTGATGTCCAGCTTCCATAAGTGGTCGAGCTGGTTTGAAAGGTCCACTTGGACTCTGGCGAGTTTTGTCAATTCCTCTTGTCGCACAAGTCGGAACCATGATCCCCAACTGATGAGTCTGCGATTCCTATAAACATAAAAGCCCTGGTTGCGACGCAGACCATCTTCGCCGCCGGCGAGTCGCAGGTCCTCGTTGGAAAGTCTTGATATATGAGGCAGGATATAGGGCTGAACATGAACCCGTTCGCCGGCCAAGGAAAACTCTTGTGGTGGGAGTGCCTGAGTCGCCTTGTTGCGGGTAAGAAATGGATCAAACGGTCGCACCGGATTGTTGTTGATTGTGATAGTGACTGCCGAGTTGCTTGCGGTAGGCGTCAGTACGCGATGAAAGACCAGAGAAAGGTGCTCGCGCAAAAGGTCCATCCGATTGCCGAATGCCCGTTCTATTGAATGTTCTCCCGCTCCTAGTCGATCAAAATTCTGC
>Ga0316217_10005109_pt1 | contig 13785 bp, 12 predicted proteins | sample 1anoAmetaG_FD_203633 | JGI IMG/M metagenome (GOLD analysis project Ga0316217, IMG submission 203633) | Freshwater microbial communities from Trout Bog Lake, Wisconsin, USA - 1anoA | ecosystem: Environmental > Aquatic > Freshwater > Lake > Hypolimnion/Profundal zone | place: USA: Wisconsin...
GAGGTCGTGGTCGTGGTCGGGGTCGAGGTCGGGGTCGAGGTCGGGGTCGGGGTCGGGGTCGAGGTCGAGGTCGAGGTCGGGGTCGGGGTCGGGGTCGGGGTCGGGGTCGGGGTCGGGGTCGGCGCGGCGGCTGCCGCAGGCAACGGGGTGACCGGAGCCTCGCTCGCCGCGAACCCGCCTGCCGTCGCGGCGGAAGGCTCACTCTGCGTCGACGTCCTGCCGCTCGCCCATACCGCCACCGCCACCCCGACGATGAGCAGCCCTGCGGCAGCGCCGAGCGTCCCCGCCAGCAGCGTGCCCCGCGACGGGCCGCTGGACGCCTGCGGGGCGAGGCTCGCCCTCGGCGTCTCGAGCGAGAGGCTCGAAGGCTGTGTCGCCACGATGGGCTCCTCGGGCGTCGGTCCAGGGGGTTGTAGCCCCCCCGCGCTCGCGGCCCCGCTCGGCCAGGCCCCACCGACGTCCAGAGAGCTCGCGCCCGCCGCGACGGGCGACATCCCCGAGCTGCTCTCGATGTCCGCGAGGAGCGTCCCGCGCTTCGCCAGCGACTCGCGCGCTGTCCGCTCGCACCACTCGCCGACACGGGTCGTGAACGCCGGTGGCGCGACGACCATGAGCCGCTCGGCCAGGTCGAGGGTCGTGGCGAAGCGGTCCGCGGGGTGGAGCGCGAGCGCCCTCATGACGAGCGCGTCGAGGCCGGCGGGGAGGTCGGGCGCGTGGAGGCTCGGGGGGGAGCGTGCGCCGGCGAGGACCTGCGCCACGACGGCTGCGTCGCCGTCGCCCATGAAGAGGCGCCTCCCGGCGAGCGTCTCCCACAGCACGACGCCCATCGCGTACACGTCCGCCGCCCGCGTCACGTCCCGCCCCGCGAGCTGCTCGGGCGCCATGTAGGCGATCTTCCCCTTGATGGTGCCCTGCGCCGTGATCTGGAGGCGCCCTGCGGCCTTGGCCACGCCGAAGTCGATGACGCGCGCCACGCCGTCGATCCCCACGAGGATGTTCTGCGGCGACACGTCCCGGTGGACGATGCCGAGCGGCGCCCCGCGGTCGCTGGTCGCCTCGTGCGCCGCGTGGAGCCCCTGCAGCGCGCCGATGACGACGGCGCTGGCGATGGGGAGCGGCACGCGCCGGCCGTGGGCGATCTCGGTCCGGAGCAGGTACGAGAGCGACTCGCCGCGCACGTACTCCAGCACGAGGAGGAGCTCCCCGTCGGTGGAGACGACGTCCAGCGTCGGTACGACGTTCGGGTGGTGGATGCGCGCAGCGAGGCGCGCCTCGTCGATCATCGTCGAGAGGAACTCAGGGTCCTCGGCGAGGTGCGGGTGCAGCCGCTTGATGGCGACGGTGCGCGAGAACCCTGCACCGCCGAGCAGCCGGCCGAAGTGCACGCTCGCCATGCCGCCCGAGGCGATCTTGCCGTAGATGGTGTAGCGGCCGATGACCTCCGGTGACGCACCCCTGCCCATTCTCATCGATGCTACACGAGCCACCGCCGCCACGCTCGGAAAGGCGGAGCACGTGGCCGCCAGCTTCGTGGACTCGACAGGGGTGGCCAGGGCCGGAATCGCTCCCGTCCCTGTACGGAGGCTTCGCGGAGTACAGGGCGGACAGATGACGGCCCTCCTGCTTGGAGCGTCCGCGACGACAGGGGTGGCCAGGGCCGGAATCGCTCCCGTCCCTGTACGGAGGCTTCGCGGAGTACAGGGCGGACAGATGACGGCCCGGTTGCTTCAGCCGTCAGGATGAACAGGGGTGGCCAGGGCCGGAATCGAACCGGCGACACGCGGATTTTCAATCCGCTGCTCTACCAACTGAGCTACCTGGCCGCTCTCGGTCCCGGCACGTGCGGTGCGGGAGGACCTCGATACGGGGTGGGCACAATCGCGCCCCGCGCCGCACCTTGTCAAGGCCCGATCGCCCCACCTTGCGACTCGGCGCCCGGCGTCCTAGACACCCAGGACCATGCGAACCGAGTGGACCCGCTCCCGTAGAGGCCAGCCGAACGTCACCCAGATGCACTACGCGCGGAAGGGCGTCGTGACGGAGGAGATGCGGTACGTCGCCGAGCGCGAGCACGTCGACGCCGAGCTGGTCCGGAGCGAGGTCGGGCGCGGGCGCCTGATCATCCCGGCGAACATCAACCACACGTGCCTCCAGCCCATGGGCATCGGCATCGCGCTCACCTGCAAGGTCAACGCGAACATCGGCAACAGCGCCGTCTCGAGCGACGTGAAGGCCGAGCTCCGCAAGCTCGAGATCAGCCTCAAGTACGGCGCCGACACAGTCATGGACCTCTCGACCGGCGGCGACATCGACGGCATCCGCGCCGCCATCATCGCCGAGTCGCGCGTCCCCATCGGCACCGTCCCGATCTACCAGGCGCTCCAGGGGGCGAAGGACCTCAAGGCGATGACGGCCGATGACCTCATCGGCATGCTCGAGCACCAGGCCCAGCAGGGGGTCGACTACTTCACGATCCACGCGGGCCTCCTCGTCGAGTACATCCCGCTCGTCAAGGACCGCATCACCGGCATCGTCTCGCGCGGCGGGTCGCTGATGGCCCAGTGGATGCTCGAGCACCACAAGCAGAACCCCTTCTATACGCACTGGGACAAGGTCCTCGAGATCTGCGCGAAGTACGACGTGGCCATCAGCGCAGGCGACGGCCTCCGCCCGGGCTGCCTCGCCGACGCGAGCGACGCCGCCCAGTTCGCCGAGCTGAAGACGCTCGGCGAGCTGACCCTCCGCGCCTGGGAGAAGGACGTGCAGGTGATGATCGAGGGGCCGGGGCACGTGCCGTTCGACCAGATCGAGATGAACGTGAAGAAGGAGATGGAGCTCTGTCACGAGGCGCCGTTCTACGTCCTCGGGCCGCTCGTCACCGACATCGCCCCCGGCTACGATCACATCACGAGCTGCATCGGCGCGACCATGGCCGGCGCGGCCGGCGCGGCGATGCTCTGCTACGTGACGCCGAAGGAGCACCTCGGCCTCCCTGGCGAGGACGACGTGAAGCAGGGGCTCATCGCCTATCGCATCGCCGCCCACGCCGCAGACATCGCGCGGCACCGCCCCGGCGCGCGTGACCGCGACGACGCGCTCAGCCGCGCCCGCTACGCCTTCGACTGGAAGGAGCAGTTCCGCCTCTCCATCGACCCGGAGACGGCGCAGGCGATGCACGACGAGACGCTCTCCGAGGAGTACTTCAAGACGGCCGAGTTCTGCTCGATGTGCGGTCCGAAGTTCTGCTCGATGCACATCAACCGCGCGGTCGAGGAGTACAACACCAAGCTCGCCGAGGACCGGAAGCAGGGGCGCAGGTCGCTCGAGCTCTTCGGGGCGTGACCGCGACGCGCGCGACCGTGCTGGCGTGGGCCGTCTGGCTCTCGCTCGTGGCCGCGTGCGGGAAGGGGGCGACGTCGTCGACCGGGACGCTCAGCCGGTCGACACCCGCGGCGTCCGACGGAGGGCGCCCCGTCGTCGACGGAGCAGGCGCGCCTGAGGAGCCGCGAGCGGCGGCCCTGTGGAAGCAAGCGACGGAGGGGGATGACGACGACCTGGCGCGCCTCTGCGGATACCTGGGGGCCGACTCGCTGGTCGATGCCACCCGGGTGCCGGCGCGTCGCCTGCTTGCGTTGCGGGCGCTCGCCTACGCCGATGACTTCACGCCGCTGCCGCTCCTCGCGACCGTGGCGGCCTCGGGGACCGACGTCGAGGCGGCGGCCGCTCTCGATAGCGTCGCGACGCTCGCCGCGCAGCCCCGCCGCGCCACGGACCCGGAGGACGCCCTCGAGATCCGCGAGGGGGCCTCGCGCCTGCTCGTCCTCGCCCGCGACGCCACGCGACCGGCGCAGCGGCGGGTGCTCGCCGTGCGGGCGCTCCGCCTGCTGGCCGACCGGGGCTGGGTGAGCGCGGCGGACGTGCCGACCGATCTCGACGCTCGCTGACGCCCGGGCGGATGATCGGGTAGACTGCCGACGTGAGCGTCTCGATGAGTCTGCCGGCGGTCAGCGCGTACGCCAACGAAACCTACCTGCAACAGCTCCTCGGCAAGGCCGTCGCGGCGAAGGCGAGCGATGTCCACCTGAAGGTCGGTCAGCCTCCGGGGGCGCGTATCCGCGGCGACATCGTCTACTTCCGGGCCGAGCCGCTGAAGCCGTCCGACACCGAGCACCTCGCCCGGCACCTCATCCGCGATCGCGCCGTCCTCGACGGCCTCGCGTCGATCCGCGAGCACGACTGCGCCTACGAGGCGCCCGGCGTCGGGCGCTTCCGCGTCAACATCTACCGCCAGAAGGGGACGCTCGCGATCGTCATGCGCGCCATCCCCCTCAAGATCCCGACCTTCGAGCAGCTCGGCGCGCCGATGGCGTGCGAGGCCTTGGCCGAGAAGGACCGCGGCCTCGTCCTCGTGGTGGGCGCGGCGGGCAACGGCAAGAGCTCGACGCTCGCCGCGATGATCGGCCACCTGAACCAGACGCAGGCGCTGCACATCGTCACCATCGAGGACCCGATCGAGTTCCTCCACACGGACGTGAAGTCGAGCGTCAGTCAGCGCGAGATCGGCATCGACACCGGCTCGTTCGCCGACGCCCTCCGCGCGGCCCTCCGGCAGGACCCGGACGTCATCCTCGTCGGCGAGATCCGCGACGAGACGACGCTCGACATCGCGCTGAAGGCCTCCGAGACGGGGCACCTCGTCCTCTCGACGCTCCACACCCCCGACGTCGCGCGGACGGTCGGCCGGATGCTCGCGCTGGCGCCGAAGGGGCAGCCGGGCTCCGCGGACGAGCTCCGCGAGCGCATCGGCGACTCGCTGCAGGGGATCATCGCGCAGCGCCTCGTCCCGCGGGCGGACGGCGACGGGCAGGCGCTCGCCGCGGAGGTGCTGGTCGCCACGGGGACGGTCCGCGAGGCCATCAAGCGGCCAGAGAACAACCCGCCCATGAAGGAGCTCATGGAGAAGGGGGTCCACCCGTACGGCATGCAGACCTTCGAGATGCACCTGAAGCAGCTCGTCGCCGCCGGGATCGTCGACAAAGAGCTGGCCCGCGCGGCCTCCTCGTTCTGAAGGACGGAGGTCGCCCTGCAACCGCTCCCGCCGCACGGCCTGCCTGACCCGCCGACCGTCACCTTCCGCAACCGCGCCGCGACGAGGCTGGTCCTCGGGCTCTTCCTCGCTCTCGCCGTGCTCGGCGGGGCAGGGGGGCTCATCCACGTCGCCCTCGGCGGGGGGCAGGAGGACACGCTCGACCTCCTCCCGGGTAGCTCGAAGCTCCCGCAGCGGATGCTCATCCTCGCCGCCTGCGGGCTGCTGAACGCGGGGTGCGCGGTCGGCATGTGGAGCTTCCGTCGCTGGGGCGTCTATGGAGTGGTCTGCGCCTCGCTGGTGGCCGCGATGGTCAACTGGAAGCTGGGCGGCATTCCCGTCGCGCTCCCCGGGGTGATCGGCGTATCGGCCGTGGCCGTCTTCGCCGCGTCGGTCTGGCTCGAGTTCGACTGAGCGGGCGAAGGCTCGCGGCGACGCTCAGTCCCCCGCGCGCGCGAGCACCCAGGCGAGCGCCTCCTCGAACTCGTCCGGCTTGCGAAAGACGGGGCCCATGGCGCGCGCCCGGCTCATCACGGTCGCCGCCGCGCCGCCGCTGAAGAACGCGACCGGGAGGTCGGGCTGGTGGACGCGGAGGAGCTCGGCGACGTCGACGCCGTCCCCGTCGCCGAGGTCGAGATCGAGCAGCGCACAGGCAAAGCCGCGCACCGTGACGCTCCGCGAGTCGGCCGCCGACCCCCCCGCGTGGACGCGCAGCCCGGCGGCGGTGAGGCGATGGGCGAGGGCCGCCCGGACGACGTGGGAGTCGTCGGCGATGTAGACGATGGGCGGCGTCGGCGACACTGGGGCGATCCTCGAGAGTGCCCCCCCGGGAGGCTCCATCCTACGGGAAGTTGTCGACGGCGTCGCCGCGTGATCCCGCCCGGTTGGTTCGCGGGCGCGCGGCCGTTCCACTCCAGGGGGGGTTGCTCTAGTCTCTCCCGCTCCCCATGCCGACCCCCCCCACCACTCCGAACCACCCCTCCGTCGCTCGCTACACCGCCGCCGACGTGCGCGCCCTCTACGACCGCCCGCTCCTGCCGCTCATCGACGAGGCCCGGGCCGTCCACCGCGCACACCACCCCGACAACCAGATCCAGCTCTGCGCGCTGCTGAGCGTGAAGACGGGCGGGTGCTCGGAGGACTGCGGCTACTGCCCGCAGTCGTCCCACCACGACACGGGCCTCGCCGCCGAGCGCATGCTCGAGCTCGAGGAGGTCCTGTCGAACGCGCGCAAGGCGAAGGAGCTCGGCTCGACCCGCTTCTGCATGGGGGCCGCCTGGCGCGAGGTGAAGGACGGGCCGGCGTTCGAGCGCGTCATCGAGATGGTGCGGGGCGTGAAGGAGCTCGGGCTCGAGGCGTGCGCGACGCTCGGCATGCTCAGCGCCGACCAGGCCTCGAAGCTCGCCGACGCGGGGTTGACGGCCTACAACCACAACATCGACACGAGCCGGGAGAACTACCGGTCGATCATCTCCACCCGGACCATCGACGACCGCCTCGCGACGCTGCAGCACGTCCGCGCCGCGGGCATCACCGTCTGCTCGGGCGGGATCATCGGGATGGGCGAGAGCGCCGGCGACCGCTGCGAGATGCTCCGCACGCTGGCCAACCTCGACCCGCAGCCCGAGAGCGTCCCCATCAACGCCCTCGTCGCCATCCCCGGCACCCCCCTCGCCGATCGCCCCCCGGTCGACCCGTTCGATCTCGTCCGGATGATCGCCATCGCCCGCATCCTTATCCCGAAGGCGAAGGTGCGGCTCTCGGCGGGTCGCTCTGCCCTCACGCGCGAGGCGCAGATCCTCTGCATGATGGCGGGCGCCAACTCGATCTTCTACGGCGACAAGCTCCTCACGACGCCGAACGCCGACGAGTCGGACGACATGGCGCTCCTCCGCGACGCCGGCCTCGTCCCGATGCCCCCCGCCGCGACGAGCCCCCGCCCCGACTGACCCGGTCTAGAGAGGGCGCTGCTCTTCGCCCAGCGCCCGCGCCATGACGTCGTGCACCAGGGCGGCGTGGTCGCGGGCGGTCTCCTCGCGCCACCCCTCGGTCGAGATCGGCTCGAGGACATCGACCCGCATGTCGCCCGGCGTGTACCGGAGCGTCCCCCACGGCCAGATGCGGTGGGCGTTGTGATACACGAGCGGGACGACGGGGAGGCCGGTGGCGATCGCCAGGTGGACGAACCCGAGCTTGAACGGGATGAGCCGCCCGTCCTTGCTGCGCGTCCCTTCGGGCATGATCCAGATGCCGAGCCGGTGCTTCTTCACGAGCGCCGCCACCTTGGCGAGCGCGGCGATGGCCTTGCCGCGGTCGCCTCGATCGATGCGCAGGTGTCCGGAGAGGACGAACAGCTGTCCGAAGAACGGGACGTAGACGATCTGCTTCTTCATGACGCCGCAGCCGCCGACCGGGCAGAGCCAGATCGACAGGAACGCGTCGAGCAGCGACGTGTGGTTCGCGACGTAGATGGCCGGGAACGAGGCGTCGAGCCGCTCGCGGTTCTGGATGATCGGCCTCGCCCCGACCATCCGCGTGATCGCGTACCCCACGGTCTTGCCGTAGTAGTTCGAGATCTTGATCCGCGTGACCCGGGACGGGAGGCAGAGGATCGACAGCACCATGCAGACGACCGCGCCGACCGCGATGATCGAGAAGCCGACCGTCGTGCGCAGCATCGAGCTCCAGAGGGGACCGAGCCTCGTCTCCTCCGCCGTCACGCGCTGACCTCCGCCGCCGGCGCTGCGTCCTCGCGCCGCGACGGCATCCGCGCCATCGACGTCTTGCCGACGAAGATGTTCACCAGGCGCGCCACCCGCCGGAAGATCCCCTCCTGCACGTAGGGGATGCCGTGCTCCTCGCAGAGCGCCTTCACGCGCGGCTGCAGCTCGCGATAGCGGAGCGGCGGCAGGTCGGGCCAGAGGTGGTGCTCGATCTGGTAGTTGAGGTACCCCTGCAGGAAGTCGCCGACGTCGTCGCCCGTCCCGAAATTGGCCGAGCCCACGACCTGCCGGAAGTAGTGCTCGGCCTTGTCGCCGGAGCGCCCCTCGAACCGGAACAGGTCATCGCCCGCGTGGTTGGGGGCGATGACGAGGAACGAGTGGATGTTGGTGAGCACCTCGGCGGCGGCCGAGTTGATGAGGACGCTCGTGGCCGCGAGCGGACCGAGCGGCAGGAAGAGCGCCGGGATCGCGACGAAGCGGTAGAGGGCGTACGGGGCCACGCAGCGGGCCCAGAACTCGCGCCCCTCGGGCCGGAGCGGGTTGAAGGCGGACGCGTAGGTCTCGGTGCGGACGTACGCCGGCGGCTCGTGGCCAGCCCGGCGCTCGCGAACTCGCACGTACGCGAGGAAGGTGCTGGGCGCGTAGTACGTCAGCTTCCAGGTGCACGCGTAGAACGCGACCGCCGCGTACTTCAGCGGGAGCGGCAGCTTCGCGTTGCGGATGTCGGTCGCGTTGACCTCGACCAGGTCCGGGTCTTCGGCCTCGCCCGTGTGGTAGTGGTGGAGGACGTTGTGCTCGTGGCGCCACGCCTCGGGGAGGATCCAGTCGGGCCAGTCGATGAGCCTGCGCGCCCCCTCGGCGAAGCGCTTGCTCGAGTAGCGCTCGGGCGCCTCCGCGACGTTGTCGAAGGCGCGGTGCGCCACGTGGTGCATCATGATCGTCCAGCGAGCGGTGCTCCCCTGGCTGATCAGGTAGGCCGAGACCGGGTTGGGCCCCATCCACGCCGTGGCGTAGCCGACGGCGGTGCAGGCCCGCCCCCAGCGTTCGAGCTTCCGCATGTGGGCGACGTCTTCCGCCCCGACCTTGCTCGCGACCTCGGCGCGCAGGGCCGCCACCGCTCGCGCGAAGGCCTCGAGGTTGGCACGGGTCCACCGCGCGCTGTCGGCGCCCTTGGGCGCCCCGTTCGTTCGTTCGTTCGCTCGTTCGCTGCCGGGTCGACCGGCGGGCGACGGCGGTTGTTCCACCGGCTCCACGCGTGCCAACCTACGCGATGTCAGCCGCCGAACGTGCGGATATTTGCCACCGTTCGCCCCTTCGCGGCGACCGGCGCTAGCCGGCGGCTCGACGGGAGAGCACCTCGACGGTGAAGACCCTCGCCACCTTGCCCCCGCGCGTGACGGTCCGGGTGTGCTGCTCCACGCGCCTGCGGTCCGGGAAGAGCCGCGCGCTGTCGACCGGCGCGCGGTTGTCGTGGACCAGGACGAGCAGCTCGGCGCGAGACCAGACACGTGGCGGAAGCCAGTCGTCGAAGTCGGCGGAGCTCGTCCCCGCGCAGCCGACGGGGATGTCGCGCGGCAACGCGGCGCGGAGCTGCGCGGCGACCATCCAGACCGGGCCGACGACCACCACGTCCCCGGGCTCGGACAGGGGGGGGCGCGCGTCGAGCACTGTGCGCGCGACGTCCTCCGCCACGTCCGGCCAGCCGTAGAGCTCGTTGGCGATGTCGAGGCGCGGGTCGTAGAGCGCGGGCGGGACCCGGGCGACGAGCTCCGGGCAGAGCACCCACGCGTAGACGCCGGCCGACGCAGCGAGGCCGACGACGACCCCGGCGACCCGGGTCCGGCGGGAGAGCGGGCCCGTCTCTCGGGGCGGCTCCGGCCGGGACGGCGGGGCGACGCGTCCCGGCCTCAGCGCGTAGTAGAGCGGCAGGGGCAGCCAGACCGGGGCGAGCCAGTGGGGCTCGGCGACGCGGCTCCAGAGGCAGAGGACCCCGAGGACGAAGAGAGGGACCACGGTCGCCGCCGCGAGCAGGGCGTGCACGACGTCCGTCCGTCGCGCGCGGACGAGGTCGCGGCCGAGCCAGAGTCCGGTCACGAACAGCGCTGGCGAGATGTACGCCGCCTGTCCCAGCACGACCGCCGCCGCGTTGCGGAGCGAGAGCCCGGCGTCCTGCTGCGTGTCGATCAGCCGGTGGCGAAGCATCGGCCAGCCCGTGCGGCTCTCGAACGCGAGCACGGGCGAGAAGATCACCGCGGCGAGCGCGAGCGCGACCCAGGGCCACGGCGTCCGGGCGTGCTTCCGGCCTTCCGGGGAGCCGAGGGCGACGAGGAGCGCGACGGCGAGCGTCAGGCCGCTGACCTTCGCGACGCACGCCACGCCGAGCGACAGGCCCGCCGAGACGAAGAGCGCCGCCGCGGCCGCGCCGCCGGGGCGGGCGAGGAGGGCGCGGCCGAGGAGCGCGAGCACCGCGAGCCAGGCAAAGAAGAGCGGCAGGTCGGGTGTCATGCCGAAGAGGCCGACCGCCACTTCGGGGGCTGCTGCCACGGCAAACGCGGCTCCGACGGAGGCTCTCGGGTTGCCGCCGAGAGCTCGTGCGGCCAGGAGCGCGGCCCAGGGGGCGAGGGTCGCGGCGATGGCCGACAGGGTGTGGGCGGCGAGCGGGGATGGGGCGCCGCCGCCTCCGATGAAGCCTGCCACGAGGCCGATGAGCCCCGGGTGGTCGACGTAGGCAGGCCGGGGATAGAACGCGTAGCTCGCGTAGAGCGCCTCGCTGTCGCCGAAGCCGACGCGCTCCGCGGCGTACAGGCGCACGGCCAGGGCGACGGCCGAGAGCGCCAGGAGCGCGGCGAGCATGGCGCCGTGGCCCGCCTCGCGCCGGGAGACGCTCATGGAGTCGAGGGCGGCCGGGACGCCGGGCTCATGGCCCGTGCGTCGTGAGCGTCGCGGGCGTGCCGAGCCAGGGGAGCAGCATGGCCGCGACCTCGCGCGACGGCGTCCGCCGTTCGCCCAGCGCCGCGTCGACCTCCTGGCACGCCGCCACAAGCGTCCCTCGCGTGTCGAGCGCCCTCGCCAGGGCCGCCGCCATCGTGTCCGGCGTCACGTCCCGCTGCAGCAGCTCGGGGAACGCGCGCCGCCCGAGCAGGATGTTCGGGAGTGAATAGTGTCTGGTCCCGACGAGCGCGCGCGCGACGAGCTCGGTCACCAGGCCGACCTGGTAGGCGACCACCGGGACCGCGCGCGCCAGCGCGGCCTCGAGCGCGGCGGTCCCCGAGGCCGTCAGCGCCACGTCGAACGCCGGGAGCACGACGCCTGCTCCCTGGCTGGCGTTCACGTCGAACGTCTGAAACCCGTACCGCGCGGCGAGGGCCCTGGCGTGCTCGGTGGTCGCCCGGTCGAGGCTGGGAGCCAGCAGGATGCGCGTGTCGATGCTCGCGCGGTCGCGCCGGACACGCTCGACCGCGTCGAGCATCGGCGGGAGGAGCGCGTGGACCTCGTGCGGCCGGCTCCCCGGGAGGATCGCGATCGTCTTGGCCAGGTCGGTGAGCCCGAGGGCGCGCCTCGCCTCGGCTCGAAGGAGCGGCGTGGTCTCGCTCGCCGGGTGACCGACGTACCTCGCGTCGACGCCGTGCTCGCGCCAGAGCGCCTCCTCGAAGGGGAGCATCACGGCCATCCGGTCGACGTGGCTCCGCAGCGCGTCCGCGCGACCGCGTCGCCAGGCCCAGATCTGCGGGGCGCCGTACCACACGACATGCACGCCGCGGCTGTGGAGGGCGGGGGCGAGCCGGGAGTTGAACTCCGTGTAGTTTACGAGGAGCGCGGCGTGGACGTCCTCACGCCGCGCCGCGCGGAGGATGCAGCGCGCAGAGAGCAGGATGTTCCGGGCGCGGGCGGCGACGGCGCCGAGCCCCATCGCGGTCGTGTCGCGCAGGTCCGCGAGGAGCGAGACCCCGGCCGACTCCATGGCCGGGCCGCCCATGCCGATCACCCGCAGCGGCCCGCTCTTGCGGAGCGCGCTCACCACCGCGGCGCCGGCGCGATCGCCGGAGGCCTCGCCCGCCACGACGAGGAGCGGGCGGGTCATGCCGGACTCGGCTCCGCGAGCGCCGCGAGGATGGCCGCGCCGTAGCGCTCGAGACGGAACGCGCCGAGTCCGGCGACGGCGCCGAGCGTCGCGAGGTCACCGGGGCGCGTCGCCACGATCTCCGAGGCGCAGTGGCCCGGCAACACGACCTGATCAATCACCCCGCGCGCCTTGGCCTCGGCCCGGCGCCAGCCCGACAGCCTGCCCTCGCGCTCGCGCCGCGCCTTCACCTCGCTCGGCGGGAGCTTCTGGGGCTCGAGCCACGCCTGGTCTTCCGGCGAGAGACCGCCGTCGGCCTCCCCCGCGGCGACCGCGGCGAGGAGCGCCTCTGCCACGCGATCGCTATCGAGCCGCGCGACCGGTCGTCGGATCTTCGCCAGGTCGGCGGCCGTGCGGGGGCGCGACCGGGCGATGGTCAGGAGCACGGCTGTCGGGATCAGCTCTCCGGCGGGGGTGTCGAGGCGCTCCGCCGCGGCCTCACGCGCCATCGCGACGCGTCGGAGCACCGGGAGGTCGCTCCTCGGGAGATCCGTTGCCCCCTTCAGCCGGACGAACGGGGGCCGAGGGTCGGGCTCGCGCACCGACCGCTCCGCGCTCGCGAGCCGGTAGGCGGTCTCCTCGAGGATCTCGGCGGTGATGTCGGCCTGCACGGCTTCGCCCCAGAGCAGATCGTCGAGGGCGAAGAGGTGGTGGACGTCGTCGGCCAGATAGCGGACGGAGCGCTCGGAGAGCGGCCGCGCCCCCCAGTCCTGCGCCTGTAACGACTTGTCGAGCGTCACCCCGAGCTCGCTCGACGCGAGGCTCGCCAGCCCGGTCGCCGGCCGCCCGAGCCACTGCGCGAGGAGGGCCGTGTCGTGGACGTTGCCGAGCGTGAGGCCAGCCTCGGCGAGCAGGCGGGCGTCGAAGCCGACGTCGTGGATGACCTTGACGGGACCCGCGCTCGACAGGAGGTGGGCCAGCGCATCGAGGCGCCCGTCGATGCCTGGCGCCAGCGGGTCGATGATCGCGACCTCGCCGTCGAAGCCGAGCTGGATCGTCGACACGCGCGCGCGGTACGCGAACCGGCCGTTCGCTTCGAGGTCGAACGCCACGCGCGAGGCTCGACCGGCGCGCCCCGCGAGGGAGGCGAGCTCGTCACGGGTCGCGGCGATGGCGGGGGGCAGCGTCACGCGACGCTCGGGCCTACTTGCGCGCCGCGTTCGGCGTGCAGGCCGTGGTGAAGCCGTCCGGCTGCTTGCCGTTGATCTCCTCGACGTCGAACTCGGTCCGGCGGTTCTTCGCCCGGTGCTCCGCGGTGTCGTTGGGGACGAGCGGGTCACGCGCGGCGCAGCCCGCCATCGTCAGGCGGCCGTTCGCGACCCCCTTGTCGGCGAGCCACTTCACGACCGCGGCGGCGCGCGCGTCGCTGAGCTTCTGGTTGTCCGCGGCGTTGCCGGTGTTGTCGGTGTGCCCCTCGACGCGGAGCTTGGTGAGGGTCGGCGTGTCCTGCAGGATCTTGAGGACCTGGTTCAGCACCCCCTGCGACGCCGGCGTGTCCTGGATCGTCGCCTTGCCAAGGTCGAACTCGATCTCGCCCGTGATGTCGAGCTGAGCGCCGACCATCTTCGGCGCCGGGGGCGGCGGCGGCGGCGGCGGGGGAGCGACGGGCGGCGGCGGCGGGGGGGGCGGCGGCGGCGGAGCGCTCGCGCAGGCGGCGGACGCGAGCACCGCTCCCAGGGTGACTGCGGTGAGACAGCGGCGGGTACCGTTCGTCATGGGGTTCTCCTGCAGGGGGGGCGTTCTATCGCGCGACAGCGGGGGACCCTAGAGAATGGCGGCGCCTTTGGGAAGAGGAGTTCGCGGCGCCGTCCGCCTCCTGCGCGCGGCGGCTCCCCCGAGGACGCCCACCACGACCA
>Ga0316217_10005110_pt1 | contig 13785 bp, 15 predicted proteins | sample 1anoAmetaG_FD_203633 | JGI IMG/M metagenome (GOLD analysis project Ga0316217, IMG submission 203633) | Freshwater microbial communities from Trout Bog Lake, Wisconsin, USA - 1anoA | ecosystem: Environmental > Aquatic > Freshwater > Lake > Hypolimnion/Profundal zone | place: USA: Wisconsin...
ACTCTTCCTGATTCGTGCGTACCATCTCCATGACATTCTTGTACTGGACATCGGTTCCCACCCAGCGGCACCGGAAACAACGGCGGGGCATGTCGCACCAGCACGTCGGCATCGGTTACCACGAGTACCCGAACCCTACAACCATGCACTGTTGCCGCACTCGGGACCAGTCTGCCTCGCTATCCACATCTCATGCGTGTCGCGCCGAGATTCGATTCTGACGGGGTCGCCAGTGCTTGGTCACTCTCCCATGGTCAACGTTAACCACATCCCCAGATCGACGACAGGACGCGACCAACGGTTCTTCGTCGTCGGCCATGGTATTTGAGGGACGGTGGGATTGCTGGAGGTCGCCAGCAGGGAACGTGGTAGAGTTCGGCGCTAAAAGGCTTCAGATCGACTCGTAGAGCCACTGCACGAGCCGAGGTCGGTCATACTGCAAAGGACATTTCGGACGTGACTGGAGGAAACTACGGCGCATCTAGTGGGGTTGGCGCAATGGCAAGTCGTACCTGTGTCGACGGCCAAGGATGTCGGGAATCATTCCGGTGATCTCGTTGTGCCGGTTGGCGTCGACGCCGCTATTGTCGATCTTGAGACGAGTCCCGACTAGCGATAGGATGGGAACTCCGACTCCTCGACCACGCCGAGCACCCATGTGAATGCTTCCGTGTTCAGGGAGAGCTGGTAGCCGTTCCCACCGGCAGTGATCGCGAAGTTGATGATCTTGGCCGAACCTTGGTGGTGGGACCATGTGGAGCAGATCTCCTTGATGAAGATCCGGTCAGAGGAACGTTTGTCGGTCTGCTCGAACCAGACTGGCTTGAGTTTGCCGGACTCGATGACCAGTGCTACTCGGATGGATGCGGAGGAAGGTATTGCTTGGGATATGGTTGCCATGATGGCGACGTTACCAGATGGTAACCATGGGGAGTCAAGAGATATCGGAGGTCGTGAAGCTTGGATTCCAGCTTGCATTCCAATCCGCTCAAGTGTATGTTGACTGTCGTTTAATTAAAGGTCTGAAGTGAGGTTGTTGCAGTCAGATGTACTTCTTATCGGGGATTCACTATCTATTTGGATACTTATCGGAGGGGAATCAATGACGGAACATTCGGATTTTGCAACAATGGCTAAAAAGGCTATGGAGGACGCTATCGACAAACGAGGACAAATCAACGTACTCATCGCCGGACGCTCCGGTGTAGGGAAGAGCACGCTAATAAATGCCATTTTTCAGGGAAATCTGGCGGAAACCGGCCAAGGACGCCCAGTTACCAAAACAACACGCGAAATCACGAAAGAAGGCATTCCTCTTGCGGTATGGGATACTCGCGGTTTGGAAATGGCTGCCTATAAAGAAACAATCGCCGATCTCGAACGATTGATTTCAGATCGTGCAAAAGAACGTGATCCCAGTCGGCACATCCACGTTGCATATTTATGTATCCATGAAGACGGTCGGCGAGTTGAAGAAGCAGAGATTGAATTACACTATGCGCTTTCTAAACACATGCCGGTTATTGGTGTAATCACGAAGTCACGCTCCGACCAAGGATTCCGTGCCGAAGTTCAGGAACTTCTGCCGGAAACAAGAAATGTCATTCGTGTCCGTGCGCTGGCGGAACAATTCGATGAAGGGCATTCTCTTCCTCCCATGGGACTGGCCGAACTTGCAGAGATGACCGCAGAGGTCATACCAGAAGGATTACGTTGCGCGTTTGCCGCTGCCCAGAAGGCATCAATCCAAGCCAAGAAAAATGTTTCCCACGGTGTGGTAGCTACAGCAGCAGCACTAGCGGCATCTGCTGGAGCCGTTCCTATACCTCTGTCTGATTCTTTTTTATTAATCCCAATACAGGTTGGAATGCTTGCAGGAATTTCCGTTGCTTTTGGTCTTGAACTCTCGAATGCTTTCCTGAGCACACTTGTGGTAGGTTTAGCTGGTTCGACTGGTGCTACGGTTGCCGGAAGGATGATTGTTGCGAATCTTTTTAAATGCATTCCTTCGGTCGGTTCGGTAGTTGGAGGTGCAATCTCGGCATCAACAGCAACTGCTTTAACTGTTGCACTCGGCGAACTCTACATAACGACACTTGATGCTCTGTTTACTCAGTCAGGTGGTGACATGCCTGACTCAGATACGATATTGACCGAATTTAGGCGTCGGCTAGAGCTGAATCACGCCTAATGTAAACACAACTGACAACTGATATGGAACGATATCGAGGCGGCATTCAATTGAGATGTCGCCTCGTTGTCGTTTGAGGTGCGAAATCTCGGAACAGAATCACCCGATGACGGCTTGTCACCAAAGCAATAGGAGTCAGGCAGTTGAAACAGTATATGTTGTTGTCAGGAAGTCTCACGTCAATTTTCCATCTGTCCTCGATGCCACTGCCCCCAATCTCGATGCGAGTCCCGACTAACGATAGTGTGGGAATGGCGGTTCCTCGACCACGCCGAGTGATCAACTCGAAACATCGCCAGTCCGGTCCCAACCGGAAACACGCGACGTTCCCGAGCACAGCCATGCCCAGTCTCGATCCATTACCATGGCAATCACGTGTGGATGGTGGGCTGGCACCAGAAGGCGCATACGGAAAGTACCGTGTCGCCGACAGGTCTGTCTCCCATGTGGCACCGACCCCCTGTAGGTGCAGTGCCAGCACCTCCACCCCGACGAACGACAACCACGGCATCCTTGAGCGTTCTGTAAGGATGCTGATCCGTTTCTGAGCCGGTTGGCGAATTGTCGGCGTCTCAGTTCTACACATACAGCTATATCCTTCCCCTCAAATCCCGTACATATCTTCGATGTGGTTCTTCGTTTACGAACCTGCCTGTCCCTTCCTTCTTTCCGGCAACAGCAACCACCACATGGCGTGCGGCAGCTCAAATCACTACCACTCTTCGAACCCAGTTCGTCGCCACCGGCCAATCCCACCATCGAACCTCACGAGATATAGATGTCCTCCAGCACCACCTCAGTGTACTGGGATCACCAGTGTATCCTCTGGCTGCACCGGCAGCACCCACTACTTCAGCGAGCCGTATGAGCGATCACCAGTCGCCATCGGCAATAGGTCTGGAGTGTCCTGATCCGGTGTCTGGACGACCGGACGATGATAGACCAACTACCGCAATATCATCTGGTTAGATGCTGAATAAAAAATTCTATAAATAGGTATAGGCAACTACAAACCGCTACACAAAAGGAGAACAGATGATAACAATATTCGACCAGAAATTCCTCACAATCGGGGATGTCGCCAAGGAATTCAATCGTTCTGTCCCAACCATCTACAAGTGGTTGAAGTCGGGCAAGCTTAACGGTGTCAGATGCGGTAACCGGTATCTATTCACCACAGACGACATCAACAAGTACATTGACGAATGTCGGGAGGGCTAGCCTATGTTGCATTACGCCGGACTATTCGTCCAAAATAAAGATATCGAGATATCAGACTTTGAAGATCTTGAAGAAATCTTCGCAGGTCCGTTCCTGTCTGGACTGTGTGCTAAATACAGATCAACTGGCAAGAAAACAGACAAAGAAGCCATTCCTGTGATACTTGCGTCTGGTCGTTTCATGTTTATCGACATCGACGGCAGCAATCACCTTGACGGGAATCTATGCGACATTCTCTTTGATGAAATAGCCAATCTGGTCCCACATGCAGCATGGTTCATCAGTCCGTCCGGTAAAGGTATGAAACTGCTGATAGAACTCAGCAGGGACTACACACCGGAAGAAAGAGATGGCATTCGGATGTATCTCTTCGAAACCATATCGAAAATGACTGGGCTGAAGGTCGATCCATGCCGAACGGATCTGGCGTTCGTGACTGACTTCCCACTCCACATATCCGACGGCATCTTCCCAATACCGGATGTGCTGGAGAAGAGTGCGATCAAGCATACCCGTGATCACATGTTCAGTGACGTACCACTCACTGGTGACTTGGCTCGTCTCGAAGAGATACTGGACCTGTGCGAAGATACGATGCCGTACAGCAAGTGGTTTGCCATCATCATCTCTGCGCTGAGTCTGTTCGGCGAGGATGCCATACCACTACTCGAATCAAAATGGGAATCGATTGTTCCGTATGCCTACTTGCTCAAGTATGCATCGGAATACAACTTCAACATCCTTGAAGCGATCTGGGCGACTCGTATTCGCAAATGCGGTTACAGCCATTCCGATCAGTACAAGAGGATTGTAGTCGCTGGCGCAACCGGTGCAGGTAAATCAGCCTACGCCATTGAACGGATTAAATCCGGCATCGTCGACCGAGAAGACGTACAGCTCAACTACGTCATCTATGTTGCCTCGTCAGTCGCACAGGCAATCGTATTTGGCAAGAAACTCGAAGAGAACGACATATCATACGAGATGCTGGTTGGCAACGATACATATGATGCGGCTGATGACGATAGGAAGGGACAGATCGCGACGGCGAGCAAAAACAATACCAATGTGAAGATAATACAACTGGCTGCACTGAAGTCCGGTTCGTACTACAAACATGTCACGAGTGAAACCAGAAGGCTTCAGCACATATTCATCGATGAACTGACACTCGTCGACTTCGCCAGACCCTCGATCATGAAGTCGACAACATCTAGAGCAACACTCAGTATCCATACTGACGACGACATCATGGCGAGCTACATCAAGAAGTATTCGCGGATAGATTTCAAGTACGCCAAGCGACTGGCCGAGGCTGGTGATGATAGCCATTTCATTAGTAGCATCCTCTTTCAAGGTGCGGATACGACCATACTGACGACGGAAGAACTCACCATCAACTGCCTTGAACTATTGAAGTTCAGAAAGATAGTCATCAAGCAGGAAGAGACTGACGTATACCGTGACACATGCACGTTGCATGTATCCGAATCGAGAGATTACGTTCTCGGATATGCTCATTCAGAGGAGTTCGGTGCCTTCATCAAGGAGAACGAGTTCGAGAATGTGTTTGCGAACAACAGTTCATTCTCTACTGGCAATCTCATCACGATCAAAGGTCAACATCTAACCGGCAAGAACCTGACCTTGATCAGGAATCTCCCCAAAGATGTGATTGGTCATGTAGGTGACTTGTTCACGAGTTGTTTCAGGAACAGCAAGATCGATCCCGTGGCGTTGTACTACAAGGATTCCCTGATGCAAGCAGTCGGTCGATCCATCGGGTTCAGGGGCGATACTGAAGCATGGGTCATGGTCCATTCGAGAGTGTGGTCGATGATTCAACATCTCGATTTCATATACAAAATTGAGAACTGGGATGTCGAGGTCGGCCAAGAACTAAAGAAGAAGCTGGAAGCCGACCGAGTTACTCGCAAAGAACTCACCAAAGCCCAAGACCTAAAGGATTCAGTCTACTGGATGAAAGAAAAGGAAGCGAAGATCCTTCTACGGTTAACTTTCACTGGTGATCCGAAAGATGTTTTGACTCGTGAAGACATCAATGACATTTTCGGAAAGGGTTACACGCTACCTGATGCCGCTGATGCTTTCAAACTGGAAGTCAAAAGAAATAAACGCCACAACTTCGTTGCTGGACTTAAACGCACTATGTAATCTGGAGGGTGGTGGATTTTTCTATATAGAGGTATAGGAAATTTCACCACCCACTACTTTCAAGTTGGGTCCGGCTTGGCTCAAACTGGGTTCAGATTGGATCGGCAGGGTTCAGATGGGTTCAAGTGAATTCACCAAAAACAAAAACAAAAATTGTCAACTCTGGCGTTCCCCTAGAGCAACACCACATTCGATGTTCCGGTGCCAGCACGCCACTCCTCGATCCACATTCATCCCTGCACCAGCACCCATTCGGTTAACATACCAGAGGCAACCACCGACGGTGAAAACTTCCCAGTCGACGGTGCTGACGACGACTTCCGCAGACCACGGCACAGACCAGTTCTCATTGTACTCTAACCACTCAGTCGCGATTCCGCACTACTCATTCACTCCACAGCAAAGAAGGTACGCCAAGCGCGGGAACAGACTGACTTCGACAGTGACAGCTCCACCGGAGACAGGGTGCGTACCCACAGTACGCACAAGACCTTCCACGAGCACGTCCAATATTACCAACAACCGTCGACGCCAGCAGTGGACCATCCGGCCATTGAAAAAATCTCGAAATATGCATGGCGACGATCAGATTTAAATTGACACGAGGGAGAATGCGAACGTAGGCTGGAACATATCGACGGAAAATGTGCCATTCCCTGTGTCATATTGGCACGGCAAGACTGTCGCATACCCCCAATCCATGCAACACAGGTTGGACGATTGTAATCCTATGTGTCGATATTTAAATTGACATCTCAGCCAATCTGAGTTAAAATTGTCATTGTCCCCCGTGGACATAGACTTTGACTTTGACTTGTTTCTGGGTTTGACTTTGGGGTTGTCTTTGACTTTGTCTGTCGGTTGGTGCATTCAAGGTCATCAGAGTGCATCAGAAAGACAGTGAATGTCAATCCTTTCCACTGGAGATCGACAGGTAGTCGGTAGAAGCTCCAAGGTTGCGCCTAGAGACAACGACATCCAATCACACTACCCTTACCCTCAGATCAAGGGTGTTCATGCTCAGATCCAATCCTAAGCAGTTCTGGGCTGATGGTTGCCAAGATCCCAACCAAACAAGTTATTGCGGCACTCAACATCCAAACATACAGGTATTCGCACGTCTATTCAAGCCGCGATCACACGAGATTAAATTAAACAAACCATTAGAGTGTGATCGAGACAACGGAACCATACTGTCCCGATGTAGACCGGCGACAAAGATCGACATGGTCAGTGCATAGCATCCAGCCACATCAGACCAACAGAGATCCTTCAGGAACTCCGTCAGCACCCCAAGAAAAGCCATCAATCTCTACACCCAACCCATTCCATCACTCAAGACATACAACGCCATAAAATGGCATTCACGCTTGCAGGAGAATCAGTCAGTTGAGTTCGGCGATACAGTGTCAGTAAATTGAATCCAATGTGTCGTCGTATTCAAAATGCCATGGTGATCCGGTATGCAGTGCGAATGAAAAGAACTGGACGAAATGGACTCACAATCCATTCTACCGGTCAGTCCACGACAGTGTTGTCTTCGCGAACAGATTAAACACCATCCTCGGTCGCTCACACTGCCATTCCGGCATCATACACGTCCTCAGTCTCAGGCATAGCCAGTCCGAGTAGTGAAGGGAATGCCAGATCTGTATCCAACGGCGATGGGATTGCGGTAGTACCGTGGAGGAACTGGCGACGAGTGCATGTCGTTCCATGGGAAGTTCTGCACGCAGAACCTGTAATTGGCTGGAGTTACGTGTTCTTCTCGTTCGGCATCGAAATCCTCCCAGCTTTGACTCGGGGCATTCCTCGGTGATCAACCTGTGTCTTCTCTCGGGACTCAAACGGATCAGACCACTATGATCGTCCAGCGTCCTCTTATTGTCGACGAACATGGGAATCAGTTCCTGACACTCTGATCACCATCAGCGCCAACATCAAGATTTCCTCCATCACGACGACCAGACCATCAGTAAACAGCCATATCCCGCCGACATAAATACCTCCAGATCGACACACTACTGGAGGAAACCACAATGACAACGAACTATGCAAACGTAAAATGGTGCAACACTTGCGGCAATATTTTCAAACAAATATGGCAGGACCAAGAGTCATGCACTGCATGCCAACCGCTCGCCGTCAATCCTGTCGTACAGGAACTTATTCGAGGTATGGCAACCAAGGCATGGGGCGACAGCGCGTCGGATCTGGTGACGACCAACACCACAACCGATTACTGCAAAGAAGATCGAGAAGTCATTGTCAGGACCGACGGGCAGAGCCTGTCCATCTTCACGAGATAGAACTGGTTGCGGAAGGAATGCCTGTGATGGAGTACAGGCACTTGTCAGCGGACTGGCAGTCGCGGGACGCACCCCGTGATTGCCGGTACGCCAACCATCTGGATTGTCTGTACATCTTTTAAATCACGTCGGCATCCCGCACTGTCATCTGGATCGGCCACAGACTCACGACACCGGATATGCCCTAGCAACGGCACCGACATGTCGACGCAGTCACTGGTACTCTGGGTCGGCAACTGCCCTTGGAATCGATATTCGGAAGGCATGAGTCGCAAGATTCAATCGGCTTCCCAGTCGACTGTTATCGTGATATAAATTCAGTAGCGATGTGAATAACAAGTAAAATCACCACACGAGGAATCGGCATGGCACCACCCAAGATGGTCTACCAGTTGAAGATCACTCTGTTCGATACCCAACCAAAAATCTGGAGACGAATACTGATCCCGACATCCGCGTCGTTCTGGGATTTGCACTCGGCGATACAGGATGTGTTCGGGTGGAACGACTCGCACCTACACATGTTCCTCTATGATGACAGAGCCTTCAAGAAGTCATTGATATTTGGGGTTCCAACTGATGGCGAGACAACGACACTCCCAAGCTGGAAACACAAGATCTCCAAGTACCTGAACCTCGAAGAGCCGTGCCTGAAATATGTTTACGATCTTGGTGACGACTGGATTCACATGATCGAGGTTGAAAATATCCTTCCAGCCGAGAAGGATGTCGCGTACCCAGTGTGCATCGGTGGAAAGCGGAACTCACCACCGGATGATTGCGGCGGCGTCCGTGGTTACGAGGAAATGATGGAAATTCTTTCAGACCCCGCAGACGAGGAGTATGAGGACACCAAGGAGTGGATCGATTCGGTCACCGGTGGAACCTATGACCCAGAACACTTCGACCCGACAGAAGTGAAGTTTATGAATCCGAAGGTGCGGTACAAAGAGGTTTTCGGGTGATGAGTGTCAGGTATCCTTGTCAGCCACCAGCTATCCGTGTTGCCAACTTGGTCAACCTCTTGCTCGACTTCTTATTCTTCACGGCCATCGCCAATGCCTTGGGCTGACCGATGATGGTGACCAGCTTCTTCCCACGGGTCACGGCGGTGTAGATCAGGTTCCGCTCCAGAAGCGTGTAGTGCTGCATTGCCAGAGGGATCACGACCGCTGGGTACTCCGACCCCTGACTCTTGTGGATACTGGTAGCGTATGCCAGTTGAACCTCGTCCAGTTCCCCAAACTCGTACTCAACCATCCTACCGTCGTAGTCAACCTGTAACAATCCCTCTTCCATATCAATCGAGGCAATGACCCCGATGTCCCCATTGAAGACCTCTTTGTCGTAATTGTTCGTAGTCTGGATAACCTTGTCCCTCGGAGCAAATGTGGTCCCGAACCGGATCACCTTCGGCTCACTCTTCTCGTTGAGAACCTTATGTAGCTCGGCATTCAGTGATCGAGCGCCCAGTCCACCACGATTCATTGGAGTCAGGATCTGGACATCTCTCACCGGATCTAGACCGAACCGTTTGGGAATACGCTGGGTCACCACTTGCACCAACTTCGAGAAGATCTCTTCCGGTGTTTCTGCCGGAATGAAGTAGAAGTCGGACAGCTCTGTCCCTTCAGCTTTGAGCGGCATCTCCCCTTTGTTGATGCGATGCGCGTTGACAATAATGCGAGAACTTGCTGCCTGACGGAATATCTCGGTCAACCTGACTGTCGGCACTACACCGGAGTCGATGATGTCGGCGAGCACGGAACCAGCTCCGACCGAGGGTAACTGATCCACGTCGCCGACGATCATCAACGCCGCTCTGTCAGGGATTGCCGAGAGGAGTCGGTTCGCGAGGATGATGTCAATCATGCTGCTCTCATCTGCGACCAATAGGTCGGTATCCAGCGGATTCTCCTTGTTCCGCTTGAATCCGAACGTCTTCGGATCAAACTCCAACAACCGGTGGATGGTCTTCGCTTCCAGTCCGGTGGATTCTGAAAGACGCTTCGCTGCTCGCCCAGTGGGAGCGCAGAGGGTTACCCGAAGGTGTTTGGCTCCGAGTATACGGAGGATGCTGTTTACCAATGTGGTTTTGCCGACTCCGGGGCCGCCGGTGATCACAATTAGCTTGCATTTCAGTGCCAACCGCACCGCCGCTTCCTGTGACGCTGACAGCGCCAGTCCAGTCTGTTCAGCCACCCAAGGTATCGCTTTGTCAGCATCGATAGCACCCCATGGCACCTGTCCTCCCAGTATGCGATTGATGCCCGACGCAGCGCCAACCTCGGCTCGTTGTAGTGGTGTCAGGAACAGGCACTGACGACCATCGATGTCTTCCTGTACGAGATTCTCCTCTCGGATCTCTTCGTGGATCGCAGCTTCAATGATGGAGCCGGTGATCTCCAGCAGCTTGACCGACTCCTCGACCAAGGTGTCCCATGGAGCTGCACAGTGGCCGTCACCGGAGATTTCTTGTAGCACGTGGCGAACACCAGCCTGTGCTCGAATCATCGAGTCGAGAGCGATCCCAAGCTTCCCTGCGATGAGATCAGCCGTCTTGAAACCGATGCCATGGATGTCCAGTGCAAGTCGATACGGGTTCTCCGAGACTTTGATGATCGCCTCGTCACCATAGGTCTTGTAGATCCGAACAGCCCTACCCGTGCCGACACCGTGAGATTGGAGGAACACCATGATCTCTCTGATCGCCTTCTGCTCGTGCCATGCAGATGTGATTTTCTCCACCCGCTTCTTGCCGATACCAGCCAGCGCCAGCATTGCAGGAGGATCAGTTTCAATGATGGTGAAGACATTCTCCTTGAAGGCTTTGACCAGCATCTTCGCGAAGTGGGGGCCGATCCCCTTAACCATGCCGGAGCCGAGGTACTTCTCGATCCCCTCCAGCGTCGTCGGTTGGACCACTTTCATGCTGTGGGATTTGAACTGCATACCGTGGTTACGGTCGTTGGTCCAGATGCCCAGACATTCTATATATTCACCAGCAGTAATCGAGGCAGCAGAACCGATGACAGTAACGAGTTCCTGCTGCCCTCTGACCTTGGCTCTGAGTACGCAGAAGCCCGACTCCTCGCTATGGAAGGTCACGCGTTCCACGGAACCGGAGAGCCGTTCGACGGGAGTATCGGTGCTGTGTGCTGACTTCTTCATCGGCAGGAACTCCTGTGGTACTGGTTGCGACTAAACCCAGTGATAGCATGTATCGGGTGTACAGGCAAGGATGACTGCCACCCGACTCACCGACCTTGAATAAAAAAGCTTTAACCGATATAAGAAGTATGGTACAAAATCTATGTCAAGTGCCAGTGTATTCAGTGGGTGAGGACGGCTCCAGAGCTACCGACGAAGCTAGTGGCGTCTTTAACTCACTACTTATCAACATCACCTAAGTGAGGAATGATAATGAGACTCGCCAATAAATTACATGTTGGATCACGTATATTCTCCATGAGTTGGGATGAGTATTACAGGTCAATTCAAAAAGACGAGATCCATACATTCAAAGGTCGAATTGAACTGCTGAACACAGCACAATCGTATTTCAAACATAGAAATCACTTTTGCAGCATGGAAGAAATTCAAAGAAGAGAGTTAGCTGGAGTCGCATCCCTAAAGCAAAGCTGCTCGCACATAGATTGGGGTTGGTTTGGTAGCATGAAGGGTTCTGGTAAATTTCAGAACAGAATAAACGAGAATGACACATACATTTCTCAAGCACTTGATGCAATCCCGATGCAAGGACACGTATGTAAGGCCGACTATAAAGGTTATGTGGATCTATTTAAACAAGCATTCCCAGATGGTGGTGCTGGCGTTGCCATTACAAGTAGGCTTCTAGCTATGAAGCGTCCTGATTGTTTTGTATGCTTAGACAAACCTAACTTATCCAAGTTGTGCGATGCCATAGGGGTGTCGAAGTCAGTGTCAGTGGAGACGTATTGGGATAAGATTGTGGAAAGAATCCATGAATCAGTATGGTATTCATCGGAAATGCCGAAGAATGATATCGAATCCAGTGCTTGGCGCGGAAGAGTGGCAATGATAGACGCGATATTCTTAGAGGCTCCCTGATCTTTACCTACTCTCAGATTTTGTATTCAGATTGATGGCGTTCCGTCGGCGATCTTTGGTCGGAACAGATCCGCATACTCGAACCGCCGTGGCACTGGAATCCGCCCAAGAATCTGCTGAAACATCTCCTGCCGCCGATCCGTCCACGGCAGACCGTACTTGTCGATAGCGACCGCCACGGCGTGCAGGGCAACAGGTACGGTATCCTTGGATCGATGGTAGGCATCATCCTTTCCCCGCTCGACCTCGACCATACATGCATCGAGCAACTGATCGACCGCTTCCACTGTGCTGTCAGGTTCATACTGCGCTAAGAACCCGACCAGCTTCACCATCCACGCCAGTCGTCTTAGTTCACTCGTATTCGCCTGTATAACCCTGCTGATGCATTCAAGCTAACCAGAGCGTCGGTCATCGAGTTTGACACAGTGTCTGTGATCCAGTCTGTTGTTTACCATCCACTTCGGCTCAAAGCCACAAGACCAGCGGCATGTCGGTTACGGTTTCATCGCTTGCCGGAAGAAGTCACGGTCGGTGCGGGGATGGATCAAGACTAAACCGACGGTGACAGTGGCATCCGGCACCAGTTCCCTGCGGTCCACCTGATCGCCGACGACCTTCTGAAATCATGTGATTAGTTCGACATAAATACAAGTATGAAACAATCACATCACTTGTATTCGAAGGAGATCATAATTATGGATGAAAGCTTGGCTGAAAGACTGGATGCGGAAGAAATCAATCTAGAAAGAATTCTTGAAATAAAACTCGACATCATTCATGACCTGATGGCAGAAATTGAATTTATGTCATCGCATGAATACTTCGCATCATCGATCAGAGATCGCATGGTTATGTTGTCAGATGTACGGACATCAGTGCGCCACATTGAAAAGACAGAACGAATATTGAATTCAATGATGGTACAATTGTTCGACGTTCGTTATCTCAACGCTGTCGAATCTCTAAATAACATCTGATGTGGCAAGAGAAAATGACCTGAAATCAGAGATCCATTGCCATATAGCATGGTAATGGATCTTGATGTTAACTCGACAGGAGTGCCGGTACGCCGACATTTCTTAACCATATACGCAGTGGAGAATATAAAATGGTCTATCAGTTTGTCGGTCTGTCTACGGATTCAAAAGAAGCAAGCGGACAATTAAACGATGTTATGGGGTTGTCTACTCCGGCAATGGGTAAGGTTGAACTAATCTTTGAAGAGAACGCTCACTTCCCAAAGCTATACAAACTGTTGGAACAAGTCTCGAATGGAGATACGATTTTACTATATTCTATTTCGAAATTCGGAGCGAGTCCAGCAGATGCTCTGAACGTGTTATGCGTACTGATGGAGAAAGGGGTTGGCGTGATTTCTGTTAAAGAGGGTGCAGTTTCTCCTACTTTGGTCGACTTTATGTTAACAGCAGCAGCACGGATGCGAAATCAAAAATCCAAATTCTCACAGCTACTTCGATAGGCTCATCTATATCACGAAGTTTTTGAGTCTGATGATTCACACCAACGACTACAAACACCAGATCTTCCATGTAGCTCATTGCAAGGATATGAGTTAGGATTGTGGCTCACCGTACCGACAATATTAGACGACAGCACTGTGAGCCGCCCCAATGAGAACACCGGCAGTTCTCTAGCTGTTCTCTATCAGCTTGCGAGAAACGATGTAATCATGCAGCGCCGGTCTGCTGATATTCAGTTCTCTAGCAATGGCTGTTTTAGATAACCCTTCCGCGAGCATGCTCTTAATCGATTCGTCCTTGCCCGAGAGCCTAC
>Ga0316217_10005111_pt1 | contig 13785 bp, 11 predicted proteins | sample 1anoAmetaG_FD_203633 | JGI IMG/M metagenome (GOLD analysis project Ga0316217, IMG submission 203633) | Freshwater microbial communities from Trout Bog Lake, Wisconsin, USA - 1anoA | ecosystem: Environmental > Aquatic > Freshwater > Lake > Hypolimnion/Profundal zone | place: USA: Wisconsin...
TTTTAATTGATTTGACTTTAATACGAATTATATAGAATATGCTCTCCTCTAAAGACACTTGCTATAATCTATAAAATATCGCCAATCTCATCTGCAAGGAAGGTTTCTGCAATCGCCCGCAACTCATCCTTGCCATTTGGGACGCAGCCAAAAAAGTTATCGCTAATAACTCGCAACAATCCAAATAAACATTGCTCGCCAACTCCTTCTACAGCAAAGCCAACAAAGAACTAGGCAAGTTTTACTATAGCTTGTAACCTACTGAGTCACTTCTGATCGAATGTGGGCTGAAATATAGAGTAATGGTCTTTTGATATAGTCATAAATTCGTGAGAATGAGACCTCTATAATTCCGATAACCTAAATAAATCTGTACAAAAACATGAGTTCGCCTGAGAAATAGTACTTTAAGAGTGACAAAGAGTTGATTGTGAGATTTTTTTACCTACTCATCAATAAGATAAGGTAGATAATTAAGCAAAACAAAACAGTAGAGATCGGAATAGAACAGTTTGGACTCATAAAGATCACTGAGAAAACATTTTTTTTCGACCCTTTTACCTTTGCAGACAAAGGGTCATACAGTTCGCCAAACCTCTTGAAATTCAAGCGTACCAGCAAAAGCAAGAAAGAAAACTCTTCTTTCGACAAGGCAGATTAGTCAAAGCTCACAAGTAAATTCTATGATTCTATAAATGAAGACGTCACAAGTCCGAGAATCAAAAAAAGGCCCTATTTTCATCAAGCCATTGTATAAAACCAGCCAACCAATACAAGAATTTGCAATGATTTGCTTGGGGCTGGTATCGACCCTCTCACATACGATTATCAGTACTCAAAGCTGATAGATCAAACATCGTAGTTGATTTCTCAAGATTTTACCAAACCTGAGCACTCTTACGGAAGGCTGCCTTGCGTAATTGACAAATTTTCACGGACCAAAGGTACTCAGCTAACAGGAGTGAAAGTAGGCAATTCCATAGTGGTTCGGATTGGAGGAAATTACAGTCCTAATGTGCGTAACTACTACATCGATATCAAATCGAAATAGATTCAGTATGTGGTTCCTGAAACAAAGATAAAGTTGGAAAGCAGCAAGCAATTATCTATTCCTCCCGCTACTTAGGCTGAATAATATGCTTTTTTACTAGGGAAAAGGTCTAAGCATCTGTAAAGTAGAGTAGCTTTGAGGAAGGAAATTTATGAAAGATATTGCTAGTATTACAAAAATAACATACCAAATGACTGTGTTGCCGCATTAGAAAGATCTTGCATATAAAGGATGATAAATCAAGTGAAAAGCTTAGTCAAAAAGATTGGTAAGAAAGATGGTTCGCCTTTAATAAACAGGTTGATTTCTGAAGTGAATGCAGAGTATTATCTAGCCTATAAAAAGTCTGTTCTTGATTATATTCTCAAGGATAAGTCAGAGATGGTCAGGACAGGTATTAATTTGGTTTTTACAACTGTGGGAGAGTGGGGTAAGCCCAATATTCATCGAAATACGATTCCCGCTAACCCCGAAATCAATCTAAAACAGCTTAAAAGAAATTTGGAGCTAAATCACATCCTATACCCTTAGTGCTTGAATAAGATTTACCATTAAAATGAGAAAATAACGCACATTTAGCTATTCAAGAAGAGAAGAGAGGGAGAGTTTCGTCCCTACAATATCCTTTACTACATAAAAAGAAACACAAACCAGCTAAATGAGTCTTACGGAATCCTATGCGACGGATGGGCTAAGAAGATAGCCACTATAATCTAGCAATCAATCAATCTAAAGCAGGAAAGCTACCAGAAGTTGAAGCAATTCTTCAATTCGATCCACATTATCATGTCCAACAAGCTAAAAGAAATCATTTATAACACTATAGAAGATATTATCAACGAGTTCAATATGTTTGAGGGGATTAGAGAGAAGGATTCATCTAAAAACCTGTTGATTATCAATTTGACTGAGGAATCTGAAAAAATTGCCTTCATTGACGATATATAGAAAGTCTTGCAATTTGAGCTCTTGGATATTGTCCATAAGATCATAGAGACAACAAAACAAATACCTAGAGTGGAAAACTATCTCAAGATAAGCAATGATCTCTATATATGGGGAGTTGAAGAAAATGATAGCTATCTAATAAACATTCAAAAGAGACTAAAAGTTATTGTCGATGAAAACTATGAAAAAGTACAGTAAATCAAAGCATAGCTAAGCAAATTTGAAAAGATTTTCGTTTTTAGGGACTAAGTTACTTCTTGGTGTAGATAAAGTTTTAATGTTCAGTTTTTAAGTGACAAGTTCAAAAAAATTTAGGAATTCGAAAGAGAAGTTTATGAGATAGATTTTTACTATAAAGTAAACATGGTTATCGTTGACTGTATTTAGCTAAAGAAAAAGCTTATAATGCAGCTGAGAACGATAAAGAAGATGCTATTTGATACAACTTAGTAGAAAATTAAGGCCAAAAACCAATCTATTTTGAGCAGAATAAACTCAAGCATCCAGCTGGTCTGCAAAAATGTTTCGACAACAGCCCAATTTGTGGAGCTTTCTCATGATATCTAAAAGATAAAGCATGAAGAAATGCATCAGATCAAAGGAGAAATCGACCACAATTTGAGAGATATCATGTACATGTTCAATATAGATGGTTTTTCAGCTAACTTTGAGCTTATTAAATCTTCCTACCTCTGTAAGCATTACTACTAGGATCTCTATTCTCAGGTTAACCGTAATGAGAAAAGATTGTTTGAGGAGAGGATGGAGTTGTAGAAAAAACTGAGGTAAAAAATTAATCTTTTTCAGGCTGAAACCTTCAGTTGCTTGAAGGAAATTAACTCTAAAATTGACACATTCGATATGCGAAAGCTATACTCAGACTACTTAGGTATCTTAGCTGAGTACAAAAACAAAGTGTAGAACAATAAAGAAATCCAAAGGCAACTTAACACCCAATAAGAAGATCTAAAGTGGGCAACGACTTCATTTACTCACGCTAAATAGCTAGAAAATATAGTAGAACCCAATTACTAGCTTTGGCAGCTCGTCTCTTAGTTTGATACCTGCATCAAGGAGTGGAAATACATTGAATTGAGTAGATTCGACATTGAGAATGGGGAAAAGAAAATCAATTTAATAGATAGTAAAATTACAAAGCTTATTGCTAGGCTCAAAAACTTTTCAGGGCTTAAGATAGTTTACGATCTTCAAAATGATGTGAAAGAGTTTTTAGGGCAGCAAGTTTCGATTATAAGAATTTTCAGCAATCCAGGGTTAAAATAACGTCATTGGAACCTATTTAACAAAAGACTGCCTCTTTCAGGATATGATTTAAAATAGTTAACCTATGGAAGAATTAAGCTTTTGTACTAGTACTAAAAAAACTTGAAGGTTTTGATGTCAATCTCTAACCAAGCGGCAAAATAATTCTAAATATAGAACTAAAAGCAAGAAATGTTTGAATATTGGAACAAGCTCAATTTCTATCTGGACCATGCAAGTGATTAAAACATCATTTTCATTAACGAAGACTTTTTAGATGAGCAGATTGAGATTGTGGAGCACCAAATAACAAAAACTGTCATACTCAAGAACTCCCCTTTTTCCAAGGCTTTGGTTACTTTGCTTACTTAGTGGGAAAACTGGCTAATGCATGCTAAGAAGATACTTGCTGGCTTTAGGAATTCTCAAGAAAAGTTTAAGATAGTTAGAAGCATATTCAAAATGGATGAGATCAGCAAACTCCTACCAATAGAGTCTACAGAGTTTGACTCTATCTAGAATATTTGGAAGAGTGTGATCAAGAAGATTTTGGAGCAACCTAAAATCACTTAGTTTTTTAAGAGTCAAAAGATGCCTGACATTATTGATGAGATTGGAAAAAAAGCAGATTTCATCAAAAACAGCTTTAACAGCTATCTGAACCTTAAAAGATATGAGTTTAATCGAATGTACTTTGTTCCAGAAAAAAGTGTACTTCATCTCATTTAACTGCTTGCCTTGGATGAGCTTCAACCTGCACTTCAGTTTATTGCTTGGACTTGCTTCAATGGGCTCACACGCTGTAGTAAAAATGATAATTTAACGCTGCTGATAGGTGGGATTTGTGATAGCGTTATCATCAAATGCGAAATAAGTCCAAGTAAAAAAGGGAAATCTAAATTTTTCTAGGAACTTATTTTCATTGAAAGAAACATGAGATAAACAATTAAATTATAAATTAAAGAGCTTAACAATTGTGATTAAATGCTTTAGTCAGTTGACAAAAAGTACACTTTAACCTCCATTTTCACTGCCCTTGAGATATAGTTCTGTCTTTTACTCAAGTCTCATTAAACCTTGGAAAGCCTTCAAAAAAAATATCTTTAGATCAAAGAAAGTTTGACGAAAAGCCTAAGAAGACAAGTGAATCTTAAAAAAGAAATCTTGCTCCAAAAAATAATCTTTATGTAGCAAAGGTGCCAAGAATTAAAGCTAAAAAGTAATGAGCCAAACCTTGAACAAATTCCTTTGTTTAACTACAGTTCTTAGGACCTATAAATCAAATTTCTAAACCAGACAATAAAATATCACTACTAATACGTTGGAGACGAAGTTACTTCTTTTATCCCTTTGAATTCAGATAGGCTAATGTGGCAGATCGCTTATTCCATGCATTCATACGTCGGATTGGTCTGCTAATTCAGTCAATCAATCAAATAAATAGCACATTTTACAGGCCAATACTTTGCTGAAGTTAATAACCCTTTGCATATTTAGGAAAACAACTTCTAATCTTGCATTGTTGGAGCTGTTTGTACTAACTATTGGATTCATTTCGATGATAAAATACTCAATATGACCTTTGAAATGCTTTCAAAGCTGACTGAAGTTTATCAGCTAAAGAAGGAAAAAATAGATCTCAAGATTTCCACCCTAACTATCAAGAATAATGAGCTAAACATCAACAAGCAAACAATGATCTTTTTGTCGATTCTTCCAGAGAGGCAACATTAGATTCCCTAAGGGTTATTAACTTGCACTCGTTCAATTTCTTTAATAAAACCTCCTCTATTTGCAATGAAGTAACTCGCTAAAGAGGCAAGTAAACTTTCTGCCTTAAAGAACTATCTTTTTATACTTAAGTACGAATGCAAGAATATCAACGCAAATTACATATTGAGCCTCATTTAACCTTTAAAAGACATCAACAAATGTATATAAATCGTAAAAATTAACATTTGGATTCATCTGTAGTTAGAATAACAACAATAATTTCTGCAATTGTTTACAAACTAACCAGAGCTAAAATAGTAACCCTAATCTAGATAATGGAAGACTTATCTAAAGGAAAAATAGAATTAAATAAACTATGGCCTAAATTGGTCGAACTTAATCTTTGTCGTTGGATAAAGAAGCGGCAAATCATTAGTTATTCAAAATATTCTTAAAAGCAAAGAAATACATGAACTTTACAGTGAAAACAAGGGAATAAATCTTAGTTTTATTGAATAAGGTGTCTCTGAATTGAGTTACATTAGTTATCTCTAAAAAGCCAAAAGTAAAATGATGAAATAATTTGAAGATATATACTTTTATATAGACTGCGATCTTAAGTCTACTCATGTTTAGGCCATAAAAAAGTTTATATACATGCATTCACTGTCTAATGAACATGATAGACACCTCAAAATAATAGTTTAGATCAATTCTTTGGCATAGATAGATCCTAGCTTCATTAGCCACTCCTGCATCGTAAATATGCATGAGCTGAACTGGGAGAATTTCTAAATTTACAAATAATGGGCCAATAATCTTTCTGTTTCGTCTGAAGATAAAGCAATCATCATTTAATTGTAAAACGCTTTTGAAACTTTCTTGAAGCTTGTGATAAAAATGGAAAAGAGGCCTTTTAATGATAACAAGTATACTTTGACCAAAAGATTCTTCAGCTTCTTTTAAATTTTTCTCAACAACCTAGGTTCAAAATAGGTTGAGCGTATGTGCTAGCTGGAAAAAGATAACTATATTTTCAATAGCTTTGTTTACTCAATTTATTGGGCCTTCGGTGTGAGTACCTTGAGAAGTAACCAAGTCTAAGCTCTGAAGAAGCAAATTAAGTAGCTTTACGGTGAACGTTTAGAGATGCCAGGAGAACTATAAGAAATCTACTTGAATGAGGATAATGAATGGGTTTATTGGTAGAATTTGAAGGAGTAATTCGTCAGTGAAAAGGAAAACCTTCCCTTCTACCAAATTTGGGTGCCAACTGCTTCGAATACAAAACTGCTAACAATGTTGGTCAAACTTATTGAAAATAACTACTCAACTCTTATAATTGGCTCCTAAAGTGGCAAATCAACTCTTCTCAATTAGATATCTAGCTTCTAATTGAGCTACAATAGCTTTTTGATCGATTGTCATAGGCAAACAAGTATTAGTCACATTACTAATCTGACAAGAGGAAGAATACTTTATGGTGAGTTTAAGAAAAACTTGATTTTAGTGGATGATCTTCATTTGCCTACTCCAGAAATGTGTGATATTCTGCGTTGTTATACCTAAAGAGGCTATACCTTAAACCCTTCTCCTATCGGGAAACTGAACGAAAATTTATTGAAGCCTATCATCTTGGCAACTTGGAATGGCTATGAACAAAATAGGTGCTTCTGGAGATTTTACAATAAAACCATACCAATTTAACTGTAAAAATACGAATTTAAGTAGCTTTAATCAATTTTGAAGACATATCTCAACTGCCTGATTCCATCGAATGAAGCCTACAGCAACTTCTTCAGAATTTAAAGTCTGATTGTAAACTACTGTATTCACACAATAAAGGTCTTTCCAATGGTTGAGCCTCATCATCTAAGAATGATTATCTAAAGCATTTGTCGACTGAATCTTGAAAAAGGTGAAAAGTTCATTTTGGAACATCTGTTAGTCTAGAGCTACTTTGTACTTCAGCAGCTTATTCCAAATCAATAGCTGACCCACTTTTTCAGACATATGAGTCACTATTACAGCAAACTTTTGAGCATTCAACTGAAAAACTATGCTTAACTCAGGTAGATAGCTGATAACTATCTTTACGATTTGAAGAATTAGAAGTAAATCGTCTAAAACAAAATCACAATCGAAGAGATGAGTGTTTGGATGTAGTAGAAGATAAAAGAAAAAAGCAACGAGTTCTTCCTTTCAAATTTTCATGTCAAGTTCATACAAAGAATAGCTTGGATACTCAAAAACAACAACAGTCATGTAGTTATTTTGAGCAGTATTAGTAAAGGATGTAAATCAATGGCGAGGATGGCTGGATGGTTAGTCGGGATCACTGTAAACTAGCTGATGAACATCAATGTGAGTGGTGTACTTGAGGATGTTGTGAAGGTTCTCAAAACAGGGGGAAAAATCGATTAGTCGATAAATATCATTAGCCATGAACTCATTAATTCTCAGCCTAATTTGATCAAGCTGATTCATTCTCTGATCTTTTCTCCGGAGTTCCATGAATGCTTTGGACAGATACTGATGGAGCAAATAATAAAGTCTTTTAACTCTGAAAAGAAGTTTTTGAAAAAGAATGTGAAGAAATCTTAATTGATAAAGAAGATAAGGTAGAAATTTAACAGTATTTATCATTTTTGTCTGTGCATGTAGAGAGCAACCTTTAAAACTCTGCTTCATGATTTTCCTAGATTTTGTTCATTAAGGGTAATCGAGATGTAGGAATGGCCGGTTTAAGCCCTTGTTTCTGTGAGCAGGAAGTTTATAGATTATAGAAATGATTAGATCATGAAGATTATGTTAAAAATAGAGTAAGAAATAAAGATAAAATGGTAGCAAATCAGTGAAAAGAGCCCGAACACAAAAATACTTAAAATGATGAGTCTTTACTCCAAAGTATAAAAGTTTGTGAGCCAAAGGGCAACCAATCTTGAATAGAATGATGAGCTTTGGTCGAAGAGGGTGAAATCAAGTAGAGAAAAGATTGATAACTTAAAGAAGTAAAAGGCAATGTACGAAGTACAGCACTCTGAATACTTTGAAAACATGAAAAATTTAAACTAGTAGATAAAAACTCATAAAAATGAACTTTAAACTGTTAAATAACTTTAGTCATAATTTGCTAAATAGCTCTAAGAAATGAAAACGATTTGCAATACTTTTAAAAGCTAGCTTTAGCTCATTGAAGCTCAACTTCATAACTAGTATCGAAGTTTCGTGGAATCGCAAAGTTAAATTTTTTTGAAACAAGTCGGAAAATATAAAAATCATGATAACATGCTAAAGATAGCAAATGCCTATGATTTTCCATTTGATAAAATTGAAGAACAGATCATACAACTTCTTTATGAGTTTGAAAAAGATTATTTTTTCAAGCTTAAATAAATTGATTGCGAAAATTTAGGCATAATAACAGCTCTAATTACAAGATTCAAGTAAAAAATGCATGGATATTGGCAAAAGCAAAGTGAATTAAGCTAAAAATTCAACAAATTCAGTGAAGCTGAAGCAAAGCTTTCAGAACATGAGCAGAAAGTAAGAGAAATTTAAGATAAAATTAGCGATTTGAATGATGATTTATCAACACTGAAGTAAAGTAGAGACTCAGTATCTAAAGGTTTTGAAGAAATCAATGAAAAAATCTTGCAAAATTAAGCAATAATCAGCATCCTAAATAAATTCGAGCATGTCTTAAGATTCAAAAATGATCTAAACCCTCCTACACCTAAACAGCTTTTTGGCAATGCAATTTTAATGACTTATCTGATAACATATATGCCACTGTTGCATGAGAACTAAATATATCCCTTTGAGTTGATGATTCTTGCAGTTTTAGGCCAGTTCAAAGTAAATATTTCCTCACAGTAATTCCTCTCATTCTTCACTCAGTAGAAGCAATTTGAGCTAGTATACCGCCACAAAACTAAAATAGACGATTGGATAAAACTATTAGCATTCTAATCAAACGATTTGTGCGTAGTGGCAGTCGGTAGCATAAAAGAGATTACTCATTGGGTGAATAGGACCACAGGAAACAAGAATTGTCTGTGGTTGAAGAATATTTAAGATCTTAGAGACTCTTTGCAAAAGGATAATATCATTTACATCAGTAATCCCAGTAAAGCCCTGTTTTAGCTTCTCATTTATCTTCTCCTCAGGCCTATTTCAATAAAGAATAATCTAAAAAACTTGGTAGTAGATGACTAAGACATAAGTATACACGAATCATGTCGAGTTATTTTCATATATGACACATGGCAGCAAATTCCTTTTGAATTGTTGGTGCGAAATTATTTTATTTTAACATTCACTGACCAAAACACAAAAAAGATAGAATCAGTTCTAGAATAAAAGTTAAGAAAAGAGGGCATGAATAGAGAAAGAAATGCTTTAGTTGATAGGTATCTAAGAGTCAGAATATAAATAGGAAATCTGAATGAAAAGCTGCACGCGATAATCTTAAAAATGAAAAGAGAAAATATGATGAGTGAGCTAGTTTTCAAGAAGATTGAGTAAGAAGGTGAGAGTAAAGTTGCTTTGGAGGAAGAAATGAACGAAATTAGAGCTGAGCTGATTGCAACTAACAAGAATCTAGAAACACACAGTCATTATGTTGAGTAGTTAAGTAAAATTTACACAAAATTCAAGGAAGGACTACCGATTGACACATATATCAACCTTCTAAACATCATTCTAGAAAATATTGAGCTTAAAGATTTCTCGAAAATAACGAACTTAGTTGAAACTTATCTCAACGTCTTATTGAATTAAAACTCGCAAAACATTGAATAAAGCGAGTTTTCAGCAATAACTCTAAAATTAACAACATGCAGAAACGTGATAATAACCTTACCTGACTTGTCCAAAGGTTTGGAGATCCTGCAATAGGTCTTACATCAAAATCATTTCTAGATTAACAGAATTTTATCAGAAGAGCTGATTCCAAGCATACTCAAAGATAATATGATAAATGTTTCTATAATCAGTAGAGCTGAAGAAATGAGACAGTTTGCATATTTCTACTAAAATAATAAGGACAAACTAAAAAATGCAAAGATTATACTTTTTGTCTTGGATTATATAGAAATTTCTCCTCAAGTCCTATAGACTTCTATACTTTTGCCCTTTAAGAATTTAAAGAAATACTTCTTGAATCATTTAGAGACTAAGTACCGACGAAATGATACAAAATAGCTCGTGAACCACTCAAAGCTTAAACTCAGAACATACCAACACTTAATGGACTACCAAAAACTGCTGTAGTAAAAACAAAAAGGGAAAGATAAAGAAAAGCAGCTGAAATAACTTTTGTTCTTGAATGCTTGATTAAAAATATGAAAAATAAAGACTTATTAACTATCATATAAACTATTGTCAGCTTTTGCCTTTGAACATTGCCAGCTTTTATTATAACCGATTTAGAAATTATAGATGCTATAATGCATTTGCATCCATATTTTTGCTTAGATAAGTTAGCTTTTTGGGCTTTACTTGGCTTGGCATCGGTTTTTTGCGATTTTCATTGTCCTTTCGAAAGTCAGACAGTAAATTATGAGAATTATTAAAGCGACCCTCAATTTTGGGTAAAGTAAATGGGTCTTTCTTTGAATTTGAATCAGCTTAGTTGCCTCTCAAAATTTAAGTGCGATAGCTTAGCCTTGAAGAAGGAATATCTTTCTTTTCGCAGTTTGATTCGATTCCAGATCTTACAAATTCATCTTTGCTTTTAGATTTTGTGTATAGCTTTGATAAGGCTCCACTTGATAGTATTTGATGATCTGAGGCATCAGTTTTTTTGTCTTTGTCGATAAACCTTTTTAGTTATTGATCGAACAGATGGTTTAGACCCTATTTTGTTACAGCTGATTTTTTGCCTTAAAACCTTTGCAAAAAAGATAATGAACTCTTTTATGCTTACTTATTTTTCATATAATTATATTTACAAAATTTTCAAACTCAGGTAATAAAAATAAAATCTAAGATTTAGCCACTTGAGAAGGTTGAAGGTTAAGGCTTTGAAAAATCAAAAGAAATAATGCGGCCCAGCCATTACAAAAGTTCTTACCATCTCGACGTTAGTTATAAAGCTTATATGGGCTGCTCTTCCGATTAGGTTGTCAATGTTTCTACATAAATTACGATTTACTGCTCGGCGATACAGAAATTAACATTGAGTCTAATGATTTCTCCTTTAAAACCATCTAAGATGCTATCAACCATATCGCAGTAAATCATTCCTCTTTTCACGTTGTTTCTCACATCTAAGATTATTTCTTCATTTTTTTGCATTCTGGCTGAATAGTATGGAACGTAAAGGTCTTGGTGAGAGGCGAGCAAGACTACTTTCTTGAACCAAGATAATCCTGGCTTTTTTGACAGTTTGTACAAAAAAGTTTGAGTAATGTCTTAATTATCCTACATAGTTAGTTGCTCTATAGAGGTACATTTTTTCATTGTATTGATTAGCCAAAGGCCTGCATCTACTAGCTTTGAGTTTGAATAGGCGTATCCCAGATGGGGGCTGGATAGTGTGATGAATGAATGAAATTTATCTTTGTACTTTTATAGCCGAGGAAGGGCACTTCTGATAATGACTCCACCCATAGAATGGCCTAAAAAGCATACTTTGGGTATTTCGGGTGACTTTGAAAGCTCATAATCAACTTAAGTTGCCAATCTTTCGCCCATATTATCGATATTCCCCTCAGTTCTAGACTAATTTGTGGTAGAAATATACACTCTTATCTTGTAGTCGTAGTAACGCCTCAGCTCAACTTTTATTTTTTACATGTCAAGTCTGCAAGCTCCAAGACCATGCACCAATATAATTAAAATCTCTTTTGGGGGCTCTATTTTTGGAGTAGTTTAAGAGCTGAAAGCATTTTATTAGAAAAAAATAGGCCTTTGAATACTGAAGAAAGATTAATCTATCACAGGAAACATGCATCCGACCATATTTTTAAAATCTTTGAAAAATGATTTTTCTTGGTTCCTCAGCTGATGAGCTAACTTATTCCTCATTTGTTCTTAGTTTCCATAAAGATCAACATCTAAGCTTCCTTTAAACCTCACCAGCGACTACCCAACCTTTTCTCTTAGATTTTTTCTGAATTCACCGCATTTTGAGAGGATAAACTTATTTGTGTGCTAATTAAAGAGATTAACAATTATTTCTCTCCAAACCTGGTAAATCTTTTGAAAAGTTTAATGCAATTCAAGCTCACAGGAGGTTATCTTTTAGTTTTTGACCTACAGAGATTGAGAGTTGAAGATCTTTCTTCTTCTTTTCTTTTACTCTGGGACATATTCTTTCCCATTCGTTTCCTAGTCACCTTCAGTTATTTGGGTTTCATATGTAAACAAATTCCTTCGTGATCTAGTTTTCGCTGCGAACTTAATCTATTTCTCAGATGGCCGTTATACTTTAGCCTACTATTAAATTTTTTCTTATTTTTTGAAATGAGCAGTGCTTTCAACTTGCAACTCCTTCCCCATTATATCCTTATAGTTCGATGAGATGGTTTGCAGCCCATTGCTACTTTAAGTTTTAAGATATTCGATGATATCTTCAAGTTTAAACTGATTGTATTTTTTGGAATAGGTGGCCATATCAATGGCAGCCTCGTCTCCATAGAACTAAAACTTATAAATGCAGCTGTGTAGGGTGCCTACAACTTGGCAAGGCGCGCAGTCATAGAAGTCCATTTAAAAATACTAATGGATTGAATATCCCGTTATTTTGAGATTGCATTATTCTACCACTCTGTTTCTTGTCTGCTACAAGTGTATCATTTAGCAGGTTAAGATGACGTTGTGCATGCCGTCTCCGTTGTTGGACAAAGGGTTGTTCAGCTTGAAAATGCAAATTTCATCGATGTCTACCTAAGTTAGGTTCAGCGTACATTGACCCCTCCTTTAAGGAAGAAGGCGCGGGTTAGATAGAACTCATCGTTGAGCTATGACCTGTTTTATGGTTTAGCAATCTATTTTTAGATTAAGTTAAATGGCATCCCGGCATTGCGTTTCTGCGAATTTACCTACTTCAAAGATATCCTAAACGCGTATCTGCCGGAAGTGTAGCCAGTAAGATTACGTATCATTTTCAGATGAATGGCGATTTCTTGGTTTGCAACTATCATTTTCTACTACTCAGTATATAAATTATAGCTGCCTGTATAATTATTCAAATTAGCACTCTACCCAAAGCATCATGAGCTGTAATAATGGTTGCAATAGCTAGAGAAAATTGGCGCTGGAGATGATGATAATGAGGGTATTTGAGTATATACAATGGGATTTCAGATCAACTGGCAGCAGCCTGATTTTTACTCGGGTTATTTGTGGGTTGACTCAGTAATTTGGCTTGTTTTGAGCTTATTTTAGTTATCGATCAGTCTTCTTTATGTGGTGTCTAAGGGTTAGCTCTACTCTACTTTTTTGTTTGCTTTAGGTGCCTTTTTTTATGTTTTACTAGCTTCATCCCTCAAGCGTACACCTGAACTATCTAAATCTTGGATAACTTCTTTTTTGATGATTTTTTCTTCTTAAACTTTCTTTTTTTAAATAGTAGGTTTGGTTTCTTTTGGAGCTGTTTTTACTACAACTTCTTAGATTTTCTTTACAGTAGCCTGATTACTTTGTTATTAGAGCTCAGATTTTCTTCTTTTGAACTATTCAATCTCTTTGGCTTACTTTTATTTCTTCTTTTCCTATCTTTCTTTGCGCTTGACTTCGAATTACTATAATTATGGTTCTTTTTGAATATTCTGTTAAATTTTGGTAGCTAAAATATGAGAATT
>Ga0316217_10005112_pt1 | contig 13784 bp, 10 predicted proteins | sample 1anoAmetaG_FD_203633 | JGI IMG/M metagenome (GOLD analysis project Ga0316217, IMG submission 203633) | Freshwater microbial communities from Trout Bog Lake, Wisconsin, USA - 1anoA | ecosystem: Environmental > Aquatic > Freshwater > Lake > Hypolimnion/Profundal zone | place: USA: Wisconsin...
AATTTTACCACGATCCAAACCAACCCACGCCTGTTCCGGGCGGCAAAGATGCCGCCCTCCACGTCAGGCAAGGATGCCTGACGCCACGGCTGTGGTGGCAGGCATCCTTGCCGGCCGTGGAGCCGGGCTTCCCAGCCCGGCGGAAGCAACCGCGCGCCAACCAAGGCGCGTTGAAATTTTACCACGATCCAAACCAACCCACGCCTGTTCCGGGCGGCAAAGATGCCGCCCTCCACGTCAGGCAAGGATGCCTGACGCCACGGCTGTGGTGGCGGATTGGAACCCCATTGGGAAATCGGGAAATTTTTTCACCAGACTCTTGACAGAGATTTTAAACCGGCTATTATATCCGCAACCGATATATCCATCAAAATGGCAAAGCCTAAGACCGATCCCTTAAGCAGGTTGCCGCTGACGCCGGCGGTGTTTCACGTTTTGCTGGCACTGGCGGACGGCGAGCGGCATGGCTATGCCATCATGCAGGAGGTGGCCGCCACCACGAATGGGCGAATCAAAATGGGGCCGGGCACGCTGTACGGCACCGTCAAGCGTCTGCTGGAATCGCAGTTGATCGAGGAATCCGACGAGCGGCCCGATCCGCATCTGGACGACGAACGCCGCCGGTATTACCGGCTGACCGGCGTGGGCGAACAGGTGGTGCGGGCGGAGGCCAGACGCTACGCGGATATGGCGTCCCTGGCGCGCGGGAAAAAGCTGATCGGCAAGGCGGCCCTGGTGGCGCAGCCGGGAGGTGGTGCATGAAATCGGACCTGCCCGGCCAGGACTTTGGCGTCTCGCAAGGGATTTACGGGTATCTGTTGCGGGCGTATCCTCTGCGGCATCGCGCACAGTATGGGGCGGCGATGGCGCAACTGTTCCGCGACCAGTGCCGCGATGCCTGGAACGAGTCGCAAACCTGGGGCCTGTGCAAACTCTGGCTGCGCGTCCTGCCCGATTTGGCCTGCACGTCCATTTTGGAACGGCTCGCCGCATTGAACGAAAGAAAAACTATGACTGAAAAACTTGCCAACTTATGCGCCTTCCGGGGCACTCCCGCTGCCATTTTCGTAGCCGTCTTTGGCGTGGTATTTCTTGTGGTATTCATTATCAGCGTGGCCATCACGTTCATCCTGCCGGAATCCTACGCCAGCACGGCGCGCATCAAGGTGGAATCTGATGCGCCGACGACCAATGGCCAACCGCTGGCTTACGGTTCGTATTTCATCCAAACCACCTTTGAAATCATCCAGTCGCAGTTGGTGTTGAGCAATGTCATCGCCCGGCTCAACCTGAATGTCGAATGGGGCAAAAAATATTTTGCCGGTCAGACGCTCAAATCCAGCGAGACGATGGAAATGCTCAAGCCGCGCATGCAACTCGCACAGGTCAAAAACACCAAACTCATCGCCATTACCGTCTATAGCGATGACAAGCAGGAGGCGGCGCAAATTGCCAACGCGATTGCCGAATCGTATCGGGATTACCGCGTTGATTCCGTCGCCAACATGAAGGCCCAAGGAATGGAGACGTTGCTGCAAGGATACCAAATGCAGGAAGACCAAATTCACACCGCCCAGTCCGCGGTGGAATCCCTGCGGCAGGAGTTGAAGATTGGGGGGGAAGCGACCGCGAGTCAATCAGCGCAAGAGCAGCCTTATTGGGACGGGAAGCGCAATTTGTCACAACTGCTCGACCTGCACAAATTACTCTACGCGAAAATTTTGGCCGAAAAAATGGATGGACAAATGCCGCAAAGCACCCTGGTGCAAATCGTTGATCGGGCCGAACCGGGCCGGGCGCCGGTGAAACCCAACAAAACGCTGAACATTGTCCTGGGAGCGGTTGCGGGATTTCTCTTAGCCACGTTGGCGGGGGCGGCGTTTGCGTTTTTATCCCACCTTATCGGCCAGCGATCGCGCAAAAACGCCGGCGCCGTGTGACCCGAGCGTGGGTTTGTGCCCACCGCAACTCCGCAAGCCAGGACGTGTTTGACGTAAATTGGAAGCGCCTTGGATTTGGGACGTTGAAGGTTGAAGGTTGAATGTTTCCATTGTCTCAACCCTCAACCCGCCTCATCAATGTTCCGATTCCCCCGGATTCTCCGGCACGCCGGGATCGTCCAGGATTTGCACGGCGGTGGCGTCGCCGATAGCCTGCCAATCTTGCAGCACCCAGACGACTTGCTTATCCGGCGTCACCTCCACAAGCTGCGGTCCTTTGCCCGCGCCGCCGCGCGAGCAGAAGATGGTGTTGCCGTTGGCCAGGCGGGTGCAGGTTTGTGGCGCGGACGCGAGCCGGCAGCTTTCCGGCAGTTCGCTGGATTGGAACTCCCAAACCGTTTTGCCTTGGGCATTCACCTCGCGCGTGAGGCTGTCGTGCTCATCGGTGATCAGCGTGTGGCCGTTCTTGAGCCGGAGGGCGGCCCACGGCGATTTGATCGGGTAGCTCCAGATCGGGCTAAAATTCTTGTCGAATTCCACGATCTTGCCCTCGCTGAGGTAGGAAACCAGATAGGTCCCCTGCGCGGTGTAGCGCGCGCGGCGGAATTGTCCGTGGATGCTTTTGGGATCCGACGCCTGGGCGCAGGGCAGCTCGTGGTTGACCTCCACCGCGCCGTTCTTGGTGTTGACCACCATCAGCCGGGGCGGCAACCCGTTCAGGACAAACATCACTTTGTCCAGACCAATGGGCTGGCAGGTATGGACTTCCGTGTGATTGGTGCCGGGGTCCGCCGAGCAATCGTAACGCCACACCACCTTTTTATCCGGCGTGATTTCCGCCAGATACTGCATTCGCGTGAAGAGGATGTTGCCGTTGGAGAGCATCCAGACGTCGTCGTATTCCCAGCCTTTGCCGGTCTGATACGTCCAGATCACCTTGCCGTCGTTGACGAGGAACATCTTCGTGTAATTCTCGCCGACATAGAGCATGGGATGCTGCGCCAGACCGCGGCCGGGCAGGCCGGCGGGCGTGACCGCGTTCGTCCATTTGCCGGCGACCGATTCGGTCTCGGCTGGTCCCATCGCCGGCACGTCGGGAGCGGTGAAGCGGGCGAGCTGGGCCATGCACGGTGTTGCCGTGGCTGTCTTCTCAGTTTCCGGCGTGTGGCAGCCGGTCAAGGTCAGCGACATGGCCAGGCCAAAGACCAAAATTGCGGCCAGTAAGGAACAGGGTAGTGCTTTCATGTTTTATATCTTGAAGAAGTTGCCCCGCACATTAAAGTGAAAAAATATGACCCACAACATTTTTGTCCAGCCTGCCAGCCCGGCCGACCTGGCGGACATCAACGCGATCTACAATTACTACGTGGCCCATTCCACCTGCGTGTGGACGACGACTCCGGTATCCGCGGCGGAACGCCAGGCCTGGTACGAGGAGCATGGCGAAACCATGCCCATTCTGGTGGCCAAATGCGGCGGTCGCGTGGTTGGCTGGGCTTCGCTCTCGGCCTTTAGAACCGCCTACACTTTTGCCGGCACGCTGGAAAATTCCATCTATGTGCATCCGGACTGCCACCGGCAGGGGATTGGGAGCCGGCTCCTCACGGAATTGATTGCCGCCGCCCGGCAAAAGGGGCTGCGCTCCATTCTGGCAAACATCTCCGCCGACCAGACGCCGAGCCTCCGCCTGCACGAAAAACTCGGCTTTCAGAAAGTCGCGCACCTGCGCCAGGTCGGCCGCAAGTTCGACCAGTGGTTTGACGCGATCTATCTTCAGTTTTTTTTGACCAACGGCGCACAACCGGCCGCTGAGGCGGCTATTTTGCCTCCGCCCGCCTGAGTTCCACCGCATACACCTGGTTGGCGCCGCTCATATTGCTGCGGAAGATGAGCCATTTCAGGTCCGGCGAAAACATTGCATTCGGTTCCAGCGCGTAATCGTGCTTGGCCAGGTTGACCAGCTTTTCAGAATGAAACACCCCGGGTTTCACAAGCTTGCTGGTGTCAATCTGCCCGGCGGATTTGTCCCCGATGAGTTCGGGCGTGAACAGGTAAAGCCATTTCCCGTGTACCGCGTGCGCCACCATCTTGTCGTCGCCGCCGTCGCTGGAAAACAGTTGTCCATCCGGCGAGACATTGAAATGCACGCCCCACTCGTCGCGCTGCAAGTGATACCACGTTCGCGCGCCGGTGGCGATTTCATCGCCGGCCACCCAGAAATCCTCGCCGCGCGGCGTTTGCAAATCGTACCAGATCATCCGGCCGTCGGCGCTCCAGAATTCGTGCCCGGCAATCTCCATGGCCATTGTGCGTTGATGGATGAGCGTCAAATCCGAGACGTCCGCGCGAATGGTCCAGATGCGGTCCACCTTTTGCCACGGGCCTTCGTGGCAGAACATCAGCCGTTGCGGGTCGGTCGGGGAAAATTGCAGGTGGCCCAGCCAGTCCGTGCAGCGGTTGACTTTTTTAGTCTCACCGGTGGCGATATTGTAGAAGCACAATTCCATCGGATAATGCTTCGCCAGGCGTTCCTCCATCATCTGGCCTTTTCTGCCGCGATAGGCGTCCACTGCGGCGATGTCGTTTCGCCGGTTCGGTCCGCCGGTGAAGAATTCGTTGGTGCCCCAGTCGTTCCGTTCGGTGAGGGTGCCGGCCAGCAGGGTTTCATCGGCATTAACCGAGGAAATTTCCTGGCCGCGCGACAATTTCAGGATTTCCTGCACGGCTTTGGTGTCCGGATCAATGGCACAGACCAGGCGATTGGTCGCGCCGTCCGCGGCGCGGGTTTCGCCGAAATATATTTTGCCCGTTTTGCGCCCAACCATGATGATATGGGCGCGGCCATCCACGATTTTTTCCACCGCCCGCGTTTGCAGATTCACCATGGCAATGCCATGCGGGGTGGTGATGACCATTTTTTTGCCGTCCGGCGTGAACGGATTCAGATTGAAATAAATGCTTTCGCTGCCGGGTTCGGTGGAAAGTTGCACCACGCGGTGTCCGGTGTCCGGATCAATCCAATCGGTGGGAGTGTTGGTTTGCGCCTGGGCGGTGGCGAGGAAAAGGCCGGCGGCGAGGAAAATTGCGGCGACCACGGGCAAGGCGGCAAGCCGCCGGTTCCATGGCGTAGCGCAGACATTCTTGTCTGCGGGTTCTGGCGACTTTCCAGTCGCCAGTTTCAAAACCCAGAACCACGGGACAGGAAAGTCCCGGGAACCCGCAGGCTGGAAAGCCTGCGCTACCGGAGCCGGCAGCGGGCGTCCCAACATTTGTTTCATGGCATTCATAGACCACCGGGCATGGGGATTCATATGTGGATATGATTCTCGCACAATTCTGCCACCGCGCAATCGTCAGAACTGGTGATGCAGGGTGGCAAAGCAGCGCGCTGATTTGCGGCAAAAGGGCCTTGATGTCGGCAAGCGCCAGCCGCCGTCGCGTTGAAGCAGCGCTTTGGCGCGCCGCGAAGGCGGAAGGGCTGGCGTCCTCCAAGACGCTCGTGCGAAGGTGTTGCGCCCCCGTCTGCGCGCCAGCGTCTTGGAGGTGCCGGCTGAAGCCACCGCCCGACGCTAACGCGAATGCCGGGCGCGTTCAATCGCGCGAAGCGCGGTCAAACCTCAAACCTCCCTGCCTCGCCCCGTGCTGCTTGGCAGCAGAAACGCCAGCCCGGCGGCGGCCAGCAGGCCAATGCCCAGGGCCGTGAACGGAACCGTAACGCCGTGATATTCCGTCATGAGCCAGCCGACAATCCAGGGGCCGGCAAAGCCACCGGTGTTGCCGAGCGCGTTCACGAGGCCGATAACCGGGCCGAAGACCGCGCGCGGCAGCGTCTCGGTGGGGATCGCCCAAAACGGGGCGAGCGCGGCGAACGGGCCGGGAATCGCAAGACAGAGAAAACCGTACGACAGCCAGAAATGTTCCCGGGTCAGCACGCTCAAGATCAGGCTGGCGCCACTTAGGATGTACACAACCGCCACGTGGCCGCGTCGTTCCATGGTTTTGTCCGAATGCCAGGAGTTGAGCACCATGATGACTGCGGTGAGGGCATACGGCGCGGCAAACAGGAAACCATATTGCACGGCGCTGAAATGTCTCGCCTTCAGTCCGTCGGTAAAGAAAGTCATGCAACCATAGGCGGCTGAATTATGGAGGAAATTCATGACCACCATCACCAGGATTTCCCGCCGCCACAGGCGCGGCCAGAACGGCAGCTTGGCGGTTGGCTCCAATTGGGCCGCTTCGGCGTCCAGGGTGGTTTCCAAATGATTTTTTTCCGCCGGGGAAAGCCAGCGGGCCTCGCGCGGATGGTCGCAGATAAACCACCACCAGATCGGCAGCCAGACAAAGGGCAAGGCACCCTCCGCCATCAGCATGGTTTGCCAGCCGTACGCCCCGAGCAGCCAGCCGGTGACCGGCGCCGAAGCCACCACGGCCAGCGGCTGGCAGAGGTTCCAACACGCATTGGCCCGCGCGCGTTCGGCGCTGGGAAACCAGTGCGCCAGCAAAACGATGGTGGCGGGAAAGACGCAGCTTTCCGAAACGCCCAGCAGAAAGCGCGCGGCCTCAAATTGATAAAAGGTCTTGGCCAGGCCGCAGCCCACGGCGCACAGACCCCAAAATATCAGGCACAGGCTGATGAGTTTCTTGGCGCTCCAGCTTCCGGCCAGATGACCGCCGGCCATTTGCAATAAAACGTAACCCAGGAAGAAAACGCCCGCCGCCTGGCCCTTCATCCGGTCGTTCATGGCCAGATCGTGCAGCAGCGAGGAAATCCGCGGATCCAGCGCCAGCGACACATTCGTCCGGTCCACGTAGGAAATCGTGTACATGACCAGTGCCACCGGCACAATCCGCAGCCACCGTTGTTGGAGCATGGGACGGATGGTGTCGCAACGCGGGGCGGGGCGCAAATGCCAAAAAACGAGGCGCAAAATCCGAAACCGAATAATCGGTCAGCCACAGATGGACACAGATGAACACAGATAAAAAGCGGACAGAAGGAATTCCAAATCAACGCAGAGACGCGGAGAACATGGAGCGCCGCAGAGACAGATCAAAACTCTGCGTTCCTCCGCGTTCACCGCGTCTTTGCGTTTAATCTGGTTCCTATTCGTTCGCCTGCCCTTGCGCCGGCCACCCAATCGGTGTCCATTGGTGTCCATCTGAAGGCGTCCTTCAAAGCAACTTTCGGATTTCGGGGAGTCGGATTTCGCGTTGCTGCCAAGTGCGTGACATGGACTACCCACCGGAGCGCCCCCGTCCTCGGACGCAGCAAGCTGGCACGTGAAGAACGCTTGGCCTATTCATTGGTTTTAGACCTGCGGACGTTGCTGCGGCCGAGGACGGCCGCGCTCCGGCTCTGTCGTTTATCCCGCCGTCCTCTTAGTAAGTCTTAAATCCCAAATAAATCATCTTGAGATACTCCGCCTCTTTGAATCCGGCGGGATGATCCGGCGGCTGCCGCGTGGTGTTCAATTCCGAGGATTTCCGGCCGGATTTCAGCGCGGCCCGCCGCACGGCGTCGAAGAACTCGGCCGCCGAAACCTGGGCGGAACACGAGCCAGCCACGAGTATTCCATCCCGCGCGAGCCGGTGAATGCCGAGCGTATTCAGCCTTTCGTAGGCCCGGATCGCGCCCTCGCGTTCCGTCGCGCGTTTGGCCAGCGTGGGCGGGTCGAGGACGATCAAATCGAATTTTGCCGGCGATTTTTCCAACCAGGCAAAGGCATCGGCCTGCACGGTTTCGTGCCGGCACGCGGCCACGGCGGGGAAGTTCTGATTCAACGCAAAATTGCGTTTGGCGGATGCCAGGGCGTGGGCGCTGAGGTCCAGATCCGTCACACTGACGGCCCCGCCCCGCGCGGCATACACGGAGAATCCACCGGAGAAACTGAACGCATTCAGCACCCGCCGTCCCCGCGCCAGCGATTCCACCAGCCGCCGGTTTTCCCGCTGGTCGAGGAAGAACCCCGTTTTCTGCCCGCGCCAAACGTCGGCCTCGAAGCGCAAGCCGGATTCGGAAAATATGACGGGAGCGCCGGTCTCCTTGCCCGGCCGAAGTTCGGCCCCGGCTCGACTCGGAAATAGGAGTTCTCCGTCGAGCCGGGGCGGAGATCGGCGCTCCGCGGCCGGTTGAATATTCCGGCTCAGGCGCAAGACGATCTGTTCGCACGGAAGGTTGGCTTGCAATAACGCCACGATTTCATCCAGTCGCGGGAGCCATGCGGCGGTGTACAACTTGAGGACCAGCGTCGCATCGTAGCGGTCCAGCACCAGGCCGGGCCAGCCGTCGCTCTCGCCGTGGATGAGCCGGTAGCCGGTCGTGATTGGGGGCGGAGCGCGCCCGTCCCCGGGCGCAGCCAGCTCCGATAATCCAGCAGCAGGCAGTTCTTGAGCGTCTGCAACCGCTACGTTGCTGCGCCCGGGACGGGCGCGCTCCGCCGATGAATCTTCCGCCAGGCTTGGGAATAAAGTCCGGCGGCGGGCAAGCGCCTGCTCCAGCCGCGCCTGCCACCAGGCGGCGTCAATCGTCAGGGGCTTGCCGGCGTGCAAAATGCGCACCCGAATGGGTGAATCCGGGTCGAATAAACCCACGGCGAGAAATTTGTCTTTGCGGTCGTAAATCACCGCGAGCTCACCTGCCTGACCCGCGCGGTTGATTGCTTGAACGCTGTCGGAGAAGAGCCACGGATGACCGGAACGCACCGCCGTTTCCGCCGCCGCTGTGATGCGGAGGCGAAGGTGGGTTGTCACTGGTGAATCAATCATTTCCCCGAAGGAATCCTGCTTTTGACGACTTCTAAGAGCTTTGCGACTTGTTTCAATCGGGCCCGAAACATGGGCCAGTCAGGATCTTCCAAATCAAAGCCGGGATAGCGATTGGAAAAGGGGTTATTCGAATCAGTTTTCCGTGGCAATCAGGACTCCTTCGTTGAGAATGGTGGCAAAAAAATGATCATGCCGCGCCTGTTTTTCCGCGAGGCGAGTGGGGGAAATGGGAATCAATGTGAAAGCCGGACGCGGCCATACTGGACGCATGGCCTTGCGCCATCGGGCGGCCGCAGCCAGTTGTTGGTCTGCGTCATCCGCCACCACGCACAAATCCACGTCGCTGCCCGGGCGGGCATCGCCGCGCGCGTGAGAACCAAAAAGATACACAGCACGGACCTTGCCCGCATGCCCGATGGCATCCAGACATTGCGCCAGTTCGTTGCGGCGAAACGCAAGACTCACCGGCAGATTTTCCAGCAGCAATTTCACAATCAAACAATAACCGCTGCGGCCGGGTTTGCAAGCTCACTTCCGCAGCGCCCAAATTTGCCTGCGGAGCGCCGGCCTCTGGTACGGCTGATTTAATTACAGTTGTCGAGCCGGGCCGGAGGCCGGCGCTCCGCAGGCTGACCGCATTGAGACGGAATGAATATCACGCGCCGCAAACCGTCACTCCAGCCCGCTCGCCTTGCGGGCGCGCTGCAAGACCTTGCCGGCGACGGCGTGCGCCTTGGCCGCGCCTTCCCGCAAGACACCCTGCACGTAATCCAAGTTGGCCGCCAATTCAGCGCGCTTGGCCCGCGCGCCGGCAAAATGCTCCCAGTACACCTCGAACAACTTCTTTTTCAAATCGCCATAGCCCAAGCCGCCAGCGCGCAGCTTTTCCTCGTATTCCCGGCCCGCGCCGGCGTCAATCACTCTGAGCAATTGGATGGCGAGATTTTGCTCCGCATCCGGCTTGGGCTCGGCCGGCAGGCGGCTGTCCATCTTGATGGACATCACCTTTTTGCGGAGCGCCTTTTCCTCGCCGAAAATCTCGATGGTGTTGCCGTAACTCTTGCTCATCTTCTCGCCGTCAATGCCCGGCACCTTGGCGGTTTCGCCGCGGATTTGCGGTTCGGGAATCACGAACGTCTCGCCGTAGGCTTCGTTGAACTTGATCGCAATGTCGCGCGTGACTTCCACGTGCTGCTTCTGATCCTGGCCCACGGGCACGACGTTCGAGTCGTACAGCAAAATGTCCGCCGCCATCAGCACCGGATAGGCGAACAGGCCGTGGTTGACGGGAAACCCCTTGGCGGTTTTATCTTTGAAGGAGTGGCATTTTTCCAGCAGGCTCATCGGGGTGAGCGTGGAGAGAATCCAGGATAATTCGGTGACTTCGGGCACGTCGGACTGCCGGAAAAACACCGTGCGTTGCGGGTCCAGCCCGCAGGCGAGAAAATCCAGCGCCACGTTCAGGGAATTCTGGCGCCGCTCCGCCGGGTCAAACAGCGAGGTCATGGAATGGTAATCGGCGATGAAATAGAACGCGTCGCCTTTTTCCTGCAATTCGATGGCGGGCCGCATCATCCCGAAATAATTTCCGAGGTGCAGCGTGCCGCTGGGCTGGATGCCTGATAAGATTCGCATGGCGAAACATTAGCAGCGAAGGCCGCGTTGGGAAAAACAAAAAAGAAAGGATTCGGTTCCGCCACCGACCCGTTGTGCCAGCACCAGCGCGGCGAGGGGACACGGATGAACCCAGATAAGCCTCGGGGGCTGGAAATTAGATGGTAGATGGAACATTCGGATGGAACTATCTTTCCCTTGGTTCTTATCTCTGTTCATCTGTGTCCATCCGTGGTTGAATTGAATCGTTTCGCATTTCATGAGTTTATTCATTCCAGGTCAGCGGTGGATCAGCGAGTCGGAGCCGGAGCTCGGGCTGGGCACCATCGTGCGCCTTGAAAACAGTCGTGTGCAGGTCGAGTTCAAGGCGGCCGGCGAAACGCGCACGTACGCCGTGGCGCAGGCGCCGCTCAAGCGCGTTCGTTTCCGCGCGGGCGACAAAATAAAAACGCAATTGGAGCGGGTCCTCGTCGTCAAGCAGGTGATTGAGCAGCAAGGCTTGCTGGTTTACATCGGTGAGGATTGGGAACTGCCTGAAGCACAAATCAATGACCGTGTCAGTTTGCAAGGGCCGCGGGAGCGTTTGTTGGCCGGCCGGTTTGATGCCCTGCCGGCGTTTGCCCTGCGGCGGCGCACCTTGGAATTGCTCCACCGCCTGCGCCGGTCGCCGGTGCGCGGATTTGTGGGCGGGCGCATTGATCTGATTCCGCACCAGCTTTACATCGCCCTGGAAGTTGCCAGCCGGCACGCGCCGCGCGTCATGCTCTCCGACGAAGTGGGACTGGGGAAAACCATCGAGGCCTGTCTGATTCTGCATCGCCTGCGGTTGAGCGGGCGTGCCCAGCGCATCCTCGTGCTGGTGCCGGAATCGCTCGTGCATCAATGGTTCGTGGAAATGCTCCGCCGCTTCAACGTGTGGCTGCATATCTTTGACGCGGAACGCTGCGCGGCCATCGAGGCGGGCGAACCGGGCGCCAATCCATTTCTGGATGATCAGCTTGTGCTAACCAGCATTGATTTTCTGGCCGGCGATCCGCGCCGGGCGGGCCTGGCGGTGGCGGCCGGTTGGGATATGCTGGTGGTGGATGAAGCGCACCACCTCGCATGGGCGGAAACCTCGCCCAGCCGGGAGTATCAGGTGGTGGAGGAACTGAGCCGGAAATCGGCGGGACTCTTGTTGCTGACGGCCACTCCGGAACAGCTCGGGATGGAAAGTCACTTTGCCCGATTGCGCCTGCTGGACCCGGATCGGTACCGCGACCTGGCAACTTTTCAGGCCGAGTCCAAGGATTACCAGGCCACCGCCACGCTGGCCGAAAAACTCCACGCCGGAACCGCCTTGGCCAAAAAGGATTTGGCCACGCTGCGCCATTTGCTGGCGCATGATCCGCGGCTGGATCAACGGCTGGCGGAATTGGATCAAGACGACGTCGCAACGAGCCGGGGCGGTGCCCGGCGCTCCGTTGCGGCACACCAACCGCCGGAACTGGATCAAGGTGGCGCGGAAGCGCGGCAATCTTTGCTGGAAAATTTGTTGGATTTGCACGGCCCGGGCCGGGTGCTGTTTCGCAACACGCGGGCCGGCATGAAGGGGTTTCCCAAACGCACGGTGCGGCTGGCCCGGTTGGAACCCGGCCCGGAAGCGGAACATTGGCTGGAGTACGTATCCAACGAATTTGCCAGCGATGCCGGGGATCTTGAATTGCCGACCTCCGCCGATCTGGCCCGCGACCCGCGCGTGCTTTGGCTGGTTGGACGGTTGCAAAAATTGGAGCCGCAAAAAGTGCTGGTGATCGGTCGCACCATCGAAAAAGCCGAAGCCCTGGATGAAGCCCTGCGCCGGCATCTGACCATCAAGACGGGCATTTTTCACGAAGGACTCACCTTGGTGCAGCGCGATCGCAATGCCGCCTGGTTCGCGGAACCCGACGGGGCGCGCCTGTTAATCTGTTCCGAGATCGGCAGCGAGGGACGCAATTTTCAATTCGCGCATCACCTCGTCCTGTTCGACCTGCCGCTGAATCCGGAACTGCTCGAACAGCGCATCGGACGGCTGGATCGCATTGGTCAGCGGGAGGACATTCAGATCCATGTGCCGTTTCTCGCGCACAGTCCGCAGGAGGTGTTGGCGCGCTGGTATCACGAAGGCTTGAACGCCTTTGCAAGCAACCTCGAAGGCGGCAATGAGCTGCTGCGCCAGTTTGGCCGGGCTGTCCACGATCTCGCGCTCGAGTATCCGGTGGCGGAGCGCGCCGCCGCGGAACAGGAACTGACCGGCCTGTTGAACAACACCAAGACCGCGCGGCAGGAAATTCGCCACCGCCTCGAACAAGGGCGGGACCGGCTGTTGGAACTCAATTCTTTCCGTCCTGCCACGGCCCAGAAAATCATCCGCCAGATTCAGGAACAAGACCGCCAGCCGGATTTGGAGGACTATCTGCTGGATGTGTTTGACCATTTCGGCGTTCACCTTGAGGAACTGGCGCCGCACACGTGGGAATTGAATCCCCAAGGCATCACCACCGATTCATTCCCGGCCCTGCCCGCCGAAGGCATGATCGCCACCTGCGACCGCCGCCGCGCGCTGAGCCGGGAAGAGGTGGGCTTTTTGACCTGGGATCATACGCTGGTTTCGGGAGCCATGGATTTGCTGCTCGGCGCCGAAACCGGGAACTGCGCCTTTGCCGTGCGGCCCACGCCGAATGACCGCACCCTGTTGCTGGAATTGATTTTTGTGCTGGAAGCCGTCGCCCCGCCACACCTGCACACGGATCGCTTTCTGCCGCCCACGCCCGTTCGGGTGCTGGTCAGCCATAAACTGGCGGATCTTACCGCCGTTCTTGACGAGCCGGGCTGGGAAGGCAAACTGGAAAAAGGGTCGCCGCATAAACTGCTGGAAAATGCAGATATTGCCCGGCGCGTGCTGCCGGCCATGTTTCAGACCTGCGAGAAGCTGGCGGAAAGCCGGGCCGCCGCGCTGCGTCAGTCCGCCCTGGACGAAATGAACCATCTGATGGGCCATGAAGTTCAGCGTCTGCAAACGCTCGCGCAGGTGAACGACCATGTTCGCCCGCAGGAAATCATGCTGGCCCAAGCCCAGCAGGCGGAACTGGTGACCGCGTTGCACCAATCCCGGCTCCGGCTGGATTCCCTGCGCCTCATCTGGCGGGGTCCGGCCACGGCGTTGGCTTGAGCCAGTTGAACCAGCCGATCCCGGTGACGAGCCGTCCCCGCCCCGAGGCTTGAAGCCGCCCCGCTCCTCTCTCAATGCACCGGCACCACGGGCAGGACCAAGTGCGAGGGGTGCGCCGCGCTGCAATAAATCGCATTGGGTTGCATCACCATTCCGCTAGCCCGGATATTTCATAGCTGAACTTGATTTCTGCAAAAATGGCTCTGCGGCACCGAAATAACTTCTGCGCTGGTGCCGTTTTGAGGAATGTGGATGCTGGGGCCTTTCCA
>Ga0316217_10005113_pt1 | contig 13781 bp, 14 predicted proteins | sample 1anoAmetaG_FD_203633 | JGI IMG/M metagenome (GOLD analysis project Ga0316217, IMG submission 203633) | Freshwater microbial communities from Trout Bog Lake, Wisconsin, USA - 1anoA | ecosystem: Environmental > Aquatic > Freshwater > Lake > Hypolimnion/Profundal zone | place: USA: Wisconsin...
CAAGGGCGCCGGCCAGCTGCTCGAACGCGTGCGCGAGGCCACCGGCCTGGCTCCGGGCGAGACCAGCAAGGACGGCAAGGTTTCCGTGATTGCGGCGCGCTGCCTCGGCTCCTGCGGATTGGGTCCGGTGGCCTTGCTGGACAGCGAAATGGCGGGCAAGATTTCTCCGCCCGAGCTGGAGCATCGTTTGCGCGATTGGAACGGCCATGAAGCTTGAGGAATTGCGGCAACTGGCACAGGCCGAGCGCGAGGCGCAACAGCGCTACCGGCAGCGCATCCACGTGTGCGTGGCCGCCGGCTGCCTGTCGCAGCGCAGCGATCGGGTGATCACCGGCCTCGCGGCGGAGCTGAAGCGCCGCGGGCGGCAGGAGAGCTGCCTGGTGAAGGGCGTCGGCTGCATGGGGCTGTGCGCCGCCGGTCCGCTGATCGCCATTGAGCCGCGCCATCAGTTCTATCAATTGGTGCCGCCCGACAATCCCGAAGTGCTAAACGCCATCCTTGACACGCTCGACGGCGGCCAGCTGCCTGAGTACGCGCTCTCGCCCGAGCTCCCGTTTTTCCGCCGCCAGCGCAAGATCGTGCTGGAGAATTCCGGCCGGATCGATCCCGAGCGGGCGGAAGACTACGTTGCAGCCGGCGGCTGGGAGCCGCTGCTGCGAGCGGTAACCGAGCGCACGCCGCAGGAGGTGACCGGCGAGATTTCGCGCAGCGGACTACGCGGACGCGGCGGCGCGGGCTATCCGACAGGGCTTAAGTGGAGCGCCGTGGCCGAGGCCGGCAAGGGCGGCCAGAAGTACGTCCTGTGCAACGCCGACGAAGGCGACCCGGGCGCGTTCATGGATCGCGCCGTGCTTGAAAGCGATCCGCAGCGCGTGCTGGAAGGCATGGCGCTGGCCGGATACGCCGTAGGGGCGAGCCGCGGCTACATCTTCTGCCGCGCCGAATATTCGCTGGCCATACGACGTCTGCGGATTGCCATTCGCCAGGCCGAGGCGCTCGGGCTACTGGGCGGCAGCATTGGCGGCAGCAATTTCGGTTTTACAATCGAGGTACGTCTCGGGGCGGGGCCTTTCGTCAGCGGCGAAGAGACGGCGCTGATCGCCTCCATCGAGGGCCACCGCGGCGAGCCGCGCCCGCGTCCTCCCTATCCTGCGCAGCAGGGACTTTGGGGCTGCCCCACGCTGGTCAACAACGTGGAGACGCTGGCCAACGTGCCCGCCATCCTGCGCCACGGCGGCGACTGGTTCGCCGCCATTGGCACCGGGCAGAGCAAGGGCACCAAGGTTTTCGCCCTGGCGGGAGCCGTGAAGAATACCGGTTTGATCGAGGTTCCCATGGGAACGCCGCTGCGCGAGATCGTTTACGGACTGGGCGGCGGCATCCCGGGCGGGCGGCGGCTGAAGGCCGTGCAGGCGGGCGGTCCCTGCGGCGGCGCTCTGCCCGAGCAGTCGCTCGATATGGGCATGGATTACGAGTCGCTCGAGGCGCTCGGCTCCATCATGGGCTCGGGCGGCTTGATCGTGATGGACGAAGGCGCCTGCATGGTGGATGTGGCTCGCTTCTTCCTTGATTTCTGCCGGCAGGAATCCTGCGGGAAGTGCTCGCCCTGCCGCGTCGGCACCACACAGTTGCATAACCTGCTGGGCCGCATTACCCAGGGCAAGGCCACGCCGGCCGATCTGGAGCAACTGGTGCATCTGAGCGAAGCGGTGCGCGAGGGCTCGTTGTGCGGGCTCGGCCAGAGCGCGCCCAACGCCATCTGCAGCACCTTGAGGCATTTCCGGCCGGAGTATGAGGCGCACGTTACGGGGCATGGATGCCCGGCCGGCGTTTGTTCGCCGCGCCCGGCGGCTGCCCCGGCCAACCCGCAGTCGGAGGAAAGCCAATGAGCGCCGCCAGTTTCACGCTCACGATTGACGGCGTCACGGTGGAGACCACGGCGGGCCAGACGGTGCTCGACGCCGCGCGCGCGCATGGCATCTCGATTCCAACTTTGTGTTTCCTGCCTGGACTGTGCGCCTCAAGCAGCTGCCGGCTTTGCCTGGTCGAGGTGAAAGACTCATCACGCCTGCTGCCCGCCTGCCACACCGAGGCGAAGCCGCAGATGGAAGTCGTGGCCAACTCCGAGCGACTCTACCGCTACCGGCGCACGGTGCTGGAATTGCTGCTCGGCGAGCGGGCGCACGAGTGCGCCACCTGCGCCTCGACCGGGCTCTGCGAGCTGGAAGATCTGGCGCGACGGCATGGTATTACCAGGCCGTCGTTGCCGTCGCTGCGCTTCGCCGGAGAGGCCGACGCCTCCAACTCGCGCTTTCAGCTCGACCAGCGGCGCTGCATTCTCTGCCGGCGCTGCGTGCAGGTCTGCGCCGAGGTGGAGCGGGCGCGCACGCTCGACATCAGCGGGCGCGGCACGGAGTCGCGGCTGATCCTGGATTTGAACCGGCCCTGGGCTGAAGCCGAAAGCTGCACCCAGTGCGGCAAGTGCGCCGATTGCTGCCCGACCGGCGCGATCACGGAAAAAGGCAAGCCGCTGGCTGCGGTTTACCGGTGCCAACCGGTCCTAGCCTATTTGCAGCTGCAGAAGTAGCGCGCGCCCGGTACCGGGCCCCCCGCGCAGGAGATTGAGTATGAGTCGCATCCTGGTGATCGGTTACGGCAACGCGCATCGCAGTGACGATGGGGCCGGGTACCGCGCCGCCCTCGATTATCTGAATGCCAATCCGGCGAACGGCCAGGTGCGCGTGATCGCCCAGGAACTGCTGAAGCCTCAGGTGGTCGAAGCGATGGCCGAGTCCGACCTCGTCATTTTTCTGGACGCCAGCAACCGCCAGGGCGAGGCGGGCGCATTGGCGCAGCAGGAGGTCGCGGCCGACGAGCAGGCCGACGGCGTCTTTGCCCAGCCGCTGACTCCGGCCCGCGCCCTGCAGGCCTGCCGCGTCGTCTACCGCCACTCGCCGCAGGCTTTGCTGATCTCGGTCAAAGGCGAGAATTACGGCTTCGGGGCGCAGTTGTCGCCCGCCGTGGAAGCCGCACTGCCGGAGATGCTCGAGCGGCTGAACGCCATCGTCACGGCTGCCGCGCAGGGCAATTTCGCGCCCGCCGTTTAGAGCGGATAGGCCAGCACCTGGCTGAACCTATTGCCGGGATGGTAAACCCCGGGGGATCCCCCCCCTCCCCCCCCCTATGCCCCTTTTATTTTCATGGACTTAAGCGCGAATCCGATGTAAATCTTACTGTTCAAAGGAGTTATAGCCAAAATATTAAAAACAAGTGAGTTGCTGCGCCCAGCCGGAGCCGCCCCGACGAAGCCCCCAAACAAAAAGCGCCTGCCGGTGCCGGGCGGGCGCTGCAATGGAAACCTTCTAGTTACATTCTAGCGAGCCAGAGGGGGTGAATGAGACATGATTCGAGGAACTGGATTTGCCTTGGGATCAGTGGCTTAGCCAGAAGACAGTAGTTTTCCTCCCTTGACAAGAATCGATCGAGCTGGCGCGGGAAGCGCGGCGCAAACCCAGGTCGCCAGTACACCGGCAAAAAGCAAATGCCCCGCTCCGGCAACCTCGGCCAGAACGGGGCACCCGCGGTTAAAGAGCCATTGATCTCAGAACGCCATGGTCTTAACGTTGGGGCTGATGACGAGCGTGGCCTCGGTGGCCTTGACGACATCTTCCACGGTGAGGCCGGGGGCGATTTCTTCCAGCACCAGCCCTTTGCCCGGGGTGAAGCGCATGTAGGCCATCTCGGTGACGATGGTGTCCACGACGCCGACGCCGGTCAGGGGCAGGGTGCATTTCTTCAGGATCTTGGACACCCCGTCACGCGTGGTGTGCTCCATGGCGATGATGACGCGGCGGGCGCCGGCGACCAAATCCATGGCTCCGCCCATGCCTTTGACCATCTTGCCGGGGATCATCCAGTTGGCGAGGTTGCCGTTCTCATCGACTTCCATGGCGCCGAGCACGCTGAGATCAACGTGGCCGCCGCGGATCATGGCGAAAGAATCAGCGCTGGAGAAGTAACAGGTGCCGGGGATCTCGGTAACGGTTTCCTTGCCGGCGTTGATGAGGTCGGGGTCTTCGGTGCCGGCGACGGGCCAGGGGCCCATGCCGAGCATGCCGTTTTCGCTTTGCAGCACGACGTCCATGCCGGGGGGAACGTGGTTGGCGACCAGTGTGGGCATGCCGATGCCAAGGTTGACGTAGAAGCCGTCCTGCAACTCACTGGCGATACGCTTGACGATGCGGTCGCGCTTGACGTTGTCTTTGGCCGCCTTCGGTGGGGCCGCTTGGGGGGTAGTGGACATTGAGGATTCCTCCGCTCTCGGTTTTGGCGCTTACTGGGCGACCGCCGGGCGCACGGTGCGCCGCTCGATGCGCTTCTCGTAGGCTGCTCCCTGGAAGATGCGCTTCACATAGATGCTGGGCAGATGCACATCGTCGGGCGCGAGCTGGCCGACTTCCACCAGGTGCTCGACTTCGGCGATGCAGACCTTGCCGGCCGTGCCGATCATCGGGTTGAAGTTGCGGGCCGTCTTGCGGAAGACGAGGTTGCCCCACTTGTCGCCCTTCCAGGCGGTGATGAGAGAGAAGTCGGCCTGGAGCGCGCGTTCCATCACGTACATCTTGCCGTCGAACTCGCGGATCTCCTTGCCGTCGGCGATGATGGTGCCGTAGCCGGTGGGCGTGAAGAAGGCGGGGATGCCGGCGCCGCCGGCGCGAATGCGCTCGGCGAAGGTGCCCTGCGGAACCAGATCAAGTTCCAGTTCGCCCTTCAGGACGAGTTCCTCAAACAGCTTGTTCTCGCCGACGTAGGTGCTGATGCACTTCTTGACCTGGCGATTCTGCAGCAGGACGCCCAGGCCGAAGTCGTCCACACCGGCGTTGTTACTGATGATGGTGAGATTCTTGATGCCCTTGCGCGCGAGCGCCTTGATGAGATTTTCAGGGATGCCGCACAGGCCGAAGCCGCCGACCATAATGGTGGCGCCATCCTGAATGTCGCGGATGGCTTCATCCGCATTAGCCACAAGTTTGTTCATGCTCCTGGCTCCTGTTAAGAGAGGCAACGTCGGTTGTCCACGGTCAGCTGTGGTTACGAGCCACGGGTAAAGAAAGTCCCGACGGCGCGCGAAGGTGTCCGGTCCGGAGAAGGTCCTGATTCCAGAAAAAACTGATGATGCCAGTGGATCCCCACGATCCAGCGAGCATTCTACCTCAGGGGGCCAAGAGCAGAGAAGAGGCGAGAAGAGGAGATCGCCGGCCTTCAGGCGAATTGGGCCGCACCCGGCAGTGTAGAATCTGCTTTCCTCTTGCAGGGGACATGGGGCGGGAAAGCATGGCAGCGAGCGGGTGGCGGGCAATTGCCTTTGATTTCGACGGCGTTATCGCCGATTCCATGCCGGAGCAGGACCGGGCGTGGCGCGAGGCGTGGGAGCAGGAAGGATCGCCCACGCCCGATGGCGCGCTTCCGGTGCTGTTGAGCAATCTGTGGGACGGCTGCGCCGGCTTCCGTATCTTTGAGCGTACAGAGATACCGCTCGAGATGCAGAAGCGACTCCGGGTGGCGAAGGATGCGATCTGGAAAGCGCGCCGGGGCGAGACCGAGGTTGTTCCCGGCGTGGTCGAGGCCGTGCGCAGGTTGAGTGGCCTTCCGTTGGCGATCGCCACCAGTGCGCATCGGGAGTACGTGGAGGTGGTGCTGAAGCGGGCCGGCATCCTCGAAGAGTTTGCCCTCATTCTGACGGATGCCGATGTTGCCCGGCCGAAGCCGGCGCCGGATGCGCTGCTGGCGATCTCCAGCCGGCTTGGCGTTGCGACCAGTCAGCTGCTGATGATCGGCGACACGGTAACGGATGTGGAGATGGCAAAGCAGGCAGGCAGCGGAATTGTCTTGCTGCGCACCCATGCGAGGTACCCGGCGCCGCCTGAGGGCGTGGCCGTTTACGGTTTGTGGGTGGAGTTGGCGCGGGACATTTCAGCGGCGCAGCGGGCCTGAGGCGTTCTTGGTTTTGGGAACTCCGGTCCCAGGCTAGCGCCAAAAGGGCGCGGCGCGAACCCGGGGTACCCTGTGTTTTGCTGCCAGATTCCACGATCACTGTTGTGAACAGGCACAGACAATCTCACTAACTACTGGGAATCGAATACCCGCTCCCGGCACTTAGCACGAACGACATCCCACTCAAGCCAAAATCGGGCTCGAGTGGGCCACCAGCCTGGGGCTTTTCCGTATTCCGATCCGTCGCCGGCGGATCAGTTGCGCGCGGCGGTCGGCGCCTTCTGCTGCGCCAGTTCCTGGAGCAGCTGGTCCACGCGGGCACAGAGTACGTGGCGGATGGAGGCCATGCCGAGCAGGCGTCCCTGGGCATCGACCACCGGCAGATGGCGGTAGTGGCGGGTCAGCATGACGGTCAGAGCCTCGGAGTCGGTCGTGGCCTCGGTCGCCAGTTCCACGGCGCGGGTCATCACGTCGGCCAACGGAGTGCGGGCCGGATCCAGACCCGCGTAGGCCACGCGGCGCATCACGTCGCGCTCGGTGAAGATGCCGGCAACCACGCGCTCGGCATCGACCACCGTGATGGCGCCGACGCGCGCCTCCAGCATCAGCCTGATGGCTTCGGCCACCGTGCTTTCCGGCGCTACCGAGGGAGGGTTCTGATCGCAAAAATCCAGCAATGACATGCCAAACCTCAAATTGAAAGCACTGACTGTATTGTGGGCGGGAGGGCCTGTCAAGTTCAGGTGGCACAAATGTGGCGTGCAGTCGAAAGGAAAGGGGCCTTCGCGGTGTGGCGGTCTAGCGCCGCAAACTCAGGGCAGCCCGGCCGCGTGGCCCGGCAGCGGAGCTGTCTGCTGAACAGCGAGCGGAGCAGCCGAGGGTCCATTCATTGCCCGTGCGAGCTGCTTCCAGTTGACGAGGATGAATCCCTGCTCGCGCAGGAAGCGGTGAAAACGCGGGTCGCGCACCAGGTCGTAGTCGGCCTGGCGCCAGCTTGCACCCCACGAACGGCCGCCGGCGATGGCGCGCATCTCTTCGTCGTCATGCCCCAGGTGCAGGATGAGCTGGTAGACCCCGCCGGGCGGCAGCGCCCTGAGCATTCGCTTATAGGCCTGCAGCCAGTAACGGCGCGGCTTGAAGGGCGTGATCTGCAGGTCGCGGCTGATGATGAGCGTATTGACTCCCAGGTCCAGACCGTTTCTGCCCGTCAGCCGGCCGCGCGGCGATCCGGCGCTCGCCATCAGGTTGGGCACGTGAGCGTCGCGCGCGGCCTGCTCGAAGACCTGATAGAAGTCGGGCGTGGAAAACAGCGCGCCCATGTGGCTGTCGAGGTGGGTGAACGCCACGCCGGAGGCCTGCGCCAGCGCAATCTGCGCGCTCACCTCGGTTTGCACATCTTGCGTCTCGGCGCGGCGGATGAAGCCGCGCACGCCGTGGCGCAGATTTCCTTCCCGGTCGAGCAGGCTGGGTACGGGACGCCGGCTCACCGGTCCCCAGCGGTACTCAGGCCACTCGCTGGTCAGCGTCAGATGCAGGCCGAAATCCAGTTCAGGATGGGCGCGGGCAAAGGCGGCAGCCTCGGTAAAGCCGGGGCAGGGCACCATCATGCTGGCCGAGGTGATCCAGCCCTTCTCGAGCGCCTCGAAGGTGGCGCGGTTGACCGAGTGCGTGAGTCCGAGATCATCCGAATGCAGCACCAGCAGGCGGGCATTGGGGGAAAAGCCAAGCCGCTCCAGGATGGCAGCGGCCGGCACCTGTGCCGGGGCCGCCGTGCCCAGGCACAGCAGCAGGGAGAGAAGCAGCGAAAGACGAAAAGCCGCGGTGCGGCCGATCCTCACGAGCATAACGTTGGCCGCCCAGCGGCTTGTCTGCTGACAAAATATTCTGCGCCCCACCGGGGCGGAAACTTAGTCCGGGGCCTTGGCTTTGATCGTATAACACGGCACGGCAGCTGCCCACAGCCGAGTTGGAAAAATCGCCGGGACCAATGCCGCCGGCGATCCCCGAGGCTCGCTCTTCACCGCCGTAGCGCGACCCGACCCTCGCAACTTCTGCGCCAGTGCAGGGTTTCCATCTAACGAAGGCGGCAGCAGCCGGAGCCAGGCGCCAGGCTGAACGGCGACGCGGAGCCGCCCCGAGATGGAGGCCCAGGATGTTCAGGAAAATCGCAAGGCAAGTTGCACCCGTACTACTGGTGGCGCTGGTCGCGGGCATGTTGCTGGCCGCCGCGCCCGCCGCGCAGGCAGCTACCCAGACCTTTGACCACGGTTCGGCGTTGCAGGCCGGACACGCCACCTACGTCGCCGCCGACTGGCGCGACCATGATCGTGATCGTGACCGCGACCGGTGGCGCAATGACCGCTATCGCTATCGCGACGGCTACTACTACCGCACGGATCATAGCCGTGAATGGAACTGGCGCGAACGCGAGCGCTGGGAGCGCGAGCACGCACGCCGTTGGAACGATCACGACCGTGACGATCGCTACCGCCGCTAACTGAAATATCCGCTTTCCCGCCAGCTGCCCCCTGGGGCTGGCGGGATGTTGTAACGCGAACACCGCCGTCTGCCGACCGGCGGCGTTCGTGTTTTTGCGCAGGTTTGAGAATTGAGAGAGCCGGGAAACGCCAATTCTGCGTGTCGAGCTACTTCGCCAGCGACTGCTTCACCGTCTCGCTGACCAGCTTGCCGTCTACCCGCACGCCGGTGGCGGCGAACTTCGCCATGGTGTTCTTCATCACCAGGCCCATGTCTTTCAAGGTGGGCGCGCCCATCTCGGCGATGGTGGCTTGGACGGCGGCGCGGATTTCCTCTTCGGAGGCCGCCTTCGGCATGTAGGCCTCGATGATCGCGATCTCGGCCTGTTCCTTTTCGGCCAGCTCGGGGCGTCCGCCTTTGGTGAACTGTTCGGTGGAGTCGCGGCGCTGCTTGATCATGGTGGCCAGCACCGGCACGGCTTCGGCGTCGGGCATCTCGCCGCCGGCCTTTTCCACCTGTTTCAGCTTGAGGGCGGTTTTCATCATGCGCAGAACGGAGAGGCGCAGCTCGTCGCGGGCGCGCATGGCAGCGGTCATGTCTTGCTGAATCTGGTCGATCAATTTCATGGCGTCAGTATAGGACAAAACGCAAATATCCGATGGGCCGGGCGGGTTTTTCCGCGACTCGGGGCCGTGCCGGGCATGCTAACATTCGCCCCGAAGACGTGTGAACGTCCATGCGCGGTGGTGTGCCTTGGCCCCGGGCCGAGCAGATGGTTGGCCGGCGCCGCCGTAAATTCTAGAGAGTGGGAATGATGCTGAAGAAGAACCGACTGTTTACTCCCGGTCCAACCCCCCTGCTGCCCGCCGCCCAGTACGCCATGGCGGCGGCCAACGTTCATCACCGCACCGCCGATTTCAAGGCGATGTTTCAGCGCACGCTGGCCGACCTGAAGGTATTCATCGGCACCGCGAACGACGTGGTGCTGCTGGCCTCGTCGGGCACCGGCGCCATGGAAGCCTCGCTGGCCAACCTGACCAAGATCGGCGACAAGGTCGTGGTCATCACCGCCGGCAAGTTCGGCGAGCGCTGGACCGGGCTGGCCAAGACCTACGGCTGCGCGATCGAGCTGGTCGAAGCTCCTTACGGGCAGACCGTCACGCTGGAGTCGGTAAAGGCCAAACTGAATAAGGACGTGCGCTGCGTTTACATGCAGGCGACCGAGAGTTCGACCGGCGTGCGCCATGACGTGGAAGGCGTGGCCCGCGTGGTGCGCGAACACAACGCCGCGGGCGGCGACGCCTTGCTGGTGGTGGACGCCATCACCGGCCTGGGCACCACCCGCTTCGACGTGGACGGCTGGGGCGTGGACGTGATCATCGGCGGCTCGCAGAAGGCGCTGATGATTCCTCCGGGACTGGCCTACCTGGCGGTGAGTGAGCGCGCCTGGAAGCGCATGGACGAGCCGCATTCGCCTGCCTACTATTTCGACCTGAAGAAAGAACGCAAGAACGCCGCCAAGGGCGAATCGGCCTACACGCCGGCAATCGCACTGATTGCCGCCATGGCCGCCGCCCTGGACTTTTTGCGGCAGGGCGGCAACGGCGATCTGGCCGTGGGCCGCGACGCCCTGATCCAGAACGCCGAGGTTGCGGCCGCCATGACGCGCGCTGCGGCGCAGGCGTTAGGGCTCAAGCTGTTTGCCCATCCTCCGGCCGGTGCGTTAACCGCCATCATGCCACCCGACGGCCTCAGCTCGGGCGTGCTGGTCAAGGACCTGCGGCAGCGCTTTGACGCCGTGGTGGCCGACGGACAGGGCGAGATGCTGGGCAAGATGATCCGCGTGGCCCACATCGGCTACTTCGATTACCTCGACACCATCGGCATCATCGGCGCCATCGAGCAGTCGCTGGCCAAGGCCATCCGTCCGGCGAAGTTCGAACTCGGCGCCGGGCTGAGGGCGGCCCAGTTGGTCTATGCCGAGCTGGTGGTGGATGCCAAAGGCCAGGGCGGGTAGCGAAGCGATCCAACGTTAAACACCGTTCCCCACGTCTCTCGGCGTGGGGAATTTTTGTCGGTGTCCGAGATCCTGGCGCCCCGCCTTCGTGCGCTGGTCTTGGAGCGCGAAAGTGGGGTAACGCATCTCCAAAATGCCGGGTGCCCCGTCCTAGCCGGTTTTGCCAGGGCGGGGCATAATTGGTGCTATCGCCTGTTTAAGACACCTACACTGTGAGACACCGGTGGGTGTGAGGTTCAGAATGACAAATGTGATCGTTGTAATTGGAGCAGGATCGATCGGCCAAGCGATTGTGCGGCGGATCAGTGCCGGCAAAAACGTCTTATTGGCAGATATCCGACAGGAAAACGCCGATGCGGCTGCAACGACTCTCAGCGATGCCGGTTTCAACGTCACCACGACGATGGTTGATGTTTCATCGCGCACCTCGGTTCACGCTCTCGTTGAGGCAGCCACAAAGCTCGGCGAAGTCTCCGGTATCATCCATGCCGCTGGTGTCTCACCTTCTCAAGCCTCTCCAGAAACGATTCTCAAGGTGGACCTATACGGAACTGCACTCGTGCTGGAGGAGTTCGGCAACGTCATCGCTCGCGGGGGCGCTGGCATCGTCATCGCCTCCCAGTCCGGTCACCGCTTGCCGCCACTCTCAAGCGAACAGAACACCCTCCTTGCGACAACCCCTGTCGAGGAATTACTGAGTCTTCCGATGCTTCAGCCAGACCAGATTAAGGACTCCCTCTATGCTTACCAAATTTCCAAGCGCGGGAACTCGTTGCGCGTTATGGCCGAGGCCGTCCGTTGGGGAAAACGCGGAGCGCGTGTCAACACCATCAGCCCCGGCATCATCATCACTCCGCTCGCGAACGATGAGCTAAAGGGGCCGCGCGGGTCGGGGTATCGGCACATGATCGAAGTGTCGGCGGCTGGCCGGGCGGGCACACCAGATGAAGTAGGAATCGTCGGCGCACTCCTGATGGGACCGGATGGTGCGTTCTTTACGGGCAGCGACATCCTCATGGATGGCGGGGTTACGGCGGCCTACTGGTTCGGTGAACTCGCCCCGAAATGACCGAATCCGCGCAGTGATTGGTGAAAAATCCCCATTACACTAACCATTGACCAGTTTGGAGCTATTCATGCTCAAAGTAGGACTCACCGGTGGCATCGCCTGCGGCAAATCGACGGTGGCTGGCATGTTGGCGGCGCGCGGCGCGCACGTCATCAAGGCCGACGAGATCGCGCATCAGCTGATGCGCACGGGCGAGCCGGTGTATGAAGAGATCGTGCGCCGCTTTGGCCACGGCATTCTGGATACGGACGGACGCATTGACCGCCTGCGGCTGGCCGAGCTGGTTTTTGCGCCCGCCGCACCGCGCATCGCCGAGTTGAACCAGCTGGTGCATCCGGCGGTCATTCACGAGCAGAACCGCTGGATGGAAGAGATCGGCCGCCGCGAGCCCGAGGCCATCGCCGTGGTGGAGGCGGCTTTGATTCTGGAAGCCGGCGTCGCCGGCGACTTCGACCGACTGATCGTGGTGGTTTCCGACGCACAGAAGAAGATTGAGCGGCTGGCGCAGCGCATGCGCATTGACGTACGGGCCGCGGCCAGCGAGGTGGAGCGGCGCTCGGCGGCGCAGTTGCCCGACACGGAAAAAGAGCGGCAGGCCGATTTCGTCATCTACAATAGTGGGTCGGTGGAGGCCACCGAGCAGCAGGTGGACGAGCTTTACCCGGTGCTTGTCGCCGCTGCCCAGGCCCATTGAATCCCTTGCTCCGGCCAGCTTTCGTCCCCGGTTGCGGCCCGCTGCGCGCGTGCGCGACGGCCCGGGGCGCGAGCGCGCGGCGGAGCCGGCAGGCATAAATGAGAAAGGCACGTCCCGCACTACTGGCGCTCCTGCTCGTGGTGGCGTTTTACCTTTACACCTCGCATCGGCTGGGTTTTCGCCCATGGGGCGGGCTCACGCTGGTTCACTCCCCTGTGGCCGAGCCGTCGCTGCAGATCACCGAAGCCGCCGTCAACAACGGCGCACTGGCGCCGGACGAGCAGGTCAACGTGGCGGTCTACAAGAAGGCGCTGCCTTCGGTGGTCAACATCACCTCGACTGCGGTGGGCTACAACTTCTTCTACGGGCTGATGCCGCAGAAGGGACAGGGCACGGGCTTCATCATCGACCGCGAGGGCCACATCCTGACCAACTTCCACGTGGTGGACGGCGCGCGCCTGGTGGAGGTCACGCTCTACAACCGCAAGAAATACAAGGCGAAGATCGTCGGCCTGGACCGGCAGCACGATCTGGCGGTAGTGAAGATCGACGCGTCGAGCCTGACGCCAGCGGTACTGGGCGATTCGCGCGGGCTGCAGGTGGGCCAGTATGTGTTTGCCATCGGCAATCCCTTCGGGCTGAACGGCACCATGACGCGCGGCATCGTCAGCTCGATCCGCTCGGTGGCAGGCCCGGAGGGCGCGCTGATTGACGACGCCATACAGACCGACGCGGCGATCAATCCCGGCAACTCCGGCGGGCCGCTGCTGAACTCGCGCGGCGAGGTAGTGGGCATCAACTCGATGATTGCTACGGGCGGCGCGGGGCAGAGCGCGGGCGTGGGATTCGCCATCCCCATCAACTCCGCCAAGGCCGTGCTCAACGATCTGGTCACCCTCGGCCGGGTGCGGCGTCCTTCGCTCGGCATACGCGGCCTGCCCATCGGACCGGAGTTGGCCTCCGAGATCGGCGCGCCGGCCGACTACGGCGTGCTCATCCTGCAAGTGGTTCCCGGCGGCGCCGCCGAACGCGGCGGCCTGCGCGGCGGCAATCAGCGGGCCGTGCTGGGCAACACGCCGATCCTGCTGGGCGGCGACCTCATCATCGCCATCGAGGGTGAGCAGATCGAAGACCTGCAGGACATCGCCCGCTTCATGAACAGTCATCGCGCGGGCGACACCGTCACCGTGACCGTGATGCGCGGCAAGAAGAAGATGGAAGTGAAGGTCACGCTGGGCGAGGCGCGCCAGCAGGCGTAGGATTAAGGCGCTTCCACGTTCATTCGCCGCGCTGGCTTCGCCTGATAAAGCGCTCGCAGCGCGGCTTTCTCACGCTCTTCGTTGAATCGTCGGGCCAAGCTCCTGCATCTATCAGGCAGGGGAAAAGAAGATGAGCACGCTAATCGGATATTACGTATTCCTGGCGGCGCTGCTCCTGGCACTACGAGGGCTAGAGCAGATTCGAGAGCATTACACGCCCGCGCGCGTGAAGGCATGGAGGAAGCGAACCGCCCTGATGGTCCACGCCCG
>Ga0316217_10005114_pt1 | contig 13777 bp, 10 predicted proteins | sample 1anoAmetaG_FD_203633 | JGI IMG/M metagenome (GOLD analysis project Ga0316217, IMG submission 203633) | Freshwater microbial communities from Trout Bog Lake, Wisconsin, USA - 1anoA | ecosystem: Environmental > Aquatic > Freshwater > Lake > Hypolimnion/Profundal zone | place: USA: Wisconsin...
TTAGCCTGTGCATTAGGATACGAGGACCACCATGGCAGAGTATAAACATTACTCAGCTTACGCCCAATCACATACTGTCATCACTTTTTGCATTGGCAACTTAGGGGATTCACCTATCTTCTTTGATATACAGTTTTACCATGGACTTTTCCTGTAGGATTCTTTCTAAACCAATGTCCAAGGCCATGAACTCTAGGATTTGTCGAACCGGTGGGCAAATATGCTCAACATGGTCGAAAGCAACTACGAAATCTATCAAAGACATCTAATCAGTCGCAGGGCAACAAGCGAGCGCATAACTACTGTCCTGACAGTGATGGTAGTTAGCATAATAGCAGGTACAGTGATTCTGAAGTGGATCTACTACCGCAAAATAATCGGGTACCTGCATGAGAAAAAGTTAGTTTGAGTTGATATTGCCTTAATAGAAATCAAATGATCCAATACCATTAATTCTCTTATCATTTGCCTCTTAGACGTTTCATCACTATATCGAAGCTTTCGACTCTTTTGTTCCTGAAGAAAAAGAGCTTTTAGTAGAATGAGTCTTTTTAGAGGCCTTATTTTTTTGAGTTGCGGTAGACTTGGGTCGACTGGCCCATGTATAAAGAATAGCCACTGTAAGAGCTTTTGCTTGGAGTTAGGTTGGCTTTGTTTTTCTGGGCTGACTTTTCGGTAGATGCAAACTGTTTACTTATGAACGGTGACAATCCACTGTTTCTGTGAGTAGGAGTGACATTAAACCGGCGAGTTTCGTTTCCTTTGCTATTTTTAGTTGGAGTTTTTTATTTGAATGAGGAGTTATTTTGAATCTTACTTCCTAGCATCTTGTTGGATATTTGGGAGGTTGTAGCAATTGCCTTTTTTTGATTTTGGTTGATAGTTTTCAAAGGGTTGGTAGCTTATTGAAGATTAAGTGTAGCACTTTGATGACTATTAAATCCATTTTGGCTCTTTTGCTTGCTCATTAAGGCACTTATTTTGCTTATAACGGAGAGATGCTAATTTAGAGTAGAATTGAAAATTTCAGCGAATTAGTTCAAAAGTCCTGCTTAGATTTAAAACGATTTAATGTAGCTTTCGCTATACTTTTTGTAGAACCAGCTTTCGGACAGATTGTTTTCATCTCTGCCATTAAAGAAAAATATCTCCGCGTTTTAAGTGAAAATTCTTTGATAGATTTCGAATCTTTTCTTTTTGGATTAAAACAGACCATTAAAACGAGCTGAACTGCGCCAACGTGACAGAGCCTCACTCAAAATATCGGGCACAATGGTTTAATGCCTACTTTTAAGTTCTCCTTTCCTCAGCCACTTTGAAATTTATCTCAGTTGATCTAGAACCTGTTTGGCATGTCCGTTTCCCTTGGCCAGAAAGTAGTTCTTGAAACAACGCAAACAGACCATTCCCTACACCTCACACAACTATCTGTTTTTCTTTTTGAAGTAAGTCTTGAACTGGTCATAGCTGCTAGGGACTGTTTGCCCCTAGACTATGAGAGATGCTGCGGATAGGAAAAAAAGTTAAGACAATCCTAAATGAATATTTCCGTTGGCATCTAAAAACTAAAAAAGTTCTTCTATTTGTTGAAGATTTTTGTGCACTGACTCGTTTCTTTTCTTGCGAAGGTAAAGGTCATTGTAAAGACTGTTAAGTTGTTACAAGGTGCCTAGAATCTGCATCAATGAGGATGTACCGAATCAACTTAAATGTGTTTGCTCAAGGTGCTGTCCTGTAATAGCTAACCCTTTGGAAATATCCTCACTTGCTTCGCAGTGAAAATGTCGAAGACGTTTTTGGATTACAGCCAATCAATGTACAACTGTTTTAGCTCCTAGTCATTTATCTATGAGGATTTTCGCATCTCCAGGATTCTGTATGGACGAATTGTTACTAGAGTAGGCTTAGAGAGTTTTAGTCGGGGATGTTGACTGCGAGCTAGAAGCAGAGGGAGTCGATTAGTTTGGATTGCTGTGGATGCAGTTCGAGCACTTTTTAATTATATTTCATTTATTAACATTATAAACGAACAAAACCTCGAATTTATTATCCTTAAAATATGACTGACGAACAGTCTGCCAATAGATATTAGATGTTTCAAACAAGCACAAAGAGTGAAGATAATAAATAAGTATCAATTTAGATCATTTCTCTTTTTGGGAGTGAGAGAAAGCTAAAGAGAAGAGTCAGAACCGCTTCTACGAGAATACCGTCTAGTGAAATAATCAATCCTGTTCAAATACTTTTTATTCAGGGCCTTAACTTTTTCATTTTAGCTCTTTATCTTTTCCGAATCGACTTTTACTTTATTCAGGACATCTATTTGGATTTCACAGTAACGAATTTTTTGTTTTAGCTTTTTTATCTCGTGGTCTTGGCTGTTTTATGTTTCTGGCTGGTTTTAAACTTATTTCAAAAGTTCGGAGTTTTCCTACTTGTAGGCCAAAAACGAATCGGAATCATCTAGTTAAGAGATTGGCTAGAGTCCGTTTAAGATTCCTTTGAGCTCATTTTATTTGTTATCGTCTTCGAAAGATTTAACCTATTCAAAAGATTTAGGTTCAAAATTGGTGAAATGGTTCGATTGAGATTAAATCGTGAAGTTTTTTAGCTTTATTGGGTTTCTAGCTTTCTTCAGGGAAGTAGAAGGGATTTCCTATTTACATTTTTTACTGAATGAGTTAAATTTTAAACTTTACTACTTCAAGTATTTGAGCTAATCTTTAAGACTTGAAACTTCACTTTAATAGCGCTAAATCTGTTTGCTTTTGTCTTAAATACAATGCTGAAGTTCTTGGCCCACTTTTCGAAACTTTTACTTTTATTCTTAGATTTATTTTTAAGCGGCTACTAACTTATCAGTAAGTTCTACATTCTTTTGTCTTAATTAGGTGAGACATTATTGATTTTTGATATTTATCTGCGAAATTTCATAGATATAGGTTTCCCTCTATATCAAAAACTCTTGGACACGTTCTAGTTCTTGAAGTTTTTTCTTCAAATCAAGATTTTGATTTTTCAGTTATTAGATCTAGTACAGTAAATTTTCCTTCTACCTGTTTTCCATATCCATTTAGTTTTTGCTAAGAGTGTAGCGATGTTTAGCTCTACCTTTTTTCTACATCTTGTCTTTGAATTGCTCCAAATTTAGATTTTCTTTGATGTCTTTGAAACTTTATTAATTTAAAGTCTGTCGGAGTCTCTCAGTAATTTGCTAAAATCGTGGACTTTTGAAGAAGGTATCTTGAGTTGTTAATGATTTTTTTGGCGAAATGTAGCAAATTGGACTTTCTTACTAAAACTTGAGCTGAGAAGGTTTATGAGTTACAAGTGTAACTTCAGTTTTCCTGTGGAATTTCGGTATACTTTTCTTTTGAGCGTTTTTATGTTTAGGCGTCACAGGGTTGGACAAATTGTGCGTGCCCTAACTAATAAACTAAGATTAAGCCAGAAAGAAATTCTATATTTTCTTCATTTTAATTAGATATAATATTTATAGAAGGATAATACTGGCTTTGGGTGGGGACTTGGAACTTCCTATAAAAGATAGCCATAAATATGATGGGGCTAACGACCAATAAAAAGCGGAATTGATTTAATTTATATTTTAGTATGTAACACGTAAACGGAGTCACTAACCAAGTCGTATCTTTTATCTATTCTTAAACCTTCTTCGACTATCATGGAGCAGTCTTGGCCTTCCTCTGGTTCATTGCGTCAACCATCGCAATCCTCGCAAGAAGATTTTCTCGTCAATTGCATTCTTTATTATTCTTCTTCATAGACTTCATCACTGCGTTCTTCATTATTGGTGCTATTGTTAGGGTTTATCCTTATTTCGGGTACTTTGCTACTTGGAGCTTGGTTAAGAAGGGGCATATACTTGGAGGTAAATTTTACTTTATAAAGGCATCGTATTTTTGGTACTTCTCCTCATCCAACATGCTTCAGGTGTCTATACATTACTGAAAGGGATTGGTTACAACCCCATTCACAGGAAACTGGGTGCTATTGTAGCTAGTTTGGGGAAATTTTTAGCTGTCGGAGGAATGGTTTTGTCGGGATGGCCTCAACATTTCATAATTCTAGGTTCTGTTTTAGCTGTTTTAATGAGTGCATTTGCCATCAACAAGAACTTTGGAAAACAAACGCCAAAGAAGGAAAGTAAAGTAGCAGCAAATGAAAGTAGTTCATAAGCTGGTCGTCAAAGATCCCCACCGAGAGAGGTCAAGAGAGATTGATTCGATAAAATCTGATTAGAAGTACATAAAAATATCATTAAAAGCCGTCTTTCGAACTCATTTAGATTTATGTTTACTCAAATGTGCAGCAGATTTTGAAAACTTCAGGTTTAAGTTTTCTTCTTAGTTTTTTCGTTTACTGAGCAGCTATTTTTTGACACTTCTTTTATGGCCGTGCTCTTTTACTGAGGGTCTTTGCGAGTTTAGATCAACAGTGGCTAGTTTGTTTTACTTATTAAACTGATTTTCATGAATCTTTTAAAAGTGTAACTGATTGGAAGAAAACTTTGGTTTTATTGCGGAATCAAAATATTCATGCATTACTTCTGCCTTCACTTTATTTCCTTCCTATCTTTATGTTACACTATGTATTTGTGATAACTGCTAAGGGTAATGTTTGGAGCCACACTTAGGAGATAATCTTCTGGGAGTATTGGAAAAAGACATCTTGTTTGGTGACTGCACAGAAGTAACGCATCCGTGCTTTAGTTATTTCTTCTTTGATTTAGAGGTGCTGTTTCTTGTTTTTTTGTTGAAATGATGGTGCATCTAGCTAGTTGATATACTTTTTCCTTTTAACAGGTTAGAATGTTGTGAATTGCTAGAGGCTTTTGTTCTTGGATCTTTGATAGATATAATCTAAGTAAGCAGAAGAGTACTTTTTATTTCTTTGGTTGGTTTAATTTAAAATTTTGACTTACAGTTTGGCTAAATACTGGAGGTTTGCAATAAAAGTCATTTACAAATTTTGAATCCTGAATGCAGCTCTTTATTTTTTGAAAAATGGCAGAATAAGACTGGCAATTAAGCGAGGAAATAATTGGCCTAAAATTTGTCAATTGAATCGAATAGTGAAGTTTAAAGCTTTCAATCAAATGCTGGAGATAAAAAAAGTCGAATGGAATGAAATACAGAGCGATTATGATAGCCATCAGGTGGCAACACTAAGATTACTTGTATTAGGTTGTTTCCTTTAGTTAAATGCCTTCAGTTAAAGTTTTTTTGGCAAGTAGTCGGAGCTATGTTGCCATCGTGAAGTAACTCATAGAAAACATGATTATTTTGGACAATAAGTGAGATTTACTGTAATGTTAGTCTCCACGTACTTTAAAATTGAGGATAGGTTAGAGCTACATAATGTTTGCTATTGTAAAGTACTGAAATTGGTTGGCTAGTTCTTAAAATAAAGACTTTGGATGCTCTATTTTGTTTCTTCTCAAAGTAAGTAACCCATCGATTATTTACAGAAGAACCCTTTTTTAGAGATAGCCAATCGAAAAAGAAAACTAAATCAACTATGAGACATATTGCTTCAGTCCTACTTATTTTATGTTTAAGTTCCGATGGATCTATTTAAAGTAATCTTTAAGCAGATTATTTGATCTTTTGGCTGCAATTAGAGCAGTATCATGCTGTTTTAGCTGACTGTTAAAAGCACAAAACAGGAGATAGTAATGGGCCAAAACACTTTTGAGCTCAATTAGTTTATCAGCCTTGAATTCTACAGATTTTTCTTTTTAACCCTTCTCGGTTTAGCACTTTAGGTTGTAGATTATGGCTTAGACATAGCTTACACACAGTTCAATTTGCCAAGACTGTTGATGTCTGCAGATTTGATTATGAAAGATCGTGATTATGTAGGCAGTATTGGCGGTTTTTCCATTGCTGACTGCTTATTATAACAGTTTTTAGGCCTAATTCAAAAGGAACTCAGCTTCTTAACACAGCCCCTAATTGATTTTTTCTACAGCACTTCTGTTTAATTTTTAAAACTAGCAATCGAATCCCTCTAAATGAAAATAAGATTACTATCTTCGGCTGCTCTTTCCAGTCTTTTCTTGTTCAAATAGTTCTTATTTTCGCCCAGAATAGATGATTTGTTGCTCTAAATGTTGCTCATGCCCAGTTATTCTTCTTACTAGAAGGAGGGGTATTGCTGGGTTTACTAATTTTTTCTAACTTTGCTGTTTCGGAATTTCATAATGACTATTTTCCAATTTAAAAATATAATACTCAATGATTGAAATATTCTTTTGCATAAAGGGAGAGCTAAAAAATGAAGAGGCTTTTCGGATTGTGGGATCAATAGAAAAACTTGGCAATTGGAACACCGAAAAAGGCATCATGCTGCATTCAAAAAGAGGAATCTGGGAAAGCTCAGCAGTGTAGATATAGTCAGGTACTACAAAATTTAACTTAGACAAATCCTTTTAGTTCAAAATCATCAAGCAACACAGCAACTGGGTTGAATGGTAGAATTTACCACACAATTCGAACAGAAAGTTCAAATCCAAGCATTCTATCAAGCTTTAGCTTTAATGGAGTAAACCGGAGGGAAGGGTTTCTAAGTTGTCACATCATAAAAAGAAAAAGATCAGCATCATAGGTAAATGCATATCTAATGTAGATTCTACTTCTGACGAAAAAAACTCTGTCAAAGATGAAAATTTTGACCCTTATCTCAGTGCCTATTATTCTCATAGTTCAGATGAATAAGAGGGCTAGTTTGTGATCAAGAAGCGTAAAATAAGTGATGAGCTATCGACTACCAACCTTGACTTCTAAGAGTTATTTTACAAAACAGAGCCTTTTTAAATTTTATACTCCCTTTTAAAAAAAAGCAAAATCTATGTAATAAGTAGCTAAATAAACCTCGAAAGCGAATTCCACAAAGAAGTCTAAAATAAAATAAAATAACTATCCCACCTTGCCCATCATTATACAACCAAGTGGATCACTTATGAAACGCTGAAAAATGAAAACTCAAAAAAACCGAAAAACAAATTTCATCTTGCCAGTTTTGAGAGTTATTTTTAGATTGAGGATGAAGAGATACTAGATTAGAATATCAATGGTCCAACTACTTATTTTATAGTTTTGGATATTGAGAGTGCATTGGCTTTGAAGAATGACCTTTCTCATCTACCTACCTGCATTTATTTGCCTTTTACCTAGCTTGAGTAGCTCAAAAAAGTTGTGAAATAGTTGCCAAAAGTCTAATTCATCTGCTTCGACAGACAGCAGTAAAACTAAAAATTTGCTTAGTTTTTATAGCAATCAAAAATCTTTCTATTCGAAAGCAGACATGCCAGTCTTTTAAAGAAACAAGTGCCCTCTTTCTAGCAGTTAGCATATATGCTATAGTGCTTCAAAAAGAAAGACAACTTAATCATAAACAAACTAGGAAGTTTGAAGTAATAAATGGCGATTGATGCCTTCATCAAATCTAACTCAGTGACGTTTGTTGAAGGAGGAATGATAGAGCGCTGCACTGAGTTTGTATAGAAACTGATAAAACGGAAAAAGGAGAAATGTCTGATTGTGTTTGTCATAAAGTAGGAGCATCTCAGTCAGAGGGCTATGAAGATCAAAGACTGCAAAAATGTAGTTATTGTTTACAACAACTTCAAAAACATCATTATTGAGCACAATGAGTACCATCCGCTCAGGAAGTTCGAAGAAATCATCGATCTTTTTAGAATGAAACTTAAGCTACTTTCCTAGCAAAATGGAGGAGAAATAGTTGAGAAAAGTAGTTCACTTTCTTACTTTATACCTGAAAACAAACCTTAATTAGCGTCGAAGGTGTACACTGACTTCAAAACGAATGCCAAAACCCATTCTTTCATCAAAGTTACACGTAAAGGCAAAAAAATTAAAGCAGTCTGGAATTTAGCAGAAGAAGCAAGAGCTGTCCGGACTTTATGTGAAATCAAGTACACTAACTTTGGACCGCTTGGAAATTTCAACATTATCTCAGACTTTCTCACTTTGCGAGAGTTTAAGGATACATTTAGGCTGTTAGTGAACCACTATCCAAAGTTGTTTTAGTTACCCAAAAACACAAAGATAAACTACTATTCCTACGGAGGAAAGGTAATGGCAACTTGCCACATTTTACCTGAATAACTGTAGTAAGACCAAGATCTGGAATGATATATGTTTAGTGTGATAAATTTCTTTTCAATATTATTTGATATACATAATTGTGCAAAAAGTCAATTCGGTTGATTGTGCCGCATTAAAGAAATATAACTTAAGTCTGAGTTTAGAAATTAATATTAATTCCAGAACAGATGTAACTCCCAAAAGAGGATGAGATTCGGGCGCCTGAAGGTGAGGAATAAGAAGAAGAAGAGGAGGAGATTACTGGAAAAAACAAAACGGCTCTCAATGAAAGACTCATCGCTTGTGTGAAAAAGAATTAATATGAAGAGGTTTAGCGTTGTCTCAAGAGAAAGGCCGACATCAACTATGAATGTACACTGAGTAGCATTTAGAGAACAATAAGAAGAAGTGGACAGGCTTTATATGGGCTTGCTGCCTAGGATTCACCAAAATAGTCAGATTAATGATTTCCAGGAGTGCAGCTCAACAATATCTCGAAGTAAAGCCAGAATACCGCACTGTGGTTATGGGGTCAACCAAAGAGATAAGACCGAATCCTCTTCATTGGGCATCTTTTAAAGGTCATGTGTAGATAGTTCAGCTTTTGATTAAGGCCGGTCTACATTGGTAAGATATTGACAGTTGTGGAAATAATAGCGTAATGCTGGCGGCCTCGGCGAACTTCCCTGAAATATTCAAAAAGTATCTGCAGCTTGGAGTTCTCCTTGATTGCAAAAATTCTAGAGGACATACTGCAAAAGATTTGACCACTCACTAGCAGATTCTTAACTTGATATCTGCGCATGATAAAACTTTGTAATGCCCAGTATCAAAGACCCTCTTTAAAGAAAAGGATGTCAAACATTGGTGCTGGGTTTGCGGGAAATTCGTAAGTGGGAAAAGCTATACCTTAGAATGGGCGTATAAAGAACTGGCTTCGAATTAAAAGGAGGAACTAGATGGAAGGTGCAGCTCTTGCTGGAATTTTGCAAGGACTATGAAAAACGAACTTATTGAGGCGATGTAAAGCAAAGACTAACTTAAACTACGTAAGACTATGAATAGCTATCGCTAGAAGTTCAGCCACTTATAGGTGCATTTTCTTGACAGCTGCGAAAAGCTACTCTACAAACTGTAAGTCCAGAACAAAATTCTCAGCTATGTTCAAGGTCTTGGGAAGGTCTAAAACTATAAGGTGATTCTGAAATCAGTGAACACAATCCAACTGATGCTGAAGGGTAATACTTGATTTATATAGAGGCTCAGAATTTATCGATTGAACAAGAAATCGTGGAGATAGCCGAGAAAACGATTGAGAGGCTGAATGCTTAGAGGAATCTGCGGTTTTAGATTGATAATATTGATACATCTTCTGCCACAAGAGAAGGAGTTGCCACTCTTTAGAAGATATATTCAGATGCTGAGACTAAAAGTGTTTCTTCTTAGTATCTTTCGGTGGCAGGAAGCATCAAGTAAAAAATGAATAGGAGCATAAAAGTCCAAGATCTTTATCAACTTTTTGTCTAATATCCTCAAAGACCTGACCCATATCCGTAGCCACTTATTATTGATTTCAAAACAAAGAAACCCATTGACCCTTAGACTAAAAAACCAACAGATCCAGCCAATTTGCTGCCCAAAAAGAAGAAAGGAAAGAAAGATCCAAAGTTTGTAATTCCAGAGTGGGCTACTTAACTTAAGGCCATGAATGAAAAAATCAAAGAAGAGGAATAACTGCTTTCAATGAGGGTGGAATTGAATTTAAGTCCTGAATTTTGCAAGAAAGTGGAGGAAATAATTGTGTTGATGAAAAGGGAAAGTAGGTATCGCAAAGATATGGACACTTTACAGGCGATGGTGGATGAGGCTAATAAAAAAAAGAAATGATTCAAGCTTAATGTAATCATCAATAACGATTAAGTATCTTTATTTATCTAGGTTACGCAATCCTCTCAAAAATTTAAAATCCAAGAAATCAAAACTTTTTTGCATTTTACCGAATACAGTGCAGCTAAAGAGTATGAATGACATGCTACCAATATGTGATTGATTCGTTTCATTTTTTGAAGTGCGCTCAGCCTCTATATTATAATTGGTTAGAATTGGCATGAATCAAAGCTAAATCAAGGAAATTCTCCGGAAGAAAGACAGCAGAAAAATCGATTCTTACATTTTGAAAAATGCAAGGAAAAAACAGTAAGAGACTGATTTAATGAACCTTTTACAAACATGGCTTCATTGTCTTCTTTACTACAAACAGATCTATCCTCAATAAGTGTTCGTTTCGAGGAAAATATTTGGGATTCCAGTATTCACGGCTTCAGCACCTGCCTTAAAGAACTATTTGAACGACTTTTTCTCAAAAATCAAATCTCAGCTCCCTCATATAAATAATCTAAAAGTCCTCCTTTATTCGTCCACTGGCTAATTAATAGAGTCGAATGTTCTTCATATCTAATAGTTCGGAATAAAGAGAAGGATAGAAGAAGAAATAGAAGGTGTAAAACCAGTCAACTCTCTCCAGCAGCGAATAGAGATGAAATAGTTCCTTGCTAGCCTAAGGCCACAACTGATGAAGGGCTTTGTGCGTCAAAAGTAAGAAAAGGTGTCATTTAAGTTGAGAATAGGGTATAGGTTGGAACAATCAAATAGAAAAGATGAAAGTTTCGTGCTTGAGAGCTGGCTGAAGTGTGAGAAAGGCTTTTAGAAAGGAGAAATCTTGCTTAGCCTCAAAAGCGAAAACTTGAACCTGATCTATTAACTTCAGAGTTGATATCTCTTATTTTATTGGGTAATAAATATCTTAGCAAGTTAATTTTTGAACAGCTTACGAGACATAATATGAAGCCTTCGCTATTACATAAACCTAACACAGAATGATTTATATTTTGCGTTGAAAAACCTCAACAAAACAATCCTCCCAATTCGAAACTCAATGTTAATCGTTTGTTTTTGTCAATAAGGCTTATCTTTAAGATTTGATGTTTAAGTGATTATAGAATCGGAAATATGGAGAATGTGAGATAAATTTTGGTCTTGAAATTATTCGAAGATTGGACGCAAAAATTATGGGTAAATTGAAAAAAGGGAGAGTTTTACTGTAAGGCAAAGTGTGCGTTTCGTGCCCAGTTGGAACCGGCTATAATGGTGGAAGCGGATGCTGCTGCAACTGTGCGCCTGGCTTGCCTTACGACACAAAAATCAACACCTGCAAAATAACCGCTTGATTGATCTATAGTTATCATTCTTCTTCAGGCAAAGATAATGTACTGCCTCGCAGTCTTGCTGTCAGGTATTTGGACAATAAACTAATCAAGATTGCATTTTGATAATATTTCAAGTAACGATTATGGGAGGGAGTGAGCATTTTTAGTAGACTGATAGAACTTTTATAGCTTTAGAAATGGTGTTTGTTTATTAAAGTCGAGTGATATGAAGGCATTAATTTAGAAGAGCAAAATTTAACAAGGGCAGAGATTAGCCCAAACTATAACCTGTTTATATCCCTTCTAATTGCCCACCCATGGCTAAATGAAAGCAGCATCATAGACAGCCATAATTAAAATAACCAATATCCTTCCGCAGCTTTTATAAACAATTATCGAATAGGATAGCTCCACCTAGAATGCCTTTGCAAAGGCAAAATCTTTAAGAACAGGACCGTTTGGCAGAGATTTAGCAAGTTTATCTTTTAGGTAGCGAGTTCCGTCTCTGACTTATTAGGGCTTTGAGTTGGTGAAGCTGGAGTCTCGATTTTGCATTTTGCAAAAGTGAGGGGAGATTAAAGTTTCAGAGCTTATTGGTAGAAATAACATTATTTTTCATAATAATTTTGTGGTGTGACATGAATCCCCGATAATACGACTTTGACCGAGAGCGGGACCGCACTCGTGAGAAGCCATACAGCAGCAGCAGGTACTATCCCAAATCTCCCTCTTAAGACTCACTCGAATACCGCAGGCACAGCAGACATGCAGTGCGCTAGCAGAAATAAACCAAACACCTCAAATCAAAGAGGGTCAAGTAACTACCCACTAACGTAGATTTGAGGAGAACTTGGATGTTAAGGTCTTCAGGAAGGAAGACGAACCTGCTGCTAAAGGTCTCAGCTAGGAAGACCTTCTTAAGATTAAGAGCTAGTTTGAAAAGGAAATAGCGAGGTCTTATGACTTCAACTGGGAGCACTTTAAGCATCGTGATGCTATGCTTGAGAGCAACTCGATGAAGGAGGTACTTCTATTATAAGTTAGCAAAAATAGCGCTAAAAGTTGTTGAATGAGAAGCTGATGAATGTGAAATAGGGTATGGTTTTTGTTAATCCGTTGCGGATTCGGAACGTTGAGTCTATAATTGAGATTGGTGTTGATTCTTTGTAGAAGGAGGGTCATACAACCCGGATTCAGCATGTTTTAGGTTGTTATTATACACATCTAAGTTAAATTCCAAATTAACCTCAATTTTAAATACTTAACACTAATAACACTTCAGAATGTAAAATAATTAAATTTGATAATGAAACATTTACCAATGATCTTGCACTTGGGAATAATGGCAAAAGTATAATTGGACTTAATTAGAAAATGCGGAGAACCAGAAGCCAATTAAAGGCATTCTTAAAATTAACACACCTTCCCCTGTACGCACCTAGCCTGCTGAGCCACGCGTTATCAATCCTAGCCTTATTTATCTGCTTAAAGACATCAAGCTCAACCCTAACAACTATAACAAATAAAAGACTGAACAGGTCCTCAAACCTTACAAAATTTCGGGGGAACTCTAATATCTCACCAAAAACAAGGAGGTTTTGTAGAAAATGCTCAAAAGTACAGCTAATGTCCCTCCGCCTTCCTCTATTAGTGTGCCCAAGCCTGCCTTCACTCCCTCTTCTTCTGCTGGAAGGTAGAGTCACTAGCGCGCTAGCTTTTCAAACCAGCCTCCCATCATGAACCCGAACCCTCACATGGGTGGCTATGGGCATACCTTTGTCCCCAAAGCTGATAAGTTTAGGACTGTGCCTTGCAAATATTACCATGGGTACTGGTTTGACTACTTAGCCCTCAGGGATGTAACAAGATTGACAACTGTACCTACATACACGACGAGCGGTACCCTGGAGTGCCTGTGCCGATCACCCAGCCTGCGGTAAACCAGGCCTCCAATATGCAAAAGATGCCGATGAACTATCCCCCTATGCCTGGCATGTATAACCAATATCCGAACTCGAACATGTCGAATATGTCTTCGATGAATGCTCCTCCTTCCAACTCTATGGGCCACTCCGGTACTTCCTTCTTAATTCAGGTTACATGATGGGCGGGTCCATGCCTTACCAGGGCAACAATATGTATTACAACAACAACAATCCTCCCAACCCCAATAGCGGATATAGCAGCGGCTACCCTCCCAATCCTAACCACTACATGAGGAACCAGTACAACCAAGGTCCAGGGGGCTACAACAACCAGGGCTACCCTCCTTATTACAACAACCCGCAAAACCAAAAACAGTGATGTTTTATAGCCCACCAATCCTTTTATCCATACCCTCGCCTAGCTTAGTCTCATGCTGATATGATCTCTTTTGCTGATATGGCCTCCCTCGCTGAGATGATGCAGAATGTGGACAAAATAATATAAGTAGATCACACG
>Ga0316217_10005115_pt1 | contig 13776 bp, 10 predicted proteins | sample 1anoAmetaG_FD_203633 | JGI IMG/M metagenome (GOLD analysis project Ga0316217, IMG submission 203633) | Freshwater microbial communities from Trout Bog Lake, Wisconsin, USA - 1anoA | ecosystem: Environmental > Aquatic > Freshwater > Lake > Hypolimnion/Profundal zone | place: USA: Wisconsin...
AGGCGGCGGCGCGGATCAGCTTGATGACCGCGTCCAGGAAATCCAGGGCGATCTTCAGGCCCATGAGGATGTGGTGGCGGTCCTCGGCCTTGCGCAGCTGGAACAGGGTCCTCCGGGTCACCACCTCGCGGCGGAAGCCGATGAACTCCTTGAGGATCTCCCGCAGGGTGAGGATCCGGGGCTGGCCGTTGACGATGCACAGCATGGTGATGGGGAAGGAGTTCTGCAGCTGGGTCTGCTGGTAGAGGCAGTTGAGGACGATGTCGCTGGATTCGCCCTTCTTCAGCTCCACCACCATCCGGATGCCTTCCCGGTCGCTCTCATCGCGCAGGTCGGAGATGCCGTCGATCTTCTTCTCGTGCACCAGTTCGGCGATCTTCTCCAGCAGCGTGGCCTTGTTCACCTGGTACGGCAGCTCGGTGAAGACCAGCTGCTCCCGGTCGCCAGCCCGCTTGATCTGTTCCACGTGCGACTTGGCCCGCACCACGCAGCGGCCGCGGCCGGTGCGGTAGGCGTCCAGCACCCCTTCGGTGCCGAGCATGAGCCCGCCGCCGGGGAAGTCCGGGCCCTTGACGTGGGCCATGATCCCGTCCAGGCCCAGGGTGGGGTCGTCGATCAGGGCGATCAGGGCGCCCAGGCACTCCCGCAGGTTGTGCGGGGGGATGCTGGTGGCCATGCCCACGGCGATGCCCTGGCTGCCGTTCACCAGCAGGTTGGGGAAGCGGGTGGGGAGCGCCAGCGGCTCCTCCATGCTGTCGTCGTAGTTGGGGCCCCAGTCCACCGTGTCCTGTTCCAGGTCCGCCATCATCTCCGAGGCCAGCCGCGACAGCCGGGCCTCGGTGTAGCGCATGGCCGCCGCGCTGTCGCCGTCGATGGAGCCGAAGTTGCCCTGGCCGTCCACCAGCACGTGGCGCATGCTGAACGGCTGGGCCATCCGCACCAGGGTGTCGTAGATGGCGGAGTCCCCATGGGGATGGTACTTGCCCATGACGTCGCCGACCGTGCGGGCCGACTTCTTGTAGGCGCGGTTCCACTCGTTGCCGCTCTCCTTCATGGCGTACAGCACCCGCCGGTGCACGGGCTTGAGGCCGTCGTGGACGTTGGGCAGGGCCCGGCCGACGATGACGCTCATGGAATAGTCCAGATAGGACTTCCGCATTTCCTTTTCGATTTCGATGGGCTCGACGCGCTGGTTCTGGGTCATTCGGCTTCCGTTGGTTCCACGTGGAACAGTTGGTCAGATCGCTTAGCTTCTAGACGTCAAGGTTCTCGGCCAGGAGGGCGTTGTTCTCGATGAAGCGCCGGCGCGGCTCCACCGCGTCGCCCATGAGGATCGTGAAGATCTCATCAGCTTCCACCGCGTCGTCCACCTGCACCTGCAGCAGCGTGCGCCGCTCGGGATCCATGGTGGTCTCCCAGAGCTGCTCGGGATTCATCTCGCCCAGGCCCTTGTAGCGCTGGATGCCGACGCCCCGCTTGCCTTCCTCCATGACCATGGCCAGCATGTCCTCGGCGGTCTCGAAGGCCAGTTCCTTGGCCTGCTTGCCCAGGACGCTCTCGCCCTCCTCGCCCTCGGCGGGCGGCTCCGCCGCCGGAGCGGCCCCGGTGCGCCGGAGCTTCAGGGTGCCGCCGGTGAAGGCCGCAAGGTCGTTGCGCAGCGCCATGAGCCGGCGGAATTCGCCCCAGTGGGAGACCTGCTCGTCGATCCAGAGGGTGATCGGCCGGGACAGGTGCATGCGGGTGAGCTTGAGACGGTGCACCGCGGGAATCGTCTCGCCGTCCACCTCCATGGCCTCCACCGATTCCAGCTCGCACTGGCCCATGTCCCTCGCCACCAGCTCGGCCATGAAGGCGCCCAGGGCCTCGGCGGAGTGGAACCGGCCCTCGTCCAGGAGCCCCTGGTTGAGCATGGCGTCCACCAGCGGGCGGGCGTAGCCGCGGCGTTCCAGCTTGCCGTAGAGCTGCTTGACCTCGCCCCACTTCTTCATCTCCCGGACCAGGGTGGGGCCCTGGTGTTCGCCGCCGCCGGGCAGGGTGAGGGTCCAGCCGTCCAGCGCCTTGTTGAACAGGTATTCCTCCAGCGCCCGCTCGTCCTTGAGGTAGCGCTCCTGCTTGCCCTTCTTGACCTTGTAGAGCGGCGGCTGGGCGATGTAGAGGTTGCCGCGCAGCACCAGCTCGGGCATCTGCCGGTAGAAGAAGGTGAGCAGCAGGGTGCGGATGTGCGAACCGTCCACGTCGGCGTCGGTCATCAGCACGATCTTGTGGTAGCGGAGGTTCTCCACCTTGAAGTCCTCGCCGCCGATGCCGGTGCCCAGGGCCTGGATCAGGATCCGCAGTTCGTTGTGGGCGAGGATCTTGTCGAACCTGGCCTTCTCGACGTTGAGCACCTTGCCCTTGAGCGGCAGGATGGCCTGGGTGCGGCGGTCCCGGCCCTGCTTGGCCGACCCGCCGGCGGAATCGCCTTCCACCAGGAAGATCTCGGACAGGGTGGGATCCTTCTCCTGGCAGTCGGCCAACTTGCCAGGCAGTCCGGCGCTGTCCAGGGTGCCCTTGCGCCGGGTGAGCTCCCGGGCCTTGCGGGCGGCTTCCCGTGCCCGCGCGGCCTCGATGGCCTTCTCCAGGATGGCCTTGGCCTCCCTGGGGTTCTCCTCGAAGAAGCTGCTGAGCCGGTCGTAGACGATGGTCTGGACGATGCCCTTGACCTCGCTGGAGACCAGCTTGTCCTTGGTCTGGCTGCTGAACTTCGGGTCCGGAACCTTGGCGGAGATGACCGCGGTGAGGCCCTCGCGCACGTCCTCGCCGGACAGGGTCACCTTGGACGTCTTCAGCAGGTTGTTCTTCTCGGCGTAGGTGTTGATCACCCGGGTCATGGCCGCCCGGAAGCCCTCGAGGTGGGCGCCGCCGTCGCGGTTGCGGATGTTGTTGGTGAAGCAGTAGAGCGTCTCCTGGTAGGTGTCGTTCCACTGCAGGCTGACCTCCACCATGATGTCGTTCCTGGTGTCCTCGATGTGGATGGGGGGCTTGTGCAGGGCGGTCTTGTTCCGGTTCAGGTGCTCGACGAAGGCGTCGATCCCGCCGGCGTTGAAGAAGTCGTGGTTCTCGCCGGTGCGCTCGTCGGTGATGCGGATGTGCACGCCCTTGTTCAGGTAGCTCAGCTCGCGCAGCCGCTGGCTGAGCACCTCGAAGGAGAAGTCCAGCTTGAAGTGGAAGATCTCGACGTCGGGCTTGAAGCGGACCCGGGTGCCCCGGCGGGTGGTGGGGCCCACGAAGGCCAGCGGGGCGTCAGCCTTGCCCCGGGTGAAGGTCATGGCGTGCTCCTTGCCGTCCCGCCAGATGGTCAGCCAGAGCCGCTCGGACAGCGCGTTCACGCAGGACACGCCGACGCCGTGGAGGCCGCCGGAGATCTTGTAGGAATTGTCGTCGAACTTCCCGCCGGCGTGGAGGACGGTCATGATCACTTCCGCCGCCGAGCGGTTCTCCTCCTTGTGGAGGTCGGTGGGAATGCCCCGGCCGTTGTCCTCCACCGAGCAGCTGCCGTCGTCGTGGATGTAGACGTCCACCCGGGTGCAGTAGCCGGCCAGGGCCTCGTCCACGGCGTTGTCGACCACCTCGTAGACCATCTGGTGGAGTCCGCTGCCGTCGTCGGTATCGCCGATGTACATGCCCGGGCGCTTGCGGACCGCTTCAAGGTCGCGCAGCACGGTGATGTTGTCGGCGGTGTAGGTGGGTTCGATGTCCTTGAACTGCGTGGGGATCACTTCTGGGGTCATTAATACTCACTTTTTCGGGAACGGGGGGGGCGCGGCGGGGTTCCGGGGCGGGGCGGCCGCTCAGCTGGGGTTGGCGAATTTGACGGGCATCAGGATGTAGCGGAAGCTCATGTCGTCGATGCTGGGCGACATGAAGATGCCCTGGCCCACGTCATCCTTGAACTGGTAGACCACCTCTTCCCCGGGGATCCGCTCGAGCAGTTCGGTGAGGTAGTCGATGTTGAAGGCCAGCTCCAGCGGCTGCTCCTCGCCGGAGAACGGCAGGGTGCCCTGGTTCACGCCCTCGTCCGGGTGCTGGAAGAACACCCGCAGGTTGGGGAATTCAAAGAACAGCCGCACGTTCTTGTTGTAGTCGTCCTTCTTCAGCCCGACCACCCGGAGGGTCTTGAGGAAGTCCTCGCGGTCGACGATGACCTTGCGGGGCAGCTCCGAAGGCAGGACCTTCTCGTAGGCGGGGTAGTTCCCGGTCACCCGGCGGGTGGAGAACTTGAGCCCGGGCTGGTCCATGAACAGGCTGCGCTCGTCCCAGGAGAGGGTCAGCTGGCCGTCGTCGCCCAGGGAGCTGGGGAGCAGGTCCAGGGCCCGGCGCGGCACGATCAGTCGGGCGTCGGCCTCCAGCCTGGTCTCGCAGGGCACTTCCACCACCGCCAGGCGGAAGCCGTCGGTGGAGACCACCCGGATGAAGTGCTTGCTCAGGTGCAGCAGGACCCCGGAGAGGGCCGGCTTGGTGGCGTCCTTGCTGACCGAGATGGAACCCAGGGTGATGGCCTTGCGGAACGCCTGGGACGGCACCGTGACCCGGGGCAGGCCGGGCTCGGGCTTGGGCAGTTCCGGGAAGCCCTCCCCGGGCTGGATGTTGTGCTCGGAGTTGAAGCCCTTGGCGCGCAGCCAGATCCGGTTGCCGTTGTCGGGCCACTCCAGGGTCAGCAGGCCGTCGGGGTAGACCCGCACGGTCTCGATGAACTTCTTGCCGGGGATGGCGACGATCCGGTTGCCCTGGCCCTCGACCGGGACGGTGGCCTCGAAGGCCAGCTCCATGTCGGTGGTCTTGAGGATCATCTCGTGGTCGTTCACCTCCGCCAGGATGTGCTGGAGGATCGGCAGGGTCACTCGGCGTTCCAGAGCATGTTTCAGAATCCCCAGAGTCTTATCAAGACGTTCTTTGGATACCTGTACTTGAAAATTCATGAATCACCCTGATTATGCTGAGTGGGGAGGCAATCCTGCGGATATCGATCCAAACGCTTAGTGTAGCTGGAAAAGACCGGTCTGGGCAGATGTGGGTCGAAGGGCCGGGAACGCGGATTGGCCGGTGGGGATCCAGGCTGCCGGCGGGGTCCTGGGGGGTTCTCCGCAGCGGTTGCCCGAGGCGCCCCGGCGGTCTCCGCTAGCAACTCAACAAGTCGAACCAAATCACTGGATGCTATTCAGGAGCGAGTGCACTGTCTTGTGGAAATCGCCGTCCTTCTGCATCCGGTTCTTCACCGAGTTGATGGCGTTCATGACCGTGCTGTGGTGCATGTTGTTGAAATTATGGCCGATCTCGGTGAACGAGGCGGCCGTGAGCTCCCGGGTGAGGAACATGGCCACCTGCCGGGGCAGGAGGATGATCTGCTGCCGGGATTTCTTCTTCATGAGGTCGTTGAAGGAGATGTTGTAGGTTTCGGCGGTCATCCGGCAGATCCGCTCCATGGAGATCGACGCGGTGGCCTCGGAGCCGGTGAGGCCCTGGAAGGCCAGCTGGGCCACCTCCAGGCTGGGGGAGACGCCCAGGAAGCTGCTCTGGAACACCACCCGGGTCAGCAGGCCCTCCAGGTCGCGGACGCTGCCCTTGGCCTTGTGGGCGATGAAGGTGATGACCTCCTCGGGCACCTCCGGCAGGTCCTTGAAGACCTCGTCCTCCAGCTTCTTGCGCAGGATCGCCACCCGGGTCTCGAAATCGGGCGGCTGGATGTCCGCCGTGAGGCCCCACTTGCAGCGGGTGATCAGGCGGTCATGGAGGCCCTCGAGCTTCTGCGGCGGCTTGTCGGAGGTGATCACGATCTGCTTTCCGTACTGCAGGAGGTATTCGAGGATGTAGAAGATCTCCTCCTGGGTCCGCTCCATCTTGCCGAGGGTCTGGACGTCGTCCAGCAGCAGGACATCGTTCTGCTGGTACTTCTTGCGCATGGGTTCGGTGTTCTTGGCGCGGATCGCGATGGTCAGCTCGTTGAAGAAGTTGTCCACCTTCAGGTAGGCGACCCGCAACGCCGGGTTCTTGGCCAGGAGGCCCTTGCCGATGCCGATCATCAGGTGGGTCTTGCCCAGGCCGGAGCCGCCGTACACGAACAGGGGGTTCATGTTCAGCGAGGAGTTCGGCTTGCCGTGGCTTTCCACCACCGCGTTGGCGGCGGCGAAGGCCAGCTGGCTGCTGGGGCCGACCACGAAGCGGTCCAGGGTGTAGCGGTGGAAGCCCTGGGGGAAGGGCGAATCCAGCGGGGTCTCGACCGCCGCCTGGGCGGCCGCCTTGGGCTTGGCGGTCGACTTGGCCGCCGGCTTGGCGTCCCCGGCCACCATGAAGGCCAGCCGCAGGCTGGCCAGGTCGGACTGCACCAGCACATCGTGGAATTCCTCGGCCAGCTGCTGCTCGATCCAGATCCGGGCGGACGGCGAGGGGACCTGGATCAGCAGGGTGGTGCCGTCGAAGTTGATCGCGTGACAGGGCTCGATCCAGTCGCTGAAGGTCCGCTCGGGCAGCCGCTGGGCGAGGCCTTTGCGGAGGGTGTCCCAGAGGGTTTGGGGGTCATGTGACATGGCGAGGTCCCAGTCTATAGAATCGAAGTGGAGCCCGAGCCGGAAAGGGCGTCAGACAGATCGAGGGGAGGGGCCCCAGAACTCCATTCCGCATGCGGGAAATGTACTTTACCATCGGCTTCCGGAACAGGGGGCGACTCTTTAGGGTTGAGGTTCGAAACGCCTGCTGGTAGCCTCAAAGGTTCGCCCTGTCGATCAAGATGGGGCCACGAGGTGTTCTATGAAGAGGACGTTCCAGCCCAACAACCGGCGCCGCGCCAAGACGCACGGTTTCCTGACCCGCATGAAGACGAAGAATGGCCGTCTGGTTCTCAAGCGTCGCCGTGCCAAGGGCCGCCACGTCCTCGCACTTTAAATCGCCATGAGGGTAGCTGGGCGCTACCGGGTGGTGCAGCGTCAGGATCATGCCGTTCCCGGCGTGGCTCCCAGACCCCTGTTGGGGCGGGACCAGCTGTTGGATGTCAGGGTCTGGCCCTGGGCCTCCGGCCAGGAGCCCATGCTCCTGGTGAACGCTTCCCGGAAGCAGGGGCGGGCCGTGCAACGGAACCGCTTCCGCCGCCGGGTTCGCATGGCGTTCCTCAAGATCCTGCGCGAGGGGCCTGCTATGGATGGTCTACGATGTGTGGTATGGGTCCGTCCTGCCAGGACCGCCCCTAAGGGCTGTCCTTTCTCGTTTCACGAAATCGAAAGCCAGCTTCGGCTGGCCCTGAGCCGTTGGGAAACTCGATGAAAAACCGGAACATGATCATTTTCGTGATCCTGAGCGTGCTGATGCTCGGGGCCTACAACCTCGTCATGACGAAGTTCTACCCGCCGCCCCCGCAGGCGGTCCAGGTGCAGGCGCCGGAACCGGCCCCGGCGCCGGCCGCCGCCCAGCCGGCCGCCCCGGGCGCGCCCGCCGTGGCCCTGGCGGTGGACCCCATGGCCCTGGTCACCCTCAAGAACGACACCCTGCGCCTGACCTGGCGCAAGGGCGACGGCGCGCTGGTGCAGGCCGAGTGGTCCGACGGCACCCTGTTCTTCCCCGAGGCCAAGCGGAACAAGGACGGCAGCGAACTCTCCCGGCCCTTCCCGGGCCTGGGCGCGGTGCTCAACACCCGGTTCGACGGCGACCCCGAAGTGGCGCCGGCCGCCGACGGCCAGAGCCTGACCTTCCACAACGCCCAGGGCGACCGGCTCAGCTACCTGGTGCCCAGCCACGGCCACGTCCTCACGGTGGACTGGACCTCGGCCAAGGGGGCCATGCTCAACCTGGTGCCCAAGCCCGACAGCCTCCTGGCCGTCCACGGCCTGGGCCGGGTGTTCTCCATCGAGCCGAACTCCATCAAGGCCGAGACCTGGATGTCCATGATGAAGGACCCCTTCACCAGCTTCCTGGGCTCCAAGCGCAAGGACCTGCCCCCCGCGTCCCGCCGGATCGGCATGGACGCCGGCCTGGATCCCAAGAAGCCGGCCCAGACCACCTGGTACTTCGCCGCCATCTGGGACGCCTCCCAGGAGACCCAGCGCGACGTCGCCTCCGCCCCCGGCTACCATCTCGGCACCGGCGGCGCCGGCAAGGTGTCCGCCAGGCTCTACCTGGGCCCCAAGCAGGCCGAGGCCCTGAGCCAGTTCCACGCCCCCGGCGCGGCCGCGGCGGACGGCGACATGTTCAAGCAGGTGGTGGACTTCGGCTTCTTCGGCCTGGTCGCCAAGTTCCTGTTCGTGATCCTGCGCGGCATCCACGGGTTCGTGCCGAACTGGGGCTGGGCGATCATCCTCCTGACCGTGGTGATCCGCGGCTCGCTCTGGCCGCTCAACACCAAGACCACGGTGCAGATGCTGCGCATGAAGGACCTGGAGCCGTTCCAGAAGGCGCTCCAGGCCAAGTACGAGAAGTTCGGCAACGACATGACCAAGAAGGCCGAAATGCAGAAGGAGCTCATGGCCTTCTACAAGAAGAACGGGCACAACCCCATGGGCGGCTGCCTGCCGATGCTCCTGCAGATGCCGGTCTTCTTCGCCCTCTGGTCGATGCTCAACGCCGTGTTCGAGCTGCGCCACGCGCCCTTCCTCGGCTGGCTGGTCGACCTGTCCGCCCAGGATCCCTACTACATCCTGCCGGTGCTCATGGGCGGCTCGATGATCGTCCAGCAGGCCATGACCCCGGCCGTGGGCGACCCGGCCCAGCGCAAGATGATGATGATCATGATGCCGGTGATGTTCTCCTTCTTCTTCGCCAAGACCCCGTCCGGGCTCTGCCTCTACTACCTGATGTTCAACATCATCGGCATCCTCCAGACCTGGCTGGTGATCCGCACCTACAAGCCGCAGCCGGTCGTTGCCTGAGGAGTGAGTCATGCGCAAGACCAACCTTCCCCTGGAGCAGGCGCCGGAACGGGTGATCCGCTGGTGCCACCATCTCGGCCTGCAGGTGACCGCCGCCTTCGCCCCCTCGGGGGATGAGGCGCTGTTCCCCAACCGGCTGGTGCTGGAAGGTCCGGACGCCAGCTGGCTGGCGGCGAACAAGGGCCAGGGACTGGACGCCCTGCAGTTCCTGCTGCACGAGGCCCAGGGCGAGCGGGAGGAATCCCGCCTGGCCTACCTGGACGTGCAGTCGTTCCGGCTGTTCCGGATGAAGGAGATCATCGCCATGGCCGGCTTCGCCGCGGACAAGGCCAGGGCCTTCGGCAGCTACACCTTCACCTCGCTGAGCCCGCGGGAGCGGCGCTGGGTGCACATGGTGCTCAGCCGGCAGCCGGGGTTCAGCACCGAGAGCGAAGGCACCGGCACCTTCAAGGCCCTGAAGGTCACCCGGGTCTGAACCTGGAAGACAAGCCGTCATGGGCCGGGGCTTCCCGGCCCATGTCCGTTCAGCACTGGACCCGCCCTGATGTCCGATCCCATCTGCGCCCCCGCCACCCCCCTGCTGCCCTCGGCCGTGGCCATCGTCCGGGTCTCCGGCGACCGCCTGGGGCCGCGGCTGCGGCCGCTGGTGCTGCCGCCCCCGCGCCAGGCGGCCCTGCGGACCCTGGCCTGGGACGGCTTCCGGGAGCGGGCGCTGGTGATCTTCTTTCCAGCCCCCGCCAGCTACACCGGGGAGGATCTGGTGGAGTTCCAGCTGCACGGCAATCCGCTCCTGGTGAAGCGCTTCCTGGATCACCTCGGCCGGCTGGGGATCCGCCTGGCGGAACCGGGCGAATTCACCCGCCGGGCCCTGCTGAACGGCAAGCAGGGCCTGCTGGAGGCCGAGGCCCTGCGCGATCTGGTGAACGCGGCCACCGACACCCAGCTGCGTCAGGCCCAGGCCCGCTGCGGCGGCCTGCCGCCCTGGGTGGCCGGCGCCAAGGCCGCCCTGGCGCCCTGGCTGGCCCGGGCCGAGGCCAGCGTCGACTATGGCGAGGACGAGGGCATCGGCCTCGACCTGACCGCCCTGCGGGCCGGGCTGGCCCCCCTGAAGGAGCTGTTCCACGTGGAACAGGGGCGCGCCAGCGCGGCCGGCTGGCTCCTGGAGGGCATCCGGGTCGCCCTGGTGGGCCGGCCCAACGCCGGCAAGAGCACCCTGTTCAACGCCATGGCCGGGGCCGACCGGGCCATCGTGACCGATCTGCCCGGCACCACCCGGGACGTGCTCGAGGTGCGGGTGCAGTGGGCCGGACTGCCACTCCTGCTGTTCGACACCGCCGGGCTGCGGACCAGCGCCGATCCGGTGGAACGCCTGGGGGTGGCCCGGGTGCGCGGGATCCTGGAGCAGGCGGACCTGATCCTGCACCTGCATCCGCTGGGTGACCCCGCCCCCGATCCGGAGCTCCTGGAGCGGCTGGCGCCGTTCGCCGGCAAGGTCCTGACCGTGCGCAACCAGGCCGACCTGGGCGGCCCGGCCACCGGCGAGCCCTGCATCTCGGCCCTGCGCGGGGAGCTGGAGCCGCTGGCGGCGGCGCTGCGGGAGCGCTTCCTGGGCGGCCGTGCCCCGGACGCCTGTCTGGGCGCCCTGGCCACCCGCCGGCAGCGGGAACTGCTGGACGAGCTGGTGACCCAGATGGACCTGCTGTTCCTGCTGGAGCCGGGCGCGCCGCCGGAACTGGCGGCCTCGGCCCTGCAGGGCGCCTGGGGGCTGCTGGCCCGGCTCACCGGGGAAGACCGGGCGGAGACGGCCCTCGACCAGGTGTTTTCGGGTTTCTGCCTGGGCAAGTGATCCGGGATTCCAGGCTAGACTCAGGTGGGAGTGGTTATGGCGCCAGGCTACGAAGCGGTGATCGGTCTTGAAGTGCATGTGCAGCTCCTGACCCGGTCCAAGATGTTCTGCGCCTGCCCCAACGCCTACGGCGGCGCGCCCAACGCGCACACCTGCCCGGTCTGCCTGGCCCTGCCCGGCGCCCTGCCGGTGATCAACGGCGAGGCGGTGCGCATGGCCATCGCCCTGGGCCTGGCGGTGGGCGCCGAGATCCGCGAGCGCAGCACCTTCTACCGCAAGCAGTATTTCTACCCGGACCTGCCCAAGGGCTACCAGATCACCCAGGGCCCGGTGGCCGTGGTGGAGCGGGGCAGCCTGCGGATCCCGGGCGACCCCCAGGTGCGCGGCGGCGCCGGGACCGTCCTGGCGGGGATCGAGCGGGCCCACCTGGAGGAGGATGCCGGCAAGTCCAACCACGACCTGGGCGAGTACAGCTCCCACGTGGACCTGAACCGGGCCGGGGTGCCGCTGCTGGAGATCGTCGGCGCCCCGGACCTGCGGAGCGGGCAGGAGGCCTACGACTATCTCAAGGCGATCCACCGGCTGGTGACCTTCCTGGGCATCTGCGACGGCAACCTGGAGGAGGGCTCGTTCCGCTGCGACGCCAACGTGAGCGTGCGCGAGCGCGGCGGCCCCCTGGGCACCCGGGTGGAGGTGAAGAACATCAATTCCTTCCGGTTCGTGAAGCTGGCCCTGGACCATGAGATCGAACGGCAGCTGGCGCTGGTGGCCCGGGGCGAGAGCTTCGAGCAGGAGACCCGCGGCTGGGACGCGGAGCGGGGGGTGACCCGGAGCCAGCGGAGCAAGGAAGCGGCCATGGACTACCGCTACTTCCCGGAGCCCGATCTGCCGGCCCTGGTGATTCTTCCGGCGGAGGTCGAAGCGGTGCGCCGGTCGCTGCCGGAATTGCCGGAAGCCCGGTTCGGGCGGTTCATGGACCAGTACGGGGTCAGCGACTACGAGGCCGGCCTGCTGCTCCAGAGCCCGGCCTTCGCCGATTTCTTCGAGGCGGTGGCCCGGGCCGGGCAGCCCAGGCAGGCCGCCAACTGGATGCTGGGCGAGGTGAGCCGGGCGCTCAACGAGCGCGGCGGCTTCGAGGCCCTGGGCCTGCGGCCGGCCCACCTGGCCGAGCTCATCCAGCTGGTGGCCGGCGGCGCCATCAACCTGAACACGGCCAAGGAAGCGGTCTTCCCGGCGCTGCTGGCCGGGGCCGGGTCCCCGGCCGCGATCGTCGCCGAGCGGGGCCTGGGCCAGGTTTCCGACCGCGCCCCCATCGCCGAGCTGGTGCGGGCGGTGCTGGCCGCCAACCCCGGGCAGCTGGCCCAGTACCGGGGCGGCAAGGAGAGCCTCAAGGGCTTCTTCGTGGGGCAGGTGATGAAGGCCGGCCAGGGCAGGATGAACCCGGCGCTGGTGAATGAAGTGCTGGAACAGGCCCTGGCGGCTGAGGAGAATCCATGAGCGAACTCGACGGCGCGGCGGAACGGCCCGAGCCCCCTCCCGTCCCCAAGGACAAGGATGCCTGGAAGATGGTCTATTTCGGCCAGCTCTCCCGGGACCTGGTGCCCTACCATCCGGACCCGCCCGAGGCCCCCGAGGACGAGCTCACCCAGGCGGCGCTGACCGATCCCGACAGCGTCACCCGGGGCGAACTGGAGGGCGGCGCGCCGACCCTGTGGCGGCTCCTGACGGTGGTCACCGTGGCCGTGGCGGCCCTGGCCCTGGTCTTCTGGCGCAGCCGCTGATGGTATCCTGGCGGTAGCGCTGGGCACCGGCTTCCGGTCTGCGCGGAGGGGCGACCGATGAACACGCGCGACTGGGGCCTGAGCACCACCGCCATCCATGCCGGCCGGGAACACAACGACTCCCGCTCGGTGACCACCCCGATCTACCAGACCTCCGTGTTCGAACTGCTGGAGAACGCCGAGGGCGCCGAGTTCTCCGCCGCCACCGAGCCGGCCCGGTTCTACACCCGCTGGGGCAACCCCAATTTCAGCGAGGTGGAGGCGGTGGTGGCCGCGCTGGAGAAGGCCGAGCGGGCCCTGGTGACCAGTTCCGGGATGAGCGCCTTCGCCACGGTGTTCGAGGCGTTCCTCAAGCCCGGCGACCATGTGGTGGCCCCGGCCGCGGTCTACCTGGGCACCGAGCAGCTGCTCCGCCGCTGGGAGACCCGCCGCGGGCTGAAGATCACCTGGGTCCAGAACACCCTCGACCTCCTGGAGTGGGAGAACGCCATCCAGGAACAGACCGCGCTGATCCTGGTGGAGACCCCCTCCAACCCGACCCTGGCCATCACCGACCTGGCCGGGATCGCCGAAATCGGCCGGCGCCGGGGCATCCGCACCCTGGCCGACAACACCTTCGCCACCCCGGTGTTCACCCGGCCGGTGGCCCTGGGCATCGATCTCAGCGTCTCCAGCGCCACGAAGTACATGGGTGGCCATTCCGACCTGGTGGCCGGGGTGATCGCCGGCAGCGACGCGGACATCGTCGCCTGCTGGACCGTGGCCAAGCTCACCGGGCCGACCCTGGACCCCATGGCCGCCTGGCTGCTGCACCGGGGCCTCAAGACCCTGCACCTGCGGGTGATGCGGGCGGCGGACAACGCCCAGTCCCTGGCCGCGTGGCTGCTCTGGCAGCCCCAGGTGGCCCGGGTGGACTACCCCGGGGTGCAGGAGCACCCCGGCCACGGGGTGGCGGTCCGGCAGATGGAGGGCGGGTTCGGCGCCATGATGAGCTTCGAGCTCACCGGCGGCCTGCTGGCGGGCCAGAAGTTCTGCGAGCACCTGGAGATCATCACCCGGGCGGTGAGCCTGGGCGGGGTGGAGAGCCTCATCCAGCACCCGGCCAGCATGAGCCATCTGCGCACCCCGCCCGAGGTCAAGGCGCGGCTGGGCATCTCCGACGGCCTGCTGCGGTTCTCCGTGGGCATCGAGGACAGCGCCGACCTCAAGGCGGACCTGGAGCGCGGCTTCCAGGCGGCCGACGCGCTGAACCGCTGAC
>Ga0316217_10005116_pt1 | contig 13773 bp, 15 predicted proteins | sample 1anoAmetaG_FD_203633 | JGI IMG/M metagenome (GOLD analysis project Ga0316217, IMG submission 203633) | Freshwater microbial communities from Trout Bog Lake, Wisconsin, USA - 1anoA | ecosystem: Environmental > Aquatic > Freshwater > Lake > Hypolimnion/Profundal zone | place: USA: Wisconsin...
TTCGTTACTGCAACAGCGACGAAAGCCTTTGTTTATGCGGCTGAACTATATCTCACCGCCTCCGGCTTGTGAAGCTCATCCGGGAAATGTGGGATAACACAAGCATCGGTGCAAGCACAAACAGCACAACCGGGTTGCGGGCTAGCCGATACGCGAACCGCCTGCCCCGTGATGATACGAGATATTCCTGCACGGTCATCGTCCAGACATCGCCTGTTCCGCGTCGATCCAGATCGCCGGCCGATGCGTGGTGGATGGCATGTTCCCAGCGCCAGTGATAATAAGGCGTGAACGTGAGTGCGCCGGCGATGAAGCCCACTAGGTCATTGGCCCGCCGTGATTTGAAAAACGACCCATGCCCGCAATCATGGAAGATAATAAAGATCCGCACCACGAATGCCCCGGCTAAGGCGGCCAACGGTAGCGCGATCCAATAAGACACCGGCAGACTCAAATACATTAAATACCAGAGCAGCACATAGCCGCCAAATGTGTTCACAATTTGCCAGAGTGCCCGCAGCAACGATGGTTTCTGATACTCAGCCACGATGGTTTTCCAAGCGGCTGTACTTTCGATTGATTGATCGCTGATCATAGCTGCCGACCCGTTAATCAGTTAACCCAATATACCCCAAAACCAGTTTCACTGGCGGAAAGACGGAATGGTCGATTAATGCTGAGGGCGAGGCTCACCCGTGTGCCCCAGCAAGCAACAGAGGCGACCCTGTTATCAGGATCGCCTCGTTGAATGCCTGACAGATCAACTACTTCGGTTCAGTCTTGCAGCACTTGCAGGAGTCGCGGCAAATGAATTGTGCTCCTGCCAGGATCACAATGATCGGCCAGGTGACAGCCGCGACGTGGTAGCTGATGACGCCAACCTCGCGGAGCAGGAACGTCAAGCCAAACAGGATGACGAACACGGCTGGCATTTTCTTACAGGGGCAACATTTCTTGCCCACGGTCGAAGTGCAACACTCTGGTGCGGTCATGGTGAATTCTTTAGATTGCTGATTACTTTACCAGGTTGTTCGAGACCAGCTTCGTCATCTCAAACATGCTGACCTGTTTTTTGCCACCGAAGACAGCTTGGAGGGCGGCGTCGGCATTAATGTTGGTTCGCACCTTCTTGTCCTGCAGTCCGTTTTTCTTGATATACACCCAGAGCTTCTTAGTGAGCTCTGTGCGGGGTAACGGCTTTGAGCCGACCACCAACGCGAGCTTCTCGTTGGGTTGGACGGGCTTCATGAATGCGGCACTGGGTTTACGTTTTGCGGCCATGGTCATTTCTCCTGTTGGGGTTGGTTTACTGCGCCGCTGCTTTTGCAGCATTGATCTTGGCCCAGCGTTCTTTTTGGAATGCTGAGAGTTTGGCTTTGGCAGCGGCACTCATCGTGCGCTTCTTCTTGGCTGGCGTGGCGCTTTTGGCTTTCTTGTACTTGGCCCACCGAGCGCGGGCACCTGCTGCAATAGCTTTACGCCCAGCGGCACTCATCGTGCGCTTGCCGGGAGCGACAGGGGCGGGAATATTGCCGACGGATAATCCTGACAAGGCTTCAATTGCCTGATCGATCGTCTTGGCTTCCGTAATCAACCCACTGATCTTGGCGACCAGTTGCTGTTTTGCTGACCGAAGCTCTTGGAGTGCGTTGGCTAACATGGGGTGTTGCCTTTTGTTATTGATTTGCTGTTGACCGACATTGGGGGCACCGATGTCACATTCAGATGCCATCCGATAATCTAGCAAATTAGGGGCTGAAAATGGAAGCAAATAGTTGCGGCGGTCACGCACCCACAACGCAATGCCCAACTGTCAATGAAAACCCCCGTTCGGAAGTGGCGTCGCGGTGCGCCAGCTTACCCAGATTGACTTGGCGCACGGATAGTCATCTGCATCGAGGAGCCATGGTTCCTGAAAACATTTGGCTGGTGGGATCTCTCCGGTTGCATTCCGCATCCTCAAAAGCCGACCTCCAGCAGACTGTACTTGGTGCCATCAGCACCAAGAATTGACCCACGGGATTTGGGATCCAGGATCGGCACATTCTCCACCAAAAAGCGGTATTCATAACGGCCACGCTTGAGTTCAAGCGTCACATGCCAGTAGCCGTCACCGGTCGGCTGCATGGGCTGGGGTTGGCCATCATAAAAGTTCCCCACCACTGCAACCAAATTTGCCTGTGGAGCATGACACCGGAACACCGCAGGATAAACCGTGATCTTCAGGTGTCGCTTGGGGTGATACACTTGCGCGGCAGGGCTGGTGGCGGGTTGCTGGTGGTTCAAGTTTTCGCGCACCGGTTTCATTGCGTGAGGAATATCACTTGTTTGGCTGATCATGGCAAGTCAGTCGTTAAATCAAACACACTCCCCACTTCGAGATCAAATTATTGAAAGCCGTCACAGTGTCACGACGTTTAACATTGTGATATTGGCAGTCCGGCACAATGTTCGCATCTCATGCTGGCTCCGGTCCGTGCTGGAAGTGGTTACTTCTGAGGACCGAGATCGAGATGTTGCGGCGGCTGCGACGGTAATTTCCAGGCCACCTCGCCGTGGTGGCTGGCGACGTGCAACTGGTTGGCGTAGGTAATCCCGTGCCGGTAAATCTTATCGAATTCGGCAAAGTTCCGCGCCTCAATCTGCTGTTGAAGTGGATCAAAAATCTTCTTGGCATAATCGTCGAGCATCGCCCGGTATTTCGGCCTGGTCGTCGCGCCTTTCTGGTACAGGCTGCGCAGACCGCGCATTTGGTACGCTGCCAGCGCCCAGTTGCCGCCTTGCGCGGCATAGTACAGTATCCAGTACCGGTCGCTGATGTCCCGCATCAACGTGCCGAGTCCCGGCTGGAGTTCTGCGAGTTGATCAAGCGTCAACTCGCCGTGTTTGGTATGACCGACGGGTGGTAAGTGATCAGACATGGCCAGAGCATACACCGCGCAGAGCGGGAACGCAATTTGCGGTTAGTTCTGCCGGCAAAGTGTGCCGGTAGTCGGTGAGCTGGCGCAGTTCTCAGCCGGTTGGAACGTCTGGTTAATCCTCAGGATCAGGCCGGCAACAATATTGTTCGGCTGATTATCCGGACCCCGCATTACAACAAGGCGACGGAATCAGGCGATGGGCGGGCGGATGCGGGTAGGGGAGGATCTTGAGATTATCCAAATTTAACCGCCAAAAACGTCCGGTTAATGCATTTGGTGTTCACAATGTGCCGGTAACCAAAGAAGCCGGACAAAAAATCCAACGCCAGCAGGCGAGTTAGGACTCGCTGGCGACCGGGTCGATGTTCACGCGTGCGCCCTGCTTGTCGAACCGCACTTTGCCGGTGGCGAGGGCGAAGAGCGTCCAGTCCCGACCGGTGCCGACGTTGGCGCCGGCCACGAACCGTGCGCCGCGCTGCCGGATGATAATGCTGCCGGCGCTGATCAGCTCGCCGCCAAACGCTTTCACGCCGAGCCGCTGGCTGTTGCTATCGCGACCGTTACGACTACTGCCTTGTCCTTTTTTATGGGCCATGGTGGTGACTCCTTACTGCGAAAATTATTTGGCGACGATCGCTCTGATCTTGAGGACGGTGTGATGCGCGCGGATGCCGCGTTTGCGGTGGTAGCCTTCCCGGCGGCGGAACTTGAAAGCAATTACTTTCTTGGCTTTTTTATCCGGGTCAATGACCTCGGCGGTCACGGTCGCGCCGGCCACGGTGGGCTTGCCGATTTGAATGTTGTCGCCATCGACGATCAACAACACATCGGGAAACGAAATTTCCGCGCCCTTGGTCCCCTCGACCAGCTCGACTTCGAGCACGTCGCCGGGTTGGACGCGATACTGTTTGGCACCTGTTCTAATGACTGCGTACATGGGATTATTCTTTCTGCGTTAGAGCGGGCGAACATACCGAAACCACCTGCGCCCGTCAACGTCTATTTCTGGAGGACGGCAAGTTGGTCAACACCGGGCTTCGCCGCGAATCAAATCGGCGAGCCGCTCGCGCTGCCGGACACACCGGTAACCGGCGCCAGCCACCAGCACCTCGGCGGGGCGCGGTCGGGAATTGTAGTTTGACGCCATGGCCATGCCATACGCGCCGGCACTCATCACGGCTAGCAAGTCGGATTCGCCCACCGCCGTTAGTAACCGGCCCTGCGCGAAGAAATCACCCGATTCGCAGACCGGCCCGACAATATCAACCTTGCGTGACCGGCCGCGTGTTTGCTGCACTGGCAAGATTTCGTGATAGCTTTCGTACAAGGCCGGCCGGATCAAATCATTCATACCGGCATCGGTGATAACAAACGTCTTTACCGGCGTCTGCTTCACATAGACCACGCGCGCGACCAACACGCCGCCATTGCCGACAATGAAGCGACCCGGCTCGATCAACAAGCGCAGCCCGGTTTTTTTCACCAACGGTAAAACGGTCGCCGCGAATTGCGCCGCCGTTGGTGGGATTTCATTTCGGTAACAGATGCCGAGTCCGCCGCCGATGTCGAACGACTGGAGCGTGGCCGGCGCGAGCGCGCGGACTTGCTCGGCCAACTGCAATAATTTTTGAATCGCCAGCCGGTACGGTTGCGTCTTGGTGATTTGCGAGCCGATGTGCATTTGGACGCCGCGAATCTCCACGCCCGGCAACTGGCTGGCGGCTTGGTACACCGCGAGGGCACGCGTGATGGAGATGCCGAACTTGCTTTCTTCCTTGCCGGTCGAAATGTAGTGGTGCGTGTCGGGATCCACATGCGGATTCACTCGCAACGCAATCGGCGCGCGGCGGCGCAACCGGCGTGCCGTGTCGTTCAATTGCCGGAGTTCGCTCTCGCTCTCGACGTTAAAAATATAAATGCCAAGCTTGAGTGCGTACTCGATCTCGGCGCGCGTCTTGCCAACGCCGGAGAATATACACTTGTCAGGTGCGCCACCCGCCTGGACGACGCGATACAATTCACCCGCACTGACGATGTCGAAATCCGCGCCAAGCTTGGCAAGCTCGCGGAGAATCGCAAGGTTGCTGTTGGCTTTAACGGCGTAACTGATCGCGTGGTCGACCGGCCGAAACGCCCGGTCGAGCGCGGTAAACTGGCCGACGATGTGGCGTCGGCTGTAAACATACACCGGTGTGCCGAACTTTTCGGCAATGACGCGCAACGGCACCTGTTCGCAGCACAACTCGCCCCGGTGATAGTGGAAATCATTCATGTGGCAGGCAGTTTAGCAAATCAGCGCCGGGGCGCAACCAGTTCCGCAGCCAACAACGCGGCCCCGACCACCACGACCGGCTCGCCAACTGCCGCCGGCACGATCCGGTAATTCTGCCGGTACGGCGCAAACACCAGCCGCCGTACCGTCGCCCGTAGCGGCCGGAAAAATTTCGCGCCGGCTTGGGCGACGCCGCCGCCGATCACCACCACGTCGGGATTCAGCAACGCGATGACGTTGGCCACCGCCACGCCCATCACGCGTGCCGATTGCGCCACCGTGCTCCGCCCGGATTCAATCGCCAGCCCCGCCGCCAATTCCTCCACCGTCGGCCAGTGCCGGCCGACCGGCAGCCGGGTGTGACCGAGTTCCATCGCGCCATAGCGGCCGTCGAACAACTGGCCGGCAACGACCAGTCCGCCACCGATACCGGTCCCGATGTTGGTGTAAAACACCACGCGCTGGCCGCGCCCGGCCCCGCAGCGCGCCTCCGCGAGCGCGGCGCAATTGGAATCGTTTTCCACCACCACCGGTAAGTGAAACTGCTGGGCAAACCAGCGCCGCAATTCAAACCCGCTCCAGCCGGCAATCTGATGCGACCGCACCACGCGCCCGCGCTGGCGATCCACCGGCCCACCGAACCCAACGCCGATTGTCTGGACACGATCCTCGTTCAGGATGTTGGGAATGGTTTGGGCAAACTGCCGCAAGATACCGGCCCGCCCCGCTTGCCGGTCCACCGGCAAGCGCACAAGTTGCCGGAGTTTGCCGCGCGCGTCAACCACGCCAATTTGCAATTTTGTCCCGCCAATTTCACAGCCCAGAAACATGCGCCTCTTGTATCACCCCTGCTGGCAACAGTCAAAGCGCACGACTTAACTAAGCCAGTCCGATGCGGTGAAGGTTGGACGGGCGTCGCGCCTGTCCCATTCGGCGTTCGCACTGGAGCCAATGGACCTGAAGTAAGAAAGTTGCACCGATTGGTGAGCTGGAACATGGAACGGCGACAGGCGAGACGCCTGACCAACTATGCCAGCAATTCCAAACGATAAAGTTTCTGTATCGTTCCAGCTTAGTGTCGGTGTTCGTGGCCGAAACCGGTGCCGGAAACTTCGCCGGCGTACACATAGCCTTCTTCCCCGTGCTCCACAATGTCGAGGCCCTGCATTTCTTCCTCGGCGCTGGGACGTAAGCCGATGAACGCTTTGACGATGTACGCGATCACGATGGTGCCGGAAATCGCCATTGCCAATGTCACGCCCATCGCCTTGAGTTGTTCGAGCGCGAGCGGCTGGAAAACCCGATTCGTCACAAACGCGCTGAGGTTCGTCGCGAGATTCGGATTCGCATACGTCCGCGCCAGCAGGCCGGTCAGCAAGGCGCCCATTGTGCCGCCGACCGCGTGGACGCCGAATGTATCCAGCGCGTCATCGTAACCAATCCAGCCCTTAAGCTTCATGCAGGCAAAGAATGGCACGATCCCGGCCAACACGCCGATGGCGACTGCGCCGGTGGCCGTCACAAACCCGCAGGCCGGCGTGATGACCACCAAGCCCGCGACCGCGCCCGAGCAATAGCCGAGCACGCTCGGCTTGCCGCGCACGAACCATTCCGTCACCGCCCACGTCATACTGGCGACGGCGGCGGCCAGCGTGGTGGTCATGAAGGCGTTCCCGGCGATGCCGTCGGCCCCGACCGCGCTGCCGGCATTAAATCCGTACCAACCGACCCAGAGCATCCCGGTGCCGACCATGCACAACACCATGCTGTGCGGTGTCATGATCTGTTTGCCGAACCCGAGCCGCGGTCCGAGGATCAGGCAGAGGATCAATGCCGACCAACCGCTCGACATGTGCACCACCGTGCCGCCGGCAAAATCAATCGCCTTGATCTTCGCATTTGCATTCGCCACACCGTTCATCAAGCCATCCGCGCCCCAGATCATATGGGCCAGCGGGAAATAAATCACAAACATCCACACCGCCACAAACGCCAGGACGGCCGCGTACTTCATCCGTTCCGCAATCGCCCCGACGATCAACGCCGGCGTGATGATGGCAAACATCATCTGGTACATCGCGAAGACGTTGTGCGACACCCACGGGCCGTAGTCGGTGTTTGGGTTGCCATCCACGCCACGCAGGAACGCATACTTGAATCCACCGAAGATGGCGTTGCCCGGCGCGAACACCAGACTGTAGCCGACCGCCCACCACAAAATCGTGACCAACCCGGTAATCCCCAAGCATTGCGCCAGCACCGAGAGCACATTCTTGCGCCGCACGAGACCGCCGTAAAACAGCGCCAGCCCTGGCAACGTCATGAACAACACCAATGCCGCCGCCGTCATCATCCACGCGTTGTGGCCTGGCCCCGGGCCCGCGACGTTTGAGGCCACATTCGCCGTCCGATTGCCGTTGTTGATGTACGCCTCCACGTCGGCCAACCGCTGTTCGACCGTCGGCTTGGCGAGAATGAGCGGCGGCACCACTGCGTGCGATACCGAGTTGCTCAAGACCAACCAACCACACAAAATGACCAACAAATGTTTCATAAAGACAAAACTCCCCCTCAATAAAGTTGAACTGATCGGAAACTGGCCGCAACTTCCGCAATGTCCGTGCCAGTTCCTGACTAACATTGTACAACTTGTGGAAAATAAACCACTTCAAAAAATTATGCAGGCAATCAATTGCAGCGTTGTTGGGCGTATCTTGATCAATCTGGCTAAAAATAACCAGCTAACGCGGCTGATTTTTAGGCGCGTGGAGTGTTGTTTGCAGTGCTACCGCAGGCGCTGCGCCCCCGCTGCGATCTGCCTGATTTGTCTGACCGGTCGCGAAGGGAGTGCCGCTCCACAATTACCCAAATATTTGCGCCAGTTGACTTCGCGCCGGGCAAACTTTACTCTGCGCCTGTGGAACCGCTCGCATTTTACAGCACCAACGGCATCGCGCCGCGCGTGAATCTGCGCCAGGCCCTGCTCCAAGGCCAGGCGCCCGACCGCGGCTTGTACCTGCCGGAAAAATTCCCGCGCCTGACCGTCGCCGAGATCGCCGGTAAGTCCTATCCGGAAATTGCTTTTGAAGTTCTGCGTCGGTATGCCGGCGGGATCGTGGACGACGCCACGCTCCGCGCGCTCTGCACCGAGGCCTACGACTTCGCGGTGCCGCTTGAAAAGGTTTATGACCGCGTCCACGTCATGCGGCTCGACCGCGGGCCGACGGCCTCGTTCAAGGATTTTGCCGCCCGCATGATGGCGCGGCTCATTGGCAGGTTCGTCCGCGAAGCCGGCCAGTCGCTGACCATCCTGACCGCCACCAGCGGCGATACCGGCTCGGCGGTCGCCAGCGCGTTCCACGGTGTGGCCGGCATCTGCGTGCTCGTGCTGTTCCCAGTGGATGAGGTCAGCGACCGGCAACGCAAACAGATGACCACGCTCCGCGACAATATTCGCACCATCGCCGTTACCGGTAAGTTTGACGATTGCCAGACGCTGGTGAAACGCGCGTTTACCGACCCGGCGCTGGCCGGGCTGCCGCTGTCATCCGCCAACTCAATCAACATCGGCCGGCTGCTGCCGCAAGCCGTTTATTATTTTTACGCCGCGGCGCAGCTGGGTGAACCGTTGGTGATCAGCGTGCCGTCCGGTAACTTCGGCGACATGATGGGCGCGGTGTTTGCCCGCGAAATGGGCTTGCCGGTGCGGCGGCTGATTGTGCCGGTCAATGGCAACAACGAATTTCCAAATTTTCTCGCAACCGGCCGGTACGAAAAAATCGAACCATCGCGCAACTGCCTCTCAAATGCCATGAATGTCGGCCATCCCAGCAATCTCGCCCGGCTCGTGGCGATTTATGGCGGCCAGATGGATGAGACCGGCCAGATTCACCGCGCGCCTGACATGGCGCGGCTGCGCCGCGATTTGTTTTCGACTTCGGTGTCCGACGACCAAACCCGGACGACGATCCGGCAAGCATGGCACGACCACAAACTGCTGCTCGAACCGCACGGCGCAGTGGCGTGGCGTGGATTTCAGGATTTCATCGCGACCGAACCGCTCGGCGATTCGCCGGTAGTGGTATTGGAGACGGCGCATCCGGCAAAATTCCCGGCTGAAATCGAGCGCCTGCTCGGTTTTTCGCCGGCAGTCCCGGCGGCGTTGGCGGCGCTGGACAAGTTGCCGGAAGATTTCGATCGGCTGCCGGTTGACTACGCGCAATTTAGCCAGTATCTGCTCACCCATTACGCAACGTAATCCGCCGGACTGGAATGACCGTGACCGACTTTCTCGCGCTGCGGTGAAAGCTGAAATTTAAGGTTCAGCGGTTGGTCACACAACCAACTCCGGCAACCCGATATCATCGCCCAGAACTTTGCCGTTGTCACATGGTGTTCTGCTTACGAATTCGAATTGGGAGGGATTCCGTTTGACACATGCCGATGCACACCCTAAAATCATTTTGAATTTGCACACTGAGTCACCAAATATCCCAAACAATCGCAGACGTGCGACGGACCGGTTAGGCGAGTTTTTGACGATTCAGAAGTATATGAAATTTCCGGCCGCATTACTGTGCCTGGGGCTGGCATTTGGCGCGTCGTTGGTGCTCACAATCGGCGTGGGTGCGGCCAATCTCAAACAGATGGCCAAGATGAAAGCCGAGATTCAGCACATTACGGACGTCCACTGGCAAAGTTCCCTGCTTGCCCAACAGGTGCTGGGATTGTCCAGCCGAAACAACCGGATCACGCTTCAGGTGTTTTTGCTGACCGACGAGAAAGTCATCGACCTGCTGCTGAAGGAACGGCGTCAGAATTCCGACCAAATCACGGCCCTGATCCGGCAAATCGCAGGCCTGGTCACTACCGACGAGGAACGCCAACTGCTCGACGCCATTACCCAGGCCCGCCAGCCATATGTGGAAAGCTATCAGACCGCGTTGAACTTGCTGCTGCATGAATCCAAGCTCGCCGACGCGCGCCAGATGCTGCTGACTGTGACGCTGCCCCGGCTGCACGTCTACCACGAGGCGTGGGAAAAGTTTGTGAACTATCAAAGTGACCAAATCGCGCAATCCGGCGCGGTCGTCGAAGCTTGCTACAATCAAGTTTATCAGCGCAGCCTGCGTTTGTTCACCATCGGCGCGTTACTGGCGTTTGGGATTGCGGGATTGGTGCTGAACCAACTCCGGCAGAATGAAATTGTGATGGGCGGCCACTCGCGCGCACTTGAGCAGGTCAACCGGGTGCTGAAGACCTACACCAAACCCGCCGACAACGAAAAACTCTGGGTGGAGACCCTGGCGCCGCACCGGTCGGAGGGCCGCCGGCACTAGCGACCGTTCCCGCCGAATCAACGTGGGCGGAATTCGTGAAGGGCGTTTTGGTGTCAATCCTGACTTTCAAATTGACACAATGAGTGAGCATGCCGATCATTTTAAGCTGCCCGACGCGGTTCCGGCCGCGCCTCCGGTTGTGGTGAGGCGGACAAGCGAAGCCGTGGCGGAACCGACTTACTGGCGGATCATGGTGTTGGCCGCACCGCTGATCCTGTCATCAACTGGAATGATGATCATGCAGGTGATCGACGCAATCTTCCTGGCCCGCTACTCGAAAGAGGCGATGGCCGCGTCGGTCACGGCCGGCCTTGCCGGGTGGTCAGCGTGTGCGTTGTTCGTCGGGCTGGCTGGGTACACCAGTGTCTTCGTGGCCCAGTACATCGGAGCGGGCCGGCCCGAGCGGGTGGGCGCCTCGGTTTGGCAGGGAATTTGGTTTTCGTTCGCTGCCGGGTTGGCCGTTGCCCTGATTGGATTGACTGGTACCTGGTTGTTCCGTCACGCCGGGCATGATGCGGCCGTCTGGCCGTTGGAGGCGGCGTATTTTCGCATCCTCTGTTTTGGCGGTGTCTTTAGTGTTTTGGCTTGCGCGCTGAGTGGGTTTTTCTCGGGGCGCGGCGATAATCTCACACTCGGGCTGGCGCAGTTGGCCGGCCTGGCAGTCAATGCTCTTGTGAGTTGGGTGTTAATTTTCGGGCGCTGGGGATTTTCCGAGTTGGGCGCCGCAGGAGCCGCTATCGGAACCGTGATCGGACAGGCGGTGGTGTGCATCGGACTTGGAGTGATTTTGCTGTTACCCCGGTATGGTCGATGCCTGGGGACGTGGAATGTGCAACTCGAATGGGGGTTGTTGCGGCGGTTGATGAAATACGGTGTCCCCGCCGGAGTCCGGATGTTGATTGAAATCACTGCGTGGACGTTGTTCACCAGTTTTATCGGCCGGCTTGGTACCGAACCGCAAGCGGCCACCGGGATTGTCTTTCGAGTCAATGCCTTAGCTTTTTTTCCATTATTTGGCATCGGCATGGCCATCAGTACGCTGGTTGGCCAGGGACAAGGGATGAACCGTCCCGACCTCGGCCAACAGGCCACTTGGCGTGGACTGTTGGTCGCGCAGATTTGGATGCTCGGTTGCGCGGCGCTGTTTGTGCTGTTGCCCCGGCCGTTGTTGGCGGTGTTCCACGACCGGGGCGGACCCGACGCACTCGCCTGGGCGCGCACGCTGGCGATGGGGGTGGTGCTGCTGCGGTTCGTGGCGGTCTACTGTCTGGTGGACGCGGTGAACGTGGTGGTGGTCTCGGCGCTCCAAGGGGCCGGCGACACCAACTGGACCTTGGTGGCATCGAGCCTGTTGTATGCGGTCTTCCTAGCGGCGCTGTGGTCGCTCCAGCGCAGCGGCGCTGGCATTTATGCCCTCTGGACAACTGCCACGTTGTTCGTTCTCGTTCTGGCCCTCGTGATGCTGGCCCGGTTTCACAGCGGCCGCTGGAAAGCAATGACCGTCGTCGAACCGTCGGTCGTTTGACGCGGCTCCATCCGCATTTGACTTCCATTCGGCCAACCCCTATTTTTGCCGAACCAACGCGACCATGAAACACATCATCATTCTCGGCGACGGCATGGCGGATTACCCGGTCGCCCGGCTCGGCGGCAAAACGCCCTTGCAAGTGGCCCGGCATCCGCACATGGACCGTCTGGCGCGCGAGGGCCTGTGCGGGTTGTTCAAGACCATTGAAGATGACATGCCCACCGGCAGCGAGGCGGCGAATCTTTCCGTACTGGGCTACGACCCACGCGCGGTGTTGCAAGGCCGCGGCGTACTCGAAGCCGCCAGCATGGGCGTGGACATCGGTCCCGACGACATGGGCATGCGGTGCAATTTGATTTGTTTGTTTGACGACGGCCGCATCAAGAACCATTCCGCCGGACACATCAGCTCGCAAGAGTCGGACGAGATCCTCAAGACGCTCCAAAAAGAAATTGGCGGGCCCGGCTTGCAGTTCCATACCGGCGTCAGCTACCGGCATCTTTTCGTCGGCAAGGGACTCGACCCGCGGCTCGATTGTTCGCCCCCACACGATCATCCGAACGAACCGGCCGCCGGCCTGATGATCCGGCCGAAAGTGCCGGCCGCGCAGGCAACCGCCGACTTGCTCAACGACCTGACCCGTCAGTCGTGGGCGATTTTGAAAGACCATCCGGTCAACCAACGCCGGCGCGCGGCCGGCAAGGATCCCGGCAATTCGATCTGGCTCTGGTCGCCCGGCAAACGCCCGCAGATGTGGACGTTCAAGGAGCGGTTCAACGTCACCGGCGCGGTGATTTCGGCGGTGGACTTGATTCGCGGGATTGGCGTCTATGCCGGCTTGGAAATCATCAAGGTGCCCGGTGCGACCGGCTTGCATGACACCAACTATGAAGGCAAAGCCGCGGCTGTTCTCGCCGCGCTTCAGCGCGTGGACTTCGTGTACGTCCACGTCGAAGCACCCGATGAGGCCGGTCACGAAGGCAACCTCGATTTGAAAATCCGCACCATCGAAGACTTGGACGCCCGGTTGGTCGGGCGGATTCTGGCCGGTTTGGAAAAGACCGCGGCGGTCATCGCCGTCTTGCCGGATCATCCGACCCCGGTCGAGCAACGCATTCACGTCCGCGACGCCGTGCCCTTTGCCATCCGCGACCCGCGCCGGCAACCCGATGCCGTTCAGCGTTACGATGAGGCCAGTTGCGCCGCAGGCAGCTTCGGCACAATTCACGGCGATACTTTCATCCGCACCCTATTCCAACAATGATCGACCGGCTGTTCAAGATACAGGAACGTGGCAGTTCTGTGCGCACGGAGATTCTGGGCGGAGCGACGACGTTTGTGACGATGGCGTACATTATCGTGGTCAATCCGGCCATCCTCGCGTTTGCCGGAATACCGGCGGGGCCGAGCACGGTGGCGACGATTTTGACGGCAGTGGTCGGTTGTCTGTTGATGGCCGGCATTGCCAACCGGCCGATTGCGGTGGCGCCGTACATGGGCGAGAATGCGTTCATCGCGTTTGGGTTGGCGGCACTGGGGATCAGCTGGCAATTGCGGCTCGGCGCGGTGTTCGTCAGCGGGGCGCTGTTTCTGTTGATCACAATCTTGCGGGTCCGGTCATGGTTGGCAAATTCGATTTCGGCGTCGCTGAAACACAGCTTCGCCGTTGGGATCGGCCTGTTTCTGGCGTTCATCGGCCTATACGAGACCGGC
>Ga0316217_10005117_pt1 | contig 13772 bp, 15 predicted proteins | sample 1anoAmetaG_FD_203633 | JGI IMG/M metagenome (GOLD analysis project Ga0316217, IMG submission 203633) | Freshwater microbial communities from Trout Bog Lake, Wisconsin, USA - 1anoA | ecosystem: Environmental > Aquatic > Freshwater > Lake > Hypolimnion/Profundal zone | place: USA: Wisconsin...
GTCCAAGTGCGGGCGCTGCCGGGATGATCGCGGCCCAGCCCTATGCCGTGTCGGGCATCGGGATAAATGTGCAGTGAAAACGGCACCCGCGCTGCGGAAAGCGCCTGCGCATAGAGCAGGCTGTTGGACACGGGGACCGCCTGGTCGTTGGCCGAATGCCACAGGAAACTCGGCGGGTTATTCGGCGTCACGCTGTTCTCCAGGCTCATCCGTTCCGTCAGGGCCAGGTCCGGGTTTTCGCCCAGCAGATTCTGCATGGATCCGCTGTGAGCATGCGGGCCGCATGAAATCACCGGATAGCAGGCGATCAACGCATTGGCCCGCGAAGGCTGGCGCAGCACCGGGTCGGTGGGTGCGGCAGCGCCGTCATCCCCGAAATTCGCCACCGAGCAAGCCAGGTGCCCACCGGCGCTGAACCCCAGCACGCCCACCTGTCCCGCCTGCACCTGCCAGGAATGGGCATGATGGCGCACCAGGCGCAGGGCGCGTTGGGCATCGTTCAGCGGCGTGGGATGATGCCAGGGGAAGACGCGATAGTGACATACCGCCGCATGCAACCCCAGGCCATTGAGCCATTGAGCCACCGGATCGGCCTCGTGCGGCGCCCGCTTGCTGTAGCCACCTCCGGGCAGCACCACCACCAGCGGCAGCGGGGTGGTTGTTTCCAGCAGAAACAGTTTCAGCACAGGCGTTTCGCGGGCCAACTCATGGAGTTCCTGGTTGGGCGCAATAACTCCCGGAGGCGTACTGGGCCATAGGGGGATGGTTTGGCCTTGTGTCGGCATGGCTCCAGTTTTAGCCAGGAAGGCGGCCGCGTCAACAAAAACCCCCTCCGATGGGGAGGGGGATAATGAGCGGGCGAAGGGAGTCGAACCCTCAACGTCAGGCTTGGAAAGCCTGCACTCTGCCATTGAGTTACGCCCGCATATAAGCCTTTATTTGACAAGCACTTACAAGCGTTACTTTGTAATTTTGGTCAGTATTTGACCCGATTTTGCCGATTTTGAGTACGATGCCTCAAGGTTGAAGCACTCGAAGCACTGACCAAAATTGACCAAAATAGGACACGGCACAACTTAGTAGCATAGCGAAAAGGCCCCTCAATGGCAAACAGTAACCGAGGTCGGAAGAGCAAACCGCATCGCATGGCGAACGGAGAGGACATCAAAGGGCTGTATCATCGGAAAGATAAACGCTGGCGAATTGTGAAAACCGGGAAGATTTTCAGCGCCAAGAGTGAGGACGAGGCGTTGAAGATTTTCCGAGCATGGGAAGCCGAGAACAAGCCCCAGCCTGTTATCATCAGCACCGACCACGAGGGGGACGTGAACGCCCCGAACGTTGCTGCCTTTCTCAACTCGGTGGACGCCGACCTAGAAGCCGGGAACGTGAAAATCGACGGCGCAACGGGCAAGGTGAAGATCAGCCTCCCAGCACCACCCGCCATTCTTTGGCCGTGGCTTGCGGACATGCTCACTAATCAGCCCGAGTTGATCGCCAAGATGACCGGAGTACAGGCCGTGGCCGGATTGCGGTATCTGCCCTTGCCTCGTCCCAGCTTGAAGCTTGCCAGCTTGCTCGAAACCTACAAGACCCATGCCGACGTTAAGCGGGAGACGAAAGAATACGCTGCCAACATCTTTGAGATTTTCCTGAAGAAGACCCATGCCACCACCTTAGACGACCTGAAAACGGAAACATTGACCGCCTACCGGGAAGATATTATCAGTGGCACCAACAGTGTTGGCAGTACCAACGGCCCCGGAACCGTCGCCTGTTATTTTGGCATCATCAAGAACGTGATCCGCTTCGCTAAGACCGAAGGAATGGACGCCATACAGATAGATACCGCCTTATCACGACTTGCAGTATTGAAAGCCCCCAAAGACCGCCGTGCCCACCAGCCCACGCCGGTAATGCCCCAGAGAATAATTCTCGCCACCGAACGTCTGCTGCTTCGAGATTTCGTCGAGGATGACTGGCAGGCGGTCCATGAATACGCCGTCGATCCCGAGGTGGTCCGCTTCATGGACTGGGGGCCGAACACCGAGCAGCAGACCAAGGATTTCGTTGCCCGGACCATCGGCCACCGGCATGAAGAACCTCGGCGGGCATTTGAACTGGCCGTCGTGCTGAAGGACAGCAACCGTCTGATCGGTGGGTGTGGTCTGCGTATCAGCCGCCCGGAACATCATTGCGGCGACTTCGGCTACACCTTCCATCGCCAGTTCTGGGGCCACGGCTATGCGACCGAGGCATCACGGGAGATTGTCCGGTTTGGGTTCGATGTGTGCTCCCTGCACCGCATCTTCGCCACCTGCGATGCCCAGAACGCAGGGTCGGCTCATGTTCTTGAGAAGTTGGGAATGCGCCGAGAAAGCCACTTCCTGCATGATAAGTGGCAGCGAGAACAATGGCGGGATTCATTTCTTTATGCGATTCTGGTGGATGAGTGGAAGGCGAGAAAGGCCAAGGTGTGATTGTATGGACTTTCAAGGAGACGCCAATGCCTAAGACCGCTCCGTGGCACGACGACGACAAGTTCTGGAAGGCGCTGGCCCCGTGGATGTTCACGGAGAAGCGATGGTCCAACGCACCGACAGAAGTCGAGCAGATACTGAAGCTGCTGGCCTTGCCGCCAGAGCCGACCATCCTCGATCTTTGCTGCGGACCGGGCAGGCATTCGCTGGAACTGTCCCGCCGAGGGGCGAAAGTTGTCGGCGTGGACCGAACCGCCGACTACTTGGCCGAGGCCAAGAAGCGGGCGAAGGCTGCGAAGCTCAGGGTCGAGTTCGTGAAGGAAGACATGCGGCGGTTCCGCCGTCCGAATGCGTTCGCTGGCGTCATCAACATGTTCTCGGCCTTCGGCTACTTTGAGAACCCCTCCGAGGACCGCCGGGTGCTGGTGAACGTTCACCGCTCGCTGAAGCCGGATGGGAAGCTGCTGATGGACCTGATGGGCAAGGAAGTGATGGCCCGCATGTTCCGAGAACGGGACTGGCATGAGGAACGTGGCATTATGTTTCTGGAAGAACGAAAGCTCAGTCAATCGTGGGATTGGATAGACAACCGGTGGATACTGCTGAAGGGCAGCCAGAGGAAGGAATTCCACCTCTCGCACCGCATCTACTCGGCCAAGGAGTTGTCAGATTTGCTGAAGGACTGCGGCTTCGAGAAGGTTCGAGTCTTCGGCAACTTGGACGGGGCTGACTATGACCACAACGCTAAGCGATTGGTCGTGGTGGCAGAGAAAAGCTAAGGAACTTCGATGAAGCAGAACATCTATAATAACCCAGCATTCTTTGCCGGTTATCAATCCCTGCGCAGCATGGAATCGGGTCTAAACCAAGCCATTGAACAACCGGCCCGTTGCGCTCTGCTGCCGCCACTGAAGGGGAAGCGCATTCTCGACCTTGGCTGTGGCTTCGGCCATTTCTGCCGTTATGCAGCCCAACAAGGAGCCACTGAGATCACCGGCATCGACATCTCCTCGCACATGCTCGAAGAGGCTCGGCGGCAGACCGTCCATCAGGCCATCCGGTACATCGGCAGTGCCATAGAGGACTATCGGTGCGAAGCCGATTCTGTTGATATTGTCGTCAGTTCGCTGGCCCTGCACTACGTGAGTGACTTGCCTCAGGTGGCCAGCGAGGTTTTCCGCTGGTTGGCCCCCGATGGCTGGTTCGTCTTTTCGGTGGAGCATCCGATCTGCACGGCGTTGCTGCGGGGTTGGTGCTGCGATGCCGAGGGCCGCAGGCAGCACTGGCCGGTGGATCATTACAAGGACGAAGGGCAGCGGCAAAGCCGATGGTTCGTGGACGGCGTGATCAAATACCACCGGACGCTCTCCACATACCTGAACACGCTCGTTGACCACAAGTTCTCGATCAGCCGAGTGCTTGAGCCGGAAGTGGCCGAGGAGTTCCGATCTCAACGTTCCGACTGGGCTGAAGAACGCCGCCGACCACCGATTCTGCTGGTCTCGGCCAGAAAGAATCTTGGATGACCTTGGCCCCGGTCCACTACTACAGGGTACCGCAAGCCCCGATCATGGCGTGCGGCTGCCATCGCCGGTGCGATCTATACCATCCTGCTTGCGGTCTTGGGTAAAGTTTGCTCTACGGAGACCTTGCTGCATCTCGTCGGTAAAGCTTGCTCCACAAACCCCTTGATGCATGTCGTCGGCAGCCCAGAGGCTGCTCTTGCCGTCTTCATCGTCTGCGCCATGTCAATCCTGATCGTATTTGCCCGATTCTTGATGATCAGAACTGCTACGGCCCCATGACCCGCAATGTCTGGGCGTTGCCGATGGGGGCGATCTAAAAGTTGGAACTGGGACGCACCCACGGGCGGCAGCACTGGCACGCCGTCCTTGGCCTCAAGGCCGATGTGGCACAATTCACGGAATATATCGTCCAGGCGCGTTTTCGGGTCTTCTGGCGGATACTACCGCCTTGTTATTCGACATCAGCAGAGTCAGCCGATGGATATTTACCGGCAAAGCGCCTCGCGGCAGGACGGCGCTGGTCGACGCCGACGCCGGCATGGTGCACTGGCGGCTCCATGCCGCGCCAAGCAGCCGCACGGCCATCGGCTTCGGCCGCCTGAGTTCCGTATGGCCGATCTGGGCATCGCCGGTGGCCAGTGGCGGCAAGATATACCTGGTCGCCGACTACATTCCCACGTTCGGGGCTCAGAACAACAAGGATGCCAAGCCGCCCGGCCTGGCCAGCATCGTTCCGTCGCGGATCAGCTTTTACAACTGCACGGCCGGCACGTTCGCTCCGGCCACGCAGTCGGGCGTGGAGTTCGTGAACTGCCTGGCCGGTCCCGGCGGCAAGGGCTTCCATGACGCACGCTATCCAGAGCCCGGCATCACGATCCGCTGCGTGTCGACCGACGAAACAGCCACCTGCTGGGACTGCGGCGACGGTTATGAGGGCAATGCGGCTGGGCAGGTGGTGAAATATGTGGACGCCGCCGGGGGGGGGATTGGCGTTTGTTGCCCAGTGACAGCGGCGCCCATGACCGCGGCGGGCCTGCGCTCGGCGCCGACATTGAAGGGCAAGGCCGCTCCGGTCCGACCTTCGACGCCGGTGCTTACGCAGTTGGCAAGCGTTGATCGCTCCCAACCATCATCCCCAGAAATAAACGCGCGCGGGCTGGGTAAAGCGGCGCGACTGCGCCGGCGCGGAACGCTTATCTGTCGACTTCGCCCATGACGATGTCGATGGATCCGACAATCGCCGGGACATCAGCCAGAAGGACGTTGCGGCAAAGGACGCCGGTGACGGCCAGATTGACGAAGCAGGGGCCGCGGATTTTGACGCGGTAGGGGATCACGCCGCCCTGGCTCTCGATGAAGAAGCCCAGATGGCCGCGGGGGTTTTCGTATTCGCAGTAAACTTCGCCGGGAGGAATTTTCAGGCTGCGCGGCAGTTTGGCGCGGAAGGAGCCGGCGGGCACCTGCCGGGCGCACTGGCGCAGAATGCGCACGCACTGTTTCATTTCCTGCATCTTCACCCAGTAGCGGTCCCAGCAGTCGCCGACGGTCCCTTTCATGCCGCTGCCGACGCAGACGTCGAAGTCCAGCTTGTTGTAGACCGAATAGGGCCGGTCCTTGCGCAGATCCAGGGGGATGCCGCTGCCGCGGATCATGGGGCCAGACAGGGCGTAGGCCACGGCCAGTTCCTTGCTCACCACGCCGATGTTCGCCGTCCGCTTGATAAAGATATGGTTGAAGCTCAGCAGATCATTGTATTCGTCGATCTTGGGCTCGAAATAATCGAGAAACTCAACCATCTTCTCCAGAAACTGCGGCGGCAGGTCCCAGGTGACGCCGCCGAGGTTGATATAACTGAGGGTCAGGCGGGCACCGCAAAGCTGCTCGAAGAGGTCGAGGATGTATTCGCGTTCGCGGAAGGCGTAGAGAAAGGGCGTGAAGGCGCCCAGGTCCAGGCCATAGGCTCCCAGGCTCACCAGGTGCGAGGCGATGCGGTTTAGTTCGCTGGCGATGACGCGGATGTATTCGGCCCGCTGGGGCACCTCGATGCCGGCAAGTTTCTCGACGGCCATGGACCAGGCATGGTTGTTGTTCATCGCCGCCAGGTAGTCCAGCCGGTCGGTGTAGCCGATGTACTGGTAATAGGGCAGGTTTTCGGCGATTTTTTCTTTGCAGCGGTGCAGGTATCCGATGTGAGGGACGGCTTCGAGGATCATTTCCCCATCGGTGCGCAGGACGATGCGCAGCACGCCGTGCGTGGAAGGGTGCTGGGGGCCCATGTTGACAAGCATTTCCTCGGATTGGACGTCCACCTGCTCATCGAGCCCGCCGGGCATGAGGGCGTAGTTGACAGTCCGCGTATCGGGAGCGGTTGAGGAAAAAGACGGTGGCGTCACGGTGGACATGGAGGAGGATTGTAGGAAGAAATGGGGGCGGTTGCCAGAGGCCTTCAGGCGCGACTTGGTGAAATGCGAGGACATGCGAATCCATGCGGAGCGGGCGCGTAGATTTCTCGCCGCCAGAAGCCTCGAAGGATTTCTGGCCGACGAACTGGTGCAAGCCGCGGTAGTGCGCTGTATCGAAGTTATTGGCTATTCCCGGTTGACTCGCTTCTGATCCACAACGCTATCGTCGCCTCGCAAATCAGCAGACACACGACGGTGGCAATCCGGAAGAAGCGGCGTTTTATAAACATTTTGGTTTGGCAGGCAATGCCGGGAAGCCGTGGCCAGCCTTGAGTCTGCGACGTGATTTGCGGAAAAAGAGGAAAGCGAACAGAAGCCACAGCAAGGCGATGAACCAGAGTGGAGCGCAAACTCCATAAACGTGATACGCCGTTCCCAAAAATGGGTGGTAGTACTGTCCCAGACTCAGGCCCAATCCGACAAAATCGTACTCCATGACCATTATGTCTCTTCTGTCTACGGGCGTGGCATGAACGAAGCCCCGACGATGAAAAGAATTGGACGACTCAGTCCAAATCACACAACTGCCTTTGGTAGTAAGGGCCAACAGAAAGCATTTTTTTGAGGCTGGCCATGCCATCGGCCACGATGTCACTTCTCACCAACAACGCCAGTGTCGCCCCGCAAAACAGAAGGCAGACTATGGCGGCTATTTGGCAGAAACGGCGTGTCATGCTTCTGGCATCATACCGCTCGTGAGGCCTGTTCGGTACAGCAGTGCTGGAGCGCCTGGTACGCTCCGTGCCCCGCCAAAGGACCCAGGACGTCACAATCGCCCGCTGTCTCCACCGGTGTATGGATCACAAGCCACAACTCACGTCCCGCGCCGTGCGGTGATCTGAAGATGGGCGGCCCTGGCGGCGGCGGACGGATCGGCTGAGAGTTCTTCCTCCAATTGGAGCAAGGTGTCAAAGGCCCCGGGGGTCTGGAGCATCCGCTTGCATTGACGGATGGGGAGGATCGTCTTGCCGATAATGCTCAGGACCTCGAAACCGGCTTTTTCGAAGAGTTTGCGCAGTCCCAGGGGCGTGAAGGTGGTCAGTTCGAAGCGCTCGCGCTCATCGGCGGTCAGCCAGGTGGTCCTGGAGGTATGGACGAAGCGTTGGAGTTCCTCCAGGTTTCCATGTTCGATGTAATGGTCGACGGCAGCGAGTTTGTTATCGGCGCTGGCGATGACGATGCCGCCGGGGGCGCAGAGCCGGAACATTTCCCGCGCCGCCCGGGCCGGATCGGAACAGATGGAAAGCGGATCGCCCATGGCCAGGGTCAGGGCGAACGCGTCGGCGGGCAGGGCGGGTATATCGACTATATCGGCGACCAGCAGCGTCGCTTTCAGGGCCTTGGCGCCCATTTCTTCGGTCTTTTTTCGCGCCTGCTCGATCATGGCGGCGGCATTATCGACGAAGGTGGTGGCAAAACCGCTTTTGAGCAGCCGCAGTCCCCATTTGCCTGTGCCGCAACCCAGGTCAAGGCATTGCGCCGACATGTCGCGGGGCAGATGAGGCTTGACGGATCGCCAGGTAAGCTGGTCGTGGAAGGCCCAGAACGGATCCTCGTAAATCGCATCGTACTGGCGGGCGACGCGATCGTGGTAACGGCGGGATGCGTCATTGCGGGAACTGCGTGCGTGTCGGGAGTTGGACATGGGGACGAATTATAGCGGCAGATGGTTGTAACGTCGCTGGGGAAGAGGAGTTGGGCGAAAGGCTAAACGCCAGGCGCCGCCAGCGGCGCACAACGGACTAATTTCTCCTCAGATAACCGACGCATTCTTGAATGCAGAAAAATATTTTTCCGTCTTTTTTCCACGTTGACGGTTCTGTTTGCCAAGGACTAGAAGGATAGCACAAGTGTGAGGTCAGGCAGCAATGACAAGTCGGCCGACCTTCACCGAATAAAAATCAGAGACGGTCGTCCGGCGGCGTAATCCAGTGCTTAACGCCAAAAGAAAACGTGGTAACGGATGACGAGAGTTGCCGGGTGATCCGTCGCTTAAGTTCGCGATGAATTTTGCTGAATCAACCAGGTCGCGTGACGTGTTGTCCCGTGCTGGTGCGTGCGGGTGTGTTTCTGTCGATGTTCGACGACCCGCCAGTTGCAAGTGGTTTCAGGCTCTCGGCGTCAGGCATTTTTCCAAAAGTGAGCCAGGCCGACGAATACCTAAAGGAAAGGATGCATCATGCGTATGTCTTGTCTGATCAGTCGTTTCGTCCGTGATGAGAATGGTATGGAGACGGTGGAGTGGGCCGTGGTGGCGGCGTTGATCGTCGCCGGCCTGGTCACGGTCATTTCCGGTTTGGGCACCAACGTGACCAATAAGTTCAACTTGCTGAAGACGGCGACCACGTAAGGCCCCAGGATCGTTGTCCATGGAATTGCGTCATCCGCGATTTCAGGATGCCAACACTTTGTTCGAGAAAGGAAAAGATTATGCGTTTCGTGAAAAATATCAGTCGTTTCGTCCGTGATGAGAATGGTATGGAGACGGTGGAGTGGGCCGTGGTGGCGGCGTTGATCGTCGCCGGCCTGGTCACGGTCATTTCCGGTTTGGGCACCAACGTGACCAATAAGTTCAACTTGCTGAAGACGGCGACCACGTAAGGCCCCAGGATCGTTGTCCATGGAATTGCCGCATTTGCGGTTTCAGGATGTCAACATTTCGTTCGAGAAAGGGAAAGATTATGCGTTTCGTAAAAAATGTCAGTCGTTTCGTCCGTGATGAGAGTGGTATGGAGACGGTGGAGTGGGCCGTGGTGGCGGCGTTGATCGTCGCCGGCCTGGTCACGGTCATTTCCGGCTTGGGCACCAACGTGACCAATAAGTTCAACACGCTCAAGACCGCCACGACCTGATAAGCGAATCCTGTCGCCCCTGTGTCTGGACAAGTGTTCCGGGATGCCAGTGCATTGATAGGAAAAGGAGCACGTCATGCGATTGTTGAGAGTCGTCAAGAGTTGCGTCAGCGATGAAAGTGGTATGGAGACGGTGGAGTGGGCCGTGGTGGCGGCGTTGATCGTCGCCGGCCTGGTCACGGTTATTTCCGGTCTGGGCAGCAACGTGGTTAACAAGTTCAACACTCTGGAGAGCGCCACCAATTGACGCGGCAGCGTTTCAGCGTCAGCGAACGTGTCATAGCGCTCGCAGGGAAACTACCCGCGGCGCGTTATGGAATGGGTGCAGCGATGAGAAAACCAGCAAACCGGTCGGTAAGGCGCCGGCGGGGCACAGCCTTGGTGGAGATGGCCATTTCGATGCTGCTGCTGTTGCTGGTCACCCTGGGAGCGGTGGAGTATAGCTGGCTGTTTCTCAAGCAGGAGCAGATCGCCAATGCCGCCCGCCAGGCGGCCCGTCTGGCGGCGACCCCGGATGCGACTAATGCGATGGTGACCAGCGAGATTACCACGCTGATGGCGCAGTACGGCCTGTCGGGCAGCGGATATACCACCACGTTCACGCCTGCCGATGTCGCCACCGCGGCGACGGGCGGCACAGTGGAGGTTCAGATCTCCGTTAACTACAGCAAGATCACCATAACCAACTTTGGCATGTTGCCGCTGCCGACGACCCTCAGCGGCATTGTAACGATGATAAAGGAAGGGCCTTAAGGATGGGAGGCGCAAGGGGAGGGAGATATTTTTGGAGTACGCCATGAGAATAGTCATTGGAGCATTGTTATTGTTGGGTGTGGTGGCTGCGGCTTCGGCGGCTCTGCTGGTAAAAGGCCTGCGGGCCCCGGTGGTCGTCATGACGCCTGCGACTCAGCCCGCCGCCGTCGCGGAGGATGTTCCCAGGGTGACAGTGTTGTATGCCGCCGTTGACGTGCCGGCGATGACGGTTGTGGACGGGGCCATGGTGCGCGGCCGGAGCGTGCCGCGCGACGAAGCGTCCAAGGATGCCCTTAGTATTCCCACCGATGTGGTGGGCAAGGTTATCAAGGAGCCGGTGGCGGCGGGACAGCTCTTCCGCAAGTCATGTTTTTACGACGAAAGCGGTTCGCGGTTGCTGGCCGCGGTCATCCCCACGGGCATGCGTGCCGTGGGTATTGCCGTGGCAGACTATGCCGGCCTGGAAGGGGTGATGTTCCCCGGCTCCAAGGTGGATGTCATGGTGTCGTTCCGGGGCGATGGCCAAGCGGTGGAGCATGGCGGGCGTGAAGCGGTCACCACCACCCTGTTGGAAAACGTGGAGGTGTTGGCTGTCGAGCAGCGCACCGTGGTGTCGCCGGAGAAGAGCCTGACCGATACGGCCGGGTCATCGTCCGCCGGCGGCATGCGCCACGTGACCCTCCTGGCCGATATCAGGCAAGGCAAACTGCTCCAGTTGGGAATGCAGATGGGCACTCTGTCGCTGGCCCTGCGCAACCCGATGGATGCCAATACTACCAACAAAGAAGCGATATTTATGCACAACATTACGGGTGAGGAGGCGGTGCCAGCGACGCCCAGGCTGGCGGTGGCGGGGCTACCGGCCACGCAGCCGCTGGAGCGCCCGCATTGGGATGTGATTGTTCTGCGCGGGGGCAGCAGCGAAACTGAAACCTTCCAGACTCCTACCACTCAACCGGGAGCAAACCCATGAATTACCAAGGAATCTCGATGTTTGTCAGGTATTTCTTCAGGATAGCGGCGCTGGGTTTGTCGGCACTGCCATTGGCGGCCGGTTTGCCGGCCATGGCCCAGGGGAATGATGCGGCGGCCCCGGCCGCCGGGCCCACGCTGCAGGCGGTGACGCAATTGCCGCCCATTTCTCTGTTTGCCGGACATGCCACCTTGATTCATTCCAGCAGTCCGATCAAGGAGGTCTCGCTCACCGATCCCAAGATCGCCGATGTGCGCGTGGTCAACCCCACCCAGTTGATGATCTCCGGCAAGAACGTGGGTTCCACCGATCTGATCATCTGGTCGGACAACGGACAAGCCAGCCAGGCGGCGGTGATAGTGGGGGTGGACCAGGCCGCCCTGCGGATCGAGTTGGCGCGAATGTTGCCCACGGCGAAGCTGAAAATTGACATGTCCAACGACGTGCTGGTGGTCAGCGGCAAGCTTGACCGGGCCGAGGATGCCCAGGGGTTGCATCGTTTTCTGGATACCGCCCAGGTGAAGTACCTGGATATGACCTCGCTGAGCGGGGTGCAGCAGGTGCAGATCAAGGTGACGGTGGCGGAAGCCAGCCGCGTCGCCATCCGCGCCCTGGGGATCAACGCCGTGCAGAGCGGCGGCAGTTTCTTTGGCGGCTCGACCATCGGCGCCGATGGCGGGGGCCCGCTCAATCCCATCAGTATCGGCGCTGCCAGCGGCGCCAGCGCCACCGGGGCGCGCGTGCCCTTCACGTTTCTATCCGATACGACAGTGAGCCCGGCGGCCACACTGTTTGGCGGGTTCCCAGATGCCAATCTGGAGTTATTCGTCCAGGCTCTGGAAGAGAATCAATACATGAGGGTGCTGGCGGAACCGAACCTGGTGGCTCTGAGCGGCCAGGAGGCCAGTTTTCTGGCGGGCGGGGAATTCCCCATTCCCGTGGTGCAGGGTGGCGGCGGTGGTGGCACCGGCAGCGGCGTGTCCATCAGCATTGAATACAAAGATTTTGGCGTGCGGCTGCGTTTTGTGCCCACAGTGCTGGGCGACGGCCGGATCCGGCTGCATGTGGCCCCGGAGGTTAGCGAATTGTCCACGGGCACGGGTTCAGTGGAGATTCAGGGCTTCAATATCCCCGCCATCCTCACCCGCAGGGCGGAAACCACCATCGAATTGTGCAACGGCCAGAGCTTCGCCATGGGCGGGTTGATCAGTCAGGAAACGTCGTCGCGCAGTTCCCAGGTGCCGGGCCTGGGCGATCTGCCGGTGATCGGCTCGCTGTTTCGCTCGGTGCGTTACCAGCAGCAGGATACGGAACTGGTGTTGCTGGTGACGGCGTCGTTGGTGGAGCCTGGGGCCCACAAACTGGACGGCGTGGTTCCGGGATCGCTGCATAAGTCCCCGGACGACTGGGAGCTGTACGCTCTGGGTCGGATCGAAGGCCGCACAGCCGGGAAGTTATCACCGGCGGATGCGGAGATGTTGCGCCAGTCGGGTCTAGGCCGCCTGCGCGGGCCGGGCGCCTGGGCCGGCTACGAGGCCCAACCGCCGGATTCCCCGCGCCAGGACGCGCCGTCAACCCCAGCGTCGGATGCGGTTCCGGTAAAACCATCAAGTGCGTTGCCGGCATCAGGTTCCGATGCGGTTCCCGCGTCATCGTTGATCGCGCCGTCGGTTGTCGAGCCGGCGGCCGTCCCGGGCCGGCCGTCAGGCACGACGCCGCCGGCCGCTGAACAGGAGACAGGGCCGACGCCAAATGCGCCACCGGCCCCGGCGCCTGCGGCGGCCCCGCAAACGCCGGCCCCATAGCTGGTTCTCGCCGGCAACCCCAGGTGCTGATTCGGTTGCCGGCGCGGACGTTAGGAGCGCCATGCGAAACGTATTATTGATGAGCAACGAAGCGGCGACCGTCGCGGCGGTGGCAGCGGCCATGGAATACAACGGCCAGTTCGATGCGAAGAAGGATGTCTGCGGAAGCATCGAGGATCTGGCCAGGCGCCTGGAGCATGGCGATACGCCGGTGGTTCTGGTGGACATCGACGGCGACCCGGAGGGCACAATCGCCGCGATCGAGCCGCTGTCGCGGCGTTTCGGGGGCACGCGTTTCGTAGTGCTCAGCGCTGTTTTGCAGGCGGATCTCCTGCTGCTGGCCATGCGCAGCGGAGCGCACAACTTTCTTCAGAAACGGGTCATCGCCCAGGACCTGGCGGGGATATTAAACCGCATTGCCGCGTCGCGGCAGGCCAGGCAAAAGAGCGGGTCGCTGGTGACGGTTCTGTCAGCCGGCGGCGGATGCGGCGCCACAACCCTGGTTGTCAATCTGGCCAACGAATTGGCGCTGCAGAGCAAGGACACCACCACCGCCAGTTCGCTGGTGGTCGACCTGGATTGCACCTATGGCGCCGTGGCCAGCTATCTGGGTTTGGATGGCGCTTTCGGGATATTGGACCTGATGAACCGGGACGGGCCGGTGGACGCCCAATTGATCCGCAGCACCGCCCTGTCGCGCTGGCCGGGAACCGAAGCGCTGATCAACACCGCGCCGTCCCGCATGGGGCAGGTCGGGGCCTTGGACGGGCGGCGAATTGCCCAGACGCTACAGATTTGCCGGAGCGTCTACCGTTGGACCATTGTGGATGCTCCGCGCCTGCCCCTGGCCTGCACGAGTGAAATAGTCCGCCAAAGCAACGCGGTATTTCTGCTGGCTCAACTCACCATCAAGGACTTGCG
>Ga0316217_10005118_pt1 | contig 13771 bp, 8 predicted proteins | sample 1anoAmetaG_FD_203633 | JGI IMG/M metagenome (GOLD analysis project Ga0316217, IMG submission 203633) | Freshwater microbial communities from Trout Bog Lake, Wisconsin, USA - 1anoA | ecosystem: Environmental > Aquatic > Freshwater > Lake > Hypolimnion/Profundal zone | place: USA: Wisconsin...
CGGGATGAGGCGATCCAGCAGATTCTCAGTCTGCCCTTGCGTAGCCTGAAGATGTTCGAAAGCTCCCCCCGCAGTGCATAACGCTTGTTGAGCGGGTCGTTGGGGATGATCGTCTTCACTGCCTCATGCACCATATGGAAGGTTGTGCAATGAGCGCTCTCGGGGTGGCCGCTGATTTCCGCAGCTTTGGCGCTTCTATATAGATCCTTATACGCAGCTTCCGCCGAAGCCGTCATTTCAACGATGTAGGGGGAGGGAGCGAGCGGTGCGTTCTTCTCTTTGTGCTTCTCTCCTTTTCCTTTCGGCGGCATCGGCTACTCTTTCTCCAAATCCGCTTCAATCTCGGCCAGTGTTCGAACCCGCCCAGCGCGAATATCCTCGAATGCCGCCATCAGCCCGTTGCGCTCCGTGTCGTTGGTGAGCATCTCCACCATGCTCAGCAGCGAGTTGAACTCCGCACGCATCTCCTGGTAGCGCTTATAGGAGAAAAGCACCGACAGCGGAGTGTCGTTTTCCTGGATGACCAGCGTGTCGTCGGTCTGCTCCCTCAGCTTGGCGGCATTCAAATCGCGCAGCTTGCTCACCCCGACGTACTTGATTTGGGGATCAATCTCGGGGAATGCACTGGTTGCCATCGCAATTCTCCTTCCGCCCTTTTCGTAAAGGTAGAAATGAGCCGATTGAATTCAATCGGCTCATTTCTACCTTCGCCATAATAGATGCATTATATCGGCAAACTATTTCCTGTCAATAGTCACAATCTTGACGCTTATTGAGGCAATCATTGCCGATTTCATGACACTTGAATTGCAAGACATCTTAATTTTGTCTCCTGTGAACGATTCCCCTGCCCGTTCACCCGTCCTTCTTCTCCGAGTTGCGGGCGCGCACCTTGAACCAGATGGGCGTGCCCTTGAAGCCGAAGGCCTCGCGGACCTGGTTCTCCAGGAATCGCTCGAAGCTGAAGTGCATCTTGATGTCGCGATCGGTGAACAGAACGAACGTGGGCGGGGCCACGGCGGCCTGGGTCATGTAGAAGATCCTCATGCGCTTGGCCATGGGCACCGGAGCGCGCTGGAAGTCGATCTTGTCGAGGAAGCGGTTCATCTGCCCGGTGGTGACGCGCTTGCGGCGCTCGGCGGCCACAGCTTTGACTTCGTGCATCACGCGGCCCAGGCCCGTGCCTTCGAGCGCAGAGAGGAAGATCACCGGCGCGTAGTTCAGATACTTGAGCTGGCGCCGTAGCTGCTCCTCGTAGATTTCGCGATCGGCCGCCGGCTTGCCGTCTTTCCGTCCGGTGGTCACCGCGTCCCACTTGTTCACCAGCACGATGACGCTGCGCCCGCTCTCGTGGGCATAGCCGCCGATAGTGGCGTCGGCGCCGGTGACGCCGTCCACCGCGTCGATGACCAGCAGGGCCACGTCCGCGGCTTCCAAATGCCGGCGCGCCATGACCACGCTCAGCTTTTCGGCCATCAGGTGGGTCTTGCTCTTGCGCCGGATGCCGGCGGTATCGACAAAGCGCAGTTGCTGGCCCTCGAACTCGACGACCTCGTCCACCGCGTCGCGCGTGGTGCCGGCGATGGGCGAAACAATGGCTCGGGATGTGCCGGTCAGCGCGTTCAATATCGTGGACTTGCCCACGTTGGGCCGGCCGATGATGGCCACCGAGGTTTCGAACTGCTCGAACTCGCCATGGGTGCGGTGGATCGAGGAGTGCTCTTCGTCTCCCCCCTCGGCCGGCACCGCGTCTTCTGCCGGGGCTTCCGCTTCGAGAGCCGCTTCGGCGTCGCGAACCGCCTGGAGTTCTTCTTCGGTCAACACGGCTTCAGGCGGCGCGGGCAGCGCTTCGGCAATGGCCTCAAGCATGTCGCCGATGCCCAGCCCGTGCTCGGAGCTGACGGGAAAGACATTGCGGATGCCCAGTTGGCGGAAGTTCTCCGCCTCCATGGCCATGGCTTCGCCTTCGACCTTATTGACGCACAAAAACAGCGGCTTGCCGCCGCGCATCAACAGGCGCACCAGGTCGTAGTCGGGGCTGGCCAGCTCGGTGCGCGCATCCACCACCAGCACCAGGGCGTCGGCTTCTTCGAGCGCGACTTTGGCCTGGGAGTAGATTTCTGTTGGGATGAGGTCGGGATCGTCGGGCACAATGCCGCCCGTGTCCACCACCCGATAGCGCCGGCCCTGCCACTCGTACTCGCCATAGATGCGGTCGCGGGTGATGCCGGGCTCGTCACCGACGATGGAACGGCGGCTGCGGGTGAGGCGGTTGAAGAGCGTGGATTTGCCCACGTTGGGGCGGCCCACAATGGCCACCACGGGCAGCGCTGCCGCGCCCGGCTCCTGGGGTACTACCGACCTACGATACTTCGCCAAAATATTCTCCCATCGCGGTTCGCGCTCCGAATGCAGCACACATCTCTATCTTTGAAACTCCAAAACAGCCCTCATCAAACCCGGATTCGCCCCACGCCGAGGGAATCGAAGTTCGAGTCCCGGCTGAAGAGAGGCAGATTTGAGAAGGAAGGCCCCCTGGGCTTTATCGAGTCATTTCGCCGGGGAGTCCGAGACCGGCGGATGAAGATGCGCTGGCGGAGAGATCGACACAATCCGCGCCACCGGCTTCTTGCCGCGCAAGATGATGACTTCCTGGCCCGCCTCTGCCTCTCTCAGCAGCCGCGAGAGATGGGTTCGCGCCTGATAGGTGGTATAGACCATGGACCCGTATCTTTACTGCACGCAACCGAGCCAAACGCCGAGGTGCACCTTCCCTATCATAAGCTGTTTCCCATTTTCCTGCCGCTTTTCCGGAATGCCGCTTGCCTTCCCGCCTCAGGGGAGGGCGCCATGCACATTCATGGAGGGCTGACGAACGTTCAGGCGGCGAACTTCTACGCGGCCGCGCAGGGCGAGCGGGCGGCGGCTGCGCAACGGGCCGCCGAGACGCGCAAGAAGCTGCTCAAGAGCGCCCCGGCGATCGGGGGCGAGGCAAGCGCCGAGGAAACGCTGCTGATCGGCCAATGGCTGGACGGGCGGCACAGCCCGGTGCTGGGCGGGGACGAGTATCGTTCTGCCGGCTCCGGCAAGGACCCGGACTTCGGATGAGCAGGGTGCCCTGGCTCGGTCTTTTCAGGGTTGCCCGGTGATCGCCTGGATCGTCAAGAGCACGCCGATCAAGCCCAGGCCCACATAGACATAGCGAAGGAAGGCCTCCCCGCTCAGGCGGCGATTGACCATTCTGCCCAGCCAAACGGCAGGGAGGACCACCGGAAGGGCGAGCAGGCAGTTGCGCGTTACTGCGGGGCCCCAAAGCCCGGAGAACCAGTAACCCGCCATGCCCACGATGCTGGCAGGCAGGAAATAGGCCTGCAAGGTGGCGCGGAAGTGCTGCGCATGCCAGCGCCGCATCGAGCCATAGATCACCAGGGGTGGTCCGTTCATGCCGAAGGCTCCGCCCAGCATCCCGGCAACAAGCCCACACCCCAGCAGCCAGCCACGGCTATCCCGCTGCAACTCCAGCGGAGCCTGGCCGACAAGGGAATAGGCGGAAAACGCCACGATCAGCAGGGCAAGGACAGCTTTCACCATCCGCTGCGGGCCGTGCGTCAATAGCAAGACACCCAATACCATGCCGGGGAGCGTGGCCAGGAGCAGCCAGCCGGTCGTGCGCAAGTGAATTTTTCTCCAGTCCTGCAGAACAACCATGCCCGACGTAGCGATCGAGATCAGCACCACCAGCGGCGTTGCCTGGCGCAGGGGGATGCAGAGAGCCAGCAGAGGTACCGCGATCAGGGCTTGGCCAAAGCCGAATGCCGAATTGATGAGCCCCGCGGCAAAGAAGATAAGCAAAATATAAAGAGTAGTTGAATCGATGGCCCTCTCCCTGGCGCCGTGAAACTGCCGGCGATGGCGATAGTTCCATTCTCATCCCTGGCGCCGGCATCACTATGATGGAGTGAGCGCCCGATGCCCCCGACCGACAACCCAACCCGCGCCCTGCCCACCCTGCACGAGTTCTTCGCGCCGGGCGGCATCTTGGCAAAGTCGTCGCTGCCGTTCGAATACCGTCCCGGCCAAATGGAGATGGCCAAGGCGGTCGAGCGGGCGTTGGCCGAGCGGCGACACCTGATTGTCGAGGCCGGCACCGGCACCGGCAAGACGCTGGCCTATCTGCTGCCCGCCCTGCGCACCGGCCAGCGGGTCATTGTCTCCACCGGCACCAAGGCGTTGCAGGATCAGCTCTACTTCCGCGACGTTCCGTTCCTCGAGACGCTGCTGGGCGATCTGCGCGTCTGCTACATGAAGGGCCGCGCCAACTACCTGTGCCGCTACAAGCTGGACGCCTTGCGCACCCAGCCGATTCTCTCCGGACTTGAAGAGATCGACCAGTACCGGCAGATCGCCGAGTGGGAGCGGGAGACCGAGACCGGCGATCGCGCCGAGCTTTCCGGGATGCCCGAGTCGAGCGCGCTATGGAGCAAGCTGGACGCGCGCACCGAGGCCTGCCTGGGTTCGACGTGTCCCGACTACCGGCGCTGCTTCATCACCGAGATGCGGCGCAAGGCGCTCGAGTCGGACATTATCATCGTCAACCACCACCTGTTCTTCGCCGATCTTTCCGTGCGCCGGGAGGCGGCCGGCGCGGCCGATGCCGGCATCTTGCCCGAGGCCGCGGCGGTGGTCTTCGACGAGGCGCACGAGTTGGAAGACGTGGCTTCGAACTACTTCGGCCTTTCGGTCAGCAATATCCGCTTCGAGGAGCTGGCGCGCGACACCGATGCCCAACTGCGCGGCAAGCAGGGCGCGGACAACCTGCCCGCCGCCACCCAGCAACTGCGCGAGCGGGCGCGCATGTTCTTTGCCGGCTTGCCCATGGCCGGCGACGGCCGACAGCCCTTCGTCGGGCGCGAGGAGTTCCTGGAAACCTCCGGCGACCTCTATATGGCCGTGCGCGCCACCCTCAAGCGCATGGAAGCCGAGATGGAAGCCATGAAGGGCGTGGACGAAGCGCCGGGGCTGCGCAAGCGCGTCAGCCGTCTGCGCACGGAGCTTGAGTTCCTGCTCGAATCCAACGCCCACAACATGGTCTATTGGATGGAGCGGCGCATCTCCGCCGGAGGGGCGGACAAATCCGCGCCGGGCGGGTCGCGCGGCGGTTTCCGATCTCAAGCGAGGACGACGTTCCTGCAAGCCACGCCCATCGATGTCTCCGATCTGCTGCACGAGCAGGTCTTCGAGCCCATCCCCACGGTGATTCTGACCTCGGCTACGCTCACCGTGCAGGGCGGCTTCGAGCACATGCGCAAGCGGCTGGGTCTGACCGAGGCGCGCGAACTGGTGGTGCCCTCGCACTTCAAATACGGCGAGCAGGCGCTGCTTTATCTGCCGCCGGAGATGCCCGACCCCCGCGAGCCCGACTTTCCCGAGGCCGCCGCGCGCTGCATCCGCCGCGTGCTGGAGCACTCGCGGGGAAGAGCGTTTTGCTTATTCACGAGTTATAGCCAGATGCGCGACCTCTACGAGCGGCTGATGCCGGTGCTGGACTTCCCCATCCTGCTGCACGGGACCGCCCCGCGCAAGGCGCTACTGGAGGAGTTTCGCTCGACGCCCAATGCGGTGCTCTTCGGCACATCGAGTTTTTGGCAGGGCGTAGACGTGCAGGGCGAGTCGCTCAGTTGCGTCATCATCGATCGGCTGCCCTTCGCCGTGCCCAACGATCCGGTGGTGGCCGCGCGCATGAGAGCCATCGAGGAAGCGGGCGGCAAGCCCTTCTTCGATTACCAGGTTCCCTCGGCGGTGCTGACTCTGAAGCAGGGATTTGGCAGGCTGATCCGGTCGCTGGAAGATCGCGGCGTGCTGGTGCTGCTGGATAACCGCATTCGCACGAAGAGATATGGGCAGACCTTCCTGGCCAGCCTGCCGCCCTACCGGGTGACGCAAACGATTACGGATGTCGAGGCGTTTTTCGACGCCGGAGCCAGCCGGTAGTTCTCACGGTTCGCCGCGCCGTTTCGATTCGGATTCTTCAATTGGGGAAAGATGGTTGCTACGCGCCCAGGCCTTTGGCGGCAATCGTGGCAGATCTCACGCGGCGTAGACGACGCAATTTCTGCCCTGGTGTTTGGCTCGATACATGGCGAGGTCGGCGGCGGCCAATACCTGGTTTGCCGATTTTGTTCCGTCGGCGCGGGCCACGCCCATGCTCACCGTGACGGACAGCGGCTGCGCGTCGGCCATGGCGAAGCTGCAGTTGGCAATTCCCGTGCATAACCGGTCGAAGATGGCGACATGGTCGCGGCCCTCCTCGATGGGGACCACGATCAGGAATTCGTCGCCGCCGATGCGCCCCACCGCGTCGTAGGAGCGGAGGAGTTCGCCGACAACGCTGGCGATGCCGCGCAGCACGTCGTCGCCGGCCGAGTGGCCGCGCTGGTCGTTGATCTGCTTGAAACGGTCGATGTCGCACATGGCCACGGCGCAGGCGCAGGCGTTGCGCGCGCAGCGATCGAGTTCCTGGCTCAGCCTTTCCACGATCGCCCCCCGATTGAGCAGGCCCGTCAAAGAGTCGTGGGTGGCCTGGTGCTGGAGCGCTTCGCGGCTTTCGATCAGCGCCGACTGCATCTCCACCATGCGCTGGCCAACGGCGACACGGGCGCGGAGTTCGCCGGGATCGAAGGGCTTGGTCAAGTAATCGTTTGCGCCGGCTTCCAGTCCTTGAACGATGTCGGCTTTTTCCGTCCGGCTGGTGAGCATCAGGATGTAGGGGGGACGATCGATCTTGAGGGCGCTGACGCGGCGAACGACCTCCAGGCCATCCATCTCCGGCATGCTCCAGTCCAGGACCGCCAAGCGGGGCGCATCCGCCCGCTGCAGCGCCTGCCAGGCTTCGGCGCCGTTGACGCAGGTCTCCACCTGGTAGCCCTGCTTGGTCAACACGCCGGCCAGCATGGTGCAGCTGGTGGGATCGTCTTCGGCAATCAAGATGCGCATGGTGCGCCCCGTTCGATGGCGAGTGGGCCTCGCCGCACCTGTACTACGCAATGAGCCCCATCTCGCGTATCTTTCCCAACAGCGCATCCGCGTGAATGGGTTTCACAAGATAGGCATCGCAGAGCGCGTCGTACGATTCCATCACGCCCTTGAGATTGTCTTCCGAAGTCGCCATGAAGATCTTGGCGCGATTGCCCCAGAGGATGCCGTTGTATTCCTCGAGGTCGCGGATCTGGCGGACGGCCTCGACGCCGTCCATGACCGGCATCTGGATGTCCATGCAGATCAAGTTGTAGGGCAGACCGTCGGAGTGGGCCGCGCGAAATGCCTCCACGGCCTCTTTTCCGTTGACCGCGATATGGCACTCCCCAAAGCGGGAGAGGAGTTTTTGCAGCAAGAGCCGGCCCGTAAATTCGTCTTCGACAACAAGCGTCTTCATGATGTGCCTTTCTTCTCGATTCATTCGTTGGCTGCGGGCCCAGTGCGATCCGTCATGGCTTCTTTGAGTCGAGCGAACTGAAGTTGCAGCTCGTCGATGCGTGCGGCCAGGTGGTCAAGATCCTTGTTCTTCCCGGCTTTCTCCATATCGAGAGCGACGGCGCGCAATGCTTCGCCGCCGACGTTCGCCGCCGCGCCTTTGATCAGGTGGGCCTTGCGTCCGGCGGCATGCCAGTCCTTCCGGTCGATCAGGCCGCGCAGCTCTTCGATCTGGTGCGGCATGTCCTTCAAAAACTCCTGGATCACGAGATCCATGAGCTCTTCGTCGTCCATCAGACGGTTCAACATGCCGGCCCGGTCGAAGACCTCCGGCAAGGACGTATCGAGTTCAGCATCCGGCGGGGGCGCGAAGCTGGGTCCCGCGGGGGCGGGGCTTGTCCCGGCCGGAAGCCAGCGGTGCAGGCTCTCGATCAGTTCCTTGGTGTTTACCGGTTTGGACAAGTAGCTGTTCATCCCTGCATTGATACACTTTTCCCGGTCGCTCTCCTGCGCGTGCGCGGTCATGGCGACGATGGGAATGTTGCGATTGAGGGTCCCGGCCTGCCAACTGCGAATGATCTGCGTGGCATGGATGCCGTCCATCACCGGCATCTGGATGTCCATCAGCACCAGGCTGTAGGTATTCGACTGCAATGCCCAGACCGCCTCGGCGCCATTGCTGGCTACATCGGCTGCCAGCCCGAGTTTTTTCAGAATGCCCAGCGCCACCGTCTGGTTGGTGATGTTGTCCTCCACCAGCAGGATGCGGGCATCGCTGCCCGCGAAAGGCATCTGGGACGAAGTCTCCGCGGCGATTTCCGGGCTCTTCGGCGGGGCAGGAGTTCCGGTGGAGAGCAGCAGCCCGGAGAGTGCGGCGAGCAGCTCCCTGGTGCGCACCGGTTTGGAGAGATGGGCGCAGAATCCGTTGCTTTCCAGGGACCGGGGGGCGGGCGAGCCTCCGATCTGCTCCAGCAAGACCACGCGCATCTCGCGCAAGAGCGGGTCGGATTGAATGGCTCTGGCCATCACCTCACCGCTCTTGTCGGGCAACTGCATATCGACGACGGCCAGGCGGAAGGGGTTCTTTTCGATGGCCGCAATATGGAGGATTTGCACGGCGTGTGCATAGTTCTCGACCGCCGCGGCGCGCAAACCGGCGGCCGTCAACTGTTTGACGAAGATGCCCCGGCTGGCGGCATTGCCCTGCACGATCAGAACGCGAAGGCCCTGGAGACAGGCCACAGGAACCTCGACGACGCGCGCCGGTGACTGCTTGTCGATTCGGACCGTGAACCAGAACTCCGAGCCTTTGCCGTCTTCGCTCGATACGCCGATCTGGCCGCCCATCAACTCCACCAGTTGCTTGGAGATGGAGAGCCCCAGCCCGGTGCCGCCATAGACCCGCGTGGTGGAAGAGTCCACCTGGCTGAATTTGGTAAAGAGAACGCCCCGCTTGTCCTGGGGAATGCCGATGCCGGTATCGCGCACGGCGAAGCGCAGCCATGCGCTGTCTTCTGACTCCTCGGCAACCCGCACATTCAGCTCGACTTCGCCGGAGGGGGTGAACTTGATGGCATTGCCCAGCAAATTGGTGACAATCTGCCGCAAGCGGAGCTGATCGCCGCGCAGCAGCCTGGGGATCGCGGGATCGACGTCGCAAAGCAGTTCCAGGCCCTTGTTTTGCGCTCGCTGGGCAAAGACCGAGGCCAGATCCTCCACTGTCGTCAGCAGATCGAAGTCGCGCTGGTCCAACTCGATCTTTCCCGCCTCGACCTTGGAGAAATCCAGAATATTGTTGATCAGCGACAACATGCTTTCGCCGCACTCCTGCACGATCCCGGCATAGGAGCGCTGTGTCTCGTCCAGTTTGGTGTCCAGCAGCAGGTTGGTAATGCCGAGAATCCCATTCATGGGGGTGCGAATTTCGTGGCTCATGTTGGCCAGGAATTCGCTCTTGGCGGCATTGGCGCTGGAGGCTTCCTCGGCGAGCTGGCCGGCGCGCACGGTCTCTTCTGCAAGATGCCGGTTGCTTTCCAGCAGCGCCTCGGCGGCCTGCTTTTGGGCGGTGATATCCCAATTGGTGCCGATCATGTGGATCGGCTTGCCCGCGGCTTCCCGTTTGACCATGGCCAGCGCGCGGATGTGGTGAATGCTCCCGTCGGGCCAAACCACGCGGAACTCGGTGTCGAAGTCCTTCTCCCCGCGCAGCGCGGCTTGAGTCTCCTCGTCCGCCCGCTGGCGATCGTCCGGATGCACGCCTGTCCGCCATGTTTCGTAAGCGCCGCCGAATTTCTCCTTGGGGATGCCGTAGAGATGGAACATCTGTTCGTCCCACACCAGCACGTCTTGCGCCAGGTCGAAATCGAAGATTCCCACACCGCCGGCGCGGCCGGCCAGTAGCAGGCGATCGTTGGCCTCTTGCAATTTGCTCTCCGCCTGCTTGCGGGCGTTGATGTCTTCCACCAGGGTGATGAAGTGCAGGATGCGCCCCTGGCTATCGCGCTGCGCCGAAGAGGTCAACCGCACCCAGGTGAGGCTTCCGTCCTTGCGAATGTAGCGCTTTTCCCAACCGGCAGAGGCGCCCGTTTCCAGGCGGTCAAGTTGCTGAATACTGGCAGAAACATCCTCCGGCGGGGTGATCTCCGGGAAGGTCAGCTTGAGGATCTCCGCGGGCGAATAGCCGACAATCTCAGCAAAACGCGAGTTGCAGAGCAGGAAGCGGCCGTCGATCGCAGTATGGATGATGCCCACCGCGGCCTGCTCGAAGGTGGCGCGATAGCGCTCCTCGCTCTCCCGCAACTGCATCTCCGCCTGTTTCTGGGCGGTAATGTCCCAATTGGTGCCGATAACGCGCACCCAGTGGCCTTCTTCGTCCTTTTGCGCCAGAGCGAACGCCCGGATGTGGTGGATGCTGCCGTCGGCCCACACAATGCGATGCTCGGTGGTGAAGACTTCGTCCTTCTCGCGCGATGCGCGTGTTTCCTGTTCGAGCCGTTGCCGGTCTTCCGGATGCACCATGTTGGACCATTCCGGCATAGTGCCCCCAAAGGCGCCCGGTTCGATTCCGTAGAGCCGGCACATCTGTTCGTCGAAGACGATGCGGTCCGTGGCCAGATCGTGGCTCCATACCCCCACGCCGCCGGCGCGGGTAGCCAGGCTCAGGCGCTCGGTCATTTCCCGCAGCCGCTCCTCGCCCTGCTTTCGATCGGTGACATCGTGAAGCACGGTGAACTGCACCGATCTGCCGTTCACCTCCATGAGCGAGTAGTAACACTCGACATCGCGCACTTCGCCGCTGGCCAGGCGATGGCGATAGTTGAAATACGGACGCCCTTCGTCGACCGCGCATTGCCGCTCCCGAAGGATCTCCGCATGGGACTGGATATTGATCGAAGCCATGCTCATGCCCGGCATCTGTTCGCGCGGATAGCCGTAGAACTTCGCGGCGGCAAGATTGGCATCCAAGAGTTGGCGGCGCGCCGGGTCGATCAGGATCATGGCCGAGCCGTTTTCCTCGAAGAACTTGCGGAAGCGGGCTTCGCTCTCTATCAGTTCCGCCTCCGCCCGCTTGCTCTCGGTAATGTCTTCTGTGAATCCGACGACTCTGGCCACCCGGCCGTCTTTGTCGCGGATGGGAATCGCCCGATCGAGAATCCATCGCTCCTCGCCGCCAGGGGCCAGCACTCTGAACTTGAAATCGGTGCATTCTCCCCGCAATTGTCTCTCGACGATCTGCACGGCCTGCTCGCGATCGCCGGGGTGGATCGCGTCCATCAGCTTTCCCACGTTGCCCAGGACAGCCTCGCGGGGCAGGCCCCAAATATGCTCGAAGGCGGAGCTGAGGTACAACATCTCGGTGCCCGCTCCGTTCATGATCCAGAACAGTTCCCGGATGTTGTTTGTCAGCAGCAGGAACTTTTCCTCGCTGTCGCGCAGCTCGACCTCAGCCCTTCTGCGCTCGGAAACGTCGTGCACGATGGAGAACACGATGGGCTTGCCGCCCTGGTCGATCAGCGAGGAATAGACCTCGACATCCCGCACTTCGCCGCTGGCCAGCCGATGCTGGAAATCCAGGCGAAGCTGTTTCTCGTGCAACGTGCGCATCCGTTGGGCCGTAATCTCCGCTTCCGGCTGGACATTGATCTGGCCGATCGACATTCCATCCATTTGCTCCCGGGTATATCCGTAGTAGTCCTCGGCAGCATAGTTGGCATCGACGATCCGGCCGCTTTCCACGTCCAGGAGCAGCATGACCGAGCCGCTGTCGTCGAAGATCCTGCGGAACCTGGCTTCCGACTCCGCCAGCGCCTCCGCGGACTTCCTGCTCTCGGTGATGTCTTCCACATGCACCACGGTGTACAGCGGGTTGCCCTCGCCGTCCCGCACCAGCGAGACCCTCATGTGCGTCCACACGATGCTTCCGCCGCGGTGCAAGAAGCGTTTCTTCCAGGTGATGGTTTCGCCTGGCGCCAGCAGCAACCACTCCCCCAAACTCCGGGAAATCGGCAGATCGTCCGGGTGAGTCAGCTCCATCCACGTCCGCGGCAGCAGTTCCTCCTCGGAATAGCCCAGCATCTCGCAGAAGGCCGAGTTGGCGTGCAGATAGCGCCCATCCAGCGCGCTGACGCAGATCCCGATGGGGGCGTGCGCGAAGACCTTGCGAAACAGTTCTTCGCTCTCCTCCAACTTCCGCTTGGCCTGCAAACGGCTGGAGATGTCGCGCGCAATCCCCGAGACTCCCACGATCTCCCCGTCGGCATTGCGCACGGGAAAGATGGAGAACGAAACCGGCACGTCGCGTCCGTCTTTGGCGCGCAGCGCGGTATCGAAAGGCGCAATGGCCTCGCCCTTTGCTACGGTCAGGAGGATTTTGCGCAATCGATCCTCCCGCCCCGGCATGGCGAGAAGAAATACGCTCTTCCCCACGATCTGTTCGCGGGAGTAGCCGAAGAGGGCTTCGGCGCCTCGATTCCACGCAGTAATCGTTCCATCCAGGCTGCAAGAGCTGATCCCATCCTCCGACGACTCGACAATGGAAGCCAGCAGGGCCTGCGCTTCTTCGGCCGCGTGGAGCTTGCTCACATCGCGGATAATGGAGGAGATCGCGGTCGCTTCGCCGAGGGGATTCCTCATCGCCCAGGAGGTAACCGCCACCTGAAAGCGGCTGCCGTCCTTGCGCATTCCGATGCCGCGTCTCTGCGGGAGGGCCTTGTCCTCCAATGCCGCCTGGGTGTACTCCTCGATGCCGGCCCTTCGTTCCGGCGGGGCGACGATCGAAAATGGCCCTCCGACGGTCTCCGCCGCCGTGAATCCAAAGATGACTTCCGCGCCATGATTCCAGGTGAGGATGGTCCCTTGGGGAGTATAGGCGACGATCGCATCCTGGGAGCTCTCCACCATCGCCGCCAGGAAACGGCGCGAATCTTCCACTGCCTGCAGTTCGGTCACATCCCGCTTGATGGCGATGTAGCCGGTGATCTCCCCCTCCGGGCTGCGGATGGGGGCGATTTGCATCTCTTCGGTGTAATAGGAGCCATCCTTGCGGCGGTTGATCAGGTGGCCATGCCAGACGGTTCCCGCTCGAATCGTGCCCCACAGATCCTCGTAAAAGGCCTTTGGGTGATGCCCGGATTTGAGGACGCGCGGGCTTTGCCCGAGAGCCTCCTCGCTGGAGTATCCGGTCATCGCGCTGAATGCTGAGTTTACAAAGCGGATCGTGCCGTCGGTACTGGTGATGACGATGCCCGTAGCCGCCTGTTCCCAGGCTTCCATCAGACCGGCGGTTTCGACGCTGTCACTTCCCCAAGGCACAGTCCACCTCCATCGAGGAAGGCCACTGTGCATCTATCGGCAGGTAGCGCCGTCTTGGTCAGACCACGGACGATGCCAAGGCTCCGGTCCAGGGAGGCAGAGGACGGGGGGCGGAGCGAGACGGCGGCGGTTCTTGTTCATCCCCTGGCCGTCCTCCTCCGCCTGCCAGTCGATGGAGATGCTAGTGGAATCCCTTGGCGTTGAGATGGTGTCCGAATGCAGCGTCGGAGCCCAGGATGTGGTCGTAGAGCCAATCTTTGAGAAAGACCATGACCTCCAGAGTCAGGGCGGGCGAACCGCCATGGTAGCGCGTCTGGATCTCCATGACCTGCCGGGTCAGGTTGTCGTGCTGTTTCTTGTGCTCGGCGGCCTGCGGATAGGCAGTTCTGGAAAGTAGATCCTCCTCGCGGGCGAAATGGAATATCGTATAGTCCACCAAGCCATCGAGGATTCGTTCCAGTTCCAGTTGGGCGCGGTGGGTCTGGATGGC